>Ga0210394_10001134_pt1 | contig 44960 bp, 48 predicted proteins | sample IncBWC12MmetaG_FD_160121 | JGI IMG/M metagenome (GOLD analysis project Ga0210394, IMG submission 160121) | Forest soil microbial communities from Barre Woods Harvard Forest LTER site, Petersham, Massachusetts, United States - Inc-BW-C-12-M | ecosystem: Environmental > Terrestrial > Soil >...
CGACGTTCTCTTCATCACCGACGCCGGCTTCAGCGAGCGGGCCAAAGATCCCGCCGTCGTGACCAACCTGCGCAAAGCGAAGTTCCTGGTGGTGATGTCGTGGGACGCCAACCATCCGCTCAACGACGTGGCCGACGTCCTGCTCCCTTCGACGATTCATGCCGAGAAGGAAGGGACGTTCACCAATCTGCAGGGCCGGGTGCAGCGCATTCATCAGGCCTATCCGCCGAAGGGTCAGGCCGTGAGCGATCTGGAGCTTTACCGCCGCATCGGGGCGATGCTCTACAGCGGCGCCGATGCATTCCGCGGGCTCGATCTCATTCCGGAGTTCCAAGTCGCCGAAACGGCGGCAGCGCAGGCGTAAAGGCAAACCATGCACGGGATCGACTGGGTTGACGTTGGCCTCTCGGGACTGAAGATCGCGGTCGTCCTCGGGGCTATGCTCAATGTCACGCCGGTCATGGTGTGGGTGGAACGGCGCGGCAGCGCGCTGATCCAGGACCGCCCGGGACCGAACCGTGTCGGACCGTTCGGATTCTTCCAGTCATTCGCCGACGCCCTCAAGTTCATCCTCAAAGAGGACATGCTGCCGGCGAAGGCGAACAAGGTCCTCTACACGATCGCGCCGATGTTCGGCCTGATCCCGGCGCTGACGACGATCGCGGTCGTGCCGTGGGGCCGGCCGTTCCTGCTGCCGGGAGGGCGACTCTTCGAGCCGATCGTCGCCAACGTGAACATCGGCATCCTGCTGATCTTCGCCCTGGCCTCGATGGGTGTCTATGGCATCGTCATGGCCGGCTGGGCCTCGGCGAACAAGTATTCGCTCTTCGGCGGGATCCGCGCTTCGGCGCAGATGATCTCGTACGAGCTGTCGCTCACGCTGGCCGCGGTCAGCGTGCTGATGGTGGCCGGATCGCTCTCCCTTCAGGACGTCGTCTGGAGGCAGACCGGTTCGTTCATCCTCTTCAACACGATCAAGCTGCCGGCCTGGAACATCTTCTCGCCGGCCATGTGGATGAGCTTCATCGTCTTCTTCGTCTCCGGGTTCGCCGAGACGAACCGGCTACCGTTCGACTTCGCGGAAGCGGATGCCGAGCTGGTGGCCGGCTACCACACCGAGTACTCGTCGATGAAGTTCGCGCTCTTCTTCATGTCCGAGTACATGGCCATGACCACGATGTCCGCGCTCATCGCCACGCTGTACCTCGGAGGCTGGGGTATCCCGTGGTACAACGTGCCGCCGAACGCGCTCGGCTTCGCGCTGTCGGTGCTGTCGTTCGTGGTGAAGGTGAGCATCCTGCTCTTCATCTTCGTCTGGGTCCGCTGGACGATCCCAAGGCTCAAGTACGACCTGCTGATGAAACTCGGATGGAAAGTGTTCCTGCCGATGGCGGTGGTGAATGTGGTTCTCGTAGCCTTCTTTATTATTCGAGGGTGGGTATGAACTTGGTCTCGGGGTCTCGCGGTCTCGCAGTCTCGCGGCGCTCCGCTCAGCGTTGGCTTACGGCAAGACTCTACACATCGGACACTGCGAGACCCCGCAACCGCGAGACCCCGAGACCGCGCTACGAGACCGCGAGACCGCAATGATCACCTTCACCGTCTTCTTCTTCTTCGCCGCAATCGCCGTGATCTTCGCGGCGGTGGTGGTGCTGCACCGGAACCCGGTGGTGGGGGCGCTGTCGCTGGTGGCCTCGTTCTTCGCCCTGGCGGTGATGTATGTCCTGCTCGAAGCGCCGTTCCTGGCGGCGTTGCAGGTGATCGTCTACGCGGGGGCGATCATGGTGCTGTTCCTCTTCGTGATCATGCTGCTCAACCTGCAGCATCAGGAAGAGCCGCGCACCCGTCCGGTGCAGCAGTTCCTCGGCTATACCACCAGCGCCGCCTTCGGCCTGGCCCTCATCTATTACCTCGCCAAGTTCGGCGCGACGAAACTGCCCGAGGGGCCGTTCGTGTCGGACGCGCGGACGGTCGGCATCCGGATGTTCGAGGCCTACATCTTCCCCTTCGAGATGGTCTCGATCCTTCTGCTGGCCGCCATCGTCGGCGCGTTGATCCTCAGCGGGCGCACCGGCGCCAACCCACCTGCAACGGGGGAGGACAAACTTTGATCCCGACGAGCTGGTTTCTGATCCTCAGCGCCATCCTCTTCACCATGGGCGTCTGCGGCGTGCTGACGCGGAAGAACGGCATCACCATCTTCATGTGCATCGAGCTGATGGTGAACGCCGTGAACCTGACCTTCGTCGCCTACGCCCGGCAATACCATCAGATCCACGGACTGATCTTCGTCTTTTTCGTCATGGCCATCGCCGCCGCCGAAGCCGCCGTCGGCCTGGCCATTTTCATCTCCCTGTTCCATCACCGGCACACAATCGATGTGGATGAGGCGAATTTGATGAGGTGGTAAGAAGAACGCGGGGGTCGGGAGTCGGGGGTCGGGAGTCGGAGAGCGCCAAGAATCAAGAATGGCTCTTATTTTTCTCCGACCCCCGACCCCCGACTCCCGACCCCCGCGGAACGGCACAAAGGTCGCATTTCAGGCTCAACAGGAGCACGAAAATGCACAAGACCGAGAAGCTCATTGACTGGGAAGAGAAGGAGAAGAAGGACAGCAACCGCAACGGTATCGATGACCGAATCGAGCCGCCGGTGCCGGATGTCCGAGCGGGGTCGCATCAGCTCGCGGATCGGCTGCGCGAGAACAACGGACTCGATCCGTCGCTGTCGGGCGGAGATATCGATGCGCAATGGGACATGGCCGAGTCGCAGGGCGATGAGGCATCGACCGGGAGCCAGTCAACCCCCGGCCAGAACGACACCGAGGAGACGGCGGCGGCCATGGGAATCTCCTATGCCGACGACGAGGAGCTGAAGGTCGGAGAGAAGGAACGAAACCGCGACGAACACCGCTGGGAGTTGGACCCGGCATCGTCCGAGGATTATCTGGAACGATCGAAATAGCGATGCGGGGGCGTTTTCTCCTCGCGTCGTGTGAGGAGAAGACAAAGGATGAAGGATGAAGGCGGAAGGATGAATTCGTAGGCCCTCGGGGCTTTCGTTTCATCCTTCATCCTTCAACCTTCATCCTTCCCCGCACATGCTCAACACACTCTGGCTCATCCCCCTCCTGCCGCTGGCCGGCTTTCTGCTGAACGGCCTTTTCGGCAAGCGTCTGGGAAACCGGTTCGTGACGGCGGTGGCGCTCCTGGCCTCCTTCGGCGCGGCGGTGGCCGGGACCATCGCCGTCGTGCAGTATCACCACGCCTATCCCACCGGGGAGCGGCACGTCGACCTCGTCTACAACTGGATCTCTTCCGGCTCCATCAGCGCCGACCTGGCCTTCCAGCTCGATCCCCTCACCGTGGTCATGCTGATGGTCGTCACCTGGGTCGGCTTCCTGATCCACCTCTACTCCGTCGGCTACATGGCCCACGAGCATGGGTACGCGCGTTACTTCGCCTACCTGAACCTCTTCCTTTCCGAGATGCTCGTGCTGATCCTGGCCTCGAGCTATCTGCTGATGTTCGTCGGCTGGGAAGGGGTCGGACTCTGCTCCTACCTGCTGATCGGCTTCTATTACGAGACCGACTACGCTCCGGCCGCCGGCAAGAAGGCCTTCGTGGTCAACCGCATCGGCGACTTCGGCTTCCTCATCGCCATGTTCCTGATGTTCGCCTACTTCGGGAGCGTCGACTTCGCCAAAGTCTCGCAGATCGCCGGCGCAGGCGGCGTCGAACAATGGCTGCTGACGGCCATCTGCCTCCTGCTGTTCCTCGGCGCCGTCGGCAAGAGCGCGCAGATTCCGCTCTTTGTCTGGCTGCCCGACGCCATGGCCGGCCCCACACCGGTCTCCGCCCTGATCCATGCCGCCACGATGGTCACGGCAGGCGTCTACATGGTCGTGCGCTCGAACGCCCTCTATCGGCTGGCTCCCGGCGCGATGATGGTCGTCGCCCTGATCGGCGCGCTGACGGCGCTCTTCGCCGCAACGATCGGGATCAGGCAGTGGGACATCAAGAAAGTCCTGGCCTACTCCACCGTCTCGCAGCTCGGTTTCATGTTCATCGGCGTCGGCGTGGGCGCCTTCACCGCCGGGATCTTCCACCTCGTCACGCACGCGTTCTTCAAGGCCTGCCTCTTCCTCGGGTCCGGCTCGGTCATTCACGCCATGAGCGGCGAGCAGGACATGCGCAAGATGGGAGGACTCAAGTCGAAGATCCCCATCACCTTCTGGACGTTCGCCGTCGCCACATATGCCATCGCCGGGTTCCCTCCGTTCGCCGGTTTTTTCTCCAAGGACGAGATCCTGGCCTCGGCGCTCAACAACCCCTATTTCCCGAAGCCGGTCAGTTGGCTGATCTGGGGCCTCGGCACCGTGGCGGCCTTCTGCACCGCGTACTACATGTATCGCCTCGTCTATCTCACGTTCTTCGGTACGTTCCGGGGAACGCACGAGCAGGAGCATCACCTGCACGAGTCGCCCGCATCGATGACGATCCCGCTGATCCTGCTGGCCGCGCTGTCCGCGGTCGGCGGAGCGCTCCTGGGATGGCCGCACCACCACTTCCTGGCGAAGTGGCTGGAGCCGATCTTCCCGGCGATCAAAGGAGCCCCCGAGGGGCAGTACGAGATCGCGCCGAACATCGAATACGGGCTGATGGTCGTGTCGAGTCTCATCGCCCTCATCGGATGGTGGATCGCCCGCTCGCGCTTCCGCACGCAAGGTCTGGCTTCCGACGAGCAGTTCGCGCAGCGGATGCCGGCCGTCGCCCGCGGGATGGAAAACAAGTGGTACGTGGATGAGCTGTACGGCGCAACGATCGTCCGTCCGCTCGAAGGGATCTCGCAGTTCCTCTGGCGCGGCATCGACGCGCTGATCGACGGCATCCTGGCCCTGGTTGGCTACGTCGTGGCGGCCATCGGCGACCTGCTTCGATTCCTCCAGACCGGCAACGTCCGGAACTACGCGCTCATGTTTTTCCTGGGAGTGATCGTGTTCATTTGGGTGATGGCATGATGCGGTCGCGCTACGCGGTCTCGCGGTCTCGCGGTTACGCGGTCTCGCGGCAAGAGATTCGACACGCAGCGTTTGAGGCTGAACACCTCGAGACCGCGCAACCGCGAGACCGCGAGACCAACGCCAAGCGAGCGAGCAAGCATGACTAACGTCCTCTCCCTCACCCTCTGGCTTCCCATCGCCGCGGCGGTCCTGCTGGTCTTCTTTCCGAAGACGGCGACGAATGCGATCAAAGGTTTCGGCCTGCTCGCGTCCCTCGCCACATTCATCGCCTCGCTCGGCATCGTCGCCCAGTTCCATGAAGGCGTGGCCGGGTTTCAACTGGTCGAGTCGCTCTCCTGGATTCCGCAGTGGGGGATCCGTTACTCCCTCGGCGTCGACGGCATCTCGCTCTGGCTCATCCTGCTGACCACTCTCCTGACGCCGGTCGTCTTCCTCTCCTCGTGGAACACGATCCACAAGCATCCGAAGGAGTACGTCATCGCCTTCCTGATCATGGAAGCGGCGATGATCGGCGTCTTCGTCGCCACCGACCTCCTGCTGTTCTACGTTTTCTTCGAGCTGACGCTGCTACCGATGTATCTGGTCATCGGCGTCTGGGGCGGCACGAACCGGATCTACGCGGCGATCAAGTTCTTCCTCTTCACGATCACCGGCTCGCTGCTGATGCTCCTCGGCATCATCTATCTCGCCTTCGCCCATCTCCATGACACCGGCACGATCACCTTCGCCATCACGGAGCTGTACGGCACCGCGCTCGCGCCGCACGCGCAGACGTTGCTCTTTTTCGCGTTCGCGTTGGCCTTCGCCATCAAAGTGCCCCTCTTCCCCCTGCACACATGGCTCCCCGACGCGCACGTCGAAGCACCCACCGGCGGCTCGATCATCCTGGCGGGCGTGATGCTGAAGATGGGGACGTACGGCTTCCTCCGCTTCGTGCTGCCGTTCTTCCCCGACGCCACCGCCAAGTACGCGGGGCTGCTGATCGCGCTGGCCGTGATCGGCGTCATCTACGGCGCGCTGGTGGCGTGGGTGCAGCCGGACATGAAGAAGCTCGTGGCCTACTCCTCGGTCTCGCACCTCGGGTTCTGCGTGCTGGGCATCTTCGCGCTGAACCAGACCTCGATCGAAGGCTCGATCCTGCAGATGGTCAACCACGGCCTCTCCACCGGCGCGCTCTTCCTCTGCGTCGGCGTCATCTACGAGCGGCGCCACACGCGCCTCCTGGCCGACTACGGCGGGCTGGCCAAAACGATGCCGGTCTTCGCCACCTTCTTCATCATCGCCATGCTCTCGTCCGTCGGCCTGCCGGGGTTGAACGGCTTCGTCGGAGAGTTCCTCATCCTGGCCGGCTCTTTCCAGACATCGCCCAGGTGGACCGTGGTCGCGGCGACGGGCGTCATCCTCGCGGCCATCTATCTGCTCTGGCTCGTCCAACGCGTCTTCTTCGGACCGATCACGAAGGAAGAGAACCGGAACGTCAAAGAGATCGCCTGGAACGAAGTGGCGGCGCTGGTGCCGCTGGTCATCCTGATGGTCTGGATCGGTGTCCGCCCGAACACTTTCCTGCGCAAGATGACGCCGAGCGTGCAACAACTCCTGCAGATCGTTCATCGAACCGACGTCAGCAAAGCGCTGGTGGCGCACAACGCCCTGCCCCCGCATCCGTCCATCGCCCCTGCCGCCGGAGGTGCCCGTTGAACCTGACCCCGCTGCTCGAAAACGGCTGGTTGAACGCCATCCTCCCCGAGCTGGTGCTCTCGATCGGCGGCATCGTGCTGATCCTCTTCGACGCCTTCGCGCCGAAGCTGCGCGGCGCCACCGCGCCGCTGGCCGTGATCGTCTTCCTCACCGCCGGCTGGAGCGAGCGCCTCCTCGTCGGCGGCAACTTCTTCGGCGGTACCTACCAGATCAGCGGCATCACGGCCATCTTCGACTACACCTTCCTTCTCGCCGCCGTCCTGACCACGCTCCTGGCCCGCGCCTACCTGGCCCGCGAGGGATTCGAGCGCGGCGAGTTCTACGCTCTGCTGATGTGGGGAACGGTGGGGATGATGATGATGGCCAAGGGGCTCGACCTCCTCATCGTCATCCTCGGCCTGGAGCTGCTCTCCATCTGCATCTTCATCCTGGCCGGCTTCCATCGCCGCATCGCCATCTCCAACGAGGCCAGCCTCAAGTACTTCCTGATGGGAGCCTTCGCCACGGGATTCGTTCTCTATGGCACAGCACTCTTCTACGGCGCCACCGGCTCGACGAGCCTCGCGGTGTTCTCGCGCTACTTCGCCACGGCCGATCCCCGCAATCCTCTCCTGACGATCGCGTTCATCCTCCTGATGTCCGGCCTCGGCTTCAAGCTCGCCGTGGCGCCGTTCCACGGTTGGGCGCCCGACGTCTACCAGGGCGCGCCCTCGCCCGTGGCCGGCTGGCTCTCCGTCGCGCCGAAGGCAGCCACGCTCATCGCCCTCATCCGCATCTTTGCGTCGATGACCCCCGTCATCCAGCAGGCCTCGTGGCTGAAGATGGTCGCGGCACTGTCGATCCTGTCGATGATCATCGGCAATGCCGTCGCCATCGCCCAGCGCGACCTCAAACGGATGCTGGCCTACTCCGGCATTGCCCACGTCGGCTATATGCTGATCGCGCTCATCTCGTTGCGCGATGAGTCCGTGGCCGCAATCAGCGTCTACGTCATCACCTACGCCCTGATGAACATCGGCGCGTTCGGGGTCGTCTCGATGCTGGCCAAGAACCAGAACGACCCGCAGACGCTCGACGACATCGCCGGCCTCGGTTTCCGCCGTCCCTTCTACGGCCTGGCCCTGACCATCTTCATGTTCTCGCTCTCCGGCCTCCCGCCAACCGCCGGCTTCATCGCCAAGTTCTACATCTTCAAGACCGCCGTCGACACCGGCCACCTGACCATCGCCTTCATCGGCATCCTGACCAGCATCGTCTCGGTCTACTACTACCTGCGGGTCGTGTACTTCCTTTACATGAAGGAAGGGGTGTCGGGGGTGGGGAGTGGGGAGTCGGATACCACCGCCCATATCCACGGCTCGGCGGCCAGCGCCCATGGTTCAGCCGACTCCTCCATCTCCCACTCCCCACTCCCCACTCCCCACTCCCCACTTCTCGACACCGACATCTTCGGCACCGGCGCATTGCTGATCTCGCTCATCGGCATCTTCGCCATCGGCCTTTTCCCGACTCCTCTCTTCAACGCCGCCGGAGCGGCAGCCCGCGCGCTCCTGCCGTAGTCCCATGTCCAACGACCGGCTCAATAACAGCGACCGCGAAACGATCTCGGAGATGACGACTGGAAGGTTGTCGGTCTATCTCCGTTGCCTGACGTTTCTGGAGTCCATCAGCCAGATGACGGTCTCCTCGGGCGAGCTGGCCGAGCGCTTCCATCTCAACTCCGCGCAGATCCGCAAGGACCTGGCCTGCTTCGGTGAGTTCGGCACGCGCGGTGTCGGCTACAACGTGTCGCGCCTGAAGGACCACCTCGTCCGCGAGCTCGGGCTTGACCGCACCCGCCGCCTCCTCATCGCCGGCGCCGGCAATCTGGGCATGGCCCTGGCCGACTACGGCGGCTTCAATGACCACGGCTTCAAGATCGCCGCGCTGCTCGACAACAACCCGGTCAAGGTCGGCCGCCGCTCACGCAGCGGCATCGAGGTCCTGCCCTGGGACGAGCTGCCTACGATCGTCCACGAGTTACAAGTCGACATCGGCATCGTCGCCGTCAACGCCGAATCCGCCCAGACCGTCTATGACGCCTTCGCCGACGTCGGCCTCAACGCCGTCCTCAATTTCGCTCCCACCCAACTACGTACCCGCCCCGGTGTGAAGGTCAAATCCGTGGACCTCCGCATCAACCTCGAGTCGCTGTCGTTCTATTTGAAGAACGTGGAGGACGGGGGAGCGTAGGTGGCGATGTACGATGTCAGTCGTCGGACTGAGGGGTATCCCATGAACGAGATCAAACGCTTCACGGCGATGATCTACCGCGAGGACGATGGCTACGTGGCCCTCTGCCCCGAACTCGACGTCGCAAGCCAGGGCGATTCAGTGGAGGAGGCCTCGGCTAATCTTCGCGAGGCAGTGAAGCTCTTCATCGAGAGCGCTGATCCGTCGGAATTCGAAGGACGAATGATCGAGCGGTGAGTTACCCCCCACTCACCGCAGGCAGGATGATGATCTCCGCGCCGTTGCGGATCGGGCCGCCGAGGCCGCCGGTGTCGCGGAAGCTGTCGCCGTCGATGAAGATGTTGATGTGAGGACGGACCTCGCCCAGCTCCGTAACGATCCGGTCGTGAACCCTTGGATAGTCCGCGCCGAGGAGAGAAAGCGCCTCCCCCACCGAACCGGCCGAGCCGTCCACACGAATCTCACTCCGCCCACCAGCGATCTCGCGCAACGGTCCGGGGATGACGAACACGAACGACATCACGCCTTCTTCTTTCGAGGCTTGAGCGTAACCCGAGCCGCTTTCACCGACACGACCGGCGGCAGTCCGTCGGCCATCTCCGACCAGCTCTTCCCTTCATCATTCGATCCGAAGAGCTTTCCGCTCCTCGTGCCGAAATAGACTCCTGCCGGATCGAAAGAGTCGACAGCCATGGCGTCGCGAAGCACCGTCTCGTACGCCTCCTTCTGTGGCAGTCCCTTCGCCAGCGCTTTCCAGCGTTGGCCGGCATCGCGCGTCCGGTACACGCGCAGCTTCCCCTCGGGCGTACAGCGGAATCCATCAGATTCCAGCGGCACGATCCACGCGCAATCGGGATCCTTCGGATGGATGGACATAGCGAATCCGAAGTCGGACGGAACGCCGTTGGCGATATCGGTCCAGTTCTCACCGGCATCGTCGCTGCGATAGAGACCCCAGTGATTCTGCAGATACATCCGCTCCGGCTGCTGCGCCGACTGGACTACCTTGTGAACGCACTGGCCGAACTCCGGATACTTCTCGGGCAGGAAATCGGCGCGTACGCCTTTGTTCGACGGCCGCCACGTGGCACCGCCATCCTCGGTCACATACATGCCGGCCGTCGACACGGCGATGCGCATCTTCTTCGGGTGGGCTGGATCGAGGAGGATCGTATGAAGGCACATCCCGCCACCGCCGGGCTGCCACTTCGGTCTCTGCTCGTGATTCCAGAGACCTTCGACCAGCGACCACGACTTGCCGGCATCAGTCGACTTGAAGAGAGCTGCCGGCTCGACGCCGCAGTAGAGCGTGTTGCGTTCCGTATCCCGGCCGGGAGTGATCTGCCAGATATTCTTCAGCGCCGCCTCGGCGCTCTCGGGGAACTTGACGTTCGCCACTTCCGGGTCCGTCCAGGTCTCGCCGAAGTCGTCGCTCGATCGCAGCAGCGCGCCCCAGTGCATGCTCTGCGGACCGGCCCAGATGCGGTGCCGTCCGCCGCGGCCGTCGTAGGCCATGGCGTAGACGGCGCTGCCGGGAAAGTACGGACCTCCCATGTCCCACTTGCCCCGTTTCTTGTTCGCGCGAAGGATGAACGCGCCTTTCATCGTACCGACGAGCACTAAGACGTCGCCATCGCGGGGGGTGACGTGCTGCGTGACGGGCATCGTGTTTCTCCTGTTGATCAGCGTTACCGAGGGGAGAGATTGTATCGCCGTCGGGTATTCTTCCGCCCATGGATGTCGTTCTCTTCGGCGCGACCGGCATGGTCGGGCAAGGCGTGCTCCGTGAGTGCCTGCTCGATCCTGGCGTGCAACGGGTCCTTTCGATCGGACGATCAACGACCGGTCAGCAGCACACGAAGCTGCGCGAGATCGTTCGCACCGACCTATTCGACTTCTCGGATATCGAGCCGGAGCTCTCCGGCTTCGACGCCTGCTTCTTCTGCCTCGGCATCTCCGCGGCCGGCATGTCCGAGGAGCAATACCGGCACGTGACCTACGACATCACCCTGGCCGCGGCAACGACGCTGGCCAAACTCAACCCTCGGATGACGTTCATCTACGTGTCGGGGAGCGGAACAGACAGCACGGAACACGGGCGCACCATGTGGGCCCGCGTGAAAGGGAGCACGGAGAATGCGCTCCTCCGCCTGCCGTTCAAGGCAGCCTACATGTTCCGTCCGGCGGGCATTCAACCGATGCACGGCGAGACGTCGAAAACCAGACTCTATCGGGTGTTCTACGTGATCGCCCGTCCGCTGTTCCCACTGCTGAAGCGCCTCTTCCCGAGGTACCTATCCACGACCGAACAGGTCGGCAAGGCGATGATCGCCGCGGCGCGGAAGGGCGCGCCGAAGGCGATCCTCGAGACGGAAGACATCAATCGGCTTTAAAAGACTTCTCCGATCCAGAACTCTGTCTTGAACTTGCCGGTCGTGCTGTGGAGATCCGTGTGCTTGGCGAAGTCGAGATGCAACTCGAGGCCGAGCAAGCCGAAGGAGATGCCGTAACCGACTGACGCCAGGCCGTCCACGAGGCGGTGGTTCTGCCAGAACGTGTAGGGCTGGCCGGGCAGTTTCGCGCCACCGACGTCGAGGAAGAGATTTCCGCGAATGCCGGTGAAGGCGACGATGGGAGTGGCCAGAACGTCGATCAGCGGGAAGCGGAGCTCGACGTTCGCGTACGCGGCCTGCGTGCCGACGATCGAATAAAAATCGTAGCCGCGCAGCGTGTTCAGGCCGCCGAAATAGTAGAAGTTCGGGAAGTCGCCGCGCGAGTAACCAACGAACAGACGCGTCGCCAGGAGCGAGCGAGACGTGATCGGAAGGTACTGCCGGGCATCGAGCGTGTAGTCGTTCGTCAGCACGGACCCGCCGCTGCCGCCTACGCTGTTGATGGTGCCGCGGTGAATGTCCGGGGCAAAGGTAGTGGCGATGTCGTAACGGTGTCCGGCGACCGGCCCAAACTCCCGGAAGGTCGTCGTGTCGCCGCTGAAGGTGGCTGTGACCAGCGGGAAATTGTCCCGGCGATTGAGAAAGAAGATGTTGCCGTCGGCATCGACGAACGGGTAGTTCACGTCGCGTGCCTCGTAGCCGATCCCCGCGTCGATGCGGTGATAGCGGTCGAACGGATGGCTGACGATGGCGATCGCGCCGCTCTCGCGGTAGAGCTGGTGGCGGTCGAGAGTCAAGGTATTGTTCGACGATGTCGACAACGCCGTGTAGAACGACCTGCTGTCGAAGACGCGGAAGCCCCAGTTCGTCCGGTCATGAAGATCGAGGTAGAGGAAATCGAAGTTCGAGAACGACGACACCGAGTCGAGCGAGGCGATGAAACGCCGGTCGCCAAGCATGTCGCTCATGTAGATGACCGAGCGCGAGATGAGGAGGTTGTCCGAGGTGATGCCGGCATTGACTTCCACATCGTCGATAAAGAGCTTGTGACCGTTCGCTTTGTCGATCTTATCCGGATCGATCGTCACTTCCACGGGCGGCTGGAAGAGCGTGCGGGATGATGCCAGCAGAGGCGCGGAGGGCAGCGTGGTCTTCTCCGCGGCATGCAGCGGCTTGTCGGTCGCCGTGGAGTAGAGGCGCCAGTGACGCTTGTAGTACGAAGCGAAGACCATCCGCTCCCGGTTGTTCGTGCCCGTAAAGACCACCGGCGTGAAGCAGCCGCCGACGACGTCCGTGTACTGGAGCACATCACCGTTGGTCACGTTGAGCGAATAGATGTTGTAGGCGGCGAACTTGGTGAGATCGACCGGAGGCGTGGCTCCTCCGGGTATCGCCTGGTTCTCGGCGTTCTGGAGGATCTGGGCGGCCTGCTCGATGTTGCGGCCTGTCTGTTTGTCCGAGGCAAAGAAAATCCGCTTCCCGTCGGGAGAGAACCAGGCGTCGATGTCGTTCCACTCGCCGGTGGTGAGTTGATACCGCTCGTTGTAATTGGCCAGGTTCACCTTGAACAGCTTGGCGTACCCGTTGACGACCGACGAATAGACGAGCCATTTGCCGTCGGGCGAAAAGACCGGCGCGCCGTCGAAAAACTTGTCGTTCGTCACGTTCGTGATCGCGCCGCTGGCGATGTTGTAGATATAGATATCCGGGACGTTCCCTTTGAACGCGGAGAAGGCGATGGTCTTGCCGTCGGGCGAGTACACCGGCGAGAGCTGCTGCTCGTAGTCCATCTTCACCGAGCGCTCGATAGCACCGGTGAGCGCGTTGATCAAAAGCAGGTTGCGGCCACGTTCTTTCTTCGCGAAGAGCGCGATCTGATCGCCGCTCGGCGAGAAGGCCAGATCACGGCCCATCACCGGTCCGACCGTCAGCATCTGGGCGATGGCGTATTCGTATTTCGTCGTATAGCCGCTGGTCAGATTGCGGAGTATCCTCCGCTCGGGGATGTTGTAGAGAATGACGTCGACATTGTCCTTGTATGTTGCGTACGAGGCCAGCAGATCGCCGGACGGCGATGGCACGGGAGAGATGTCTTCGCTGTCGACGTAATCGGCGATCTTGAACGGATCGCCGTACTCCTGCGGCTCGCCCTTGGCCACGAGAGCGGGCAGATACTGCTTGCGAAGCCATGTGCGGAACTGCGAGTCGAACTCGTCGGGCTTGAGGTCAAAGGCGCGCTTCAGCGCTTTGTCCACGGAATTACCGAGGGTGTTGCGGTACTCATAGATGAAGTCGCGCAAGCCCTCCCAGCCGTACTTCTGCTGGATGTACTGGAAGACGGCGTGGCCGAAACGATAGGCGAAGTAACCGCCGCCCATGGCGTGGGAGATTGCGGGCACCTGATCGTTGACGACGGCGTCGCGCAGGACCATCCGGTCCTTCGAGTCTTCGTCGTTTCCCATGAACGAGGCCAGCCCTTCCATCAGCCACGTGGGCGGGTTGGACGTCACTTCCTTTCCGAGTTTTCCCTGAAACAGGATCTCGTACTCGAAGACGTGCGTGAGCTCGTGCTGGATGAGCTGAAGCAGTTTTTCGTCGGTGGTGTCGATGGGGATGACCATCCGGTTGCGCGTTGGCTCGGCAAATGCCCCGACGCCCTCGGGGATGAAATTGAGGTCGACGTTGGTCTGCTCGAACGCGGAGTGCGTGGCGTAATAGATGATCGGGATCTTCTTGGAGATCTGGAAATTGAACTTCCGCGAGAGATCGTCGTAGGCGCTTTCGGCCATATCCACGACCTTCTCCAGCGCCGGCTTCTCTTCATCGTAGAAATAGATGTCGAAATGCGTGGCGTGGTAGATGTTCCAATGGAACTTGTCGTAGACGATCTTGTTCTGACCGAACGGAAATGCGCTCGGTGCGATGAGGATGGAGACGAAGAACAGCAGAGCGATCGTTCGCTTCAATTGAGCCTCCGAACCGGGGGTCGGGAGTCGGGGGTCGGGAGTCGGAGCGGTCTATCTTCCGTCACGCTCCGACTCCCGACCCCCGACTCCCGACTCACTCGGTAAACACATACCTCGACGTAGACGTCTCCTGGGGCACGAAGATCCCGACGAGTTGAGTCTCCATGGAGCGGAGGTTCTCGAACAGCCCGAGGATCTCGTCGTAGTTGCGCTGATCGAATTCCTTGAAGTCGCGGAAGTTGTCCTCGAGCACTTTCTCGCCCGTGTCGGCATTGAAGATGGCGATGTCGATGTCAAAGACGAAGCCGGTCGTCTCCACGAGCACCTGGCGGTAGTACGTTTTGCCGTCCATCGGGGAGACGTACTCCTCGGTCTTGTATCCCGACTTGTCGTTGACGTCGAAGTCGACGATGCCGGACACGATGTAGTCGGCTCCTGTCTTCGCTCCCAGGCTCTTCCAGAAATCGCGGTTCGCCTCGAGCGCTTTCATGTCGGTGCCCGGCAGGCGGATCGGCGCCACGTCGATCAGACGGAGCTTGGTGCTCTTGGTCAACTGCTTTTTCAGATAGCGTTGAAACTCCGCCTGTACATCGACCTTCGAGGCGCGGTCGTTTTTCTTTTCGGTGTTGGCGATCACGAACGGGGCGATGGCCACCTTCTCATCGCCGTTGATCTGCAGCTTCGGTTTGACCGGAAGCTTCAGTTTGACCTCCGTCACCCCGGCCATCGCCGTGAGCGGCAACAGTGAGACCAGCGCAACTGCGGCAAAGCGTTTCATACGACACCTCCAGGCGGCTTCGACGCCGGCGGCGGTGTTGGCTGCGGCGTGGGTGTGGGGGGCTGCGGGCGATCGCTCGGTGGCGCAGCCGGCGGGCTGACGCCTGGCGGCGATGGAACATCCCCTCCGGGCTGACCCGGTCTGGCCGTCGACGTCGACCCGGAACCGGGCGTCGGTCGCTTGCCCGGCTGGGGCGTCGCTTGCGAGGCCGTCTGCTGGCGTTTCTTGTTGCGCGAGAGGAACTCGACGAAATGGCTGTAGTTCTTCTGGATGTAGGGATTGGTACGGTCGAGCTTGAGGGCCTCGAGATACTCCTTGCGGGCTTTCTCGAAGTCGCCGTTGGCCTCGTACGCGACGGCGAGGTTGTTGTGCGCCTTGGCGTCGCCGGGGTTGATCTCGATAGCGCGCTCGAAACGGAACACCGCTTCGCGCCAGAGGTTCAAGCGCGCCATCTGCACGCCGAAGTTGTCCTGCGCCGCCGGCCGCGACAAATCGGACTGATGCGAGCACCCGATCATCAGTGCCAGGGCCACCAACTGAGTCCCGAGGCGAAGCGTCCCTCTCATCGTCGATCTCCTTCCGCGCGCGGCAGGCGATGCAACCCGGACTTTACCGGACACGGCCGGGAGATTACCATTGGTACGGCTGCGTTCCACACGCATCGCTCCCTCCCGCGGCACCAACACGCCCATGCCCGATGTCCCGCTTCGCGATCGTCTGATCGCGTACGCCCTGCTTCCCCTCTCCCCGGCACGCATCCGCCTTCTCGTCAAAACGTTCGAACCGCTGTCGACCATCTGCAATGCGTCCCCTGTCATGTTGCGGCGATTGCTAAGTATCCATGGAGCGGACGCCGCCGAGCCATGGCGGAACGATGAACTTCGCAGCCAGGTCGATGCCCTGCGCGATTCCGCCGTCACCCTGGCTGACGACGATTACCCGTTTCTGCTCCGACAACTCCCCGATCCCCCTCTGGCTCTTTTCTACCGAGGCAACCTGGCTCTCGCGCAGAAGCCAGCGCTGGCGATGGTCGGCTCGCGCCGCGCCTCGCCGTACGCTCTCAGCGTGGCGGCGCAGCTCGCGCGCGAGCTGGTGTCAGCCGGTATGGCCGTCGTGTCCGGTCTGGCCCTCGGCGTCGACGCGGCAGCGCATCAGGCCACGCTCGATGCCTCCGGCGAGACGATCGCGATCCTCGGCACGGGGATCGACATCGTCTACCCACGCACGCACGGGCGCCTCTTCCGCAACATCGAGAAACACGGCCTGATCCTGACCGAGTTTCCACCCGGCACACCGCCCTTCCGCTACAACTTCCCGATCCGCAACCGGATCATCAGCGGCATCACGCTGGGGACCGTGATCATCGAAGCGTCCGGCAAGAGCGGATCGCTGATCACCGCCCGCACCGCCCTGGAGCAAAACCGCGAGGTCTTCAGCGTGCCGGGCTCGATCTTTTCTCCCGGCTCCGAGGGAACGCATCGTCTGATCCAGGTGGGCGCCAAGCTCGTCCACGATACGAACGACATCCTCAGCGAGCTCCCGGGCAAGCTGAAAGTTCCGACCGCGGCACCTGAGCAGCCCGACTCACCTCTGCGCGAGGTTCTCGAAGCGTTCCAGCGCGAGCGGGGAACCCACATCGACACCGCCGCGGAGCTGCTCGGTCTGTCAGTGGCAACGCTCTCCGAGCCAATCCTGCAGCTCGAACTGGGCGGCTGGCTTCGCGCGCTTCCCGGAGGCCGTTATGTACGCGTCCGCTAGCCGGCACGGCAGGCAGCGCAGGTTGCCCACTGTTGGCGTAGCCTTGGGCTGGACGTTCTCTCGCAACGCGCAGGCTTCCGTGCCGGCCGAGGTAGAATTCCGTCATGAGCAAACCCGAGCCCGGATTCAATGTGGATCCCGAAACCGGCGAGATGGTGGAAATCGACGAAGAGCTCAGTGCAGCCATCGAAGAAGCGGTGGCATCGTCGGAGCGCGGGGAAGGGATTCCCTGGGAAGTGTTCCGGAAGGAACTGTTCGACGAAACCTGACGGTAGAGATTCAGCCGCCGGCAAGACGTCAGATCAACGTTGCCAAAGCATGGTGGCGAGCGAATCGTCCGGCAGCACCGAATGCGATCGCCGAAGATCTCGCAGCGATGCTTGAGGTCATCACTATGACCCCAGGTATTGGCAGGCCGGCGACGGACGTGCGTACTCCAAACGTTCGTCATTTGCGTCTACGCAGGGTGGGGTACGTGATCTATTACCGCGTCATCGGCTCACCGCCGGTTCTCGAGATCATGGCCTTCTGGCACTCGCGGCGTGGCAAAGGTCCGCCGATCTAGGCGTCAACCGCATCGCCTTCGGCAGGAACACCGAGACAGGATTTCGTCATGAAAAAGCGCACGCCGAGATTCAATCTGGACCCAGAAACCGGCGAACTGGTGGAGATCGACGAAGAGCTCGACGCGGCCATCGAGGAGGCGATCGCATCGTCGGTGCGCGGGGAATCGATTCCGCTGGAAGTGTTTCTGAAACGCTGGGACAAGGAGCGGCTTTCCCGATCGAAGTAGAGCCTGCAGCGCAAAGGCATCAGAGACCCTACGCCCGCCTCGTCCCCCGCATCTTCTTCACCCGCAGTGCGAACATGGCCACGGGGATGGCGATCTGGACGACGCGGTTGATGACTTTTGGGAAACCGAAGCCGACCAGGAAACCGACGACGGCGCCGCCGGTGACGAGCTCTGTGGCATGCTCGGCGGCGATGGTCCTGACGTCGAGCTGTCTGCGGATACGGCGGTCCAGCTCGTCGATGCGGTCGCCGACGCGCTCGCGGGCGCTCTCGATGCTTTGATCGAGCTCCTTCTTTTCGTCGTCCATCAGGTTCGGTTCCTCGTCTCGGCGATGTCCGCCTTGATCGATTCGTAGTCGCTCTTGATGCTCTCGATCGACTTCGACGGCACAAACTGCACCGCCTCGAACTTCCTCTTCCCCAGCCACGCCAGAACGCCGGCTGTGGCCAGGAGGATCACCGTCACCAGTAGCGCGGAGAGCCACGCCGGCATGCCGAGGCGAATCAGAACCAAAAGGATGGTGACGAAGAGGAATGCCACGCCGACGAGAGCGACGATGAGCGCACCGGCGAACAGGCCGATGCCGCCGCCCAGCTTGGCCACCGTGTCCTTGACCTCGAGCTTGAGCAGGGCGATCTCGCCACGGAAAAGCGTGGTGATGTCCTCGGTCAGCTCCTTGATGATGGTGCCAAGGGTGCGTTCCGGGTCTGTCTCTGCCGCGTTTCGAGCCATAGCGCGTTAACCACGTGCGAAGGAGGTGCCTCGCCGCTACAATCGCGGCGATGCCCTCTGATGTCGTCGAGCTGGTGAAGGACTTCCGCTTCGAAGCGGCGCACTTTCTACCCCATGTACCTGAGGGACACAAGTGCCGGCGCATGCACGGCCACTCCTTCCGCGGCGAAGTGGCAGTGCGCGGGACGATCGATCCGGCCATCGGATGGCTGATCGACTTCGCTGATCTGAAGCGTGCTGTCGACCCGATCGTCGATCGTCTCGACCACTATCTGCTCAACGAGATCGAAGGGCTGCAGAACCCGACCTCGGAACTCCTGGCCATCTGGATCTGGAACCAGCTCGCGCCGAAGGTGCCGCATCTCTTCCGGATCACGATCGAGGAGACGTGCAGCTCGAGGTGCCATTACTACGGGGGTCGCTAGTCGGGATCAAATCGGAATAACCCCAACCCCTGCTACGCTTCGCCAGCACGCAACCTGATGAAAATCCATCTCGTATCGCTCGAGGACGGCATCACCGCTACCGGGTTCCGGAAGTTTGCGGCGTATGCGGAGAAGATCAACCCGGACACCCGTACGTTCTACGTAGGGACGCAGCGGTATCGGTCGATGTGGAAGTCGTTTGTACGGAAGGTGGGAGAGGGGCGGGCGTTCGGAGCGCCGGAGGTTGAGGAGATTGCCCAGGAGCTGGCGAAGGCGGATATCGTCGCCTTCTCCTCGATGACGGGATACGCCGACCTGACGAAGGAGCTGGCCACGCGGGTGCGTCAGTTGAACCCGAGGGCCTACTCGATGTGGGGAGGCATCCATCCGATCATCTACCCCGAGGACGCCATCAAGGCGGACGTCGACGCAATCTGCACCGGCGAAGGAGAGCTGGCCTTCGCCGAATGGCTGCACCACTTCGAGAACGGCAGCGACTTCCGCAATACCAGCAGCTTCTGGTTCAAGGACCGGACCAGCGGGGAGATCAAGCGCAACGCCTTCCGGCCCCTGATGTCGTCATCCGAGCTGGCGGCCCTCCCCTTTCCGAAGTACGGAGGCGCGGAAGGGATTTATCAGCCGGAGAAGGGCTTTCGTCCGGTCACGCGTGGAGACTACCTGGCCAACAACGGGCTGGCCTATCCGGCGGTCTGGTCGATCGGCTGCCCGCTCCACTGCACGTACTGCGGCAACACGGTCTTCATCGCCAACGACGCAAACTACCGCAAGATCCGCCACAGCGGTGTCGACTACATCATCGGCGAGGTGCAGGCGGCACTGAAGGTCCATCCGTACCTGAAGACGGTCCTCTTCTACGACGACAGCTTCATGGCCATCTCGCTGCGCGAGCTCACCGACTTCGCCACGCGCTGGCGCGAGGAGGTGGGCATCGAGTTCTGCATCTACGGCGTCATCCCGACCTACGTGCAGCGCGACAAGGTGGAGATCCTGACGTGGGCGGGCATGAACCGCGTGCGCATGGGCATTCAGAGCGGCAGCGAGCGCATCCTCAAGTTCTACAAGCGGCCCACGCCCACCGTGCGGGTTGAACAGGCCGCGGCGGTGCTCGCGGAGTTCGGCGACTATCAGATCAATCCCTCGTACGACATCATCGTCGACAATCCGGTGGAGACGCGGCAGGACGTGGTGGACACGCTGGAGCTGATCTACCGGCTTGCCAAGCCGTTCACGCTCAACATCTTCTCGCTGCGCGTCATCCCGAATACGTCGCTGGAGAAGCAGATGATCGCCGAAGGCTTCGACGTCGAGCAGATCAACGAGAACTACACCGCGCTGCGGCCGACGTGGGCGAACGTGCTCCTGTATGTGCTGATGGTCTGGACGCCGTCGCGCAGCCGTTTCGACCGCTGGCTGCTCAAGGTCCGCGCGTACAACGAGAAGCAGAAGTCGTATCCGCTGCTCATCCTGCTGGCTCGTATCCCGTGGCTGATCCAGCAAGGGCTGCGGCACCTCCGACACGGCGAGTTCTCGGTGATCACCGGCTATCCCGGCTACATCCTCTGGCGCACCGGTGTGCTGAAGCTGGTCAAGAAGGTTTTCGGCCGTAAGCTCGTGCTGTCCGAGGAGAAGTGGGCAGGACGGATCGCTCCTGACGTGGTTGCTTGACGCGGTCTCGAGGTCTCGGGGTTGCGCGGTCTCGCGGCGCGTTGGGTGCGGCTACGCCGTGTTGTCGGTCGTCGGTGTAGTCTCCTTGCCACTGCCCACAACTGACATCTGATCACCGAGAACCGACAACCGACAACGCGGCGAAGCCGCAGACAACGCGCCGCGAGACCTCGGAACTTCGCGACCGCGCCACCGCGTTATGATGTGCAAGGCAGTTCAGCCGGGAAGCTCATCCGGTACCTAAGGATCCTTTGGTCGGTACCCGACTCCGCACCGCGCGCCAGTCGCGCAACTTGTCGCTGACCGAGTTGGCGGCAAAGGCGGAGGTGAGCGCGGCAACGCTGTCGCGGATCGAGCGCGACAAGCAGAATCTCGATCTGACCCTCTTCCTCACGCTTACACGCATCCTGCGGCTGGCGCCACACGAGGTCCTCGGCGATCCCGCGGAAGAAGAGGGGCTCGACCCACTCGTCCGCGCCATCAGCAGCATGCCGGCGGCTGAACGTGCCAAGCTCTGGCGATCGCTGGCCGCCGAGCGCAGATCGCACCGGAGCGTCAAGGCCGACAGCCGCGCCATTGCCGGCGAAGTTGAAGAACTTCTCGCGCAGGTCGACTTCATCCGCGGCGAGATCGAGCTCGTGCAGAAGCGCCTGCGCCGGCGTTGATCGGGCGAACTGGAATCCCCTCGCCACCTCCTCCGTTTCGCGACTGCATGAATCGACTTGCGACTGCTCTTTTCGCCCTGTTCATCGTCTCGGCGGCCATCGCGGCTGACGAGCCCACGGCACCGGCGGAGAAGCCGGCGCCGCAGCTCGGCGCCCGCGCCGAGAAGCTGATCAAGGAAGCCCTCCCCATCTGCTCCGAGGCCGTGACCGAGTCGCGTGTGGCTCTGTCGCACCAGCTCCCCACGAACATGGTCGGAACCGTGGTCAGGATCGCCAGCAAGAATTCGGCGTGTGAAGGGCAGTGGGTGGCCATCATCTCGAACGAGGGGGACTTCTTCATGGGCACCCCCTGGTTCCTCGACAACGCGGAAGGGACGCTCGAACAGAGAATCAAGAACTTCACGCTGCAGAACATGAAAGAGGTGTTCGAGCCCGTGGTGGACCGGACGAAGACGCACACGGGACTCTACCGCGCCACGCTCTATCAGCCGATGGAGGGCGGCAAGCTGCCTCTCGAAGGGGAGATCGACCCGAACGGCACGGTCTTCTTCTTCGGTCACTTCGTGCCGCTCGCGTCCGACTACCGCCTCTCGCGAATCAAGGCCTTCGATCACTTCCTTCCGCAATCCCCGTTCACCGGCGCCCCGAAGCCGGAAGTGACGGTGATCGAGTTCTCCGACTTCGAGTGCCCCTCGTGCCAGCGCGCCGCCGGCTATATGAAACCGATCCTCTCCGCGCACGGCGACAAGGTCCGTTACATCCGTTACGACACGCCTCTCCTCGGCATCCATCCGTGGGCGCTTCCGGCCGCCGTGGCCGGCCGTGCCATCTGGCGTCAGAAGCCAGACCTTTTCTGGACCTATAAAGAGAAGGTGTATGAGAACCAGGAGAAGCTGTCGGCCTTCACGATCGACGAGTTCGCGCGCGGCTTCGCGCAGGACCACGATCTCGACCTAGCCAAGTACGATGCGGACGTAAAGTCGCCGGAGCTGATCTCCAACATCGTGAACGGCGTCGGCACCGCGTTCAGCAACGACGTCCGGGCCACGCCCACCTACATGGTGAATGGCGCGATGGTCGACGCTGGTGTCGAGGGGAAGGGGCTGGCGGATTACGTGGACTCGCTGCTGAAGAAGTAGGGGCGAGGGCTGGTCGCGCGGTTGCGCGGTCTCGCCGTTACCGGGCTATTTCGGTGCATCGCCGCGAGACCGCGCAACCGCGCGACCTCGCAACCGCTACACGCTCCGCCACACGAAATCGAGGAAGTGCTTCAGTATTCTTCCTGTCAGTCCCCAGATCTCGTGTTGCTCGTAGCGGTAGTAGTACGCGGGGTATCGCTTGTTGCGGAAGGCGACGTAACGCACTTGCGGCTGATCGGGTTTGAGCAATGCCTCGATCGGCACTTCAAACACTTCGTCGACCTCGGCCGCCTGCAGTACGTAATCGATACGCTGGTCGATGAGGCCGGCGAACGGCGCGACGAGAAAGCCGCTGTTGGTGATGAGATCGTCGAGCCGGCCGATCAGTTCGACCCTCTCGGAGGCGATGCCGACCTCTTCGTGCGCTTCACGCACCGCCGCTGCCTCAAGAGGCTCCCCCGCTTCGACGCCTCCGCCGGGAAAAGCAATCTGGCCGCTGTGCGCGGCCAGATTCGCGGAGCGGCGCGAGAGGAGAAGACTCCAGCCGTCGTCGGTCGGGATCAGCGGAATCAGCACGGCCGCGCGTTTCAGGCTCGGTGCGTCGATCTCGAGCGCGGGACGCGCGGCCAGGATGGCGCGCAGGCGGGTCAGTGCGACGTCGCCAAAACGAGGGGATCGGGAGTCGGGGGTCGGGGGTGAGAGCATCAGAGAACCCGGTCCACAAACTCCGCAAACGGCTCCGGCGCAATCATCGGGATTCCGTCGATCGCGTGGTAGAGCCGGAGCGTTCCGCCAATGCGCGGCAGCGCAACCTCGGTGGCATCGCCGGGACGAAGATCGCGCGGCAGCTCGACCCAGCGATCGTGGATCACTGTTTCTCCGTCGAAGACGAGCATCATCAGACGGTATCCCGGTTGTCCGTAGCTGCGCGTGCGAAGGGTGAAGTCGCCGCTGTTGCGAAGGACAATCACATCGCCGTCCACCGTGGCGTCGAGGTTCGGGAAGAGCGGGATCGTGCGCGTGACCGATGCAGACGGCACGCGGGACCCATCCTCCAGCGCGGCAAGGTAGCCGCGGACCGTGAGCTCCATCGACGCGTTCTTGCGGAGCCACGCCGCCTGAGCCTCGGCGGGACTATTCAATTCGCGCACGAAGAAATCGGAGAGCGCAGCCACTTCGCCGTCGCCAAGCGGAACCTTCACCACACAGTCGTCCGGATACTCCGCGAACTGCGCATAGTCGCTGACGGCGACCGGCTTGCCGGCCTCAAAGGCACGGATCAACGTTCCCGACGTCTCACCCGCGCTCGGGTAACGGAGGTTGACGAGCCGGTCGACCGCAGCAAAGTAGGCGGCAAACTCCTCGTCCGCCACGTAACCGGTGAACGTGACACCGTCACCGCGAAGGGCATCGACGTCAACATTCGGCGCCGGCTCGCCGACGACTAACAGACGCAGATGGGCATCTCTCCCACGCGCTTGCGCGAACGCCGTGAGGACCACCTCGGCACGCTTGGCCGATGTGAGAAAGCCGAAGAGCCCGATCACGCGATCGTTCGCCGCGAAGCCATGGCGCGCACGCACGTCATCCCGGCGCCCGCGCGCTGACGGCTGCGGCTCGAATGGATGCGGCACGACATGGATCGGCGCTGTCACGCCGAACGATCGCAGCCGATCGGCTGCGTATCGGTTGTGGACGATCACCGCGCGCGAACGGTTGGCCACGTCGACCGAGGCAGGCATCAGGAAGTTTCCCATCTCGCTATGCAGTCCCGCCGCACGCCCGCGCGCCCACGCCGCCCCCGCCTGCCCATGATTCGCTTCGAGGGCCGCAACGTAGCCCTCGACATCACCCCGCGCCAACGTCATTTCGACGATAAGGTGATGGAGGACGAGGTCATGGAGCACGACCACTCCGGGCGTGCGCATCGCCTCGGCGTAGATCCAGGCGTGGTGGGGGTTGTTACCTAGATGGTAGATGTTTAGTCGGGGGTCGGGGGTCGGGGGTCGGGGGTCGGAGAGGGAGACTGCGGTAACGTCAAGGTGTTTGCGCAGGGCGGGAAGCAGCATCGACGCGTAATGCGCGACGCCTGTTCGCGTAGGAGGAAGCGGCGAGAACATCGCAACTCTCATTCTTTCTCTACGACTCCCGACCCCCGACCCCCAACCCCCGACTCCCGAAGCACCCATCAATCCGCCGTCGTCCGCGCACGCTGGGCCAGATACGCCTCCACGAACCCATCCAGATCGCCGTCCATGGCCCGCTGCACATCGCCGACCTCGTAGCCGGTGCGGAGGTCTTTGATCATCTGATAGGGTTGCATCACGTAGGAGCGGATCTGCGAGCCGAAGGCGATGTCCTTCTTCACTCCTTCCAGCTTCTCTTGATCCTCCTGCCGCTTCTCCACCTCGAGCTGATAGAGCTTCGAACGCAGGAGCTTCATGGCCACGTCGCGGTTCTTGTGCTGGCTGCGCTCGTTCTGGCAGGTGACGACGATGCCGGTCGGCAGATGGGTGATGCGCACCGCCGAGTCGGTGACGTTGACGTGCTGGCCGCCGGCGCCGCTGGAGCGGTAGGTGTCGACGCGAAGATCCTTGTCGTTGATCTCGATCTCGATCTCTTCGTCGATATCGGGATAGACGTACACGGAGGCAAATGACGTGTGCCGCCGCTTGGCGGCGTCGAACGGCGAGATGCGCACGAGGCGATGGACGCCGTGCTCGGACTTCATGTAGCCGTAGGCATAGTCGCCGCGCACCATCACCGTGACGCTCTTCAATCCTGCCTCTTCGCCGGCCTGATAGTCGACGATCTCGGTCGACCATCCCTTCCGCTCGGCGTAGCGGAGATACATGCGCAGCAGCATCTCGGCCCAGTCCTGCGACTCCGTGCCGCCGGCTCCTGGATGGATGGCCAGGATGACGTCGCGCTCATCGTGCTCGCCGGAGAGCTTCATGGTCATCTCGATGGCGTTGATCTCCACCTCGAGCTCCGACACGAGCTTCTCGATGTCGGCATCGACGATCTCGCCCTCGCGCTGCAGGTCGAGCAGCACGTCGAGCTCTTCGGCTTTGGAATTGATCGCCTCCCCCGAGGCGATGCGCTTCTCTACGCGGGCGCGCTTCCGTCCGACTTCCTGCGCCGTCTCGGGCTTGTCCCAGAAACCGGGAGCGGACATCTCACGCTCGATCTCGTCGAGCGCTTTGCGTGCGGAGTCGAGGTCAAAGATAGCTCCGGACCAATTGCAGGCGGTCTTTGAGGTCGGCGATTTTGGAGAGGGTGTCGTCTTTCATGTCGTGAGTAGATTAGTCGATTGCGGGGATGAGTCGATTGGTAGATTAGTAGATTAGTTGATGAGGCGCTGCGGCGATCTCCAATCCACTAATCACTAATCCACTAATCGACTAATCCACTCCTCGCCAAACCATCCCAAGCGCAACGAGCACGATCGCAACCCATGCGAACCAATCGCCGAAGCGGACATATGGTGTGATCGACGTCCGCGGTTGAAACTCCGCGTAGATGATCCCCTGTTGGCCCATCGGGATCTGCTTCACGATCTGGCCGGCTGGATCGACGACCGCGGAGATCCCCGTAGTTCCGGCGCGGAGGAGGTAACGATCGGTCTCGACCGCACGCAGGCGTGCCTGATTCAGATGCTGCCGCGGCGCCGAGGTCCCGTCGTACCAGGCGTCGTTCGTGATCGTCACGAGCACGTTCGCGCCGTGAACGACCTGCGTGCGGGGGATTTGTGGAAAGACGACCTCGTAGCAGATGGCCGGACCGTAGCGATAGCGGCCCTCGAGCGGCGTGTCCTTCGTCCCGAACTCGAACTGGCCGACGGCGTGAACGAGTGCGTGCGCGAAGAAGAGCATCTCGCGCAGCGGCACGTACTCGCCGAACGGCACGAGGCGGATCTTGTCGTAGTGACCGATGGTCCGTCCGTTACTCACGAGAAAAGCCGCGTTCCAGTACTTGTTCGGCTGCGTCGGATCCTCGGCCACGGAACCGAGGATGACGTCGGTGTTTCGAGCGCGTGAGATCGACTCGATGGACTGTCGATAGAAGTCGGTTGTCGCATACGAAAGCGGCACCGTCGACTCCGGCCAGATCACGACCTGCACCCCGTGCGACATCGCCTCCTCCGTCATCGCCATCATCCGGCGGAAGATCAGCACGAGATTGTCGTTGTCCCAGCGCATCTCCTGCGAGATGTTCGGCTGCAGCAGCGCCGCACGTGCCATCGGCGTCCCGGTGGAACGCACCAGCAATTTCGCCGCGACGTATCCGGTCACCCACCAGACGAAGGTGACGATGACGACGGCGGCAATGGGGAAGAGTGGATTGTGGGGGGTGGGGAGTGGGGAGCGGGAGTTGGCGTTGGCGTTGCCGTTGGTACTGGTGCTGGCTCCGGTCTTCCGTCCTCCCACCCCCCACCCCCCACCCCCCACTCCCCACGCAATTAGCGTCGACGGCAGCAGGATCAGGATTCCCAGTGCATACGGTCCGGCCACGCGGTCGAACTGCACCAGCGGCGCGTAGTCGACGATCGACGCGGCGATCAGGTTCCAGGGAAAACCGCTGAGCAGATATGTCCGCGCGTACTCTACGACCGCCCATGCCAGCGGCACGAGCAGCCATCGGCGGAACCGCGTCGACGGAGCGATGCGATAGAAGAGCAGCGCGAACGCGCCGCCGTAAACGCCGAGGTAGGCGCACATCGCCACAAAGATCACGACACCCGTGATGTACGGCAGCCCGCCGTAGTGCGACATCACCCGGACGACCCACGGCACCATCATCAGCCAGGCGATCGTCTGCGAGAGCCATCCGAGAAAGAACGCGCCTCGCGCCGTCCGTACGCGCGTCAGCGCGATGAAGAGCGGCAGCAGGGCAATGAACATCAGCCAGCCGATGGCGATGTCCGGGAAGGAGCAGGCGAAGAGGATGCCGGAGAGAGCAGCGAGGGCTACGTTGATGGCGAGGCGCAAGAGCCCGAAGGATAAACGAGTTGGCGGCCGTCACCCCCACTGTCATCCTGAGCCTGCCGTAGCCGCGCCTCGAATGTTGGTGCTTGCTCTAACCAAGGCTCGCGGCGGAGGACGCCGAAGGACCCCCTGCGCGCTTACCGGGTCGGGTGGTGGTACTTCTCGATGCAAGCTCGCGGGGGTCCTTCGACCGTCCTTTGCCCCTCCGGGGCGTCGGCGGCTCAGGATGACAGATCGCCCTCGCGGGCCATGGCCGCCTCGATTTCACCAAGGCACCCGGAGCAAAGCAAACCTCGGCCCTCAACAAAGAGCGCCTCTGCAACGCCGACGGGCAAACGACAAAGTGCACAGGCAGATAGGCTGCTCGGAGGCAACGCGCCTTCTTCGCCAGCCTCGGGAGCGTCCTTCCGATCCACAGCCAGGATGTCGATACAGATATCAACACACTCGTCGCAGATGTTCACCTTTGGGCCCGCGATGAGTTTGCGAACGTCGTGCTGCGTTTTATTGCAGAAGGAACAGCGCCGTACTGCTGGATCAGGCTTGTCCTTCTTCTTCCCAAACATCTGCGACAGACCCTACTTCTTGAACAACGCGTCGAACGCCTTCCGTGCGTCATCCGGCGTCTGCGGCTGGCGGGCCTTGTCCGCCGTCAGGTCGCGGACGACCTTCGGCTGGAAGAACGTACACTCGTTGCGGACGTGCTTGCCGGCCACGCGTGCCGGGATGCTCTCCCGGCACTCCCACAACGTGGTCGTGTCGAAGGCGCGGCAGTTGCCGCAGGTGTGCAGGTCGGCTCCACACTTGACGCAGGTCTCCTCGGATGTCGGCTGGTCAAGCCCGAGTCTCTGCGTCCCGCACGCAAAGCACTTGAAGACCTCGGGACCGAAGCCGCCGGCGCTCCGTCCGCGCGGCGCCCCCTCGATTCTCTGATTCTGCGGTTCATACGTCGTCCGCGGCGTCCGCGGCGTACTGGACGAATTCGAGGAGTAGCCGCCGCTATCCTGATAGCCGCGGTGCCTGTATTTCCGATCGCTCAAATGAATCACCTCATGAAGACGTAGTACAGCACCCCGGCGATGAGGAGGACGGTGATCACGAAGAGGATCAACCGGATCGCTACCTTGGCCAGCTTCAGGACAACCCAGATCACGATGATCGCGATGAGGATCCCGAGGAGCTCGTTGATGCTCGGCATGGGGGGCGTTGGGTAGTGTAACAGGGGATTGGGGGGAATGTTCCTGGGTTGCTGGGTTACATGGTTGCTGGGTCTCGCGGTCGCGTGGTCTCGCGGACTCGCGGCGGATGGAAACGTAGAACACAGGTGCCGGAAATGAGTGACCAGCCCGCGGGCGACCGTCTGCGTCAGCGAAGCTCGCTTAAGGTCCGTAGCCTCCGGCTTTGAGCCGGGGGCAAACGAGCATCCCCAAGTTGGCAGCCCGCTTGAGCGGGCGACAGAAGAGCGGTGATCGACGCATCTCTGTCGCCCGCTGAAGCGGGCTCGGAACAATTGAGGCCCGCGTTTCCCCCGACTGAAGCCGGGGGCTACAGACCTTAAGCCAGCTTTCGCCGGCTCAGATCGGTCAGTTCGCGACTGGACACTCTCTTCCGGGGCGCTGTACTTAGCAACTGAGCAACCCAGCAACCGCGAAATCTCGCGCCCCCGCTACCGCTACTTCACCATCACGATCGCCGTGACTAGCGAGCCGCCGAGCAGAAACCCCGTGACGGCAGTTTGCCCGCCCCAGAGCAGCACGGTCTTGAACACGGTCGATGCGCGACTGTCGGAGTAAAAACGCCGCTGTGCGAAGAAGAGATAGACGAGCATGACGGTGATGGTGATGGCGGAGACGAGCTTCTGCAGCGGTCCCGGCTCGAATCCTGCCACTGCGTAGATGGGCAACTTAACAACCAGCGCCATGATGTACGAAAACGCAAGGAAGTGCGCCGCGAAGACGAGATGCTCGACGAGATAGCGCCGGTAATACAGAACCTTCAACACAAGCGCCACGCCGAGGATGTTCATGAACTGCAGGAGTGTGTTGTTCTTGTGCCACTGCTCGTCGACTCGCTGCTCGAACTCCTCTGGAGTCAGGTGACGTTTGAGCGCCGCCTTCTCGATCAGCTTTGTGAGTCCCCCCGTCTTGTTGAACAGCTTCGTCATCGGGCTCGCTTTGTCGAATTTCTCGAGCGACGACACCGGCGCGTATAATGTGAAGGCCAGGAATTGCAGTGCAAAAAGCGTGAGGAAGAGCCGCAGCGGCGGGATGTAGCGTGACTTGCGCCCCGCGAAATACTCCTCGGTCACGAACCCCGGGCGGACCACGAGATCACGCAACGTCCGAAACAGCTTCGAGTCGAGATGGACGAACTCGTGGACGACGTCATGCACGAAGTGTCCGACCGAGAGATCCTGATGACCCGGCTGCCGCTCCCCGCATCGCGCGCAGTATTCTTCCGCCAGCTTTTGGCCGCAGTTGGTGCAGACGGTCAAAGGGGCGTCGGTCATGCTTGGGCTTTTCCTCTGGGTGATTGCTGGGTTGCTGGCTCTCGGGATCTCGGGGTTTAGAAAGAACCCCGCAACTCAGTAACCTAACCTGGTAACTCAGCAACCCGAGGTTACAGCACCAACCGCACCGGCTGCTCCAGGTAGCTCCGCAACGTGCGCAGGTAATCCGCCCCCAGCGCGCCGTCGACGACGCGGTGGTCGCAGGACATCGTTACCTTCATCCGGTCGCGGACGACGATCTGCCTGATGTCGTTTGCGCCCTCGCGGGCGACGACCACCGGCTGAGCACTGGCGGCGCCGATGGCGAGGATGGCCGCGTTGGGCGGGTTGATGATGGCCGTGAACTGCTCGATGCCCCATGCGCCGAGGTTCGAGATCGTGAATGTCGAGCCCTGGTAATCGTTCGGGGTCAGCTTGCGGTTCTTCGCTTTGTCGGCCAGCGAGCGGACCTCCGAAGAGATCTCGGCCACCGACTTCTGATCGGCGTTGCGCACGACCGGCGTGATGAGTCCCTCGGGAGTGGACACCGCGATGCCGATGTGGATCTCGCCATGCTGCGTGATGGCCTCATCACCCCACGATGCGTTCACGTTCGGGTGGTGGCGTAACGCCAGCGCTGCCGCGCGGACGATGAAGTCGTTCACGCTGGTCTTGATCCCTTCGATCTCGTTCAGTTGCTCGCGCAAGGAGAGCAGGTTCGTGACGTCGTAGTCGGCGGTCAGGTAGAAATGCGGGATCGGTCCCGTCGACTCCGCCAGGCGCTTGGCGATCGTCCGTCGCATCGCCGAAAGCGGGATCTGTTTCGTCTCGAGCGTCACGATCGGAGGGAGAGACGGTGCCTTGGCCTTCTGCGTCGCCGGCGTAGGAGGCTGGAAACTCTTGATGTCGCTGGCCACGATGCGTCCGCCCGGCCCGCTCCCCCGCACCTGTTCGAGACTGACGCCCATTTCGCGCGCCATCTTTCGCGCCAGCGGTGAGGATCGCCGCCATCCTCCGTCATCCTGCGCCGCAGCCGCGTTCACCGCCGGCGCGGTACGGTCGATGCGCGGCGCCTTCATATCGATGGCCTCGGCGTACTCGCCGGTCGTCTTCTTGATCGAATCCTTCTTGTCGATGGCGCGTCTGGCTGGAGCGTCTTTGGGCGGCGAGGCGCCTTCGGCTTCATTCACGGGAGGCGCAGGCGCAGCCTTCTCTCCCGCGCCGAGGATCGTGGCCAGCACACCTCCCACTTCGACCATCTGTCCAGCCTCGGCAGCCATGTTGCCGAGCGTGCCGTCCTGCTCGGCCTCGAGATCGAGATTGACCTTGTCGGTCTCGATCTCCAGCAGCGGCTCGCCTTTCTTCACGACGTCGCCGGACTTCTTGTACCAGCGGACGACCTTCCCCTCGGTCATCGCGTCGCCCATCTTGGGCATGATGATGTCAGCCATTCACGTACATCACTTTCTTGACCGCCGCGATCACGTGCTCTTCATGCGGAGTGGCCAGGACCTCCAGATTGCGCGCGTACGGCATCGGCACATCCTCGCCCGTGACGCGCGCCACCGGCGCATCGAGCTCGTCGAAGACCGCCTCGGTGATGCCGGCCGCGATCTCCGCCGCCGCGCCGAACGGCTTCCACTGTTCCTGCACCACGACGCAACGATGGGTCTTCGTCACCGAGGCATAGGCAGGCTCCAGATCCAGAGGACGGAGCGTGCGCAGATCGATGACTTCGCACTCGATGCCTTCCTCTTGCGAAAGCTTCTCCGCCGCGATGAGCGACATTTGCAGCATGCGGCTGTACGACACGATCGTGACGTCGCTCCCCTCGCGCGCCACGCGCGAGACACCGAACGGCACGGTGAAGCCAGCATCATCCGGCACTTCGCCTTTCATCCCGTACAACGCCGCGCTCTCCAGGAAGATCACCGGATCGCGCCCGCGGATCGCCGTCTTCAGCAATCCCTTGGCGTCTGCGGGCGTGGCCGGAGCGACGACCTTGAGTCCCGGAAAGTGCGCGTAGAACGACTCGAATGTCTGCGAATGCTGCGCGGAGAGCTGAACACCGGCTCCCTGCGGCCCACGGATGACGACCGGAACGTCGACTTGACCGCCAGAGAAGTAGCGCACCTTGGCCGCGTGATTGAGGATCTGGTCGGCGGCGACGATAGCGAAGTTCATCGTCATCATCTCCACGATCGGCCGCAGGCCGAGCATGGCCATGCCCACCGCGGTCCCTGCCATCCCGGCCTCGGCGATCGGTGTGTCGATGACGCGCTTCGGGCCGTACTTCTTCAGCATCCCGGCGGTGATGCGGAAGGTACCTTCGTAGACGCCGATGTCCTCCCCCAAGATGAGGACGTTCGGGTCCCGGTCCATCTCTTCCATCATGGCGTCGCGGATGGCGTCGCGGTAGCTTTTTTCGGTCATATCGTTTGAGCTCTTGGCTGTTAGCTCTTAGCTCTTAGGGGATGAGAGCGACACGGTGTCGTCACCCGCGTGTTCCCCTCAGAGCTAAGAGCTAACAGCTAAGAGCTTTCCGGTACAGGTCCATCCTCGGCGACGACGTCGCGCCACAGTTCCTCGGCTTCCGGCACGGGGCTCTCCTCGGCGAACTGCACGGCGGCGGCCACTTCAGCCGACGCCCACTCCTCGATCTTCTTCACATCGTCGTCGGTGAGGTTGCAGATCTCGCCGAGGCGGTTGCGGAGGATACCGATCGGATCGCGATGGCGGTGCTCCTCGACTTCATCCTTGCTTCGATACGGCTGCACGACGTCGGCGGCGCCATGGCCGGAGAAGCGATAGGTGACCGCCTCGATGCAATACGGCTTACCAGTCCCGCGGATCTGCTGGATGACGCGGTCGGCCGCGCCGCGGACGGCGAAGACATCCTGTCCGTCCACTTTCTCGGTCGGCATGTTGTAGGCGCGCACGCGCTGCGAGAGGTCGGTTAGCGCCGAGTGGCGCTCCACGGAAGTCCCCATCGCGTAGCCGTTGTTCTCGATGATGAAGAGGATGGGACACATCCCCGCTTTGCCCCACAGGCCGGCCATGTTCATGGCCTCGTGGAACGAGCCGATGTTCATGGCGCCGTCGCCGAAGTAGCAGACGGCGATGCGCTCGGTCTGCTTGTAGCGCAGCGCATACGCGGCGCCGGCGGCGAGCGTGAGGTGGCCGCCGACGATGCCGTATCCGCCATAGAAACCGTGCTCGACGTCGAACAGGTGCATCGAGCCGCCCTTCCCTTTGGAGAGACCCGTCGACTTGCCGAACAGCTCGGCCATGACGCGCCGCGGCTCCGCGCCGAGGGCCAGCGCATGAGCATGATCGCGGTAGCCGGTGAAGAGGATGTCCCCTTCGCGCATCGCCGTGATGATGCCGCTGGCCACCGCCTCCTGCCCGCTGTAGACGTGGAGGTATCCGCCGATCTTCCCCTTGCGGAACTCCTTCTCGGTCGCCTCCTCGAAGCGCCGGATGAGGATCATCTGCCGGAGGATGTCCATCCACTCGGGCGCGCTTGCGGCCGCGGGATCGATCGTTGCGGAGGTCGTTTGTTCCTTTGCTTTTGCCATGACGCGGGGTCGGGATTCTATATCGGAGGAGGAGATTGCTCTAGCCCCGGAGGTGAGTCAAAAAACGAAATGTTGGATGTTCAACATTCCGCTTCTAACCCACCGCCAACCCCTCATCCAGGTCCGTTCTTCGAATGATGAACGCCAGTGCCACGAGTGCAAGTGCGACGCCGTTCACTTCCAGCGCGGTGCTGATCGACCAGCGCTGGGCGATGAAGCCGGCCAGGAGACTGCCGAGCGGCATGCCGCCGCGGAAGGCCAGCATGAAGATCGACATGACCCGGCCACGCATGGCGTCGCTGGTGGAGAGTTGCACGAGCGAGCTGTAGAGGGAGATGACACCCACGATGGCCGAGCCGGCCAGGAAGGCGATGACCAGGCTGGCGGCGAGATGGCGCGAGATTCCGAAGGCGATGAGCGTGCAGGCGAAGACGAGCTGCAGCGCCAGCGCCAGGCGTCCCTTCTTGGCCGCGTAGCTGCTTCCGGCGACGAAGAGCGCGCCGACGACCGAGCCGATGCCGTAGTCGGCCTGCAGGAGCGAGAGTCCCCGCGGCCCGAGGTGGAAGATGCTCTTGGCTACGACCGGCATCATCGTAAAGAGCGGCATGCCCAGGAACGTGCCGGCGAAGGAGAGAAAGGTTAATAAGAGTAACGATCGCTTCGATGCAACGAACGCGAATCCCTCCTTCATCTGCGCCATCATCGAGGTCGACGTGGCATGCTCGTGCAGCGGCGGCATCTTGATGATCAGAAGGGCGATGATCACGGCCACAAACGAGAGGCCGTTGATCCCGAAGCACGCCGTCGCTCCCCATAGCCCGAAGACCACGCCGCCGAGGGCGGGACCGATCACGCGCGCCAGGTTGAACTGCATCGAGTTCATGGCCACGGCGTTCGACATGTCGTCGCGTTTCACAAGCAGCGGCAACAGCGACGCGTAGGCCGGCCCACTGATCGACTGCGCACTCCCGGTCAGGAACGAGAGGATGAAGATGTGCCAGACCTTGACCGCGTGGAAGTAGATGAGCCCCGTCAGGATGAAGGCGAACGACATCTGCAGGACCTGGGACAAGAGCATGATCTTGCGTCGCTCGATGCGGTCGGCGATGACGCCGCCGAACAGCGAGAAGAGAAGCATCGGGCCGGTGGCAAGGAAGCCGTCCACCCCCAGCAGCAGCGCCGAACCGGTCATCGTGTAAACCAGCCAGCCTTGCGCCAGCGTCTGCATGAAGGTGCCGGTCGTCGAGGTGAAGGCCCCGAACCAGAGCAGCCGGAAGTCGCGATATCCCAGCGCGCTGAAGGTCCGCTCGAATCGCCCCCGCGGGATGCCTGCCTCCGCGTTCGCCTCGATCGTCTCTTCGTGAGGAAGCGAAGAGCTCATCGAGCGATCCGCAACCTCTCCGCGGTTCCGGCTGTGTGGGCGTGACAGATGGCCACGGCCAGGGCGTCCGAGGCGTCGGTCGACATCACGAGATTCGCGCAGCCCGGAAGGAGCATGCGCACCATCTTGGCCACCTGTTCCTTCTCCGCCGCGCCGTACCCGACCACGGCGCTCTTAACGCTCCGGGGCGAGTATTCGAAGACCGCCAGTCCGGCGGAGCGGGCCGCCAGGAGGATGACGCCGCGCGCGTGCGCGAGCTGGATCAGGCTCTTCACGTTCAGCCCTCCGAACGGTGCCTCCACCGCAACCGCCTCGGGAGCACAACGGACGATGATGCGAGCCACCTCGTCATGAATCCGGCAGAGACGGTCAGCCAGTTCCGATCCACGCACCGTGCCGACCGTCCCCTGCTCGATCAGCGTCAACCGCCCCCGAATCTGGTCGATGACGCCAAAACCAGTGGTGACCGAGCCGGGATCGATACCGAGGATTCGCACGGATGGATTGTAGCTTTGAAGGGTGAAGGGTGAAGAGTGAAGAGTGAAATGTTCAATCTTATTCACGGCCCATTCACTCTTCGCTCTTCACGGGCATGAAGGGACGGCGTCTTCAGGTTGTATGGTAGGGTTTACTACAACGAAGAAGAATGTCTATCGATCTGAGGGTACTCGATTCGCCGGAGAAGATCGCTGATGCTGGTGAGCAGATCTATGCGGACCGATACAAGACTCGCCTCGAGCCTGACAGGCGCGGACATTTCATCGCGGTCGACGTGACCACCGGTGAAGGTTACGTCGCCGACTACCCGGAGCAGGCACTTCAGGAAGCTCGGACAGCTGCACCGAACGGAATCTTTCATCTGATCCGCATCGGGGCGCCGGGAGCATTCCGAGTCAGCTTCGGCCTTACTCGCCATGACTTCTGGGGCCGGCCACTTCGACAGCCTCGGTAATCCTTGTCTCAAGTTTCATCTGTGCGGCGTTGCTCACGACCCGCCAGGACTTGAGTTCGAGGCAATCATCGACACCGGGTTTTCCGGCTTCATTCAACTTCCGATGCAGCACGCGTTCTCATTGAAGCTGCCCTTAGAGGGCACATCCTCCTATGTACTGGCAGACGGCACCCGTGGCACTTCTCTGACCGTGCTGGCGCACACGACGTTTGGGGGGAAGACCGTATTGGGAGTGGTGAGTCTCACGCCGGGCTCACAGGACGTCCTGGTTGGACTGGACTTTCTCAGGCGGTTCAAGCTCGGCTTGATCATGATGAGCGGGAGGATCGAGCTCGTCGATGACAATGAAGAGTGAAGGGTGAAGAGTGAAGAGTGAAGGTTGAAGAGCGAGTTCACCCTTCACCCTTCACTCTTCACTCTTCACCCTTCACTCTTCACTCTTCACTCTTCACCCTTCACTCTTCACTCTTCACTCTTCACTCTTCACCCTTCACTCTTCACTCTTCACTCTTCACCCTTCACTCTTCACTCTTCAAGAACCTAACCTCGAAGATCTCCCGCCCCTCCTGCCGGAACTTCGCTTCGTAATTCGTTCGCGGCGGATCGTCCGGGCCGGGCACGCGACGCTCACTCCGAAAGAACTGTTCGATGACCGGCGCGGCCGCTTCGTAGTAGTCGCGGTGGTCGGTGACGTAGATTCCGCTGCCGCCCGGGACGAGCACCCGCCGAATCTCCGTCAGCACCTCGGCGCGGATGATGCGCCGCTTCTGCTCCCGCTTCCGCGGCCATGGATCGGGGAAGTAGATGTGGATCTCGTCGATCGATGCGTCGGGAAGCATGTCGCGCAGGACGAGGAAGGCGTCGTGGTTGATGAGGCGGATGTTGGACAAACCGCGCCTGGCCACGCGGTCGCGGATGACGCGGTGATAGTGCAGCGATTTCTCGATGCCGATGAAGTTGACCTCCGGCTGCTCGGTCGCGCCGGAGATGAGAAAACGCCCCTTCCCGGAGCCGATCTCCAGCACGACGCGGTGACGGCTGCCGAACAGCTCCGCGACGTCGAGCCGGACGAAGCCAGTCTCGCGCGGATCGATGACAAAGTCGCCGGTACTCACGCGGGAATCATATGGAAGGATGAAGGCAGCAGGATGAAGGATGAAGCGAGAGACCAGAACCACATTCACTCTTCACTCTTCACCCTTCACTCTTCACCCTTCACTCTTCACCCTTCGCTTTCTGACTCCCATCAGCGTCGGATTGCCGGAAACAGTCACGCATCCGCGTCACCTTCACTCTTTGTCCTTTTGACTTCGGGTTCTTTCGCTCTATCCTTCGGGCGTGTTCACGAGTGAGGCATTCCATCCACATCGAGGAGAGCGAGCGTGAATACGCATTCGCCTGAGGTACTCGATCCGAGAATCGTCGATCTCGTGTCGATCGCGCCGGACCACGACCTCGACGAGCTCGACTTCGGCCGCTTGTACGATGACAACGTCGGCCTGCTCGTGGCCATCGCCGTGCGCAAGTTTCAGGTCCCCGAGGTCGACGCCGAGGCGTTGGCGCATGAGGTATTCATCTCATACCTGAGGCGGAAGAATGAGATTCGCAACCTGCACCCGTGGCTGATCGGCGCGATCTGTCACGCCTGCCGTTACTTCTGGCGCCAGAACGGCCGGCGCACGGAGCAGCTCGATTCATCGCTGGCACTGCTCCGTCCCGATCCGGCGTCGGCCGGCATCCTCGACCGGTTGCCGATGCAGATCGCCGCCCGCGACGTCCTCGAAGCGCTGCCGCCGCGGTATCAGGAGGTTCTCCGGCTGCGCTACTATGAAGGCTACAGCATTCGGGAGATCGCCGATCACCTCGGCGTCACTGCAAAGTACACGCAGAAGCTGGTTGCGAAGTGCCTGCGTCGCGCGGAACAGATGTTCAAGGCCGCTCCAGCGGGGAAGAACCCATGAATCATTCTGATGATCTACGGCACATCGCCGAGTGTCCTTCGTGCCGCCAGCGGTTCACCGAGAACGTGCTGCCGTTCGACGCGGCACGGCGCCGTGAAGGCGCGCGCGAGTTTCTGGCCACGGCATTCGCCCTGGAGCGCGAGCGCGGCGGCGCCGCGGACGTCGTGGAGCGTCATCTTCGGGATACCCCGATCGACGAGTGGCCGCGGCTCGCGGAATCACAGGCCCTTCGCAACAACGCCGCACTCGAGCAGATGAGCGAGGAGGTGCGCAGACGGATCGAGAGGCGACCGGTCGAAGCACTGGCCATCGCGAACCTCGCCACCTCCATCGCCGAGTCGCTTCCGCCCAGTGCCTATCCGTCCATAGTTCTGGCGCAGGTCCGTTCGACGGCGCTGCGCGATCGCGCCAACGCGCTCCGCTATCTTGGCCGGCTCGACGAGGCATATGACTCGATCGCTACCGCCGAAGCCCGACTCGATGCCTTCCCGGGCGCGGTACACGATCGCGCCATCGTCTGGCTGGTCAAGGCGATGATCCTCGGGCAGATGGATCTCTTCGACGACGCCGAACGGATGATCACCGCGGCCAGCGGCATTTTCGCCGAAGTCAACGATTCGCCGCGATTCCTCCAGGCCGGCCTGATTCACGGAAATCTGCTCAACAACCAGAAGCGCTATGAGGACGCGCAACAGGTCTTTCGCGATTTGCTCAGCGTGGCCATCCTCGGTCGTGACGTCGAGATGCAGGCCCGTCTGCACAACAACCTCGGGTATTGCGCAACAAGCCTCGAGGACTACGGAAGCGCGAGCATTCACTTCTCCCAAGCAATCGCACGATTCACCGACCTCGGATTCACCGGGGAAGTCGCCCGTACTGAGCGCGGCGCGGGCGTCGCGCTCATCGGGAAGGGTCAGACCGACCTCGGCATGGCCCGTCTACGCGAAGCGCGGCAGACGTTCGCCGGCCTTCACATGCCTGAAGAAGCGGGACTCTGCGCACTTCGGATCATCGAAGCGATGGTCGAACGCGGCCAGACGGATGAAGCGCGCTCTCTTGCGGCCTCGGTCGTCGAAGAGTTCACAGCCGCCGCGCTCGACGCGCGCGCGATCGACGCCGTGGTTCGCCTGCGCGCCTCCCTTGACGCGGACGGTGCGACGGCCGAAGCCGTGCGCACCGCCCACGCACTGGTGAAGAGCCTCACAATCGATCAGGCTCCCGCGAGTTGAATCACGCTCACGGCTTCGGCCAGGACATATCATCCAAACCGACGATGTGACGGATGATCTTGACGATCTTCGAGCCAAACGACGGCTGGAAGCCGCCTGTCGACGGGATGGCATAGAGGTTCGAGGCGGTGAGTACGGCGATGAGCGAAGCAGCAGCGAGACCTTTCGATACACGACGCATAAGCCCTCCGGTTGTGCCCGGCGACGCGCCGGGGCGAGTTTTTCGGGAGGGCGCCCTCACTTTCTAGCGTGACGAAAGTACGGTTTTTGCTACCCCATGCCTGAGAAATATTTTGCACACGTCGCATAGAGCGACGTCGCCGCGGGAGAGTTCTTTTCCTCTAACCTTCGGGCGTGTTATCGTTTGCCGTATTCCGCACAATTCGAAGATTCCCGACGCTCAGGCGTCCCCTATGTTTGCGGCTCCACAGACGGCGCCCGCGGCGGTCAATGAGCCGCCGCCTCCGGCTCCGCCGCGCGGCGGTTTCGACGAGGTTGCCTTCGAACGGCTCTATGAAGAGCACATGGGCGTTCTCGTGACCGTGGCCGTGCGCAAGTTTCAGGTGCCGGCAGGCGACGCGGAAGGACTGGCCCACGACGTGTTGTTGGGGTATCTGAAGCGAAAGGACGAAATCCGCGACCTGCACAAATGGCTGATCGGAGGGATCTGCAACGCCAGCCGCTATTACTGGCGCCAGCGTGGGCGCAATATTGAGCAACTGGACGCCGAAAGCGCAGCCATACGGCCTGATCCGGCTTCGCTGAACATTCTCGATGCGCTGCCGGTCAGGATCGCGGCGGGAGAGGCTCTGGCCGGCCTCTCGCCGCGCTATCAGGAGATCCTCCGGCTGCGCTACTTCGAGGGATACAGCATCAAAGAGATCGCCGAGCACCTCGGCGTGACGGCCAAGTACACCCAGAAGCTCATAACGAAATGCCTGCGCCGCGCCGAGAAGGTCTTCGATCCGGGAGGGGGGAAGAAGAAATGAATCACTCGGACGATCCGGCCCATCTCGCCGAATGCAGCGCCTGCCGGCAGCGGTTCACCAGCAATGTCGTGACGTTCGACCCCGCGGCCCGCCGCGCCCGCGAGGCCGAGTTCACATCAACAGCCAGCCGGCTGGAGCGCGAGCGCGACAACGCCACGGACGTGGCCCGGTATCTCCGCGATACACCCGTCGAGGAGTGGCCGCGCCTGGCCGAGACGCCGGAGCTGCGCAACAACGCGGCCCTGGAGCAACTGAGCGAAGAAGTCCGGAAGCGGTTGCACCGCCAGCCGCGGGAGGCTCTGGCAATCGCGAATCTGTCGGCGTCGATCGCCGAATCCCTTCCTTCGAGTCAGTACCCGCCTGTCGTCCTCGCGCAAATCCGTGCGAATGCGTGGAAAGACCGCGCCAGCACGCTCCGCTACCTGGCCCGTTATGACGAAGCGATCGAAGCGGCGGAGCGTGGCGAGGAATGCCTGGCCGGGTTCGCTTCGCTGGAACACGACAGGGCCATTGTGCGGATGGTGAAGGGAATGGTTCTGGCACAACAGGAACGCTTCGATGAGGCGCATGCGATTCTGTCTGAGTGCCGGCGGGTGTTCGGGGATTGCGACGATGCGAAGAGGTATGTCCAAGCGGGTTTAGCGGAGGCAAACCTGTTCTACAGAGCAGCCCGATATACCGACGCCACAAGCCTCCTTCAGGATCTGCTGCGTCATGCGATTGACGCCGCTGACGCCGAATCGCAAGCGGGCATTCATAACAATTTAGGTCATTGCGCGACCAACCTCGGTGAGTTCGTCAGTGCCAATATCCACTTCTCGGAGGCCGTGGCTAAGTTCACCGACCTCGGCTTCACCGCCGAGGTGCCGCGAACCGAGTTTGGTGCCGGCGTCGTGCTGATCGGGCGCGGTCAGGTAACCGCCGGACTAGCACGACTGCGCGACGCAAGACGCGCATTCACCGCAGCCGGAATGATCGACGAAGCTGGGCTCTGTGCTCTTCGTATCGTTGAAGTTCTCATCGATCGTGGCGAAGAGGCCGCGGCGCGCTCCCTTACGCAGAACATCATTGATGAATTCATTGCCGCCAACCTCGATGAACGTGCCATCGATGCAGTCATTCGACTTCGCGACGCTATCGACGTGGATGATGCGACGGCGGAAACCGTGCGCACCATCCACGCCATTGTAAAGAGCGTGGCAATGCCGATCACGACCTGACAGACAGCTAGGGGTGAGGCCACGTGAGTTCATCCAGCCCGATGATGTGCCGGATGATCTTGACGATCTTCGATCCAAGGGACGGTTCGAAGCCGCCTTTTGACGGGATTGCATAGACATTCGAGGTGGTGAGCGCGACGAGAAGCGAAGCAGTGGCTACAGCCTTGGAGATACGACGCATTGAACCCTCCGGTGTGTGTGCCCGACCACGCGCCGGGCAGTTGTTCGGGAGGGCGCCCTCTCTCCTAGCGTGACGAAAGCGCGGATTCCGCTACCCCATCATTGGGAAATATTTTGCTCACCGCCGGCGGAGCACGCTGGAGGCGTGCCGTAGATTAGCCGGTGGCAAGCGCCGCAAGGCGCGCCGCCACCGGTTACCGATCCGCACAAACGTCGTACCCCGGCAGGGGTACCGGAGGGTTGACGCATGCCGTCAACGACATCGAGCTTGACGAGCGTTCCTCTGGATGACGCGAGCGCGGTCCGCGACCCCTGCCGGGGTCGGTGATGGCCACGACCGCTAACCGGTGGCGGCGCGTCCTTCGGCGCTTGCCACCGGCTAATCTACGGAACGCCTCCGGCGTGCTCCGCGCTGGCTTGCCAGCGATCTGTAACGTCAAATTCCAAATACACACCCTTAACGCCGCGATAGCGGCTCAAGAAGGTAGACAGGGGTGCGAGCCCTTTTTGCGAGCAACCCCTGGTCCGCGTAGTCTCTCGAAAGCGTGCCGCGTCAGCGGCACTGGATGGAGGCCCCGATTCCTCCAGTGCCGCTGACGCGGCACCAACCACGACATCTGTTTACCAGGGGTGCTCGCAAAAAATGCTCGCACCCCTGTCTACCGTCCTGTTGCCGCTAACGCGGCACTCGCCCGCGAAGCAGGCTTCGCCGGCCACGCCGCCGAGCCAGCCGGCGAGGACGCCAGCGCTCCGGCCGCGCACGCTTGACTCACCGGAAGTCCAGATCGCTGTGACGCTCGGGTCTCGTCTGCGAAACCTGGCTCTCGAAGATGTACACGTCCGTTCCCACCGCCGCACTCCGGTAGACCGTCTTCAGCATGTCATTCGGCAGACGGATGCATCCGTGGGACACTTTCCGGCCGATCGAGTTGGACTCGTCGGTGCCGTGAATCATGATGCTGTCGCCGAGGTCCAGGGCGTACTTGCCGAGGTGGCCTCGGACCTTTCTCCGCGGCGAATCGAGAGGCGGAACGGATTCACCGACTTCGATGAAAGCCCAGTCGGGCTTGGTCCAGACCGGATCCTCGATCTTCCGCAACACCTTCAGATGCCCCTCCGGAGTCCGGAAGAGCCAGATGCGGCTGCCATGCTTCAGCACCTTCTCGCTCCCGGTCGCTACCGGCGATTCGTCGACGAGCTTCCCGTCCTCGAAAAGGTAGAGCCGGTTCAGGGCGACGTCGATGGTGATGACCGTTCCCGTACGCGGTGCCTCGGGTGGTAACGCTTCGAGCGATTGCCCGTCATCGCAACGGATCTGCCACCATCGACACGCGTTCTCGGCCGGCGGCTGCTGCTGCTGCGCCGTCTGCCCCGACAGCGATCCTCCGAGAGTCAGACTCATCGCGAGAAGAAGTCGAGTGAGCACTCCAGCGGGCGGGTGCGAGATTGGCGCCAGCGTGTGGTCGTGCGGTCGCTGAGGCTTCTGGAGGTTCTCAATCGTGACGGTCAGGAAGCGGAGTGACGATCATCCACCGCAAGACTTCGCAACCGCAGAATTGGTGGCCCCGGGGCGACTCGAACGCCCGACAAACGGTTTAGGAAACCGCTGCTCTATCCACCTGAGCTACGGGGCCACGCGGGCTCTGAAACGGCGCGAGCGTAGCAGATAGTTCGATCGGAGCGCGAAGCCTGCCCGAGCGGGAGCCGAAGGGTCCTCGGCTGGCTCGCGTAGCGCCGTCGGCTCGACGGCTGGACCACCGCCGGCTCGGCGGTGCGTAGTGTGAGGCAGAATCGCCAGCGAGCCGCTGGCGGTCCAGCCGGCGAGCCGCCAGCGCTCCTACAAGAATGCGCGGGCGCGCCTTCGGACGCGCCCGCGCGGTACTTACTGCACAAACCGGCTCGTCATCACTTCGACGGTGTCGCCGGTGACGACGGCGTCACAGGCGACCGTTCCGTCGGAACCGGTGCCGGCGCCGGGGCCGGCTGGGACTTGGCCTTCCGGGTCCGTCCGAGGGCGCGGCGCATGTCAGCGACATGCAGAGCGAGATCGGCCGTCTCCGGACGTTTGGCCAGAGCTTTCGCCAGAGCGTAGGTGGTGAGCGCCTGCCCTCCGGCCCGGCTCCTTGCCGCGATGATGCTGTGACGAATGAGCTGAGCCAGTGCTTCCAGCTCATCCGCCAGCGGCCCGTACGCGTCGGCATAGCTCATCAGGTCGCGGGTCTGCGCCGGATCAGCATCGCCTCCACGGACGAGCGGCACGTTGTTCTTCACAGCCACCGCCGACAACTCCACAAACTCCGGAGTAACCGACGCGTTGGGGATCAGCCGGCTGAGCTCCTTCGGTGACGTCGGAACGACGAAGTTCGGGATCTGCTGGCGCATGGCGCGGGTCTGATCGATCAGCGCCTGGGCGGCATCGGTGTAGGAAACCGGCGACGGCGTCGCCGGTACGACATTTTGCGTACTCATATCTTCCTCCTATTCAGTTTTCACAACTGCCGTGATCAGAGCGGGCAGAGTGAAACCGTTGGAGGGGCGCGCCCCCGGCAAACTCTTCGGATCGCGTCCTCGATGGTGCCGAGGACCGATCGGCGGCGCCGAAGGGGAAGGGCCGGTGAATCGTCCTGGTACGGCCGGACGACCGTCGGAGGGGTAATGGCGGGACGGGAATCGGCAACGTGGCCGGAGCGCTCGAGCAGGACAGCGCTGGCCACAGCCGTTTCGAGCTGAAGGGTGACGATGTTCAGATGGCCCGCAACAGCCAACATCCGCTTGGCCTCCGCGGCAAGCTGTTCCTGGGCAAACGAATCGGACTCGGGAGCCGAGGTGAGGGCGGCGTTGGCCTCCTGCATGGCGTCGGTGGCGCGTTCGATGAAATCGGCGGCTTCCGTGAGACTGTGCGCGGCTCGATTCAACCGTTCCGCGTTCGAGAGCGGGTCGCTCGCACCGAAGCTTCGGGAGTTGTCGATGGCGATCCAGGCGGAATAGATCAGAAATCTCGAGCAATCGAGGTTCCGGCGCATGCGGCGTAGCGGCCCGTATCCCGGCAGACTGCGCCTCATCGCGAGCAGACGGAAACGCACCCTCCGCGAAGAGATCGCGTTGGTTCCGAGGTGGTTCCGATCGTCTGCGTCGCTCAAGCGTCCTTTCCTCATCTCCTTTTGATATACGTAGCAAGCCGTATGCCAAGAAACACGGCAATTGAGTTGGAACGCATGCCGCGAATTGAGAATTCCACGATCTTCGTGATCTGGTAAGAATTTTCAGCTGATTCTTGCGATCACATGGCCCGGCCAGGGGCATTTGCCGGTCCGCGCGGCCATCTCCCGGCCTCCACGTTCGGCAACGTCAGTCGTTGATGAATTCCGCGCTCTCATCGATTGACAAAATTTGTCACGTCATGGCCATGTCGATTGACAACTCTTGTCAGTCTTGGTCTGGTTGAAGCCTGGAGAGGCCTACAACCCGAAGTCATGACGCGAGGAAGGTGGACGCAAACATAAGGGGAATAATGGCTTACGGGAACATTGGGGCGCTGTCACCACCGGCCGCTGGCCTGCTGCAAGGCTGCATTCGATGACTACAACGTTGTATCCGGCGACTGCAACGTTCCGTCGGACGACTGCAACGTTCCATCGGGCGACTGCAACGTTCCATCGGACGACTGCAACGTTCCATCGGACGACCGCAACGTTCCATCGGCCGC
>Ga0210394_10001135_pt1 | contig 44958 bp, 56 predicted proteins | sample IncBWC12MmetaG_FD_160121 | JGI IMG/M metagenome (GOLD analysis project Ga0210394, IMG submission 160121) | Forest soil microbial communities from Barre Woods Harvard Forest LTER site, Petersham, Massachusetts, United States - Inc-BW-C-12-M | ecosystem: Environmental > Terrestrial > Soil >...
GCTGGTTTATTACCCAGGCAGCCACAAGCTTCCCTATCTGTTCAGCAAAGACGTGAATATCAGCGAGGCCGATTTCAAACGCGAGGGATATGCGTCCTATCACGCGCGTTATGAACCGCGGATACAGGAACTGATCGCGACCAACCGCATAGAGCCTCATTATTTCCATGCCCGCAAGGGCGATGTGTTGATCTGGCACGCGAATCTTTTGCACGGCGGCTCGGCTCGCAAGGTAATGGAGTTGTCGCGCAAAGCGGTGGTCTGCCACTTCTTCGTCAAAGGAGCGTTCGTGTATCACGACCTGGCGGCAGCGCGGTCACGGCAGCAGTATATGGGAACCTGCCTGTTGCGCGATGGAGCGGGAAACATCAGTCTTTTTGACCGACGCAAGCCCGGTTAGCGCGACCTCTTCTCCCACCCCGGCTTAAACAACGGCAGCGAGTTCTCCTGCTGATACGGGTGCCTGGCGATCTCCTCGAGATTCAAATCCGTCCCCAACCCGGGCGCCTCCGGCACCTTTATATAACCATCTACGACCTCCACGGGGTGAGTAACGATGTGCTTCTCCCAAGGCTCGTTAAACTCGTCGAAAATCTCGTGAATGAAAAAATTCGGCAGCGACGCGTTTAACTGCACGCAGGCCGCCGAACAAATGGGCCCCTGCGCGCTATGCGGCGCGATCACGCCGTAGTGCGCGTCCACCATGTCGGCGATTTTGCGCGTAGCGAATAATCCGCCCAGGTTCAAAGGCTCCGGTTGCAGAATGCTCACGGCATTGTGCTGAAGGAGGTCGGCGAACTGCTGTTTGCTCGAAAGACTCTCGCCGGTCGCGATCGGCACGGGGCTCCGCCGCGCGACTTCCACCATCGCCATTGTATTCGTATGCGGCACCGGCTCCTCAAACCACGCCGGCCGCAGATGGTGCATCGCCATCGCGAACTCCACCGCGGTCGCCACGTTGAACCGGCAATGCCCTTCGATCAGCAGGTCGACTTTCTCGCCCACCGCCTCCCGAACGGCAGTAATGATGTCGAGACTCAGATCGAACTCCTGGCGAGGCAGCATGCGCCAGTTGTTGCCGAACGGATCGAACTTCATCGCGGTGTAGCCTCGCCCGGCGACGATCTTGGCCTTTTCAGCAAAACTTTCCGGCGTTCGAGGCCCTCGATACCAGCCATTCGCGTAAGCGCGCAGTTTTTCGTGGCACCGTCCGCCCCACAGATTATAAATGGGCTGATTCGTCGCCTTGCCGATGATGTCCCACAGCGCGATCTCGATCGCCGAAACGGCGCACATGTGGATCTGCGCGCCCTCCGAATAGACGTCGCGAATCAGTTTCTGGCTGATCATCTCCACCTGAAACGGATCCATGCCCAGAATCAGCGGCGAAAGTTCATGAATGGCGGCCTCCACCGTGCGCCCGAAATAATTGAGCGTTCCCTCGCCCACGCCGTGTATGCCTTCATCGGTCGAAACGCGCGCGAAAAGCCAGTTTTTCCAGGGATTCCCGGCGATAAATGTGTCGATAGCGGTGATTTTCACTGCCTTCCATATTAGCGTGACGAGCCCGGCTGTGATATTTTAGTAACTGACCGAAGTGACTTGACCACAAGCGGGGACGTAGCTCAGTTTGGTTAGAGCGCCGGCCTGTCACGTCGGAGGTCGCGGGTTCGAGCCCCGTCGTCCCCGCCATACTCTTCCTTTTGTTTTCTACACTTAACGTTTTTGGGGGAGTCTCCAAGTCAACATTTGCTAACATGCGCGGGAGTTCCGGAAGAAAATAGGTCCAAATCTCAGCCGAAAGTAGCCGTTTGCGCGAGTCTGGAGGCTTCGCCCGATCCCTCCCAAAACGCTCCGCAACAGGCGCCCCCACGTCGCGCCCGCCACAGGGACCGGGAAGAAGGCCCCCGCCCAGCCCAAACGGTGCGACACGGCGCGCACGTTTGCGAAGAAAAGGGGCAACGTAGGTCCGCGAGGGCAGCAAGAAAGCTGAGGTTCTGGCCCTTATTAGCAGCGGCCCACGGAAAAGGCTTGGCCTGCAGGGGCCAACAGTCGTGCTATGCGGTGCCAGTTCGGCGCGGAGGACGGGCAGTGCCCGACGAAAAACGTTTCCGTCGTGCATCAGCGATCACGTCAGCCATTGAGTCATTCCAGATCTTCGCCGCCGCGCGAGTGTCTGCCGGCAACGCGTGGCTGTAGATCGAAAGCGTGATGTTCTGATCTGCATGCCCCAGGCGCTGGGAAACGACGGCCACTGGCACGCCGTTGCTGAGCAGGATGGTCGCGTGCGAATGCCGGAGGGAATGGAGGCTCAGGCCCTCCAGTCCTACCTTCCGCATGAGCTCGACCACGCGTGCGCCCAGGCGGTCGGGCGAATAGTATGCGCCGCGCGGCTGGCAGAAAATCAGATTGTGATTGTCGTAGTCTTTTCCGAACAACTGGCGATCGTGCTGCTGCTCTTGTCGGTGCGCACGCAGGACCTCGAGCGCCCACTCGGGGACGGAGAAACGCCTCGCCTCCTCTGATTTCGTGGTCTTGATCCGAAGTCCAGCTTTCGTCTGCTCCAGCGACTTCGAAACGCTGATTTCGCTGGTCGCTTCATCCAAATCGCTCCATTCGAGCGCAAGCAGTTCACCGCGGCGGCAACCGGTGGCGGCCGCCAACACGACCAAGGGGTACAGCCGGGTGTTCCGAGCACGGTCAAACAGAGCCTGAAGTTTGGTCACATCCAGCACGGCTGGTCTACGTTTGGTCAGCTTCGGCAGCAGCACCCGCCGGTTTGCCATCGGGTTCGGAATCTTAAGGACGCCCAATCGGTCCGCGTCGGAGAGCACGGTGTACAAGAGCGTACCCATGTGCCGGACGGTTTTCGGAGCTAGAGGTCGCCCGTGCGGTTCAGTTTCGGTCCGCCTGCCGCCGTGATCTTGCAAACGGTGGATGGCCGCTTGAATTTCGGCGGTGGTCATTTCATTCAATCGCACCTCGCCGAGTTCGCGGGTCAGATAGGCTCCGAGTTCGGCGTAGCGTTCGAGTGTCTTCGGAGCGCATCGTCGGCTCGCGTGTTCCTTAAGCCAATGCTCGAAATATTGAGCGAACAGGGGCCCGGCACTTTGGGCTGCATCCTCAGCCCGCTTCGCTTTCTCCGCATCGCTTCGCGCGAGCACTTTTTGAAGAGCGAGTTCGGCTTGGGATTTCGTCTCGAACCCGGATTCGTGCGCGTCCCCGAAGGAAATGGTCCAGACGCGGCGGCCGCGCGAGTCAATGTCACGCGAGACCTTGCCATGCTTGGCTTCGTACTGCTCGATGGCAACGCGCACCGCCCTGGACGCCGCGTCTTTGGTTGGGAATCCGGCTTTGAACATCTGAATCCGCTTGCCGTTTTCATCCCAACCGCCGAAGAAGACGTATCCCCAGCTCACGCCCGTTCTCAGTTTCCGTTTGAAGATCGATCCTGTCATTTGCGACTCACGCCCGCGCCAATTTGCCGGGCCTCATGACAGTTACCTCTGAGTGGCCCGAAGAAGCAACGAGCGCGGGCCGCTCAACGGCAGGCACTGGGCTCTCGATTGTGCCGCTCTGGCCAGCCGTTCGCAGCCACTCCGCAATCGCCGCCCGCGGCAGGATGAACCGGCGTCCAACGCGGATATGGGGAATCTCGCCGCGTCGTATCGCACTTCGCGTGGATCTTTCGCTCAGGCCGAGGTCGCTGGCGAGTTCGGCGACGGACCGATAGGTGCTCTCGATTTGGCCGGTACGTTCGGTCCCTGTCGGCTGATCCAGCAAATCCTCTCGCATGGGCGTGTCCTTTCGACACCCACAACGAGGTCCGCTTGGCGGTCGACGCGCTGTCCGGTGAGCTTCTGTGTACTATATACGCAAATGGATCAAATACTGTCCGCCCAAACGACCCTTTATTTTTGTGGACAGGGCGCCAGTTGTCCATCCCGCAGTGTGGTTCCCGAACTCTGGTCTGCAGAGCGATTTGTGAAACGAGACAGAAGTGGATAAGCCCACGGATCCGTACCGGGTTTTCTCGGACGAATTATTGAATTTAAAGCATTCCGGGTTCGGTGCACTGACTCATCCAGAAATTGACCGGTGGATAGCCCAAACGCTCTTGGTCTCGCGGCTGAACTCCCTCTATCCGAAACGACTGCGTACCCTCCGTGACAATTGCCTAAGTACATATTTGGACTTGTTCGACGCCGGCAAGCGTCTGCTGCCGGATCTCGTTCGGGACTTTGCCGAGCTTCCAATTGTGACGAGTATTGGTTTGGTGGAAACGCACGCCGCTGTGCTCATCGACAGTTGGAAGAATCTGGACCTCGCCGCTACCCAGCATGAGGTCGCCGGCGAGTTACGAAACCGCGTGATGCTGTGGGCGCAAAGGCAGAATTTAGTCGCGGGGTGGTTTCTTGATGTTGTAATTAAGATGCTGATGGTCTGGCGACTAGCACCAGAGACTGCCGGGCGGCCGTTATTTTTTAAAACTGGAGGCATGTCTATAGGCAGCGACCGACGACTCGGGGACGTTTCACTGGAACTCCGCCGGATCATTTATCAACTCGCACCGGCAAAAGACAAATTTGCTGTGCCAGCGTACAATCCCGCGATGCAGACGCGACAGGAACATTCCAATGAAGTAATGAACTTGCTCCGCCAACATCAACTTGAGCTAGAGGATCGGTTCAAGGCTGCGGGTTTCATCCTTTCCCGACCGAGGCGCGCCCGCAAGCGGCGAGTTTGGGAGGACATTGATTGGTTTCTTCATTACCAAGTAGGTGGCAGATCGGTCCGCGAGATTGCGTCTGGCGTAAAGGACGCTGGCTCTATTAGCGAAGTGGCCGTTAATAAGACGCTCGCTGGTCTCGCTGCCCTCTTACAGATGCCTCTGCACCGGCGGCTTCCTAGCGAAGAAACTTAAGAAAAAGCGCTAAAGTTGTCGAGTCTCGTCACGAAACTCCTTAAAATCCTCCCTAATAGTTGTTGCCCGGCGTAGAAATAACTCACGCGGAGAACACTGTCAAGCCGTTTTCTCTGCTCTCGGCAACTCCTAAATTTGTTTTCTAGGGAGTGCTAAATTGAGCGAACAAATCGCAGTTTCATCCTTGTCAGGGTCCTTCCAATGGCTCGTCGGCTTGTGCCAAGTCGTTGATTTCGGACGGATTGAGTCTCTCCAAGTGCGCGGCGGTGAACCGGGGCGCCATCCTGCGCCAAGAATCATCCGAACCCGCAAACTGGGATCACGGACCGGTCCCAGGCCCCAAATCGCGCTGGAAGACTTCTGGCTAAAACAGCCGGTAATCGATCTTATTGAGGCCATTCGTGAACTTGGCGACGGCGAAATCCTTTCGATTACCGTCATGCATGGTCTGCCTCATCTTATTGAAATTCATCACCGGGCTGACCTTTAGGACCGGGCGTGCGGGACCTCTTCCAGGACGCGTATCCCCTCGCCCGCCGGTCGTCGCGAGTTCACTCGGCGAAGTGGTCCCGCGTGTTACGTGCCGCCGGCGTCGACCGGGAGGATCTCGAGGCTATCTGCATCGCGGAGGTCTGGAGCAAACTCAATCGCTACAATCCCGCGAAATCGTCATTGCGAACGTTCGTCGAACGGATCATCGCAATGAAAACGGTCTCGTTTCTTAGGAGGTGCAGGACACGGAAGCGAACGCGATCGGATGCCGGCACAACAGGCATCAGCGCGATTCCGATCGACATGGCGATCCCGCTTCGCGTGGACGTTCGGCGAGCGCTAGCGTTGCTGAACGACGGCGATCAGAAGGTGGCCAGGATGTTGTTCCATTGGAGGCCATCGGAAATCGCGAAGCTGTTCGGGATCTCGCGGACCGCGGTTTATCGCGCCATGGAACGTATTCGCGAGGCGCTTACGGGGGCCGGCCTCGAGAATTATTAGGAGAAGCCGGACAGATCGGCAACATTTAGCGTATATCGTTTCGAACACGTCGGTTCGCCCAGCGGCGCAAAGAGCGCACTCCGAACGACACATGCCCGTCGCAAGGCGGGACGGATCTCAAGGTCCAGTGCGTCGTACGGTGGCTGACCCCAAAAGAAGACGGTTGCCGAAAGGCGCGGGCCATCGACGGGACGGGCGGGGATGGTGGCGTTCGAAAGACGCTCAACCGAAGGGGATACCCGGAAACCACGCTCGTTGGGGATTGTTTCGGTTCGATAGGGCCGGCAGCCGGGAGCGGCAGCTACGCCAGGCGAAGCAGAATCCGCACAGGTTGACGTCACCTAAGCGCGAAGACGTCCGTTGAAGGCGACCGACCGACGGGGCATTCACGACGCACGAACCACCGGCTCAAGGTTTCGTGCGTCTCTGCTCCCTCGCTCTGAAGCATCTGTGTTCTTTGGGGAGCAGCACCGGGGAAGTGATCGCTTGGGAAGCGAAGAAAGGAACCGCCATGAACGGCGCTGGAGTCAGCTATCTGCAAGCGGTAGAGGATCACTTCAGACAAGCACGCAGAACGGGATCATTTTTCTTATCGCCCCTCGACTGGGCGCTGGTCGAAGCCTGGGAGAAAGGAGGTATCCCTCTCGAGGCGGTCCTTCGAGGTATCGACGCGACCTTTGAAAAGTGGCGCAAGCGACCCGCCCAAGCGCGAATCCACATGGTCAATTCCATCGCCTACTGCGCCCAGGCGATCAGCGCCGAAGCGCAGGGTTTGTTGAACGTCGGCTCTGGTCCCACTGCGAAAAAAGAAGTCGACGCCCCGTTTCCCATTGACGATGTCCGAGCATTCTTGGCCAGAAACGCTGATGTCCTCCGCAAAGCCGGCCACGAGGAGTCCGCAGTGTCGCTCGAATCGCTCAACCTCGATGCGCTCCACTCGGATCTGGAACAACTAGAGCAGCGCCTCACCGCGATTGAGGAAAAGATGATCGCCCGACTACGGGCAACGGCCAGCGCGGAACAACTGTGCGACGTCCGCGGCGAGCTGAATCGCGAGTTAAGGCCCTACCGATCCCAAATGACCGCCGATCAGATCGCGATGCTGGAAAAAACGTTTCTGGAGCGGCGACTGCTGGAGTCGGCGGGGCTTCCGAGACTCAGCTTGTTTTATCTCTGATGGATGCTCGAGGAGCGAAGACGACGAAGCTCCTCGGCGTGCCCGATTTGAAATTCGTTAATCGCCACATCCCATTCACTGATGTTGCGAACGAGCTCGACTTGAGAGTCGTCGCCAACCTCACCACCGCGCCGCGAATCGCTCGACTCCCCACGCGCAGCTCACGACGACCTACTCGCCGGCCATCCAGCGCCGTCAGCCTGGGTCAGCGCGGAGGGCATAAGAGCGCAGAACGCGAGCTAGACCGCGTCAAGAAGATTGTTCAATGCGGAGGACGAAAGGGAGGCAGCAAACTGACGAACGACTCGGTCACAAGTCAAGAGTAAAATTTTGAATCTTCCTAAACTCTTGAATAATATAGAAATGAAACCTTTTGCTGGTTTGTTGATCTAAAGTACAACAGTGGAACGGGCGATATGATGTTGACATATAAGTCAACGAGACTTAGACTGGAGGTGGAAAATTTCGTACTTTGACATCAGGAGGGCGGATCGCTGCCAATACGTGCGCACGTATCAGGGCCGTTGGCACGCGTGTTCAAATACGTACGCCTAAACGAAAGATGTCCCGCTGACGGGTTCCTCGGGGACATTCAGAAGCCGATGGCGAAGCGGTTCAAGGGGCAATTCGATGCGCTCACCAAAATTGGAGAGAAGTTTTGCAACCAGCAACGCTTCTGGCCGCTCCGCGACCATGGCAAACCGCTGTGGGAGTTCAAGGAACATGATCATCGTTTGTACTGTGTTAGGAAGATTAGCAGGAATGGATCTATGACAATTGTGCTGTTGAATGGATGGATTAAGGGCAAAGAAGGTAAAACCGATAAGGAAGCACGGGAGATCGATAAGGCTCTCACGCTGTACAACGAATTCTTGGTTGAATTTCCTGGAGGAGAGTTATGAACTACTGGGCGACTAGCAGCACCCGGCCGGAGACGGAGGTGGACCTCGAAGTTTTGGAGGAATCCGCCCTCGCGATGGCCCAATCGACCATTCAAAATGCCATTAACCAGAGTGGAATTTCTCAGTCTGAACTGGCGCGGAGGATGGACCGTGACCGCTCTTTCGTGTCGCGAATCTTGAGCGGGAGCCATAACCTAACAATCAAAACAATGGCGAGATCGATGGCCGCCTGCGGCTTTGAGGTTCGTTTCGAGCCGGTTAGGATTCAGTGGAATTGGGTTGCTATCGAAAGCACACCCATTGTGATGGAGGAAGCGCTGCCCGCTAACGCGGGCAGTACTATGCTCATCGTCGAGTCGGTGAGTACAGTAGTGCCCGCGCTGGCAGGATAAAGGAGAGTGGGAGTTTGGAAAGAACAATTGATTTCGACGCTGTTGGCCGGGTAGCAAAGCGCGTTGAGTTGAAGGGCGTTCGGCTCGTTGAAATCTCGGCAAAGTGCGATCCAAATATTTTGGGACCGTCCCTTGTTCCGACTGTAAATCTCGAATGTAAGCCTGGCGCATACGACGCGAATAGGATGGAGGTAATTTGCGACTATACCTTCATCGCGCAGTCTGACGAAAAACAAGCGATCGAATCAGCGATCCGATATCTCTTGGTTTATGAGATTACTACCGGCGCTGAATCTGCAGATGCCGACGATGTTGCGGAGTTCGCGCGTGCGAACGGAGCGCTACATTCATGGCCCTTCGTGAGGGAAATTCTATTCGGGTTAACGTCGCGAATGGGCTATCCTCCCTATACACTACCCGTAATGCATTTCAATCGGAAACCCAAGGCGCCGAAGCCAGCAAGTCCCTCTGTTGAGACACCAGCCGAAATGGAAAAAGCGTAGGGGCTGACGTGTCCGGTGATCCCGATCCGCGCCGCATTTGCAATTCCATCGTGGAGCGTCAGAACCTCACGATTCGATCAGTCTTGACCCCTAACACGGAGTCGCGTTTGGCATATCGTGGATCTACTTTCAGCTTAAAAGGTGATAACATCAAAGGGTTTGTCGCAAAAAAGAAGAAGGGCTGCCGACGTTTCCATCGGACAGCCCCAAAAGATCAGTCCATATGAATTATACTACGCAACGACCCTCGAAGGTCGGCATGGAAATCTGTGTCGCCAGGGAAGGGGCAGGGAGTATTAAGGGAATGGACGTACCATCGATAATTGGTTTACTTCCGTTCAGGGTGCTCGTCGAATTCGATGATGAGTGTTCTGAATGGGTCGCACGCTGCATCGATACTGACGCTGTCGCCACAGGTCCAACTGAAGACGACGCCGAGGCAGGCATCAAAGCCGTATTGGAAAACGATATTCGCATAGCGGTTGAGGAAGGAAGCATCAAGAATCTAGTCCGCATCCGAGCGCCCTTCGACGTGATAGAGCGCTGGTACCAAGCGGTGGATCTAGATCCGTCCAGCGTCAGAAAGGACATCCTCCGCGTGCCTGACGCCCCAATGGAATCCCCAACACCGCTAATTCCGAAGCGCCCACCTCAACCCGAGATCCAATTGTTCAGCAGGCGTAGGGATGGAACCGTCTCGCACTAGGCGCATTCTCCCCGACCTGCCAGTTACGGAAGTCAGGAGAATAGCGTCCGCGAGGGGCATTTCACCAATCGGCGTTATCGGCAACGAAAGACTGGTCGAGTTCCGCGCGGATGGCTTCACAAAAACCCTCCTTATGAGAATTGACATTGAGACGTTCAGTCCCAATGACGTTCTTCGCCTCATAGACTTCTTCCCATCCAGGCTCAGAAAGGAAGATTTTTGGCCAGCCACAGAAATTTAGCGCCTTCCCTCATTTCCCGAACCACGCACTTTTGGGACGCTACGGAGTGATCCGAGTACGGAGCGGTCATCCTAAACTGGAGGACGGTGTCATCGCGAGAAACCAAGCCGAAGTTCATCGAGCCGATGCTGCTCCTCCCATCGGAAACGCTGCCGGAGGGGTCGGGTTGGACCTACGAATTGAAACTGGACGGTTACCGGGCTTTGGCCATCAAGACCGCCGGCAAGGTTCACCTTCGATCCCGAAACGACAACGATTTCAACGCAAAATATCCAGGGATCGCTCGGGCACTTGCCTATTTGCCGGATGAGACGGTGATCGACGGGGAAGTCGTCGCGCTGGACGAGACCGGAAAACCTTCATTCAACGGGCTTCAAAACTACGGCTCCGCGACCGCGCCGATCTACTTTTACGCCTTCGACGTGTTGATCCTCGGGGGGAAGAACCTCATGGACCAGAGCTTGGCCGCCAGGCGGGAAATGCTGTCGAGTGCCATTGTTCCGAACGTTCGCGACCCCGTTCGCGAGGTGCCGTGCTTCGATGTGAAGCTCGCTGACCTGGTGAGTGCGGTACGGGCGCAGGGCCTGGAAGGAATCGTCGCGAAGCGGTTGGACAGCGTTTACGAGCCCGGTGCTCGATCCGGCGCCTGGCGGAAAATGCGAATCAACCGCGGCCAGGAGTTCGTCATCGCGGGATATACGAAGGGCGGCCGGAGCTTCGACGCGCTGGTTTTTGGTTATTACGATGGTGCACGGCTAGTCTATGTGGCGCGAACGCGCAATGGATTCACGCCAGCCAGCCGCGAGCGGCTGATGGAGCGGTTCAACCAGCTTGAAATCCAGGAATGTCCGTTCGTGAACCTGCCGGAGGCGCGAGCGGGTCGGTGGGGCCAGGGACTTACGGCGGAGAAAATGCGCGATTGCGTTTGGCTGAGTCCGGTTCTTGTCGGGCAGTTCGAGTTTGTGGAGTGGACCCCGGATAATCATCTCCGGCACTCCCGGTTCATCGGGTTGCGGGACGACAAGAAAGCGAGGGAGATCCGCAGCGAGAGTTAGACCTCGAAAGCCGTGCCTAACCGACACGGGTCAACTGACGTCGAACTTGGCGAGGAGGCTCCATGCGACTGCGATTCGCCGCCCTCGTTTCGATTCTGGTTTATGCCGGCGTCTGCGCCGCGCAGTCGGCGCCAGTCATATTCGAGTTTCAAATTGGATTCTGGATCAACCTGCACCAATTCCTGATCCACCAGGCCGCCGCGGCGGAGGCGGCGCCCTCGGATCCGCCGGAATGGCGTGACGCCGTGAGCTATTACCGTCGAGTGATGGTGCAGCAGGATCTGATGAGCCGGGCTGGCGAGGCCACGAACAACCACTTGGCGGGGGCCCGGCTCAGCCGCGGAACTGCGGCCCGATGGGCTGGACCCGGAATTGCGAGCCGTTCTGTCAAGAGCTGCGCCCGTCTACCGTTCCCTCTGGTGGCCGGAGCACAATCGGTCCAATTTGGCTTGGATCGATGCGGTCCGGCCGTTCCTTGCCAAATATGGCGCACCTATGTGCAAGGACATCGCCACCGTCTACCAGACCCCGTGGCCGTCTGCGCCCATTCGCGCCGACGTTACCGTGTTCGCCGGCCCCCATGGCGCGTACACTACTCTCGAACCTACCCACATCACCATTTCCAGCACCGACAAAGGCTACCAGGGTGACGCCGCTCTGGAAATGCTGTTCCACGAATCGTCGCACTCGTTGGATGGAGAGGTGCGCGCCGCCCTGGAAAAGGAGCGCCTCGCGCGGTGCCTGGTTTTCAAGCGGCGAGGTTTCAGTCACGCCGTTCTCTTCTTTACCGCCGGCGAAATCGCGCGCCGCTACCTGCCCGGCTACGAGATGTACGGCGTCCACAATCGTATTTTCGTGGACGGTTGGCCGGAAAGCCTTCCGGTGCTGGAAAGAGCCTGGAAGCCGTATCTCGACGGGCGCACTGATCTGACGTCCGCCGTGCGAGCCGTGGTCGCCGGCTACGGCATACCTAAATGACGGCGCAAACTCCGGCAACTTGGTCCCCGCGGCGGCCGAGTGCTCCCTGAACTGATCCAACTCACGTTGCACCGCCGGATCGCCTCTAGAGGCGCGGGCGAATAAACGGCGAATTTGATAACCTACCCTGGTGCCGATCCGTACCTGCACCGTCACCACGACGAAAAAACGAAGGCTCGCCTTACGCACGAAGTGGCATGCGTTCCGCGCCATTTTGGTGACCACTTGACCAATCTGAGAGCGAAACACATTCACCTCCGTTTTTGAGGGCCAGAGCCCCATTGTCTGTTCGGACGGAACCGCTATTTCGGAATCTCGCCACTGGCGGTTGCAATTCCGTAAGGAGCTGAGGCATCAGCCTCTTGAAAGACCTTGCCGCCCACTCGGATGACCACATGCACTACGCCCGTGATGCCGTCATCGACCAGATATGTTCCAGGTATAAATCCCTCCTCCGTCTTCGTGATTCGGGCCTTCTGGACGGAGAGATAAAGCACTGTTCCCGGCGGTGCGAAAAACTTGTCGGCATAGGGGAGCTTTTCCTGTCGCTGTTCGGTCGATCCGTCCGCGTTCTTCCGTGTGAGGTTCGCATAATGAATCGTTCCCGTTATCTCGTACTCGACCTCGACGCGGCCCGGATAATCGTCGACCGCTTTCTTGGGATTGGGCGCTGCCGCGACCGGCGCGGGTGCTGGTACGCTCGCCTGGGTGAGCGGCGCGGCAAAGGCGGGTTGGGCGGCTGCATCGTTCGGTGAGTAGCTGACCTTCACGGATGTGCCGTCGTCGCGCTCGCGGATTTGGACGATGCAGGACGCTTTGCCTTCAGAGCAACGGAGCACCGTGCCCATGCCATCGAAACTGCTGCTGAAACGAATCTCTGCTTTTTGCAGCTCCGCACGATAGTGCGTAATCACATCGGTCGGCGACTTCGGAATCTGATAGGCAGAGCTAATTTCGTCAGCGCCGGCAAGGGTCCGTTCGTCTCGCGCACCGGGGAACGGCGCCAGCCAAGCGGGAAGCGCCAGCGTTGGCGAACCCGGTGCTGCAGTCTGGGCGTCTGCTACGAGCAGGAAACCCAACGCGACAGCAATCCCAACGGCGATTCTGAACCGAAACACACACACCTCCGTTTTCGCAGGCCAGAAACGGCCCCAATAGAGTGTTCGGGTGGAACCCGTTTTGGGTTTAGCCCAAATTGGGTTTCAAACTGTCCTATCGCCGCAATTTCCGTGGCGTTTTCTCTTGACCAAGTCCGTTTTCTCGCCATCTTACGCCCGGTTCCGCGAGCTTCTCATCGAGGCGCGGGAAAGTGCGGGCTTGACCCAGTGGCAGTTGGCCGAGCGGCTCAAGCGGCCGCAGTCCTACGTTTCCAAGTTCGAGCGCGGGGAACGGAGGCTCGATGTCGTCGAATTTCTCGAGGTCACGAAAGCACTCCGTATTGATCCGCTGGAAGTGCTGCAGACGTTGATCCAGAAACCGCCGAGGCGGGCAACGCGCCAACCGGCTGCTGCTTCGCCAGCCCAAGCACGTGCAAGCCTGACCGAGAGAGCACCCTGGAAATCGTAAAATGCCGGGGCGGAGACCTGCCAATGCTGACCGTCAGCGTTCACATTTGCGCTGATTTCGAACGATTCCACGCGACAGACCAAAATTGCCTTATATTGGAAATGTGTGTCGGTGTTCCGTTGAACCCTGCGGCATCGCGCGCTCTGCGCGATTGTGGTGCAGGATTTTTGTTAAACTTCTAGGACGATTTAATGCTCAAGCAAGTGATCGAGGCGACGCGTCTCAGCCCTGAGTTTTGCGCCAGCCTGTTGCGGGTTCCCGTCGAGCAGTTTCGTCAGTGGATTGACGGGAAGCAGCCTGTCCCCCAGTTCGTTATTCCCGAAATGACCGCAGTCCTTGGCGTCAGCGAGAGGAGCCTGCTGACGAAAAGCCCTGTAAATAATCCGGACGGCGGCTCTTTAGCTCCGGCCATTTGGTTCAAGCTGCGTAGCGACGAGCTTAGCGACGCCGATCGAGAGCTGGTCGGTTTGGTGCGCCGATTGGGCTTCTTCATGGCCCAGTTGGAGGCCATCCTGGGTGGTCGCGGTTCACGAGCATGGAGAGCAGTTGCGCAAGCCGTTCTGGAGCCAGTGGATCGCTCGGCGCCTCCGGCGGTGCAAGGCAGAGATGCAGCGGTTAGCTTCCGCGCGGCAACAAATCTCGACCACGGTCACGCCGGGATTGGAGACCTCATCCGGCCGCGACTTCGGCAGGTGGGCATCGTCGTGATCGAAAGTCCAATACCGAAATCGCCATTGGAGGGTTGCTGCTTCAGCATCGGCCGCGAGGGCGACCTGAGGCCTTGCGTTTTTGCCAACACGTTCAAGTCGACCTGGTTTCGGCGCAACGAAACGCTACTGCATGAAGTCTGCCACGCGATTTTTGACCTCGAAAACGATCCCGTGTCTCTGGACTTCCGGGATCAGTCGAAGAGCGCCGCAGCGCTATCGGAGGTGCGCGCCCGCGCTTTCGCCCAGGAATGCCTTGCGCCTAGGGCGGTCCTTGTGCATTATACAAACCAATTGGGAGTTAAATGGCAATGCCTCACGGCGCAGGACATCGCGAAGCTCATTGCCTCGATCCATGTCGAGCAATCGACCCTCCTTCGCGCGGCCTATGACGGAGGCTTCATGTCTGAGGACGAGCTTCAGCAATATCTGACCTATGATTGCGGCGAAGTGCTGAGAGAGATCAGCTATCACGCATGGACAACACGGGAGTTTCTGCGACAGCGAGCGGGCGAATCTCCCAAATGGATAGCTCAGAATCGTGGAACTACAATCGGGACGCGCTCATTGCGTCTTCCGGCCGGGTACGTCAAGCAGGTCATCGATACCTTGAATATGGGCGAGATCAGTATCGGCAAGGCTTCGGAACTGCTGATGATGGATCGATACACTTTCGCTGACAGGTTCGGTGAACTCATCGAACCGATTGCGGCGTGAGCCGCCCTGAAGGTCCGAATCCGCCGCCCCCGAAGGTCATTATCTTCGATAGCTCAGTTGTCCTCCAGATCATCGCAACAGGGCAGTTTCGTATTCTCCGCTCCCTTCAATCCGACTTCGGTGTTCAATCAGCAATTGTGCCAGCGGTCGAATCCGAGGTCTTAGCTATCGTTGAGAACGTAGCTAAGTTCCGCGGTCGGCGCGAGCAGTTCAAAAAGGCTCTGCGCAATAAAACGCTCGCGGTCATTAATCGTGATTTGCTTGCGCCATTTCTTGGAGGCTCTGCCGAGTCTTGGATTCGGCAAATCGACTCGGAAGGAACTCGTCTTTACGAGCTTGTCGACCGTGGCGAAGCGTTCACCCACGCGGCCTCGATTGTCCTCAATGCTCCTGTCGCAACAAACGATACGACCGCCGTTTCGAGACTCGTCCGTCAAGGTGAGTCAATTCCGCGACCAGTTCTGCGGTTTTGGGATCTTGTAGTGTTCTCCCATCAGGCGGCGTGGCTCGCGGCGAGCGAGTGTGACGCCATTCGTCAGGCCCTGGATAAGATAGGGGAACGAAATCATCCTTGCTTTACTGGCCACTCGTTCCAAGATGGATTACCTCATTTCTTTGCGAGGCTCGTCTGCTCCGGCCAGCAACTGCTCGGCTCCAATGAGCCCCAAGAGAAGTTTGACGAGCGGATGGTTCTGACTCGGATTACTCCGTGCGAGCGCGATTGAGTCGGCATCCAATTTCGCGTGTAATATAGAAGCACGGGCCGGTTCGACAGGCGAGCGCACAGCGTACCCTCCGAAAGATCCAGACATCTTTCAGGAGGTTGCGCGTGGAAATTGAAATCTGGCCGATTGATCGACCGAAACCTTATTCCAAAAATTCCAGGAAATGGAGTGCGGACGCTGTTGCCAAGGTTGCCTCCAGCATCCGCGCTTACGGTTTCCGCCAGCCCATCGTCGTCGACGTTCATGGCGTAATTATCATCGGGCATTTGCGTTTGGCGGCTGCGCAGTCGCTCCGCCTAAAAGAAGTACCTATCCACGTTGCCCGCGATTTGACGCCGGCGCAAGTGCGCGGCCTCCGGTTGATGGACAACAGATCGCACGAAGAGGCCGAATGGGACTTCACTCTGCTGGCGCCCGAGCTTGCTGAACTTAGCGCCGAATCGTTCGACCTCGGTTTGACCGGATTCGATGTTCACGAACTTGATGTGCTGCTGCGCGACCCGCTCGACGAAGAAAAAGCTGACGAGGCACCGCCGCTGCCGGAGGTTGCAGCGACGCAGCTCGGCGATCTCTGGTGTTGCGGTGACCATCGGGTGCTGTGCGGCGACGCGACCAGCGCGCAGGACGTCGTGCGGCTGCTGGGCGACCACACGCCGCGGCTCTTGGTCACAGATCCGCCGTACGGAATAAGCCTCGATTCTGAATGGCGGGATCGCGCGGGAATCAACAAACACGGTCCTGCTGAGGCTTCCTACATGAAAAAGCGCACGCCGGGCCACACGGAGACGACCATATCCGGCGACACGCGCGCGGATTGGTCAGAAGCTTTCGAGTTGGTGCCGTGCCTCGCTATCTGTTACGTTTGGCATGCGAGCATCTACACGCGCGAGGTCCTCGAAGGCCTGTTGCGAATCGGCTTTCTCTATCCGCAGCAGATCATCTGGAACAAAGGCCGGGCGGTGCTGACGCGCTCGTTGTACTGGTTCGCCCACGAGCCCTGCTGGTTTGTCCGAAAGAAGAACGCGCCGTGGTACGGCAAGGCCGGCGAAAATTCAACTATCTGGGAATCGCCGAGCCCGAAGTTCATCATGGGCGGCTCGGACGAGGAAAAATTCGATCATCCAACGCAAAAACCTGCCGATTTGATGCGTCGGCCAATCCTGAACCACACAAGGCGCGGCGAGTTGGTGTACGATCCGTTCCTCGGCAGCGGCACAACACTCGCGGCCGCCGAACTCACCGAGCGCACGTGCCTCGGCATGGAACTTGATCCGAAGTACGTCGACGTGGTGGTGCAGCGTTGGCAGCAACTCACGGGCCGGGAGGCAACACTCGACGGCGACGGCCGGACATTCGAGCAGATCAAAGCCGAACGAGTGGGAGTCGCCGCATGAATCGAGCGCTGTCACCGCGAGATCGCGGAAATCGAGTCGCAGATTCGCTCAGGGCATTACGATTTGGAAGGACTCTGTCTCGCGCTTTCGGATTGGTCGGCGGAATTGCGGATTCTTCAGGACGAAAAAGCTGCTCGGGGGAACCCGGCGCCGTAAAGGGAAGGCGCTGATGGGCGAATTACCCGGTGATACGAAAGGAGTGCTATGAGCGGCGGGAAACGGCAGCGGGCGGGCCGCAAGGCCATCAAGATCGATCTCGAACAGGTCGAGAAGCTCTGCAATCTTCAATGCACCGACGCTGAACTTGCGTCATTCTTCGGAGTCAGCACGCGGACCATCGAGCGGCGAAAGAGCCAGCCCGCGTTTGCAGAATGCATGGCGCGAGGCAAGTCCAGAGGACTTCTGACGCTACGGAGAAACTTGTGGTCGCTCGCCGGCAAGGGAAATCCGGCGGCGAATATTTTTCTTGCGAAGAACCTGTTGGGTTATCGCGATTATGTTTCGAACGAACTGAGCGGTCCCGATGGCGGGCCCATCGCGATCGCTCCTGCACCTGAGCTTGGAGCACTTTCCGATGACGAGATCAAACAACTTGCAGTCCTGGTTGGCAAGGCCGAACGCCCGCGCAAAGGTTGAGCGCGAGTACGCCATGCGCAGCTTTCATGAATTCGTACGGCAGGCCTGGCACATCATCGAGCCAGCGACGGTGTTTGTCCCCGGCTGGCACATCGACGCGATCGTCGATCACCTCGAGGCGGTATCGTACGGGCACATCCGAAACCTGCTGATCAACGTCCCGCCCAGGCACATGAAAAGTTCACTGGTCTCCGTGCTCTGGCCGGCGTGGGAATGGACTCGATGGCCGGAGCGACGGTGGCTCTTCAGCAGCTACGCGGCGACGCTCAGCATTCGCGATTCGGTGAAGTGCCGCCGGTTAATTGAGTCCCCGTGGTATCGAGCTCGGTGGGGCCATGTCTTCACGCTCACCGGCGATCAGAACGCGAAAACTCGGTTCGACAACAATCGCTCCGGCTACCGCCTATCCACGTCGGTCGGCGGCGCGGTCACCGGCGAGGGAGGAGACCGAATTGTGTGCGACGACCCGCACAACGTTGCCGACGTTGCCTCCGACACGACCCGCAGGACCGCCATCGACTGGTGGGACATCGCCATGTCGACTCGCGTCAACGATCCCAAGACCAGCGCGATGGTGATTGTGATGCAGCGCTGCCACCAGCGGGATTTGAGCGGGCATCTGCTGGAAAAGGGCAACTTCGAGCATCTCTGCCTTCCGGCCGAGTACGAGGGACCAGGGCGGGTGACGTCGATCGGCTTCTCCGATCCACGGACGGAACATGGGGAACTGCTCTGGACCGGACAGTTCGGGCGGACCGAAATCGAGGAACTGAAAATCAATCTCGGCAGCTACGGCGCGGCGGGGCAGCTTCAACAGCGACCTTCGCCGGCTGGCGGCGGCATCTTCAAAAGGCACTGGTTCCGCTACCTCCAACCGCGTGGGATGAATCTTCCACCCGTCGAGGTCCGACTTCCGGACGGGACGCTGACGTTGATTCCGGCGATCGAAGCCCCGCACCACGTCGACGAGCAACTCCAGTCGTGGGACTGCACGTTTAAGGAACTCGATACTTCGGATTACGTCGTGGGTCAACTATGGGCGCGAAAAGGCGGTCTCTTTCTGCTGGGCGACCAGTTTCGCGAACGGACGGATTGCCCGGGGACGGTGAAAGCGGTTCGGGCGATGACCGAAAAGTGGCCAGCGACGATGGCGGTCCTCATCGAAGACAAGGCCAACGGCTCCGCTGTCATTCAAATGCTCGCACACGAGATTCCGGGATTGCTTCCGGTGAACCCCCAGGGCGGCAAGATTGCGCGAGCGGCTGCCGTCAGTCCGCTGATCGAGGCTGGAAACATCTATCTGCCGCACCCGGCCTACGCACCGTGGGTGAACGACTTCATCGAAGAGTGCGTGCAGTTTCCAAACGGCGCCCACGACGATCAAGTCGATGCTATGACCCAGGCGTTGCTGCGCTGGCACGAGGTTCCCAAACAGCATACGTACGTCTCCTACTGCGATATCGTTCGGATCAGCCCGATTTGAAGGGCTTCGGGCATCGTCTCAATGAATCGCTTCCGATGGAACCCAACACTCGTTGCCCCTGGAGATGATCCGTACCTTCGCGGTGAAAAATCCGCGATCCAGAACCTTCACCATCTCGCCTTGCTTCAGCAGGGTCGAATGCGTTCGAATCATGACGCGAACACACTCGTTCGTATCGTGGCGCACGGCCCACTTTGTCATTTCGTCGAGCGCATCTTTCGATGATCCACAGAAGAGCGTCTTAGTCGCAGGAACGATGTCGCCGTCATGCGCGGTGGCGGCGATCGGAGGATGGGAAGCCTGTTTGGTCGCACGAACGGTGTCGCCTTCATTCGTCGTGCCGATGGAAGGTGGGGAAGCCTCTTGGCTTGCCAAGGCGCCCGAGGCACGTTGGCTTTGATGGCTTCCCAGGCCCACGAGGATCAGCAGACCGAAAACTCCGCCAAAGATCGCCACCAACACCAACAAAACCCGCGCGGGGTTAGCATTCGGCGCAGTGGAAGCTCGCAGTTGCACGGCTGGCACGTTGAAGGGACGCCCGCATCGCTCACAGAAACGAGGCTGCCCAGTAAAGACCGTATGACATCCGGGGCACTCGAACGTGGTCTGTTGAGCTTGGCTGCTCCGGGGTACGGGTTGGCCGCAATCAGAACAGAAAGAGAGGCCGCTTCCGACCATCGCGCCACACTTTGCACAGACGTTCATGGCTTTCGACGTTGCTCCTCAATTAATTTCCTGACGTCTTCGCTGTACTTCCGTTGGGCTTCAGGCGTCATGACGACTTTCGGCCGATGGGATTGCTCCGCCTGCCACCAAACCGACCAGATCGCAACAGCAACGAAAGCGCAGGAGAGTGCCCCGATTACGAGTAACACCTTCCCGACGGATACCTGTTGCTCGGTTTGCCTCCCATCTTTTTGAATTGAACGCGATGGTGAGAGGACCGGAGGGAGGTCGGCACCGCAAAACCGGCACTTCCGTGCCGCTTCCTTGATCGTCTCCGCGCAGAGAGGGCATTGCTTCGTCGCGGCGTTGCCGTCAGTTTCACGCCCGATGAAGTAGGCCACAGCAAAACATATCAAGCACAGAATTGACATCCCAACCGAGAAGCCAACGCCGACGATCGCTGCCAGACCCAAGCCAATGGCTCCGCCGTTCGATAGAGGCCCGGAGTGCGAGGCGGCAAGTCTCGCTTGTGAAAATAGATTGAGGGGAATGAACGCCAGCCACTCGGCCGCTCCAAGGACAAACCCACGGCGAAAGACTACGGAGAGCGCTCGGGCTTGCTGCAACATCCAAAGGGTCGATACGGTCCACCCCACAGCGAACGCGACGATCATAAAGAGCAAGTTGCCGACCGAGGACACGAGATCGTTCCCCTCGTTTGGTGCCTGAAGCAGGGAGGCAATTGACAGTGCTGTCAGAATCCCGGACAGCATGCCGAGCACTATCGCAGTCAGAAGTTTCATATGGGCAGCTCTGCGGGTGGCATGACGTTTTGGCGCACCTGGACGGACTTCTGACTTGGCGGGGTAGGCGGCTTCGAATCGGCCGCGAACACCGAAACCAATGAGAGAAAAAAGGCGATTATAGTGCGCATCAGACAGTTTCCCTTTCGTCCGGCCGTACCTGCGTTGGACCGGGTTGAAGATGTCGGAGTAGTTCTTCGATTCGCTCCAAGCGCGCGGACATGTCTTTAAACTCCGTGTTGGCGGTCTGCTGAACGAAGTGGCTGGTGATTGACGCCGCCAACGTCGACATCAATCCGATCCCAACGAGCATCAGTAGGACCGCGATCAACCTGCCCCAAAAGGTGGTCGGCGCGATATCTCCGTAGCCGACCGTGCTCGCCGTCACGACCGCCCACCAGATTCCGTCGCCGTATCCGCCCTTGACTGTTTCCGGCTCAAGAATCGACAGGCAGCCGCCGCCCACCAGGATCAACAACGTCGTGATGGCCACGATGTAGACCAGGCCGCGCCTCCCGAGAATCTCCTTCAGCGCGGCGAGCCCCAAAACTGCCACCGCCGTCAGCCGCGTCAAGCGGAGCAACCGAACGATGCGGGCCAGGCGCACGAGCGCGAGCAGGTTCGGAAGCAACGGGAAGGAGAGAACGACAACTGCGAAGTCCGCGACGGTCGCAACCTTGCGAATCTGGACCCGCGGCGAGAGGCTCAGTACGAACAGAAACTCGACGACAAAAACGGCCCAAACCGTCCAGTCCAGCGCGTCCAAAGCGCGAGAACTGGCGCCCCGTTCCTGGAGGACGGTGAGCGGTATCGTCGCCAATGCTCCCAGAACGACGGCAGAGTCCATTGCCGCACGCACTCTCGGGTGCAGGAACATCGGCACACTACTGCTGGCAGGAGCGATGCCGGATGGAGCCATGAGACCCTATCGGACGGCAGTGATTGTTACTTTACGTCTGTAGACCTAAAGGGTGCAAGACTCTGACGATGAGGCTTGCGGCCAGACCACCAAATCATTGCAGACAAGGCCGTCCAGCGCTTTGCGGAGCGCATCCGCGAGCTTCGAGCCGAGAGAGGCTGGTCGCAGGAGCGCTTGGCGGAGGAAGCCGATCTTCATCGAACCTACATCGGCGGTATAGAGCGCTCGCTCCGCAACGTATCGCTCTTCAACATCGCAAAACTCGCCCATGGGTTCGGCGTCCCTATCGCCGACCTGTTCGTGCCGGCGCGGAAGTCTCGCAACACCGTTCCGAGGTGAGTGATCCACGCGACCCAAGATGGACGTGAGCGCCGCCCGTGTAGCCCCACCTGGAGCGCAAACCGCCCGTTGCCCCCTTCGACGGCGCGAGGAGGGTCAGATGATCGGCTCCGGGGAGGGGTACGACAACTGACGGATTCGCCCGCTCAGCGTTGACAGCCAGCTTGGTTCTGCGAGAGTCGGCGCCTATTCGCGGTCTGGCGGGATTGGCTCCAAGTGACACAAAATGTGTGTTTTCGCGCGCCCATTCGATGCTTTCACCCCGTTTTTCAACGGTTAATCAAAAAGAATCAAAACCGGATATCTGAGCATTGATTTGCACCTAACTTAAGTGTGTCCATGGACTTACAAGCAGTGATCGCCGCGATTTACGCCAGGATCAGTTCTGTCGGACCAATTGCGGCCTAGAGTTCTGCGCACCGGCTGGCAAGTCGGAGTGCCCGCGGAGGACTCGGCCGACTCGAAAACCTCCGACACGGCGGCTTGTTGCCGGGCGCGTCCTGAAACTTCGCTCGCATAGGCGGTAAAGACGTGCCCAATCCCCTAAAACCGTCTGCCCGACGCGCCTGAGCGCGTTTCTGCGCCAGCGGTGGCCCGTTTTATCACGTCTCCCGAAACATTTCTTCCTGGAATGTTTGGGCTGCGCACGACGGAAAACTGAACCGCCGCCCGAACGAAAGCAAACGCCGCCCCGGCGCGAACCGGGAGCGGCGTTGGACGGGAAGACCTTGAAGACAGGCTACTTCGCGATGTGGTAGCTGCGCTCGCCGGAGGCGTTCTTCGACGACTCGATTTTCTGCCCGCCCTTGCTCCCCAGGATGCTGACGAAACCCCGGACCGTATGCTTCTGCCAGCCCGTGGCTTCCACGATCTCGGCCAGCGTCACGCCCTTGGCGCGCTTCATCAGCGCGATGACCTCCGCCTTCTTGTTGCTCCGCGATTCGGTCGCGCCCTTTTGCGCCCGGGCGGGCCGCGGCGCCTTGGTCGGGGACTTCTTCGCCTTCCCCTTGGCGGACGCGACGGCGGGCGCCGGTTGCGCAGCGTCGGGGGACAGACGAGCGACCGCCGCCCAGATCCGCGCCACCGCCGCCTTCCGGTCCGTGAACTTCTTCACCGGCTTCAGGTCGTCGAAAGGCGCGACGCCCGCGAAGCTGTTCCAGGTGTCCACCAGGCGGGATGCCGGCCATTCCGCGGTTAGCTTGGCCAGTTCCTTGGCGTTGGAAAACGATTGCGATTCGCCAGCGGGAAGCGCGGCGTGCGCCGTGATGTTGTTGTCAGAGTCGATTGTAAACGTTGCCATGATTGATTTCTCCTTTGGCCGCTTGTAGTTAGCGGTCGTGACATTCATCACTCCGGTGGGAAACAAAGGCAAGCGGATTCGACTCGGTTCTGGAGAGAATCTTTCCAAGGCGAGGAAACGGGCGCTGGAATCGCCCGGGCGGGCGTGCAGATAGCTGCTGGTGGTGGCCACCGAGCTATGCCCGAGCGTGGCCTGAACGAGATGGATGGGCGCGCCGTGGTCGAGAGCGTGCGAGGCGTGAGCGTGGCGCAGCCAGTGCGGGCTGACCGGTTCCGATACTCCAGCGAGTCTTGCGGCCCGCCGCAGAATCACTCGAACTCGCCCACGATCGAGCCGTCTTCCGGTACGCGACGGGAACACCGGCACCTCCGGGCCCGCGGTTCCGCGCAAAGCAGTTAACTCCTCCCAAATCCCTATATTCAAAGCGATTGAACGCGTTCGCCCGTTCTTTCCGAAGACCGTGATCTGCCCCGAGTCTCCGCGCGGACGTACGTTCCGCCACAGCAGTCCGCAGGCTTCGGAAACCCGCAGGCCGGCGGCGTACAATAGCGCGAGTAAAACGCGATCCCTCGCACCCTCAGCGGTTTCAAGTAGTCGCCGCACCTCCAGCTCACCCACGATTCGCTCGGACAGGCGGTTCTCATAGCTGGGCAGCACCAGCTCGGCGGCCGGGTTCGCGGCGATGTACCGCATGCGCTGGCAGAACCCGAACAGACTCTTGATCGCGGCCAGCGTTCGTGCGCGCGAGATGGGCGCCAGGCCGGTGTCTTCCAGCGACTGAGCGAATCTTTGCATGTCGGCTAACGTTATATCCTTCAGGGATTTAGCCGAGCATGACAAAATGCGCGCCACGTCGCGCTGGTAGCAACTTCGCGTGTGCGGGCTCGATTGTTTCGCCAGCCAAAGTTCGATGATGTGAGAATCGCGGGAAGATAACATAAGCCTCCTTATGGGCTGTTGTTCGCGGTCGTCACATTCATTGCTCGGGTTCGAAGGAACAGCAAGCAGAATCTTTGGCGATTGCTTAGCCGAGGATCGCGCGAACCGTCGGATCGGAGACTCTTTTTTATGGACCCGACAAAACGAAAGGGCGCTAACGTACTCGACCCCGCCGATGTGTTACGCCGGGAACTCGCCCCCCGCCGTGTTCCGCGCGCGCCGCCGCCCCAAAAAGCTTAGTTGAGATTTCGGGAGACGTAAAAGTTGCATATTGTGCATCTCCAGTACTCGTACTTTGTGGGTTCCCTGAATGCCCAATCGTCGGTTTCTTTGTAGCCATGGTCGATTACTGAGTTCTGACACAGCGGGCAGCGTCTCGGATTCGAAAAAAACTCCTCCTCGTGTCGCTTCTTAGTCGCCCGCTCCCGCTCCTCCTGAAGCCGCCGCCGCTCCTTGCGAAGTCGCTCCTGTTCCTCGCCAAGCTGTTTTTGCTCCTGCTCGTGTCGCTTCTGGCGCTCCTGCGCTTCACGAAGTTCGTGTTCTTTTTCTGCGGCAGTTCGGACGGTTCCAGAGCCGTTGCATATATCGCAACGGACAATGGTATACGAAGGTTGCTTACGCAATATGTCCAACCAGCTTCGCTTCACGGTGAGCCGCACGCTTCGCGTACCGTTACACTGCGGGCATGTGGTAGGCATCTTTTGTTTGATGATTATATATCTTTTGTTCAGCAACAAGACTAGATCGCCGCATGTTCCACAAAGGGTCCTTTTCGCAACTTCTGGATTGAACAGGATTGCCCGTTCTGTTCAAAAAAGCGCTACTGCCGAATGGAGCGTTACACAAAGGGTCAGGGTTCGCGGGGAACGTGCCATTTCACCTCAGAGTTCTAGCACTACTTCCGACCGGAAAGTGCAGGCGGTTCGCAGCCTAACAAATCGAAATCAGCGAGAATAAAGACGGAAGTTGGAAAGATCCCGCGTGATCGACTGCTTCACGCAGTCTTTAAATTGTAGTTCAAGGAATGTGCAATGGACCTACCTGTGGCCACTCAACCAGAGTTTGCGGAGATTGCCCACAGTGGCGGCAAAATAACATTGTCCGTGAGAACCATTGACGGTCGCAGAGGCTACCAGGTTAAGTACTCAGGAATGTCCTGCAATAAGATTGTTCTGCTCGAACTGCGCGTCTCAATCTCCGGAGATCAGGTGGGTGAGCTCGAGTACAACACCGCCCCGCCACCTGGGTGGGCTCCCGTGCATCTTGCGTCAGACAACGAGGGACGGTTCGGGCACGAATGCCCCATTTGCAAGAAATACTGGCGAAGCGATGCTTGGCCGACGACGTGTCCATACTGCGGACTCAGGGCGGATGGCCTAGCGTTTCTGTCGAACGCTCAAAAGATCTATTTCCAGCAGTATTCGAAGAAACTTCGAGAGGCCCTTGACGCCAAGGAAGATGGGGACCACGTGATCGACATGGACGCGGTGGCCGATGCAGCCGGAAAGATCACGCCAAAACCACCGTTCTATTACGCGGAAGAGAGCCAGCAAAATAAGTTCATCTGCAATTCGTGCGGTGCCTTTAACGACATTCTGGGGAAGTTTGGATACTGCTCGTCTTGTGCAACCAGAAACGACTTGAAGGAACTGGAAACCAAGACCATCTCCGGGATCCGTGATCGCATCAATACCGGCGGAGCGTACGAATCGTCCGTCAAAGATGCTGTCGCGGCCTTTGACATTTACACGGGACAGTACGTCGCCCAACTCGTGCAACTAATCCCGATGACGCCGAGACGAAAATCGCATTTCGAGAAGACGCGATTTCACAATCTCAAAAGAGTGGCGGAAGATCTTAAAAGCGCATTCGATATTGAGCTGTGCGACGGCCTAAAGGAAGAAGACGTGAAGTTTGCCACGTTGCTCTTTCATCGTCGTCACGTTTACGAGCATCTGGGCGGAGAGGCAGACCAAAAGTATATCGACGAAAGTGGGGATGCGGTAAGGCCAAAGCAGGCATTACACGAAACGCAAGAATCCGCTCATCGGATTGCCGGGCTTGTGATGAAAATGGCGGTCAATCTGCACAAGGGTTTTCACGAAATCTTTCCGCCTTTGAAGGAGCGCACCGACGCCTACGTTAAGCGCCAACGTAACGGTTGAGCTAAAAACTGGTTTCGAGGCGTTCTCGCAAGGCGGACCACGCGGAAATAACGGAGGCACTGGACTTGGGACCCCATAAAGGATAGTCCGGCCCGGAGCCGCCGTGATTCTGCGCCCTTTTAAAGAGGGCGTTCTCCGACATGGTCGTCCCGAGATCGTGAGCCTTCCGGCGTCCGCCAGGTGTTCGGAAAACACCTGTTCGAGCGTTAACCATCGGGCAGGTAACGCATCCTTATGGGCTGTTTCGCGGTCGTCACATTCATGCCTCGGGTTCGGGGAAACAGCAAGCAAATAGACTTCGCGATTTCCACGGCAACCGTAGGCGAATCGTCGGATCGAGGCTCTTTTTATTGACCCGAGAAAACGCAGGTCGGGGCCGATATCGTCGAACTGACGCCAGACGCAGGGGACGAAAGAAATCGGCCGGATGCTGTCGGGCGAGTGGGTGACGGCGGAGGCTTTGAAGTACGCCAAGCAATTGATGAAGCTTGCGGCGGATTAAGGCAACGCGAAAGACGTGTTAACATCGCTCTGAGGAAATTTTCGTGGTTGTCTTAATCGTCCTGCTAGGCATTACAGCCTTGGTGCTCGGAACCTCCCTTCGGATCGTACCTTCTAGCCCTCCTTACATGGCCATCGTAACCTTTTTCGGTCGTCCTACGAAGATGATTAAGAGAAGTGGACTGGGGTTTTTTCTTTTCTACCCTCACATAATGGGCGAGATTCTCATCCCCCTCAGCCTTCGTACAATTGACCTCTCTACGCTGGAACTCATGAGCAGCGACTCGGCACGAGTCAAATTCCAAGTGCACCTCACCTGGGCCCCAGTTGAGGCGTACCCTGATGTCTTGGTTTACGCGGACCTTTTCATTAAGGGTGGTCCCGGTCCCACGCAGGTGGAGGCTGCGCTCCGAGAGAGGTTCTTGCAGCAGCTTCGTCCGTGGGCCATGTCCACCGACTGGAGAGGTATGTCGTCTGAGTCTGCCTGCGCGTCGTTCGCGCAAGACTGCCTCGCTCGATTCAACCCTGATACCGTCGCTGTCCACGAATTCCTAGGGGGATCTGCGCCGCTTCGAATTCCGTCGCTGGGCATTGTTCTGCACAGATTGAATTTAACTGATGTGCGGTATTCCGACGATCTGATTCGGGCTGCAGAAAAGCTTCCGCTGAAGATCGAGACGTTGAAGCCCGAGACGCTCGGCCTCTTGACGTTCAACGACTGGATCAAGAAAACGATGACGGATTTGGGTTGCAGTTACGCCGAAGCAGCCGATTTAATCCAAACCCAACTCGGCGTGGTTCCCAAAACTATAACCCGGACCCAGGTTAGTCTCGATGTATTGTCGAGCGACCAGCTTGCCACATTGCTCGAATGGGTTTCCAATCGTCCGCGCCCAGGTCAACATCAGTGACCCCTCCTCCTACTCTTCAGCCTATGCCTGGTGCCGGATTCCTTCGAGTCCTTGGGTTGACGTTGGTGTCGCTCGGTGCCCTCTCGATACTAGGCACGATGCTGATGTCGGTTGTCCCAGCCAAGCTCCAGACGCAAGCGTCAGCAAATCCAACCTTTCCGCCGCTGCGCCAAGGGCCAGTGGCGCAGGCAACGAAGACGCCGAAGCCGCCGAAGCTCGGGCGTCCCGGTGGTCCGCCTAATGACGGAAGCGCAGCACAGCCGCAGGGCGAATTCGTTGTGATTGCTCCCGTAGGGAAATGGAGCGAATCAATAGATGTTTCGAATGGCCATTTTTGGTTCGACGGAGCCGGTCGGTATCGCATTCAGAAAGGTGTAGATGATGGACCAATCTTTGAAAGCACCCCTAACGCGAACATCGGTGATGCTAAGACCGTAAGATTTATTGCCGTCGGTGACTTGCCGGTCCATGTAAGAGTTTCACCTGTTCCCTTGAATCATGTCGATACTATCCGCATGTTCCCAGCCCCACCGAACCAGCAGGTGGTAGCGCCTCCGGATCAGAGCGCAATAGCCAGTCATCTGGCACGAGCGCAAGGTCTCTTTTCCGATGGCAAATATGCCGAGGCACTGTCGGAAGCGCAGAGGGCGCTCGATCTCGCGCCACAGAATGCCGATGCGCTTCAGCTTCGTCAGCGGATTAAACAAACCCAAGCGATCCTTAAAGGTACCGATTCCGCGCCACCCCAGACCCAACCGGGCTACAGGGGTGGCATTGGTGGTGGCATATACCGCATCGGCGGCGGAGTTTCGCAGCCCTCGATCATCCATAAGGTCGAGCCAGAGTATTCTGAAGAAGCCCGCAAGGCAAAGTGGCAGGGCACGGTCAAGGTTAGCGTCATCATCGATGAGACTGGTCATGCCCGCAATATCACGGTAGAGAAACCGCTGGGCCTGGGACTTGACCAGAAGGCGATAGAAGCCGTACAGAAGTGGCTGTTTAAACCAGGCATGAAGGACGGCAAGCCGGTGGCGGTCTACGCCTCCATTGACATCACGTTTCACCTGCTGTGAATAATATGTTCCGTTTCATCACAAAATGCGCTCCCGTCGTGCTCATCATCCTCTTCGGTCGAATTGCATTCGGATTCCAGAGTGCGCGAGGACTAACGTTGGATCAAATCGAGAACCTCTTATCCGCTGGCGCTCCCGCAACCGCGATTGCGAAGGAAATCGACTCCCGGGTAGTGTCCTAATTTGAAATCCATCTTTTTCACGTCTCCAACGCAGTCGCCACGGTTCCGCGAATCCACTCAGACACCGTTTTCTGACTCTTCTTTGCAGCCGACTCAATACGCTTCAGGTCGCTGTCGTTGAAGCGAATAGGCACCATTCGCCCCTTAGCTTCGCCCTTCGGTAGCTTGGGGCGTCCCATCTTCTTAGGCTTCGGCTGGGGCATTGCCTCTAATCTCCTGTAGGATTGCAGCTCGCACCGCCAGTAATGGTGATGTGATCGGATGGCTGTGAAGTACCGTTATACTTCGACGTGGGTTCTCTGGGTCATCGGTAGTGTGCGACCATGCGTAGATTTTACTCGCCGTGGGATGGCCGATTAGCTCGAAGACCTCTACAATCCCTTCCCATACCGTGCGGCCTTGAAACGTTTCTTTAATCGGCACGCTGGCGACATGTGTAGATTCGACACCGTGCAGGTGTCGAATCACATCGCGCAATTCGTCAATGTGGCTCATGCCGCCGTCCTCACCAAGTCCGCCACGGTCCAGTAATCAGTGGCCACGCCAGCAGCCATGGCCGGGGTGCATTTGACGGTGCTGTGTTTCTTGACGAAGTTGTAATACGCGAAATGCAAGCCGACAGCCGCTTCGAAGTTATCCAGCTTCTTGCTGAATGCCAGCGTCAGGCGCGTCAAGCGGCGCATGTGCAGGCGAGTGGTAGCGTTCAAGCGCTCCACATAGCTGGTAGAGATCAGATCATTGTCCGGGTTGCCGATCACTACGACTTTTTCGGATGAAACGAAATCAGGAGCGCTATAACGGCGGTTGTTGCTGATCTCCTGATGGCCGTAGGTCTTGATGATCTGAGCATAATCTACGTCGTTACCAAAAGCATTCGCAATCGCGTCCCCGTACGCTGCAAGGCCATCAGTGGAAATCTGTAGACGGTTGTTCATCCGGCCCGAGATGTCCTGAAGAAACGCATTTGCCGTATCCTTGTCGCGCTTGCCGACCAGGAAGGACGGGACCAGCTTCGTGTCCGCATCAATCGCACAGAACGTCCAGACATCGCCCATGCTGGGATCGTCCTCAAGGCCGACATTCTTCTGTTTCTTGCCGACGAAACCCCAAATCTCATCCATCTCCAAGCGGGTGGAGGAAAGACCGCGCATCGTCTCATCCATCAGTTCCATGCAGCCGTGGCCGACTCGCACGCCAAGCCGCATGATCGTATCGCGGTGAACGCCCGTCATACGCTCGATTGAGCGGATACTCGAACCTTCGCAGAGCGCTCCGATAATGCCTGCTTGCTTGTCGGTGCTGAGTACGTTTGCCATGTCATTATTGTAATACAGAAAGCATAGCGGAGTCAATTGTTTTTGTGATACATTTAGTCCATGGCGCTGAGATCGTGGGTTGTGGTCGGCATTCTTAGTTTTGCGGTGCAGGCAGTCCCACCATTGCCAGGGCAGACAACCGGAACCTCCAGTCCCGGTAGCGCCGACGTTAAGCAAAACGGCAAAGGCAAGAAGACTACCACCGCTCCAGTGGTGCCCCTGGCTGAACCGTTCAAGGCCCCAGACGCCAAGGAGGATGGAGGAAAAGTAACAGCCAAGGATACCGAGTACCGCGTAAAACTCTCCAGCGGTTCGACGGTGGCCATAGCGGATAAAAACAAGACCGCTCTGGACTACATTTTCGACTGGGGGCCGTGGGGTTTCAACGGACTTCTTGTTGCGGTTGGCACCGTCGGCATATTTGTTGCCCGTCGCACCCTTGTTGCTATCGAAAGACAAGCCGATCTCATGGATAAACAGGCTGCGTTGATGGAGCGCCAAGCAGCCCTCATGGAAGCCCCGTTTGATCAATGGGTGGATCTTATTAACTGGAAAGTCGTGAAGCAACGTGCGACTAAGATTTGGGTCATGGTAGAGCTGGTGAACCCAACAGATTTTCCAATCACCCTCAGCGAAGGTTATCTTAATTTCGCCAGAGACGGGCACCCGGAACGGCCCAAAACGAGATATCTGCTGGCGGACAAAGCATTTCTCTCTCCAAAAATTCCGAAGATTATCGAATTGTGGCTCGACCTTACGCTGGATGAGCAAGCTGCGGGGGCTGCGTCCTTTCTGATTGCTGGAGAGTTTTCCCATTTTCACAGAATAAACCGCAAACTGGTGACCCAAAAGGTCGAGGGTAGACTGTACTGCGCTCCGCTCATGGCCAATGATCCGTGGACGGCCTTCTTTACCTCGGAAACTCAGATGAATCCCGAGGTACAAGAGCCCGACAAACCCGAAAATAGAGATCCAAATTAGGACACTACCGACTCCCGTGGCCTAGCGTTTGATCCATCCCCTCAATGGAAGGAAAGCCTACGCAGCAGGAGAATTCCGCGTCCTGTTCTTGACGCCATCGACCGCTCCAGGCCGACCGGCAACGTGACCGTCGTCTGTTCGCCGTCGCCCTGTGAGGTTCTCGTAGATGGAACGCCCGGTGGCAGCTCCGAGCAGGACGGACACTTTTCGGCAAATGGGTTATCTCCTGGGTCTCACGTATTGATTATTCGCAAAGCAGGTTTTGAAGATCGTGAATTTTCATTCTCAGTTAGCGCGGGAAAGACAGAAACCCTCTCGGCCCCCTTGACACTCCCTTCGGGCAGGCTTACGATCAGGCCTAACTATGCGCACAGTGTCATTGAAATAGATGGATCGGGGCGCTTTTCAAAAGAGCTGGTCGATTACAAAATGTCGGTCGGCGAGCATAAGGTGAGGGTTTCGTGCCCAGGTTGTATCGAGGAATCAAAGATTATTGAAATTACTGCCAATCACCACTCAACGTGGGAACCCACTCTGCGAGTCGATTCTGCTGCGTTGGAGAGTGAGATTTCTCGCCTTGAACAGGCAGTGCGCAGCGGCGACTGTACGGCGGCGCTTCGATCCAGCAATGCGATTCGTTTGCTCGATGAAAACAATCGCAGAGTCTGGGAAGCTGCCTCCATATGTTCCCTGCGATCAAGTTCCTGGAGAGACTTCGAGGTCGCCGCATCCAAGGCGATTCGGGCTGGTGGGACGATCCAGGTTCGCCTCACGCATCATCACACCGTGTCCATTCTTCATGTCGTCGTCCTGACCATCACGAGCGAAGGAATCGACTTCGGTACTCCCCAAGACCTAGCGGTACCGCCATTTGTGTGTACCTCAAAACACCATGTTCCAATTCAAGAGCTTCGCGTCGCCCGCCTAATAACTATTGATGGCGCCCCCTATCTGGAAGTTCTAAGCGGCAAGCCCAGTGACAAGCCCGGTCATTTTAATAAATTGCGTTTCTCCACGTCAGATGCCATTGGCAATAATAATATGGCACCGATACAGTATCCCGCGACCGCAACGGCGAGTCTCAGTGCCGTCGCTGCTGTTATCGACGATGTTATCGCTCAACGCGACAAGTAGTTTCCTCTCGTCTCACCTAGGCGTTCTCAGGGGATTGGGATGAAACACGGGTCAATGCGACAGATTCTCACGCGGGCGTCGGCAGCCATTTCTCGAAAAAGACGTCGATAGCCGGAACTCCGGTTTGAGTCAGTACGGCTCTTCAAAATCGAAGCCGATCCGCGTCGCGAGGAGCTCTTCATTTCGCCGTAAGGGCGATAGTGAGATCAGCAAGCGCACTCGTCATGCCTAGCCGTGCGTGGAGATCAGGATCCTGAAGACCCTGTGCTGCCGCTCCTCCGGCACGACCGGCGTGAAGCAATCGACAGGTCTTCCCGTTTCGTCGCCCTGATCGAAAACCTCCGGCGGAGCCTCGGCGAATTCCGCGAGCTTTTGCTCAAGGAGTGTCGTGGCTTCCTCCTGCGTTGCGAGCGAAACCTGCAGCCAGACGCAACGGAACCGGCCTTTCGCGTCGCGGCCAAGCACATAGCTGACATAGTCCTGGTCGGGCAGATCGAGCGCGATCAGGCCGAGAACCTTTTCGTTGCCGTCCTCGTACCACGCTAGGTCACGCGCGACCAACGCCAGGGTCGGGCTGCGCGAATAGCCGGCGAGCGAATTGAAGCGAAGCTCCGATATGACATTCACGCGAGGTTTGCAATCAGCGTACCTGAATTCGCCGGTCATAGTCCCCGGACCGGCTGTGGTCCGAAGCTTTCTCAGAGGCTCTTCAGCCCGAAACGCGGCGGTATGTCGATCCAGTTCTTCGCCCCGTCGCCTTCGCCCCACGCCGCGTCGATGATGCCAAATAATGCATTCAACAAGTGGCTGTCGATGGCGTCGTAAACAAAGAATTCAGAAAGGCCGGTCTCCTTCGCCAGTTCTGTCCGGTCCCCCATCCCCCACTGCTCCCGGTTCTCAGGTTTGATGCGCGCCTTCAGGGCCTTCTGCAGGAGACCCGCCTTGCGACGGAATTCTTCGTCATCAAACAAGCCCTTGATCTTCAGTCCCGCGATCCAACCCGGGCCGGTAAGCTCGTAGCGGTCGAATGTCCGGGGTTTGACCAGCCCTCGTTCAGCCAGCTCGTCCCACGTCGTACGCATTACGACGTCAAACTTCGGCGTTTTCGCGTCATGCTCCTGCCACTCATACGGCTCGCCCAGATCCTGCATCATCAGGCGCAACGCCAGAACCATGTTCTCTCGCCGAGTTTCTTCAGATACGCTCATGTGCTAAGACATCCTAACCCGCCGATGCGATGAAGTGAGCCTCTTTCGATATTCTGTAACCATGCAGCCCAAGCCGGAAACGGTGGCGAGGTCCATTTCCGCGAGTGTCGCCAACGGAAAAAATCTTCTCGCGGATGCCCGGCTTTTATTCGACTGGGACCGGTTCTCAACGGCTCTAGCGCTCGCTGTCCTCGCGCAGGAGGAGTTTGCGAAGGCTTTCATATTGCGGCTTATTTCGGACAATGCTCTTCCGTGGATTCCAGAGGTCATGAGTTCAATCGTCAGACACAAGTGCAAGCATTTGCTTGCTCTTGTGATGGAGTGGCTGCCGGTCTTGGACCTAAGTTACGAGAAGATGATGCGTGACCGGCAGCGCCACGATCAAGGAGGTTCTCCCGCTTCTATTCGCCAGCCTGCGCGACGAGCAAGCGCGCACCTCAGCCGAGAATCCAAGTGACTAAAAGGACTAGGTCAGCGGCGCGATTGGGCTATGTGAGGCACGCCGCCAGTGCTTCCTCGTCAAGCAGAAGCACGCCGGTATGGCCGTTGGGCAAAGAGACTAGCCTCCGCCCCTGCGCTCTTTCGACGGCCTGGCGGGGGGCAGCGACCCTTCTGACCTCGTCCGACCGCTCGGACAGAATGGCTTTCGCGAAACCGAGATAGGGCTCCAGCGTCACAGCTTGACGAAAATTCCATAAGACAAACCGAGTTACCGCAGTCTGGGGTGCCGTCGATTCAGCCAAGTGATTCGAATGCTTGGTCGGTCTCTAGGCAAAACTTGCGGTAAACGCCGATCGCCTCCGAAATGTTACTCCGTGAAATCGTAATCGGTTGGCCCTCGATCATGGCGGCTTCCCCTTTGGCCAGCTTTTCGCTCACCTTGCCAGCATTGTGCATCAAGCAATTGCGCGTGAGGGAAAGGCGACCTATTATCCGGTCGTGAGTGGTAGAGAGACTGCGAAAGCCGAAGGTGTCCCGCATTTTCGCGAGCAAAGCCTCGATCGGCTCGTACATTAACAGCGCGAGTTCGTTGTCGATAATCCGCTCCATGATCTCTTCCTTTGAGGCGCTGGCGAAGATTTCGCTGTAGGCGATCTGTTTCTTGGAGCCGATCTGCTGTGGATGCGCTTTTAGACGTAGCGACAGGATGCCTCTCAAGTAGTTTTCAAATAGTGTGTACGCATATACGAACGCCATGTGCAGCAGAAACGTCGGTACCTGCTTTTCCCACTCGAATAGCCCGTGCCGAAATGCCTTGAAAAAATAAAATTCGTCCTCGGGAAGTTCTAGTCTTGTAACGCGCGAACCGGGATTCCCGTCCCGATCTGAATCATTCTCGTTGCTATCAGAACTCCGCAGACGAGAGGTCCCATCCGCACTGATGCTCACGATCATTGAGGGCTCACCGGGATCCAACGCGGCGAGTTTCTCGCGCATGGCGCCCGCTGGCCCCTCGTAGGGAGTGCCCATCGTCTCGTAATAGGCGTTCAGCGATTCATGGGGGTTTCCTGGACGCTCTTCCTCAAGTTTGGAGAGCGACACATACAGGATTCCGTATTCTTGAAGAAGCGTTTTGAGAAGGTTCGTCATAACGAAACACGCGACTGGTGCGCTAGGTACCATGATATGATCGCACCGCCAATTTTCTGAATCGGACTTGGGCCTGGCGTATACGGTTATGGAAATGAACGAAGAGGTCGCGACCGCGCTGGAGACGCTTGAAGCCCTCTACTTCTTCACGCAGGGCGTGAAGGAGGATTCGGCTGCCCATCTCGAAAAGATTCGGGCGATCTATAGCTACCTGTTGCCTTCCGGCTACCCCAAGCTCATCGCTGATCTGAATGGCGATATCAAGGGCATCCGGGAGCACTATGGCGCTATCGCGTCGGACGAGTTCTACCGGACTCTGCTGCGCGAGGCACGGGATGCTGATGGGAAGGGCGTCATCTATCTCAGCAAGCTGCGGATCGTCCGGGATCTCTTCTCGCGGTACGAGAACTCGATCGTGCGCTGGCCGCACATCAAGCTCCATTCCTTCGTCGTCTTCGAGCCGAAGGTTGGGTTCCAGAACGGCATGTTCGAGATCGACGGCCAGTTGTTTCATGATGCTCAGTTCATGCTCCACAAGGCCCGCGAGGCGCACGGCGCGGTAAAGTCTCAGCGCGAGCTTGCGCCGACACGGCATCGGGTTCTCCACACGCTGTTGCGCAGTATCGTGACTGCGCTCTTCACGTTCATGGAGGCCTACCTTAACGGCATCGCCTTCGACTGCTTCCAGACGCATCACGACGAACTGGAGCTTGACGATCACGACTTTCTCGGCGAGTGGAACTCCGCGAAGAATCAGCGCAAATTCGTGAAGTTCGACGACAAAGTCTTCGGCTACCCACGCGTAATCGCCAAGGTGAAGGGACTCCCGGAGGCCGACCTCTCAGGATTCAAACCCGCCCACCGAATCATCAAGGACGGCAAGGAAATCCGGGACGCCATCACGCATCCTTCCGCGCAATACGACCCGGAAGACCGCACCCAGAAGAAAATGACACTGCTCGCAGGCCTCAGGCTGGTAGAAATGGAGGCGCTCTACCAAGACATGTGCGCGTATGTCGAGTTCGTCGAAAAGGCCATCGGGTACGACACCAAGCAAAGTGTACCCTGGCTCTACGACGAATACGGCTTCCGCGATGCGAAAGCAGAAACCCTGTGAATGGCACAAGTGCCAGGAGTCACACGCTGATCAGGGTAGAATGGGCGTCTTGACACCAGCCGCAGAACTCGGAGGGAAGACGTCCGTCTTTATCAGTCACGCCCACCAGGACTCTGCCTTCACGACGCGCCTCACAAAAGACCTTGTGACACGAGGCTTTGCCGCTCGCACCCTCAGGGACATCGTGCCTCGCTCGGCAACACTCGGTACGGATCGACTGCACACGGCGCTCGTCCATGCGCTGGAGAACGATTCCTACGTCCTCGCAGTGTTGAGCCCGGATTTCGTGAACTCCAAGTGGGTAACGGCGGAGGTCAACGCCGCGATCCGTGCTGAGGGACGGAAGGGAGAAGTGGGCCTTCTACCGGTGCTCGCACGGAACTGCGAACGCCCGGAGATTTTTGAGCTGCGCACGCCAACCGACTTCACGGAGTCATATGACGTTGGCTTCGAAGACCTCGTCGCGCGACTGTCTGCGCCGAAGAAGCCGTTACCGGCGGAGCCGGAGAAGGATGCTCCTTTTGTTGCTTCCGAATCAGCGGCGACGACGCTCCAGCAGTCACTGTCGCAGATGCAGGAATGGCTTGCGACGCTTTCACCGTTACAATTCGAGGAGTTTGTGGGGGAGCAGTTCCAGAAGCATTTCGATTTGCAGGTGACGATTCCCAGCACGAGCCGGGATGGCGGGATCGACATCGTCGCGTTCGGCGGGAAGGATCGGCGCGACAATCCGATCCTGATTCAGTGCAAGCGGTACGCTGCCACAAAGCAGGTTGGTGTCGAGGTGGTTCGCTCACTGTTTGGCGCGATGGGCCGCCACGGTCCTGCGCGCGGGATGATCGTGACGACCTCGCATTTCAGCAAGGGAGCCGCGGCCGAGCCGAAGCGACTGCAAAAGGTCTCTAGAGACCGGTGGTCGCTGAGTCTGATAGACAGCAACGCGCTCGTCCATTGGTTGGCGACGACACCGTTGCTGGGGACGGACCTCACAACACCATTGCAACAACTGCGCCTACGCTACGTGATTCTGGTCGACAAGAAGTACACTGGCGGGCTCTCCCCGGAGGAAGAGGCGGAACGCGCCCGATTGGCCACGGCGCTAGAGGACGCTGACGCACCGTTCTACAACCCCCTGAAGGAAGCACTCACCATGGAGCTCGACCGGGTCGCCCAAGCGAAGAAGAAACAGGTGGAGGAGAGCTAAGGTGCCGGTATTCGTCAGGCGATCGGAACCACCGACTCAGCGCAAAGACTATACGGTCTATCGTCCAGAAGTTCGTGAGGACTTCACGGGGTGCTGCGCATATTGTCTGTTCCCAGAACTGTTGGCCGGCGGCAAAGAAAACTTCGAGCTCGACCACTTCCATCCGAAGTCCAAAGAGGACGAGTACGCTGGAGACGTGAACAATTTCTACAATCTGTACTACTCGTGCCACGTCTGCAACAAGCAAAAAGGCGCCCACTGGCCCACCGCGGACGTGCTCGGTTTTGGCTGCCGTTTCATCGACCTGTGCCGCGAGGAGTTCAGCGCGCACTTCGAAGCGCAGGAGGATGGCGAGTGGAGGCCTCTGACGTTCGCTGCTGACTGGGCGTCGGAGCGACTACTCTTGAATCGAGGACACCTCAAGCAGATCCGTCGTCTCCTGCAAAGGCTTGCAGTCGAGAAAGGACTCTCCCCGATCAACTGGAACAGCCCGACGCGCGATCACGTCGCCATCATCTTTCCCGATGGTCTCTCTACGTGAGTGCTTGGATACCAGGCTGATGATGCAACGGTGGAAACGATCACGACGCTGACGAGCCACATGTCGCTGTTCGACGCGCGAGACGCGCACCCAATAAATACCGACTCGTGATTGAGGGCCGATATCCAGCCCTCACTGGATTACATAGCTGGCGGATTTCATGCCCTTCACGCGCCCCGACAACCGCGCGACGACAGACACTTCCACTTCGCCCTCTTGACATTATCGGCAAATTTGACGATGATTGATCGTGCGATTTCCGGGCGGAAAGGGAAAGTGTTACCAGCATGTGATCAATTTGCTTCCGCCTCACTCGACCTACATTGAGACCCACCTCGGCGGAGGAGCGGTCCTTCGGCATAAGCTCCCGGCAAAGACTACCATTGGGGTCGATATCGATCCAGCCGTGATTGATCTCTGGCAAGAGCGATTCCCGGATCTGGCTTTGTTAGTCAAGGGCGACGCCCTGGATTTCCTGCAAGGCCACCAGTTCTGTATCGATGACGTCGTCTACTGTGATCCGCCCTATCTTCCCAGCACGAGACGCGCGAAGCGAGTCTATCGCTTCGAGTATGACCAGAGAGACCATGAACAGCTCCTCGATGTACTTTGCCAACTCCGTTGTAACGTCGTCATTTCCGGATACCCCTCTGGTCTTTACGACAGCTACTTGAATACTTGGAACAGCAAAAAGTTTACGGCAAAAGCGCACAACGGACTAAGAGAAGAGAAGTTGTGGTTCAACTTCGCACCTCCAGACCAGCTCCACGACCCCCGCTTCCGGGGCGACGATTTCCGCGAAAGACAAAACATTAAGAGGCGGTTTCAGCGCATGCAGGCAAGGCTCACGGCTCTGCCCATCCAAGAGCAGCAGGCAGTGCTTGACTGGTTGCGATCCCAACTGCCAAAGGACTCAAATCGATGAGTGTCTTCTATTTCCTCCTGAGTGGGGCGGTTGTCGAGCGAGTTATCCCGAGCCCTGAGGAAGAGGTCTTGCCAGGCGTCGTCTGGGGCGGACCCGAGACCGTCTTCACGCCTTGTTATTGGATGACCCAATATTGGATGAGAGAAGAAGCCCTTCCACCGCATCAGCGAATCGGCGAGTCCTTCGAAGAAGAAGTCGTTGCCTGTTTGCTCGGTGGCTACGGCATTCCCGCGGAAGTTGGGATCGCCGCGTTCAATCGTCTCAGGGACAGATCCCTAATATCCACACTTTGCAGCAATAGCGTCGAACTGGCTGAAGCATTACACGCCCCCCTGACGGTCTGCGGCCGCCAGGTCAAATATCGGTTCTGGCTCCAAAAGGCACAGTATGTTGCAGCCGCTCTTGACATCATCTCGAAGGCTCCGCCACCCACAGACTCTTCCGATTCTCTTAGAGCCTACTTGCTAAAGATTCCTGGAATAGGCCCAAAGACAGCTTCTTGGATCGTGCGGAATTGGCTGGCATCAAATGACGTGGCAATTTTGGACATCCACGTCGTGAGAGCTGGCATGCTGATGGGCCTCTATTCCGAATCTGATAAAGTGACCGAACACTATTTCAGAATGGAACGAAGGTTCTTAAGTTTTGCAAGTGCTATAAATGTACCAGCAGCTCGGCTAGATGCTTTGATTTGGGCTCAGATGAGAAATGCGCCACTCCGAGTGACGCGCGACGCTTCGCGAGCAGGTACTGCAGCTCAGGTCGCCACCGCTTGATCACTGGCCCCCAGCCGCGCGGCCAATCAGCGCGGTGCCGACTGCGACGTCGATAGCAGGATCTAGATTCAGCGCCTCCGTCATTTGACCGCCGAGAATACCAAGAGGACAGAATGCCAAGCGGAACGCGGTACAGACGAATGCCAAGGTCTGAAGAAGCGCCCCGGCGTCGCGCCAGTAAAGTGAAATATGATTTTCGTAATGAGCTCGCACTAAGCCTGGTCGTCCGATGAGAACCAAAAGCGAGCCATTACAGCTTGGAAGCAAAGCCTTGGAAACGCTCCGTAAGGCCTCTATAGCTGCTGGGTTTTGAATTGGCAAACAATCGAGCCGGTGAGCGTGTGGAGAGTAGCGAAACACGCGAGGGGAGCCGATAGACTGGACGAGCATCATCTCGATTGGGTGGAGCGCTCCCGCAGAAATGCTCGGTCGCAAAGATCGGTGGTGTTCATCATTCTCCCGTAAGAATCTCGGCCGGGTCGCATATCCAATCGCATTCACGACCTCGCGAAACGGCGCCGGCCGAATACTGCGAACCGTCCGGCGATCCTCAACAACCTCGACGAATGCAGTTTTGGTTGGAGGGATTACTGCTGGGCAGGCAATGCTGCGCGCCACGACCCATTCAGCAACCTCAATGGAGACTGGCTGACGCCGCGGAATAGGATCATCAGAAGGGCGTTCCACCGAGTTCCTTATAAGTGTTGTAGTGCTTCTGGCAGCCCCTGCAGAGGCCGCACGCGTATTCACTAACATGGCAAGAATGTGCCCAACCCAAAAGGCCAGCTGGAACGCCTGACTCTGTAATCAACTGGCTGGTGGTCAGATTAATCGCCGGTGCTTCTAGTGTGACCATGCCCTCCTGCACTGCCAGAACACGATTCATCGCATCGATAAATTCAGGCCGACCGTCCGCATGACAGCCATCCGATTTGACCGCGCCAATCAGCAAGCGGTTCACTCCGATTGCGACAGCCCTCATAGCCGCCATCGTGATCAGGAGTTGATTTCGGAACGGCCACCATTCAGATACGGCGGCGATGGCGAGCGCTGGCCTTCCAGCCAGATCACCGCTTCCCAAAGCGTGGAGGTCAGCCGTCAGGACATGGTGTTCAACCCCCAACTCGGCCGCGATCGCAGTAGACGCTCGGATTTCGCCAAGGGCTGGCTTTTGGCCGTAGTCGATGGTAATAGCGAATCTCGGTCGCCGCCAGTATGCGAGAGCAATCGAGTCCATGCCTCCCGAAAGCAGCAATGCCGTGCTCACGTTCGCCAGGCCACGTGGTGCAGGGCTGTCACGAAATCATCGAACACTTTACAGCCTGATCCCAGCACCATCTTAAGGTCTTCTTCGGAAACAGATTGCGCTAATGCATAGATGGCAATTCCTCGCGCTTTCGCATAGCCAATCTCGAAAAGTGTTCCGGGGTCACTACCATCGATAATGCCGAAGACGGTGTCGCACCCATCCAGAGCGGTGAGGTCTCTCGGAGCCACTTCGTGCGCTGGCCCCGGCCCGATATCGTGAACAGGCGAAAATACGTCAAGACCGAGCTCGCGGAGACACCGTCGTGTTTCATCGACCACCCACCGCTGCCCCAAGCTAAAGAAAGGACTCGCGATATACACCCGACTCCGCGACGCTGCAGCGGTCTTGCGAGACTGTGCCAAAAGGGTACTCGCAGCAGGCACAGGAAGGGCCATCGATTCAACGTAGGAGGCCACCGCATTGGAAGCGATGACGGCAGCTTCGCGGGCATTCAACCCATGCACTGCCCATTGAGCTGCAAAGATCGCAGCAAAAACGTCACCGGAGCCGATCGTCCAAACGCGGTCAGTTTGGAACGGGGTGACGTGCGCGACCCCGGCGGGTTCCACCACAAACGCTCCTTCGACCCCCGATTTCACAATGACGACCTCCGCTCCCTTTGAGAGCAAAGCTTGTGCTCCCGCGATCGGATCGGAAATCCCACTTAGCGCGGCTATCTCCCCGCGATTGGCGACGACTGCAAGATGATTCGCCCGGCTTCCATTCTTCTCAAATGGCTCGGGGATGAATGCCGACTGGGGATCATAAACACAGCGGTCAGCGTGGACCACCGCGCTCCCTTCCATCATGCCGAACCGAAGAACTGCGACATCTGACAAAGTAATGGGTTCGTTTTGACGAACCCGAGAGGGAGTCGGATAGATCGTCGGTACGGAGAGACTATGAAAATAACCAAAAGAAATCGTCTGTTCGCATGTAAGCGGCTCAAAATCAAAACCATAAGCCTCTGCATACGAACGAAAGCTCTCGGCTGTCTCGTCCCGACAGTAAGTCTTCAACCTGACCGCGCCAACGTGGGAAACGACGGAAGCAGCAGCTCGGCCACCTGACCCGTAGACGTGATCCCACTCTGGCCAAATGCAGCTTTCGTGATAAACGCCGCCAGCGATTGAGAGATGGTTCATTTCGGGCGTATCTGAACCTGACAAACGGCGCCTCTAATAGAGAGAACCTCGGCCTCATACTGATACTGCCCTTCGGTAATGCACTTTATCAGTTGCAACAGCGAAGGTGACGTGATCGATCCAGCAATTTCACCCGTGCTCCTTTGTGCAAGGAGCCTTTTGGGTGGGCCGACCTGAAATTGGATTTCAAGGATATCTCCCGCTCGAAGAGTAGCGATAACGGAGCGATCCGGGGAGTTCAGCGTAGTGATTTCCACGATGGCGCAAGGTCCTGACGGACGCTCTTTGCCACCTTTCGAATCACCGTTACCCTTGCTAGTGACGGGGCTCGGCTGCGGCCGCCAAGTATCGCCACCTCCGCCTCCTCCTGACATCTTATTCCCCCCCTACTCGACCATCCAGTGTATCCAAAACAACCGAGATTGGTGGTTGTGCCTGATCGAGAGCAAGCTAGGAGCGGAGGAAAGGGTGTTCCGCGTAGCGCTCCGGCGGGATGGCGAGGCGGACGAGGGTACTGGCAAGCTTCTCCAGCCAGCGATTTCCGAAGCGCATCAGGTCACTGAGTTTGATCCAGAAGAGTCGAACGTCGCCGCCGGGGTAGGTCTTCTTGAATCCGATACCGATCTGGCGGCCACGGTGAAAGAGAGCGAAGTTGCCGTCCGGGAAGTCGAAGACCTCGTCCAGAAACTCGGGCACGAACACGTTCTGCTGATATAGTTCAGCATCGACGGTTAGGCGCTGTTTGCGCTTACGGGTAACGACAGAAATATCGCCATCGCTGACTGGGTCAACGCCGCGCGCAATCCCGATATTATGGCGCTTCATCCATCCGACTTTCAGCGGCCGAAATAGGCTCAGAAGCTCGGGGAGAAGGGAAGCTGCTTCGCCGATCATACCGGCGAGGTCGGCGCGGCGCATGGCGAACAGCGTGCGGTGATGTTGCCGCCCTTCGGCGTCGGGATGCGTCTCGTGCAGGTCGATAATGCCCGACTTTTGGCCGGCATGGATCGTGTAGTGATTCCCAGCGCCTCCGGATTTGGGCACGAACACAATTTTGTCGGCGCGAAACTCGATCGCGAAATTCTCGATCTCTATGCCCTTCGCGCCGTGCGGCAATCCATGCTGATCCATGCCATAATTTTCGCACTACAGAATTAAGACCGGTGTTGACCTTACCGGTTGAAGAGATGGGGAAGTCCTCGGACTCTCGCGGCGAGACCAACACTACTCGTCACCGCGATCTTCCAAGCGGACTGTCAATGCAACCCTCGAACGATGCTGGGCCAACGCCTCGTATCCCATGATTGCGCCGTCACGCTAACATTGCGCTAACATGCCGGGGAAAGCCGTTGCCTCTGGTTGCCAGATCGCTGAATCGCGCGTACGTAGAGTCAAACACTTACCTCTCGTTGCTTCTCGTTGCCGGTACGCCATTCAGGTTCGAGCCCCGTCGTCCCCGCCATACTCTTCCTTTTGTTTTCTACACATGGTGCGCTTTGCGGTCGACGCCGTCTGGTGAATCAGCCGCGGGCCAGGGACGTCCTTCACCGCTGTGGCACCCTAAAAGGCCGGCGGCTTGGACGTGGCCTTATCAGAGCCGGGGCGCGGAATCTTGACGTCGGACATCGCGGCGTTGTAGGCAAACCACGCCATCGCGGTTGCAGCCTGCCGGATTTCGTTTACATCCACACGATCCACCGTATCCATATTGGTGTGGTGCGTCCGGACGTCGTAATCGACATAGTCCTGAATAGGATTGAACCCCGGAACACCGGCGTCGGTGAAGCTGACGTGATCGGTAGATCCAACGGGCTCAATGACATTCCGCCTCGCGCCAAAGTTCTTCAGCGGTTCCAGCCACGCGTCGAAGATCGGCTTGACCGCCTCCATATTCTGCAAGTACCAACCGTAGATCGGCCCTGTGCCGTTGTCGATATTGAAATAGACGTCGAACTTTTCCTCCTCCAAGCCAGTAAGATGTTGCGCGACCCAGGCACGCGATCCGAGCAGCCCTTGCTCCTCACCGCTCCACAGCGCTACTCGAATCGTTCTGCGCGGGCTCGCGCCGATTGCCTTCAGAATGCGCATCGCTTCCATCACCGTGGTTGCGCCGTCCGCGTTGTCGGTAGCGCCCACGCCGGTGTGCCACGAATCCAGATGACCGCCGATCATCACTACCTCATCGCGCAAGGCCGGGTCGGAGCCGGGTAGTTCGGCGAGCACGTTATATGCATTCCCGTTGTCGGCGTCGTAATACTTCGTTTGCACGTTGACCCGCAGCTTCACCGGGACATTCTGTTCGATCATGCGCGCGATCATGTTGTAATGCTCGGCACTGAGCGTCACCGTGGGTACAGCGCCCGCACCGCCGTCGCGACCGGTGACGAACACGGTCCCATGCTCGCCGCGACTAGGCTTGAGAACCACAGCCGCGCCGCTCTCTCGGATGGACTGCGCGATGCGTTGCGCGGGTGTCGGTCCATTGCCGCGTCCCCCGCGTGCGCCAGGCCGCTGCCCGGCACTTGTCGCGTAGGCTGCGGACATCGGCACATAGCCGGGATCGCTCGGCTGCGGACGGTCCTTGCGCACGAAGTTGGTCATTACGGGCTCCGTCATGACGATGGCGCCCTTCAGCCGCGAGTGCAGATCGTCCACCTGCTCCGGCGACTTTCCTCCAATCCAGACCGGTGCGCCGACGATCTCGCCGGAGGTCGAGGAAGACCACCCGTCCGCGTAACCGATCAGCGGCAGATAGCGCGGCTCGATCATCTCAACTGTCAGTTTTTCGAGTGTCCAGCCGCGGCCGAAGTGCCAC
>Ga0210394_10001136_pt1 | contig 44918 bp, 41 predicted proteins | sample IncBWC12MmetaG_FD_160121 | JGI IMG/M metagenome (GOLD analysis project Ga0210394, IMG submission 160121) | Forest soil microbial communities from Barre Woods Harvard Forest LTER site, Petersham, Massachusetts, United States - Inc-BW-C-12-M | ecosystem: Environmental > Terrestrial > Soil >...
TAGGGTTCTTTGATCACGAGACATGTCGTATCGAGAGTGCGGCGAACCCCTTCGCCGCGAAACTGTTACCCATGTCTCCGGTATGAAATGGCCCCTATCCAATCGGAATGGACCAAGGTGTGAGTGGCGCGCCCGACTGGATTCGAACCAGCGACCTGCAGCTTCGGAGGCTGCCACTCTATCCAACTGAGCTACGGGCGCGCGGGGCCGGCGATGATACGCGCTGCCTCCTGACAGCGTCTATGTACGAGCGTGCCGGGCCAACGGCTATACTGCGCGGCCAATCGCAGGCGCGCCCGACCGCCCCATGAGCAAGCAGGATACCCATTTCTTCAACGTGTTCAGCATGGTGATCGGCCTGCTGGTGACGATCGCGATCCTGCTGTTCGTCCTGGCACGCGCCGTCGCAAGCCGCACCCAGGACCAGGAGGTGCTCACCGAGGCCGCCTACGCCCGGAGCGTGGCCGAGCGGCTGCAGCCGCTCAACCACGAAGCGGTGGCCGGTCAGGACAACTCCGCGCTGGCGATCAAGGCAGGGAATGCCTCGGCCGCCGGCTCGGCGGCCCCGGCCGGGGCGCTGCCGAAGAACGGCACCGAGCTCTTCGCGCAGGTGTGCAGCGCCTGCCACGCACAAGGCATCGCCGGCGCGCCGAAGGCGGGGGACAAGGCCGCCTGGGCGCCGCGCATCGCCGCGGGCAAGACGCTGCTCTATCAGCACGCCATCGACGGCTTCCAGGGCAAGTCGGGCGTCATGCCACCCAAGGGCGGACGCACAGACCTGCCGGACGACCTCGTCAAGCAGGCCGTCGATCACATGGTGCAGATGGCGCAGTAGCGCGATCCATGCAGCGCAGCGCCAGCGCCTGCGCGAGATGCGTGCCGCAAAGCGCCGCGCTGCCCTCGAGATCCGCGATCGTGCGCGCCAGCTTGAGCACGCGCCCGCGTGCCCGCCCGGAAAGCCGCTGGCGCTGCATCGCGGCATCGAGCAGCCGCGCCCCCGCCTCATCGGGCACGCACCAGCGCTGCACGCCGCCCTCGTCCAGGCGCGCATTGCAGACGCCCTGACGCGCCAGCTGTATGGCGCGCGCCCGTGCGACCTGCGCGGCAGCCCGCGCGCTACTTTCGCCGCGTGCGGCGCCGGCGAACGCCTCGGCCGGCACGCGCGACATTTCCACCTGCATGTCGAGCCGATCGAGCAGCGGTCCCGAGATTCGGCCGCAATAGCGCTGCACCTCCGCCGGCGTGCAGCGGCAGTCACCTGCGGGATCGCCCCGCTCGCCGCAGGGACAGGGATTCATGGCGGCAATCAGCTGAAAGGCGGCCGGGTACTCGGTCTGCAGCGCCGCGCGCGCCACGGCCACCACACCGGTCTCCAGCGGCTCGCGTAAAGCCTCCAGCACTCCGCGCGCGAACTCCGGCAGCTCGTCGAGGAACAGCACACCGTGGTGCGCCAGGCTGATCTCGCCGGGCCGGGCGCGGGCGCCGCCCCCGACCAGCGCTGCGGCCGAGGCGCCATGATGGGGCGCGCGGAAAGGACGCTCACCCAGGTGTTCGGGTCGAAAACCCGCAGCGCTCGCGGCGGCCACCGCCGCCGCCTCGAGCGCCTCGTCCGCCGTCAGCGGCGGCAGCAGGCCGGGCAGGCGCCGCGCCAGCATGCTCTTGCCGCAGCCGGGTGGCCCCACCAGCAGCAGGCTGTGAGCCCCCGCTGCGGCGATGACGAGTGCGCGCTTCGCCTGCCACTGCCCGCGCACCTCGGCGAGATCGGGTGGCCGCGCAGCGCGCGCGCCGCAGCGCGCGGCGGGCGAGCCCGTGCAGCACGGCGGCAGCGGCGCTGAGCCGTTGATGTGCGCACACACCTCGAGGAGGTGCGCGGCGGCACGCACCTGTGTGGGCGCAGCCGCGCAGGCCTCGGCCGCATTGCCGCGCGGCACGATGAGCTCGTTGCCGTGACGCCTTGCGTGCGCGGCGGCGAGCAACAGTCCACGCACCGGCTTGAGCTCTCCGGTGAGACCCAGCTCGCCGTAGTACTCGGGCGTCGCGCCGCAGGCGCCGCCGTTTGCGGCGCGCAGCTGTCCCGAAGCGAGCAGGATGCCGAGCGCGATCGGCAGGTCGAAGCGGCCGCCTTCCTTCGGCAGTTCCGCCGGCGCGAGGCTGACCGTGATGCGGCCGGCGGGGAACTCGAAGCGGGAATTGACCAGCGCCGCGCGCACGCGCTCCTTACTCTCCTTCACCACGGTGGCTGGCAGACCGACGATGCAGAAGGTGGGCAGACCGCTCGCGAGGCTCACTTCCACCTGCACCAGCGGTGCCCCGAGCCCCACCTGCGCCCGGCAGGCGACCCGCGCGACGGCCAAGGCCTTATGCGCCGCGCAAGCGGCCGCCGCTTCAGCCGGCCGGCGGTGGATCGCGCGGCGCGTCGCCGGGGGACGTCCCCGCCTCCAGCGCCGCGAGGCGCGCTTCGAGCGCCTCGAGCCTGGCGCGGGTGCGCTCGAGCACCCGCGCCTGCGCGTCGAATTCATCGCGGCTCACCAGGTCGAGCTTGCTCAACCGCTCGCGCAGCACGGCGCGGAAGTTGCTCTCGAGGTCGGCCTGCATGCTGCGTAGCGCCGGCGGCACGCGCTCGAGCAGCCGGCGCGCGATCTCATCGATACGAAACGAGTCCATAGTCCTTTGCCTCAATCTTCTGCCCCGCAATGAGGCAGCATCGAACGCAGCCGCCCCACGACGGTGCAATGTCTGCGTGCACCGGCGTGCTAACCCGCGGAAACCGCGCGCAACGCTCCGATGGCACGGAATCTGCACCCTTTGTGCGCACTTAGCCAGCTTACGCGCGGGCGCGCCGGGAGTGCGAGTCGTGTTTATGGCGCGAACGATATGAAAAGAACCCGACAGACCAGCGGAGAGAACATGTCCCACGTTGCCCGGTGCGCACTGCGCCCGACCGTGACGCTCGCGACGCTGCTGGCGTTTGCGCCGCTGCTGGCGCGCGCCGCCGACGCACCGCTGCCCGCCAAGGGCGATACCGCCTGGATGCTGACGGCCACCGCGTTGGTGCTGCTCATGTCGGTTCCCGCGCTGGCGCTGTTCTACGGCGGCCTGGTGCGCAGCAAGAACATGCTCTCGGTGCTGATGCAGGTGTTCGTCGGCTTCTCCCTCATCACCGTCCTGTGGTGCGTCTACGGCTATTCGCTCGCCTTCACCGCCGGAAATGCCGTCATCGGCGGCTTCAGCCGGCTGTTCCTCGCCGGCACCTTCGACCCGCAGACCGGCGCCTATTCGCTGGTCTCGACCTTCAGCAAGCACACCCCGCTCTACGAGCTGGTGTACGTGGGGTTCCAGGCCACCTTCGCCGCCATCACCTGTTGCCTGATTCTCGGATCGCTGGTCGAGCGCATGCGCTTCTCGGCGGTGCTGCTGTTTCTGGTCTTCTGGTTCACCTTCGGCTACTGCCCGGTGGCGCACATGGTGTGGTACTGGGCGGGTCCGGACGCCTACAGCTCCGCCGCCCAGGCGGATGCTGCGAATGCGACCGCCGGGCTCATCTGGCAATGGGGGGCGCTCGATTTCGCCGGCGGTACAGTGGTGCATATCAACGCGGGGGTTGCGGGACTGGTGGGCGCGTGCGTGCTGGGCAAGCGCCTCGGTTTCGGCCGCGAGCCGATGGCGCCGCACAGCCTCACCATGACCATGATCGGCGCGTCACTGCTGTGGTTCGGCTGGTTCGGCTTCAACGCCGGATCGGCGCTCGAGGCGAACGGCACCGCTGCGCTTGCCTTCCTCAATACCTATCTCGCCACCGCCTGCGCGGTGCTGTCGTGGATATTCGCCGAATGGCTGGTGAAGGGTAAGCCGTCGATGCTCGGCGCCGCCTCCGGCGCGGTGGCCGGACTCGTCGCCATCACGCCTGCGGCCGGCAACGTGGGCATAGCGGGCGCCTTCGCGATCGGGCTCGGGGTGGGCGTCGTGTGCCTGTGGGGAGTTACCGGGCTGAAGAAGCTCATCCGCGCCGACGATTCGCTCGACGTATTCGGCGTGCACGCCGTGGGCGGCATTTTCGGCGCACTCATGACCGGCATTTTCAACGCGCCGTTCCTCGGCGGCCCGGGCTCCAGCGATTGGGTCACGGGGGCCGCTGCTTATCCGGGGGTGTGGACACAATTTCGGATCCAGCTGCAGGCGGTGTGCCTGGTGGCGGCGTGGACGGCGGCCGTCGCGTTCATCGGCTTCTACATCGTGAAACACCTCGTCGGCCTGCGCGTTCCGGAGGAGGACGAGCGCGAGGGACTCGATATCACCTCCCACGGCGAGCGGGCCTACGACCTTTAACCTTGGGGCTCCGGACGGACGGGTAGCGCACCGGGGCCTCTTCTTTGTATGGTATGGGTTGAAGCGCAACGCCCTGCGGTGTTGTGTGACGGAGTTCAAAGGTCGCTCCCGCGGGAGCGGCCATACTGCCTCGCCCGGAGGCCCTTATGCTGCGACCTGTCGTCCTCGCCGCCCTGACCTTCACCTGTGCGCTCGCCTGCGCCCGTGCCGATGTCTACCGCTGGGTGGACGAGCAGGGCGAGCCGCATTACAGCGATCAGTGGGTGCCGGGCTCGGTGGTCATCAAGACCGTGCGGGCACATCCGGCCAGCAGCGATGCCGGCGCGCGCACCGTGCAGCAGAAGACCCTGACGGCAGCGAACACCAGGATCTCCGAGCAGCTCAGCGAGCAGGAAAACGCCCGCGCCGTGCAGGAGGACCTGGCGAAGAGCCGCGAGACGCGCTGCAAGAGCGCCAAGGACCAGTACCTGCGCGCGATCACCTCGCGGCGCGTGTACAAGCAGGACAAGGACGGCGAGCGCACCTACATGTCGGACGAGGAAGCCGATGCCTGGCGCGAGCAGCTGCGCAAGGCGACGCAGGATGCCTGCGGCAGCGTGCCGCAGTTCGATCCTAACGCGCCGATTCCCGAGCCGCAGCCGATACCCGAGCCGAAGGTCAACCCGGCGGCCGCGACCACGCCCTAACCGCAGCGCCGGCCGGACGCGGCGGCGCACACCGAAAAGTCCTATAGTGGCGCCGCGGCGGTGGGCGCCGCATCGCCTGGACCGAAAACGATGCGCACAGGCTTTGTCGGGCTCGGCGCCATGGGCACGCACATGGCGCGCAATCTGCACCGCGCGGACCTGCTCGTCAGCGTGTGGAACCGCAGCCCCGCCAAGGCGGCCGCATTGGCCTCCGAGCTCAAGATCACCGCCGCCGCCACCCTGGCACAGCTCGCGGCGACATGCGATACGGTGGTGTCGTGCGTCTCCGCGGATGCGGATGTGCTCGAGGTCACCCAGGCCCTCGCCGCGGGGCTGAAGCCAGGCGCGCTGCTGCTCGACTGCTCCACCGTGAGTGGCGAGACCGCGCGGCGGGCGGCGGAGCTGCTCGCCCGACAGCGGATCGATTTCCTCGACTGTCCGGTGAGCGGCGGCGTCGAAGGTGCCCGCGACGCGACCCTCGCCATCATGGTGGGCGGCGAGCCGGCCGCCTTCGAGCGCGCCCAGCCGGTTCTCAAGGCGCTCGGGCGCACCATCGCCCACTTCGGGCCCGTAGGCAGCGGCCAGGCCGCCAAGGCGACCAACCAGATCATGTGCGCCGGCATCATCGAGGCGGTCGCCGAGGCGATGGCGTTCGCGCGTGCGCAGGGCCTGCCGCTCGACACGCTCATCGACACCCTCGGCAAGGGCGCCGGCTCCTCCTGGTACTTCGTGCACCGCGCGCCGAACATGGCGCGCGGCGCCTATCCGCCCGGCTTTCGCGTGCGCCTGCACGCCAAGGACCTGGCGATCTGCCACGACATGGCCGCGCGCTTCGGCGTGGCGCTGCCGGTGGTCGAGCGCATGCTGGGCGAGTACGCCGAGCTCACTGCGCGCGGCTACGGCGACGAAGACATCTCGGCCACCTTCCGCCTCAAGGCCGAGCTGTTCGAGCGCACCAACGTCATGGGTGCGCCACGCCCGACATGAAGAACGAGCCCGGGCACGGCAGCGCGTTCTACCTGCCGGACCTGTGCACCTCGCGGGCGACGCTCGCCATCGTGGTGATCGTCGAGCTGACGGCCTTCGTGCTGACGCTCGCGCGCCAGAATGCCGCGGTCGATTTCTGGACCGACCTGGCGCGCACCTCGCTGTTCCTGCTGTGGATCGGCCTCGCCGGCGCGGCGCTGCTGTGCGCGCTGCGCGCGCGGCTGGCGCGCCTCGGCATGGCGGCGGGCTTCGCGGCCGCGCTGGCGCTGAGCAGCGTGGTGGTGGCCGCGGTGTCGGTGTGCGTCTACCTGATCGGCCGCACGCGCGTGGTGCTGGAATCGAGCGGCGCACTGCTGTTCCCGCCCGAGCCGCGCAGCTTCGTGGTGCGCAACGTCTTCATCGGTCTGGTGATCTCCGCCCTGGCACTGCGGTACTTCTACGTGGCGCACCAGTGGCGCCGCAGCGTCGAGCTGCGTGCCGCGGCGCGCGTGCACGCTCTGCAGGCGCGCATCCGCCCGCATTTCCTGTTCAACAGCATGAACACCATCGCCGCGCTGACGCGCAGCAACCCGCCGCGCGCGGAAAGCGCGGTGCAGGACCTCGCCGACCTGTTCCGCGCCGCCCTGAGCGACAAGCACGACACCATCACCCTCGCCGAGGAGCTGGAGGTGGCGCGCACCTACCAGCGCATGGAGCAGCTGCGCTTAGGTCCGCGCCTGCAGGTCGAATGGAAGACCGATGCGCTGCCCGCCAACGCACTGTTGCCGGGCCTGACGATCCAGCCGCTGCTCGAGAATGCCATCTACCACGGCATCGAGCCGCGCGCGGCCGGCGGCACCGTGACCATCACCGGCGAAGTCGCCGGCGGGCTGGTGACCATCGTGGTGCGCAACCCGCTCGACCCGGCGCCCGGCGAGCGCGAGGGCAACCGCCTGGCACTCGCCAACATCCGCGAGCGTTTCGCGCTCACCTACGGCGGGCGCGCGCTGATGAAGTCCGGGCGCTTCGATGGCGAATACATCGTGACGCTGCGCTTCCCGCTCGTGCAGAAGCCGCTGCGCGCAAGCGCGGCGTCCGCCTGAGCGCATGAGCGCGGTGCGCCGTCTCAAGGTGCTGGTGGTCGACGACGAGCCGCCGGCGCGCGAGCGGCTGGTGAGCCTGCTGGCCGAGATCGAGGACGTCGAGGTGGTGGGTGAAGCGGTGAACGGCCAGGAGGCCCTCACGCGCACCGACCAGCTCGCCCCGGACGTGGTGCTGCTCGACGTGCGCATGCCGGGCATGGACGGCCTCGAGGCGGCCCGCCACCTCAACGTGCTGGAGGAGCCGCCGGCGGTGATCTTCACCACCGCCTACGACCAGTACGCGGTCGAGGCCTTCGAGACGCACGCGGTCGGGTACCTGATGAAGCCGGTGCGCCGGGAGCAGCTCGCTGCGGCGTTGACGCGTGCCGGCCGGCTGACGCGCGCGCAACTGCAGAAGCTGGCCGAAGGCGCGGCGCGCCGCAGCCACATCGCCGCGCGGCGCCGCGAAGGCTTGCGCCTGATTCCGCTCGAGGAAGTGCAGTACTTCCTCGCCGACCAGAAGTACACCACGGTGCGCCACGTGAACGGCGAGGACCTCATCGAGGACTCCCTGCGACTGCTCGAGGGTGAGTTCGGCGAGGCGTTCGTGCGCGTGCACCGCAACGCGCTGGTGGCGGTGCGCTACCTCGAGCGCATCGAACGCAACGCCGAGGGACAGTACTTCATGCACCTGCGCGGCTGCGACGCGCCGTTGCAGGTGAGCCGCCGCATGGCGGGGGAGCTGAAGGAGCGCTTCCGGATCTGATCGTCAGCGTCCGCTCGGCAGAAGCCCGCTCTCCACCAGCACTGGAGGGTGGCGGTGATGCGTCCCCTGCTCCCAGGCGTAGGCGAAGCCCAGCAGGTCGCCGTCCCGGAAAGGGCGTGCTGAGAACTCCATACCGAAGGGCAGTCCGTTCTCGTAAAAGCCGCCGACCACGACCACCGCGGGAACTCCCAGCATATTCACCCAGCTGGTCGCTGAATGCGGTCCCTCGCTGACTCGACCCTCCTGCGGCATCGTCTCATCGACCGGCGGCATCTGGCTCGCCGGATAAACGTAGCCGTCGAGGTGCAGCCGATCCATGGTCTCGAGGTAGTCCTGCAGAGCACGCCGGCGTGGATCCCGGTAGTTGCGCTCCGCGTCCGGGTCGGATTCCAGCATGCGCTGTTTGATCCTAATGTCCCCCGCTGCGAATTCCGCCTTGCTCGGCTCGGTGCCGATCATGGGTGCACCCAGCGGTGCGCCCATGACGCGCTCGTAGTCGGCGCTTGAGCGGTACTCTGCAGGACCGAATTCCTTCAGAAACAGGTCGGTGCCTTCGCGACCATACGGGTAGGTACTCACCCGGGCCGCCGTCCGGGCAAAGCTCGCCGGCAGCACGGAAGTATCCATGACGACCGTGGCACCGAGCGAGCGCAGTTCCTCGACCGCTTTCATGAAGGCCGCGCGGGTGCGCGGATCAAGCGCCACTGCCTCATTGGCGGCCTGCTTCGCGGCCGCAACTTCGGGGACCACCGCCGGGGTGCCGCGAAAAGGAATCCCGACCCCCTCGAGGATAAAGGCCGGAACACCGAAACGCTTGCCGCGTAGCGCGTCGCTCTTGAGATATTGCAGATAGGGTCCGCGCTGCGCCTTCGCGGCGGAGCCCTGGGTGACCGGATCGAGCGGGTCCTCGCCCGCCATCACACCGAGGGCGATGGCGGCGTCGGACACGGTGCGGGCAATGGGCCCGGTGTTGTCGAGCAACCAGTCGAGCGGCGCGATCCCGGCGATGCTGACCAGTCCGCGGGTCGGGAACACACCGATGAGCGCGCTGGTCGCGGCCGGCATGCGGATCGAATTGCCGGTGTCGGTGCCGTTACCGAGCACCGCCAGATTGGCCGTCACCGCCGTGACCGTCCCTCCGGAGGAGCCGCCGGGAGAGAAGCGCACATCGTACGCGTTGCCGGTGCGGCCGAACGAGCTGCTGCGATTGGTATCGGAGTTCGCGAAGTCCGGCATGTTGGTGTGACCGATGATGATCGCTCCCGCGGCGCGCAGGCGCGCGACGATGGTGGCATCGCGCGGCGCGACGAGCTCGTGACCCGGCACGACAAAGCCTTCCCAGCCGTCCGTCGTCACCTTGCCCTGAATGCTGGTGTTGCCCTTGATGACGATGGGTACGCCCCACAAGGGGCCATGGGCCGCGGGGCCTTCCGCGTCTGCGCGCGTCGCAGCGGTGCGGGCATCAGCGTCGAACACCTGTTCGATCGGTCTGTAAATGCCGTTGTAGCGGGCAATTCGCTCGAGATACCAGTCGACGACCTGCGACACGGTGTACTTGCGCTGCTCGTAATAACGGTGCAACTGCGGGATGGTGACCTCGATCAGGTCCCGATCCATGGCGCTGGCCGAAGTTGTCGGCGGCTGTCGCGCCGATACAAGAGATACCAGCGCCAGGGTCAGCGCACACGGACCGATCACGAGCTGCAGCATTCGGGATTTCAAAGCCGGCGAGCCTTTCGCGCGGGAGGGCGCGGCAGCTTAACGCAGTCGGCCACAACCAAACGTACCCCGGCGCTGCCCGTTGCCGGCCCGCCCACAGGGCGGCTATGGCGAATTTGCAACAACCGCGCCCCACATTTTGTCACTTGCATCCATATGTATAATAACGTAATAACGCCGTGTGCCGGTGAGCCATGCTCATTCAGGCGACAGTCACCGCAAAGGGGAGCGACACCATGATCTCGAGAACAGCAAGAAGCAAGGTCGCGCCGGCGATCGCGATGGCCCTGGGACTGGCGCTCGTCGAGGGCGCATACGCCGCCGACGCCGTGAGCAGCACTTCCGGAGACCAGCTCGCCGAGGTGACCGTCACGGCAGAGAAGCGCACCTCTACCGTTCAGGACACTGCCGCGAGCATCACGGCGGTGTCGTCGGCCGAGATCGCAGACCGTGGCATCGTGGACTTCAACTCCCTCGCCCAGTCCGTACCCGGCATCTCCATGCGCACCTCCGGACCCGGGCAGACCGAATTCGAAATGCGCGGCCTGAACTCCGCCGGCGGCAACACCTCGCAGGTTGGCTTCTACCTCGACGAAACGCCGCTGTCGTCACCGGCCTCGGCGCAGCTCGGCAAGGAGGAGATCGACCCGACTCTCTACGATCTCAACAGAGTCGAGGTGTTGCGGGGTCCCCAGGGCACCCTGTACGGCTCGAGCTCCATGGGCGGCACCGTCAAGCTGGTGCCCAACGCCCCGCAGCTCGGCACCTTCGCGGCCTCGGGCGAGACCGACGTGTCCTACACGGGGTCCGGCGGCAGCATCAACGAGAAGCTCAACGGCATGGTGAACCTGCCGATCGGGGATACCGCCGCGATACGCATCGTGGGATCACAGCTCACTGACAGCGGCTGGATCAAACGCCTCGTGATCCAGGACGGCGCAGTCGCAGTCGACGGCCCGGCGGGAGGCTTCCCGTTCGTGACACGGCCGGCCAATTTCTACACCGCTCCGCTCCAGGAGGAAATCGACGGCGCGAACACCACGACCATCTCCTCGGCGCGCGCCTCGCTGCTGTGGCAGCCGCTCGACAACCTGTCGATCACGCCGATGGTGATGTGGCAATTGACCCAGCAGGGTGCCCCGGATGCCGTCGACGTGAATGGCAATCCGACCCACCCGAGCGTGCCGAGCACCGAGGCTCACTGGGAGATCTACGATTCGACCGAGCCGCAGCGCGACCGTTTCACGCTCGGAAGTCTGAAGATCGAATACCAGACCCCCTGGGGCTTCCAGATCACCTCGGCCACGGCGGACTGGAATCGCAACACGCTGGTGTCGTCAGACAGCACGGAGGAGAACGGCGCTGCTCTCAATGGTGCCGCTGGCCCCGGCTCCTTAGCGCAATACGATTTCGGTATCTCGCCGACGGGCGTCCCGCTCGGCATCGGGCCGTCGGGTCCGGCGCCCAACGGACCGTCCGTGACCGAGAAAGACTTCACCCGCCAGTACAGCGAGGAGCTGCGCCTCACCTCGACCGGCACGGGTCCGTTGCAGTGGCTCGTCGGTTACTTCTACCAGGACCTGTATTCCGAGTGGGACGAGTGGGCCATCGCGCCGCAGGCGACTCCGATATTCGGCGGCCCTAATCTCTACGTGGACTACCAGCCGCAGACCATCACTCAAAACGCGGAATTCGGCCAGATCTCCTGGCAATTCATCCCGGACCTCACCGGCACGGTGGGTCTGCGCCACTACCACTACAGCCTCTCGCAAACGAACCAGGAATTCGGGGTGTTCACCGTGAACGGCGGCGTGGGAAACACCACGCCATTCAACACCCGGGCGTCAAACAGCGCGAGCGGCACCGATCCGAAGTTCGATCTGAGCTACAACGTCTCCAAGGACATCCTGCTCTATGCCACGGCCGGCAAGGGCTTCCGTCTCGGTGGCGTGAACCAGCCGATTCCGGTCGCCGAGCCCGGCAACCCCAATACGGTGCTGGTGGGAAACGAGTGCTCTCTGCAGGCGAAACTCCTGCTCACCAAGGTCTGCAATCCGACGGTCCTGTTGCAGGCGCCCGCCACGTTCGCCTCGGACTCGGTGTGGAATTACGAGATCGGCGAGAAATCCGCATTCTTCGACCATCGGCTGATCGCGAACGTCTCGGCTTACTACGAGCGCTGGACCGACCCGCAGATCGCGACCAACCTCGCAGGATTCGGCATCACTGCCAACGGGGCTGATGCCCGCATCTATGGCCTGGAGGCGGAGCTGCAGGCGCTGCTGAGCCGGGAGTGGACCCTGGGGGTGAACGTCGGCTACACCGACGCGAAATTCACCGCGGACAGCGCCATCACGGGATATCCCGACGGCTACAATGTCCCCGACATACCGAAGGTCACGGCGGCGGCGACTCTGCGGTGGAAGCATCCGCTGACCGGCGAACTGTCGCTGCTGGGATCGCTCGAGGGAGATTACGTCGGCACCCGCACCGATGCACCGTACGGCGAGACCATCACGGTCCTGAACATCAACACATACCTGATCCATCTGCCGTCGTACTTTCTGGCTAACCTGCGCTTCGGAGTGGCAGGCAGCAAGTGGACTGCGATGGCGTACGTGAACAACATCACCAACGAGCGGACGGTGCTCGATCCACAGCCGCAGATCGACCTGCAGATGAATGCCTTTGTACGCTACCTCGTCAATCGGCCGATCACCGCCGGCCTCGATCTCGCGTACAAATTCTAGTAATCCATCGCAGCACGCCACGGAAGCGTCCGGATACGCCGGGTGTTCCGCGCGCCTGAGCCGATCATCCGCAGTGCGTGGAAGCTAGAGAATGTAGCGGCTCAGGTCCTCGTCCTGGACCAGTGCGCCGAGGTGGTCATCGACGTACTTCGCGTCGATGACGACGTGCGCCTCGCCGTTGGCTTTGTGCCGCTGCTCGCTCGCTTCGTACGAGACCTTCTCCAGCAGCCGCTCCATCACCGTGTGCAGGCGCCGCGCGCCGATGTTCTCGGTGCGCTCGTTGACGTGGAAGGCGATCTCGGCGATGCGGCGCACGCCCGCGGGCGCAAATTCCACCTGCACGCCCTCGGTTGCCATCAGCGCCTGGTACTGCGTGGTGAGCGAGGCATCGGGCTCGGTGAGGATGCGCACGAAGTCGCCGACCTTGAGCGAATCGAGCTCGACGCGGATCGGCAGCCGGCCCTGCAGCTCGGGGATCAGGTCCGAGGGCTTGGACATGCTGAAGGCGCCGGAGGCGATGAACAGCACGTGATCGGTCTTTACCGGACCGTACTTGGTGGCGACGGTGGAGCCCTCGACCAGCGGCAGCAGGTCGCGCTGCACGCCCTCGCGCGACACGTCGGCGCCGAGGGTCTCCTGGCGGCGCGTCACCTTGTCGATCTCGTCGATGAACACGATGCCGTTCTGCTCGGCGTTGGCGAGCGCGCGGATCTTGAGCTCGTCCTCGTTGATCAGCTTACCGGCCTCCTCGTCGGTGAGCAGCGCCAGCGCCTCGCGCACCCGCACCTTGCGGGTGCGCGTGCGGTTGCCGCCGAGGTTCTGGAACATCGACTGCAGCTGCTGCTGCATCTCCTCCATGCCGGGCGGCGCCATGATCTCCACGCCGGTGGGCAGGGCACGCAGCTCGATCTCGATCTCGCGATCGTCGAGCTCGTGCTCACGCAGCATCTTGCGGAATTTCTGGCGGGTGTCGCCGTCACGCGCGGCCGCCGGCTCGTCGGTGGAGAAGCCCATCATGCGCGGCTTGGGCAGCAGCGTGTCGAGCACGCGCTCCTCGGCGGCGTCGCCGGCGCGCTCGCGCACCCTGGCCATCTCCTGCTCACGCGTCATCTTCACGGCGACGTCGGCGAGCTCCTTGACGATCGAGTCGACGTCGCGGCCCACGTAACCGACCTCGGTGAACTTGGTCGCCTCGACCTTGACGAACGGCGCGTTGGCGAGCTTCGCCAGCCGCCGCGCGATCTCGGTCTTGCCGACGCCGGTCGGACCGATCATGAGGATGTTCTTCGGCGTGATCTCCTGCCGTAGCGGCTCCTGTACCTGCATGCGGCGCCAGCGGTTGCGCAGCGCGATGGCCACCGCGCGCTTGGCCGCGTCCTGGCCCACGATGTGCTTGTCCAGCTCCTGGACGATCTGGCGGGGGGTGAGGGATGACATGAGCGTCAGGCTCCCGCCCGCTGCTGCGTGTGCAACTCTTCGATCACCACGTTGCGGTTGGTGTAGATGCAGATGTCGGCGGCGATGTTGAGCGCGCGCTCCACGATGCTGCGGGCATCGAGCGGCGAGCTCTCGAGCAACGCGCGCGCCGCGGCGAGGGCGTACTGCCCGCCGGAGCCGATGGCGGCGACGTCGTAGTCGGGTTCGATGACGTCGCCGTTGCCGGAGATCACGAACAGTTTCTCCGGGTCACCGACCAGCAGCAGCGCCTCGAGCCGCCGCAGGTAGCGGTCCGAGCGCCAGTCCCTGGCAAGCTCGATCGCGGCGCGCGTGAGGCTGCCGTACTTCTCGAGCTTGCCCTCGAAGCGCTCGAACAGCGTGAAGGCGTCGGCGGTGCCGCCGGCGAATCCGGCCACGACCTTGCCGTCGGCGAGGCGGCGCACCTTGCGGGCGTTGCCCTTCATGACGGTGCTGCCGAGGGTCACCTGGCCGTCGCCGCCGAGCGCGATGGCGCCGTCACGGCGCACGCCGAGAATGGTGGTGCCGTGCGGATCAAAGAATGAGGTTGCGGTCATGGGATGTGCCAGAGCTTCGGCCTCAGGGGTGCGGGGCCGCCGCGTCAATCAGGCCTTGCGGCGCGCCCGGGGATGGGTAGCGTCGTAGATGCGGGCAAGGTGCTGGAAGTCAAGATGGGTATAGATCTGGGTGGTGGAGATGTCGGCGTGACCGAGCAGCTCCTGCACCCCGCGCAGCTCTCCGCTGGATTCGAGCAGATGCGAGGCAAAGGAATGGCGGAACAGATGCGGGTGCACCGGCACGTTCAGCCCCTGGCGTCTGGCCCAGCCGGCGATACGCGCCTGCACCGCGCGCGCACCGAGGCGGCGGCCGTTACGGCCGACGAACAGGGCGCTCTCCTCGCGGTGCGCCAGCCCCGGGCGCGCCGCGAGCCATTCGCGCAGCGCCTGCACCGCCTGGCGCCCCACCGGCACGATGCGCGCCTTGCGCCCCTTGCCGAGCACCCGTACCAGCCGATCCTTGAGGTCGATGCTGCCGAGCTCGAGCCCGGTCAGCTCGGCGAGGCGCAGGCCCGAGGAATACAGCAGCTCCATGATGGCGCGATCGCGTGCGGTGAGGCGATCGCCGGCGGCGGCCGGCGGGATCTTCAGCAGCCGCGCCATCTGGTCGGCGTCGAGCGTGCGCGGCAGCCGCCGCGGCGCCTTCGGCGCCCGCACCCCCTGGGCCGGATTTCCGCTTACCCGCGAGCGCGCACCCGCAGCAGCGGCCGCGCCGGCGGCGCGCTCGCGCAGCAGGAAGTTGTAGAAGCTGCGCACCGCCGACAGGCGGCGCTGAATGCTGCGCGGGCCCAGTCCGCCGGCGTGCGCGTGCGCCGCGAACGCGCGCACGTGCTGGCTGTCGAGGCCGCTCCAGTCGCGCACTCCGGCGCGCTCGCAGAACTTCACCAGCGCGCGCAGATCGCGCGCGTAGCTCTCATCGGTATGGGCCGACAGGCGCCGCTCGGCGCTCAGGTAGCGGCGGAAGCGCACCAGCCACTCGAGCGCCGCAGCGGTCATGGCCGGCGGTCGCGGCTGGCTCAGCCGCCCCGCCCCAGGGAGTCGGCGACCAGGTCCGCAAGCCGCGCCAGGAATTCGGTGCTCATGCCGGGGTGGAAGCGATCGCGATCGGCGCTGCCGAGCGCCAGCAGCCCGAGCGAGCCCTTTTCCCCGAGCGGCACCAGCGCCACTGATCCCATCTCCGGCCCTTCTGGGCCGAACAGGAATTCGCGCTGCGAATCGCGCGCCTGGCCGCAGCGCGGCTTGCCGCTGGCAAACAACGATTCGAAGGACTTGAGGCGCGGATCGTCGGCCGCGACCGCGCGCACGAAGCGCGGTGCCGACGCCTCGGGTTGCGCGCCGATCAGCACCAGCGCGGCGTGAAAGGCGTCGAAGTCCTCGCGCAGCCCGGTTTCGATGAGCAGCAGCGCCTCGCCGGGCGCAGCGCGCAGCAGCCGCCGCGTGAAACGGTGCAGCCGCTCGGCGATGGCGTCGTTGGCGCGCGCCACCCGCAGCAGCTCGGCGAGCTTGCCCTCGAGGCCGGTGAGCTTCTCGCGCAGCACTTCGATCTGCCGCTCGACCAGCGAGATGGCCGAGCCGCCGCGTGCGTGCGGCAACTTCAGCCGCGCCAGAACCGCCTGGTGGCGTTCGAAGAATTCGGGGTTGCGCTGCAGGTAACCGGCGATGGATTCCTCCTCGCTGTCCGCTGCCGCAAGACCACGCGCTTCTCGTGTCGTCATAGCGTTCTAGACCTCGAGCTGACCTTCGAAGGACACTGCCGCAGCGCCGGAGAGCCAGATGTGCTCTCCCGGCCCCTCCCAGTTTACGCGCAACTCGCCGCCCTGTACGCCCACGCGCACCTGCGGACCGAGCAGCCCGCGCCGCCGTCCGATGGCCACCGCCGCGCAGGCGCCGGTGCCGCAGCTGCGCGTCTCGCCGGCGCCGCGCTCGTAGACACGCAGCCGCACCGCGTCGTGCGCGACGATCTCGAGGAAACCGGCGTTCACACGCCGCGGAAAGCGGGGGTGGCGCTCGATGGCAGGTCCGAGCGTGGCGACCGGCGCGCTCACTATCGACTCCACGCGCAGCACCGCGTGCGGGTTGCCGACAGACACCGCGCCGATCTCGAGGGTGCGGCCGGCGACCTCGAGGGTGTAGGGATCGGCCTCCTGCGTGGCCTCGAAGGGCAGCGCGCGCGGGTCGAAGTCGGGCACCCCCATGTCGACCGACACCTCGCCGCCCTGCCCGATGCGCGCCGCGATCGGTCCGGACGGGCTGTCGAGGAGCAGCGCGCCCTGACGCGCAAGACCGCGGGCGTGCAGCAACGCGGCGATACAGCGCGCGCCATTGCCGCACTGCTCGACCTCGTCGCCATCGCAGTTGAAGACCCGGTAGGACACGGCCGCGTCGGGCCGCCGCGCGGGCATGAGCACCAGCGCCTGGTCGAAGCCGATGCCGGTGCGGCGGTCGGCGAGCGCACGCAGCCGCTGCGGCTCGAGCAGGGCGTCGGCGGCAGCCGCATCGAAGACGACGAAATCGTTGCCGACCCCGTGCATCTTCGTGAAGGCGATGCGCATTGCAGGAGAAGCATAGCTTAAAACGCCGCGCGCTCCTTGAAGAGGCAACGATCCATCACCGTGAAGATCCCCGCCTGCACCGCGCGCTCGGCGGCCACGGTGTCGACCACCCCCTCCTGCAGCCACAGGGCCGGCAGCTTGAGGCGGATGCAGTCAGTGACGATCGGCGCCACGTGCTCGGGACGGCGGAACACGTCGACGATATCCACGTGCTCCTCGGCTGCGAGCACCTCCGGCAGCTGGTCGAGGCTGGCGACCGCCGGCTCCCCGAGGATGGACGCGGCGCTCGGCGTCACCGGGATGATCCGGTAGCCGAAGCGCTGCAGGGCACGCGCCACGCCGTGGCTCGGGCGCGTGCGGTCGGCGGAAAGTCCGACGATCGCAATCACGCGCGCCTCGCGCAGCAGCCGGGCGATCTGCTGCGCCGGCGGGTTGGCGAACATGGGCAACTCCTTGGCCTTGGGTGCCGTGGGCGTCTAGTCTAGCCTCTGGTCACCGCTACGCTCGCGTCACCACAGGCACCGCGGCATTGAACAAGGACGAACACAGCGTGCGCATCGAGCCGCACGGGCGCACCTTGCGCGCGCTGGCCTCGCAGAGCGTTCTGGATGCGGCGCTCGCCGCCGGTCTCAACCTGCCGCACAGCTGCAAGTCCGGCCATTGCGGCTCCTGCCGCGCGCGGCTGCTCGCCGGCGACTTCCGCTATCCGGGCGCGCGGCCGCTCGGCATTAGCGCGGAGGAGGAACGCAGCGGCTACCTGCTGCTGTGCCAGGCGCGCGCGCACTCGGATCTCACGGTGGAGGCACGGCTCATCGCCAGCGTCGCGGACGTGGAGATCAAGACGCTGCCGTGCCGTATCGAGCGCCTGCGGCCGCTCGCCGCGGATGTGATGCAGGTGATGCTGCGGCTGCCGGCGGTCGAGCGACTGCGCTTTCATCCCGGGCAGTACCTGGACATTCTTCTGCCGGGCGGGCGGCGCCGCAGTTTCTCCATCGCCAGTCCCCCGCACGACAGCGAGCTGCTCGAGCTGCACGTGCGGCGCGTGCGCGGCGGCGGATTCACCGAGCGGCTGTTCGACGCCGCCGGCGCCCTCACGGTCGGATCGCTGCTGCGGATCGAGGGACCCGTCGGACAGTTCAGTTATCGCCACGGCACGCTGCCGGTGCTGATGATCGCCGGCGGCACCGGCTTCGCGCCGCTGAAATCCATGCTGCGCCACGTGCTCGAAAGCGGCATCCGCCGCGACATCGGCTTCTACTGGGGAGCGCGCCACGAGCGCGACCTCTACGAGGAGGCGCGGGTACTCGAGTGGGTGCGCCGCTACCCGCAACTGAAGTTCACCGCGGTGCTCTCGGAAGCGAGCGCTGCCGAGGCCGCGCACCGGCGGGTGGGCCTGGTGCACGCGGTGGTGCTCGCCGATCATCCGCAGCTCGCGGGATTCGAAGTCTACGCCGCCGGTCCGCCGGCGATGATCGAGGCGATCCGCGCCGGCTTTCCCCGGCAGGGTCTGCCGGCCGAGCGGCTGTACTTCGACTCGTTCGATTACGCGCCGGATTCCACACCGCGGTGAGCGCGCGCCGACTGCGCCGTTGTACGTACCGCAAAGCCGGGCCTGCTATTCTTGGCCTGCCGTCATGAGCGCCAGCGCCCCAGTGATACACGCGGCGATTACCGGCTGGGGCAAGTGCCTGCCACCGGCGGTCCTCACCAACCACGACCTGTCCACCATTCTCGATACCAGCGACGAGTGGATCGTCAGCCGCACCGGCATCCGCGAGCGGCGCATCTCCCACGTGGGGCTCGAGGAGCTCGCCTGGGTGGCTGCGGCACGCGCCCTGGCGGGGGCCGGCCTGGCGGGCGGCGACGTCGAGCTGATCGTGTTCGGCACCTGCAGCCACGAGGACCAGGTGCCCAACATGGCGTCCGCCATCCAGCTGCGCATCGGCGCGCAACGGGCAGCCGCATTCGATATCAACACCGCCTGCACCAGCTTTCTCTACGGGCTGTCGTGCGCCACCGCTCTGATCCGCACCGGCGTGGTAGGCAATGCGCTGGTGATCGGTGCCGAGCTCATCTCGCCGTTCATGGACTGGAGCGACCGTGACGTCGCGGTGCTGTTCGGCGACGGCGCGGCGGCGGTGGTGCTGCAAGCCAGCGAGCGCGAGGAAGGCCTGCTCGCCGAGAAGCTCGGCTGCTACGCCGAGGCGCGCGAGACGCTGCGCGTCGAGGGCATGGGCGGCCGCTATGCCAATCGCGGCGTGCTGTACGGGGTGACCCGCTGGCAGTTCGCCGGCCAGGAGATCTTCCGGCGCGCGGTGCAGGGCATGAGCGGCGCCTGCGAGAGCGTGCTCACGCGCCGCGGACTGACCGCCGCCGACGTGGATCTGCTGGTGCCGCACCAGGCGAACCTGCGCATCATCGAGGCGGTGGCGAAGCGCGCGCAGGTGCCGCCGGCACGCGTGTACCTCAACATTCACCGCTACGGCAACATGTCGGCCGCCACCGTGGCGGTGGCGCTGTGCGAAGCACTCGAGGAAGGCCGGGTACGCGCCGGCGCGTGGCTGCTGCTGCCCGGCTTCGGCGGCGGCCTGTCCTACTGCGCGCACCTGCTGCGCTGGGGCGAGCGGCTCACACCGCGCGGCACGAGCGCTGCGGCGCTGCCGCCCAACGGCAAGTCCGCGCTCGAGCTGCTTGCCGGGCTGCAGCAGCGCAAGCTGCAGCCGCGGCCGCCCGGGATGCCGCCGTTCGCTTAACGCCGCGCAGCGCGCGCGGCCTTCTTCTTTTTCTTCGCCGGATCCTTGGGGCGCGACTTGCCGAAGGAGCCCTGGTAGATCTTGCCGCGGCGTGTTCTAGGATCGCCTTTACCCATGAAATACAACTCCGTTCATCCAACGAAAAAGGGCCGGCCGCCCGGCCTTAAGCAGGCACAGGCGGCCGGCCCTGGCAGCCTCGAAGCTTACCAGCGCTTCGGCGCTCCGCCGCCGCGGTTGCCGCCGCCGCCGCCGGTGCGCTCCTGAGCCTCGTTGACGCGCAGCGGGCGTCCGCCCAGCTCCTTGCCATTGAGGTTCTGGATCGCGCGCGACGCATCGGCGCGGGACATCTCCACGAATCCGAAGCCGCGCGGACGGCCGGTATCGCGATCGGTGATGATACTCACCGACTCGACGGTACCGTGCTGCGCGAACAGCTCGCGAACTTCGGCGTCAGTGGCGGAAAATGGCAGGTTGCCAACATAGATCTTCGTCATGCAATCAAACTCCTGAAGCAAACATGCTCGGCAGGAGCGCATGCCGGAAATCGCTGGAGGATCGACGGACGCACACACTGCCACCTGGTCGAGAACGATTCGGCTTTTCAGACTCGGAAGCCAACTCGCGAAAACTAGGCGGGCGGCAGGCGGCAGGAAAGGGAACGGTCACGAACCGCCGCGCAAGATACCGCAGCCGGCGGCCGCGGCACAAGCCGAGGTTGCGCATTTGCGGGCAGTCCAGCAAACAGCCGCACGTCCGCTCAGCTGCCGGAACGCCCCGCGAGCTGATCGAGGGCGCGCATCTGCAGCATGGTGGAGTCGGAGTCAGGCAGCAGCTGATTCGCCTGGCGCACGAAGGCGGGAACCGCGGCCGCCGCCAGCGGCGGACTGATCAGGTAGCCCTGCGCGTAATCGCAGCCGAGCCGCCGCAGCAGGTTCCAGGCCTCCGGCTCCTCCACCCCTTCGGCCACCACCTTGAGCCCCATGCGGTGCGCGAGCTCGATGGTGGAGGTAACGATGGTGACGGCGCCCGGGCCGGCGGCGGCGCAGATGAAAGAGCGATCGATCTTCAGCTCGTCCACCGGCAGCACCGAGAGCTGCGAGAGTGAAGAGTTGCCGGTGCCGAAATCGTCGATGGCGAAGCGCACCCCGGCGATGCGCAGCAGCTGCATGTTGCGCGCGGCCACCTCGGGCTCGCGCATCACCGCGCTCTCGGTGATCTCGAGCAGCAGCGCGGTGGCCTCCACGCGGTGGCGGCGCAGCAGCGCCAGGATCTGGTCGCTCAGGTCCGGGTCGAGAATGTCCGGGGCCGACAGGTTCACCGCCAGTTCGAGCTCCAGCCCGAGACGGCGCCACTCGCCCATCTGGCGGATGGCGGCGCCCAGCACCCAGTTGGTGAGCGCGCGCGAGCCGCCGGTACGCTCGGCGAGCGGCACGAACTCGCCCGGCGAGACGCTGCCGAGCTGCGGATGCGTCCAGCGCACCAGCGCTTCCAGGCTCCTCACCGAGCGGCTCGCCATCGCGACTTTCGGCTGGTAGACCAGGCTCAGCTGGTCCTGGTCGATGGCGCGGCGCAGATCGGTGATGAGTGCCAGCCGGCGGCGATGCTGCTCGTCCTGCCCGGGCCGGTACATGGCGACGCGCGCCCGGCTCTCGCCCGCTTCCTCGAGCGCCACCTGCGCGCGCTGCAACAGCTCGTCGGCGTCGCGCCCGTGGGCAGGGAACAGGCACACCCCGCACGCCAGGCGCAGATCGAGGCTGAGCGCGGCGAGATGAAAGCCGCTGCGGATCGCCGCGGCGAGCTGCTCGGCGTACAGCAGCGCGCGCTCGGCGGAGCAGCGCGGCGCGAGCACCAGGAATTGAGTCTCGCCGAGGCGCGCGACCGAATCGTCGGTCGCGACGTTGTGCTGCAGCCGCCGGGCCGCCTCGCGCAGCACCTCGTCGCCCACCTGCAGTCCGAGCGAGGTGTTGATGTCGCGCAGGTTGCAGAGCTCGATGAGCAGCAGTGCGGCGCCCGGCTCGCTGCCGGCCTCGCGCGCGGCGCCGCTCACCAGGCTCTCGAGCCGGCGCCGTGCGAGCGCGCGGTTCGCCAGCTGCGTGAGCGGGTCGTGGTAAGCATGGTGGGTGATGTCCGCCTCGCGCGCCGCGATGTTGCTCTGCATGGCGTTGAAGGCGGCGGCGAGGCTGCGGAACTCATCGCCGCCGGCCACCCGAACTTCCGTGCCGTATTGCCCCGCCTGGATGCGCTGCGCGGCGCGCGCCAGCTCGCCGATGGGGCGCGTGGCGCTGCGCCCGAGCACCGCACCGATCCCTGCCGCCACCAGCAGCGCCAGTCCGTCGATCAGCAGCATGGCATCACGCAGCTCGCGGTAGGGCGCCAGCACATCCTCGAGCGGCTTGAGCAGCACCAGATCCACGGAGTCGCCGCGCACGTTCAGCCGCCGCGCGTCGGCGAGGTAATCCTCGTCCGCCAGATGCGCCAACCGCGGGCTGTCGGGAGCTGCCGGCACCGTTGGCAGCGCGCCGGCCGTTATGGCCTCGCGCGGCAAGGTGGCCGCCACACGCAGCACGCCGCCGGACCCATGGGTGACGATCGCCACTTCGGAACCGACCAGATCGCGGATACGCGCCGCGAGCGCATTGTCGGCGACGAACCCCATGGCCACCCAGGCAATGATCTCCGGGGTGCGCACCGGGGCAGCAAAGAACTGATAGGCGTGCTCGCCGAGCACGCGGAAGTTCGGCAGCTCGCGCTCGCTGGCGGCATCCTGCAGCAGGCTCGCGAAGGTACCGCCGGCATCGGGGGCCAGCGGCGCGGTGGTGGCAATCAGACGTCCCTGCGTGTCGAGCAGCAGCACCACGTCGGCGCCGATGCGCTGCGCATTGTTACGCGCCGCCGACAGGATGGTGGGCATGTGGCCGCTCGCCACCGCCTCGCGGAAGCCGAAGTCCGCCGCCAGTACCGCCACCCCGTTGGCGAGCTGCCCGGCGCGGAAACGGATCAGGTGCTCGGCGAGCGTTCCCCCGGAACGCAGCTGCTCGGCCGCCCGCGCCTCGACCGTACGGCGTGTGCTCATCAGCACTGCGGCGAGCGTCACAGTTTGGGTGACTACACCTAAACCGATGATCAGCACGAGAAGCCGTTTGCGGAAACTGCCCATGAATGCGTCCGAATATGCCGGGCATCCTAAGAGCCCTGCGGGCTTATCGCGAGGATCCGAGTACGGGAATGAGACCTCCGGCACGAGGAAGTTGCAGACGCTCGCCCGCCGCTCGGCTTGCCGCCGTCGCGGCGCTCATGTTCGCGAGCCTGCCGGCGCCGGGAACGGCTGTGGCTGCGGCGCTCCTCATCAACGTGCAGACGCCCGACGGGCACCCGGTGCCGGGGGCGGTGGTGACAGTGCGCCCGCTCGACGCTGCGCCGCGCCACGCAACGCCGGTGCATGCGGTCATGGACCAGGTGAATCGCGCCTTCGAGCCCGACCTGCTGGTCATTCCCGTCGGTTCGACGGTGGAGTTCCCCAACAGCGATTCGGTGAGCCACCAGATCTATTCGTTCTCGCCGGCCAAGCGCTTCCAGCTGCCGCTCTACCGTGGCAAGCCGTACCCGCCGGTGCGTTTCGAGCAGACGGGCGTGGTGACGCTCGGCTGCAACATTCACGACGAGATGCTCGCTTACCTGCTGGTCACGGATGCACCCTGGTTCGGACGCACCGACGCGGCCGGCGCGTGGTCGGCCGAGCTGCCGAAAGGCCGCTACCACGTGGCACTGTGGCACCCGCGCCTGCGCGACAGCGAGAGCGACCTCGAGCGCGAGCTCACGGTAGGCGACGGCGACCGCGCCGAGCTGACCGTGCACCTGTCAAAGCCGCTGCAGCCCGCCCCGCTCGCCGACCGTCCGCACTCCTGGGAGTACTGAAGGCACCGCCCGCATGCCCTGCCGCAACCTCGCCATGCGCCACGGCGCGACCCGCGGCCGCGCGGCGCGCGTGGTGCGCTGGCTGGCGCGGTGCGCGGCGCTGCTCGCGTGCAGCGGCGCGGCAGCCGCTACCGACTGGGACCTGAGCCTCGATGGACGCGTCGTGAGCTCGAACGCTCAGCCGCCCTTCATGCAAGGGGGCCTGGGCACGGTGCGCTACGGCAGCGACGACCAGGGACTGCAGCTGGGACGCGCGCGCTTCGCCCTCACGCAGTCGGTGGGCGAGCTGTGGAGCGTGCACCTCGATGCGTCCATGTACGACGACAGGGACCGAAGTCCCGTGGGCGTCACCGAGGCCTATCTGCTGTTTCGACCCTACCCGCGCGCGGGTTGGCGCCTGCGCATGAGGGCCGGCGGCTTCTACCCGCCCGTGTCGCTCGAGAACCGCGCGGCCGGCTGGGATTCTCCCTACACCCTTTCCTACTCGGCGATCGACAGCTGGCTGGCGGTGGAAGTGCGGACCCTCGGGGTGGAAGGCACGCTCGACTGGCTCGGCACGCGCGCAGGTAGCCCCTTCGACCTCGGCGTCACCGCGGGCGCGTTCGGCTGGAACGAAGGTGCGGGCGCAGTGCTCGCGGGCGGCGGCTTCAGCCTCACCGACCGGCAGACGCCGCTGTTCGGCCGGGTCGGTCAGCCGGGCGTCCCGCCGCTGTACGGCACCGAGCCGTTCCTCCAGCTCGATCACCACGTCGGCGCCTACGCCGGGCTCGAGGCGCGCTACCACGATCGCTTGGTGCTGCGGGTGCTGCGCTACGACAACCGCGCCGATCCCACGCAGATCGACAGCGTCTCCCAGGCGATCGCCTGGGACACGCGCTTCACCAGCGCCGGGCTGCGCCTCGAGGCCGAGCACGGCTGGACGGCGATCGTGCAGTGGATGAGCGGCGAGACCACCATCGAGCCGCTCGGCATGCAGATGAACTGGCCGTTTCGCGCGGACTATGCGCTCATCGCCAAGCGCTTCGGGCTGCGTCACAGCCTGAGCGTGCGTTACGACCGCTTCGAGGTGCAGGCCACCGGCGATGCCGATGGCGACGGCAGCGAGGATGGGCATGCCTGGACGGCGGCGTATATCTTCGCGCCTGACGCGCACTGGCGCCTCGCGCTCGAGTGGCTGCGGGTGGTGAGCAGCTCCTACAACCGCGCGGACCTCGGCGGCCCGCCGCTGCTCACGGAAACGCAGCTGCAGCTGGCGGTGCGCTACGCGATCGGCTCAGCGAGCCGCTGACGGCGGCAGCCGGCCCGGGCGGCAGCCCGGCAAGGCTGTTCAGCGGTAGCGCGCCAGCACCTTCTCCAGTCCCTGCGCGCCGGGCGACAGCACCTCGTAGGGAATGCTGTTGAGCGGGGCGTCGGGAGTGGCGTTCACCGCATGGAACTCGCTCTGCGAGGCTTCCACGAACAGCAGTCCGGTCAGGTATTCCCCGGCCTTGATGCGCTCCTGGATCTGCACCGCGGCGCTGCTGCGGTTGGTCGGGTCGTAGGCGGAATCGAGCTTACGCAGCACGATGCGGCTGCCGTCGTGCATCACCACCGGCAGCGTCTCGCCGGCGGCGTAGTCGACGGTGATCTCGCGCTCGAGCGGCACGAAGTCCGCGTGCACCGCCGGCTCGTAGTGCTCGCGCGTGTAGGCATAGCTCTTGGTGGAGCCCTCGTGATCGTTGAACGTCACGCAGGGGGAGAGCACGTCGATCAGCGCGAAGCCCTCGTGCCTCAGGCCCGCCTGGATGAGCGGCACCAGCTGCTGCTTGTCGCCGGAGAAGCTGCGCGCCACGAATGAGGCGCCGAGCGTCATGGCGAGCAGCACCGGGTCGATGGGCGGCTGGAAGTTGGTCTCGCCCTTCTTCGCCTTGGTGCCGATATCGGCCGAGGCCGAGAACTGCCCCTTGGTGAGCCCGTACACGCCGTTGTTCTCGATGATGTACAGCATGTTGAGATTGCGGCGGATGGCGTGGCAGAACTGCCCGAGCCCGATGGACAGGGTATCGCCGTCGCCGGAGACGCCGATGTAGGTGAGCCGGCGGTTGGCGGCGTTCGCACCCATGGCGATGGACGGCATGCGCCCGTGCACCGAGTTGAAGCCGTGCCCGCCGCTCACGAAGTAGGCGGTGGTCTTCGACGAGCAGCCGATGCCCGACAGCTTCACCATGTTCTGCGGCTCGATGGCGAGCCCCCAGCTCGCCTCGACGATGGCGGCGGTGATGGAGTCGTGGCCGCAGCCGGCGCACAGGGTCGACAGCGCCCCCTCGTAGTCGCGGCGCGTAAAGCCGAGTGGGTTCTTCGGCAGCGACGGATGGGCTACTTTGGGCTTGGCAAGGAAGGTCATGCGGGCCTCCGGCACGCGGCGCGTGCCGCAAAACGACGGTCGCCGTCAACCAAGGGCGGCCCCCTTGGGCTGCGCCGCACCGCGTGGCTGCAGCTCGGCGAGCACGCCCGCGACGATGAATCGCGAGGAGATCGGCAGGCCGTCGTAGTGCAGCAGCGAGCGCAGCTTGTACTTCTCCACCGCGCTCTCGAGCGTCAGCAGCGCGCGAAACTGCGCATCGCGGTTCTGCTCCACCACGAACAGCAGCTCGTGCGCGGCCAGGAACTTCTCCACGTCCTCGCTGAAGGGGAAGGAGCGCACGCGCATGTAGTCGATGCTGACGCCGTGCCCCTTGAGCAGGTCGATCGCCTCGCGGATGGCGCCGTCGCAACTGCCGAGCGAAACCATGCCGACGCTCGCGCCGGCGGTGGCGTCGATGACCGCGCGCGGCACCAGCTTCTTCGCCGTCGCCCATTTCTTCAGCAGCCGATCGAGCACCAGCTGGTACTCGGCGGAGTCCTCGGTGTAGGTGCCGAACTGCGTGTGCCCGGAGCCGCGCGTGAAGTACGCCGCCTTGGGATGCACCCCGGGGAGCGTGCGATAGGTGATACCGTCACCGTCCCGGTCGACGAAGCGGTAGAACTTCTCGAGCTTGAGGATCTCCTCCTTGCTGAGCATCTTGCCGCGGTCGGGGCGGTAGCTGTCGTCCCACTGCAGATCCCGGCACATCCAGTCGTTCATGCCGATGTCGATGTCCGAGAGCACCATCACCGGGGTCTGCAGCCGCTCGGCCAGATCGAAGGCCTGCAGCGCCATGTAGAAGCATTCCTCGGGATTGGCGGGGTACAGGCACACGTGGCGCGTATCGCCGTGCGAGGCGTAGGCGCACTCGAGGATGTCGCACTGCTGCGTGCGGGTCGGCATGCCGGTGGAGGGGCCGACGCGCTGGATGTCGAAGATCACCGCCGGCACCTCGGCGTAGTACGCCAGCCCGAGGAACTCGTTCATGAGGGAGATGCCCGGACCGGAGGTGGCGGTGAACGCGCGCGCACCGTTCCACATCGCGCCGATCACCATGCCCACCGCCGCCAGCTCATCCTCGGCCTGGATGAAGGCGAAGTTGCGGCGGCCGCTCGCCTGGTCGACGCGCATGCGGTCGCAGAACATCTTGAAGGCATCCATCAGCGAGGTGGAGGGCGTGATCGGGTACCAGGCCGCCACGGTGGCGCCGGCGAACACGCACCCCAGCGCGGCGGCCGTGTTGCCATCGATCATGACGTGACCGCCGGTGCGCTCGAGCTTCTCCACGTGCAGCGGCAGGGGACAGGCGAAAGTGGCGCGCGCGTAGTCGTAGCCGAGCTGGATGGCGCGCATGTTGCTCTCCACCAGCTGCGGCTTCTTCGCATAGGTCTCCGCCAGCAGCGTGCGGATGTGCTGCAGGTCCAGGTCGAGCAGCGCCGCCAGCACCCCGGCGTAGCAGATGTTCTTCATGAGGATGCGGGTGCGCACGCCGTTGAAGTTCTCGTTGCACAGGCGTGCCAGCGGCACGCCGAGCACGGTGATGTCCTCGCGCTTCAGCAGTGCCGGGCGCGGCCAGGTCGAGTCGTACACCAGGTAACCGCCCGGGGCGACTTCCTTGGCGTCGCGTGCGTAGGTCTCGGCATTCATCGCGACCATGATGTCGATGCGCCCGGAGCAGGCCACGTAGCCGTCGCGGGTGACGCGGATCTCGTACCAGGTCGGCAGGCCCTGGATGTTGGAGGGAAAGTAGTTCTTCCCCATCACCGGGATGCCGCTTCTGAAGATGGACTTCATGAGCAGCGTGTTGGCGCTCGCCGAGCCGGTGCCGTTCACCGTGGCGATCTTGATGGTGAAGTCGTTGACGCGCGGGTCGGCTGGTGCGGGCATAGTGCGGTTCGCAGGTCCTTCAGGCGATCTTGGGTTTCTGCGCCTCGAGCAGGCGCGCCTCGTCGCCGGCTTGCGGCCAGTGCAGCTCGGACTTCTGCATGTCCCAGGCGGCGGTCGGGCAGCGCTCGGCGCACAGCCCGCAGTGCACGCACAGATCCTCGTCCTTCACCATGACGCGCCCGGTCTGCGGCAGCCCGGCCGAGACATACAGCGATTGCGCCAGGTTCCTGGCGGGCGCCTTGAGCCGGGTGCGCAGCTCCGCCTCCGGGCCGTTGTGGGTAATGGTGAGGCAGTCCACCGGGCAGATGTCGAGGCAGGCATCGCATTCGATGCACAGCTTCGCGCTGAACACGGTCTGCACGTCGCAGTTGAGGCAGCGCTGCACCTCCTGCGCGGTCTGCTCGGCGGTGAAGCCGAGCTCGACCTCGATGTTGAGCTTCTTGAACCGCTCCTTGAGCGAGACGTGCGGCATCAGTCGCCGCTCCACCGGCGTGTAGTCGTTGGCGTAGGACCACTCGTGCATGCCCATCTTGCGGCTCTGCAGGTTGACCCCCGGCGCCAGCCGCTCGCTCACCGGCTCGCCCGCGACGTAGCGGTGAATGGAGATCGCCGCCTGGTGGCCGTGCTCGACGGCCCAGATGATGTTCTTCGGTCCGAAGGCGGCGTCGCCGCCGAAGAACACCTGCGGCAGCGTCGACTGGAAGGTGGTCTTATCGACCAGCGGCACGTCCCACTTGTCGAACTGGATGCCGAGGTCGCGCTCGATCCACGGGAAGGCGTTCTCCTGGCCGATGGCGAGAATCACGTCGTCGGCCGGCAGGAACTCCTCGCCCGTGACGCGCTCGGCGGTGATGCGGCCGGCGCCATCGAGCTGGTACTCAACCTGGTCGAATTGCATGCCGACGAGCCGGCCGTTCTCCATCACGAAGGCGCGCGGTGCGCGGTTGACCACGATCGCGACGCTCTCTTCCTCGGCATCTTCCAGCTCCCACGCGGAAGCCTTGAAGAAACCGCGCGGCTTGCGCGCCATCACCTTGACGCTCTCGGCACCGAGCCTGAGGCTGGTGCGGCAGCAGTCCATGGCGGTATTGCCGACACCGATGATCAGCACGCGCTTGCCGATCTTGTCGATGTGGCCGAAGGCCACCGACTCGAGCCAGGCGATACCGATGTGGATGTTGGCCGCGCCGGCGGCGCGTCCCGGCAGCTCGAGCTCCTTGCCTTTCGGGGCACCCGAGCCGACGAACACCGCATCGAACCCGCTGCGCAGCAGCTCGCGCATGCTGGCGACGCGGGTGTTGAGGCGCAGGTCCACCCCCATGCCGGTGATCATGGCGATCTCCTCGTTCAGCACCGTGTGCGGCAGGCGGAACGAGGGGATGTTGGTGCGCATCAGGCCGCCGGGCTCGCCGTACTGCTCGAAGATGGTGACCTCGTAGCCGAGCGGCATGAGGTCGTTCGCCACCGTGAGCGAGGCGCAGCCGGCACCGATGCAGGCGATGCGCTTGCCGTTCTTGAGGCGCGGGATCTTCGGCAGCCGCGCGCTCACATCCTCGCGCAGATCGGCCGCGACGCGCTTCAGGCGGCAGATCGCCACCGGTTTCTGCTCGATGCGGCCGCGGCGGCAGGCCGGCTCGCAGGGCCGGTCGCAGACGCGCCCGAGGATACCCGGGAACACGTTGGAGTGCCGGTTCACCATGTAGGCATCGGTGAAGCGGCCCTGCGCGATCAGGCGGATGTATTCGGGGACATCGGTGTGGGCCGGGCAGGCCCACTGGCAATCCACAACTCGATGAAAGTAATCCGGGTGCGAGGTATCGGTCGGTTCCATTCAGTGCTCTTGGCCTCTTGCCTCGAGCCCTCGGGTGGTGCCATGAAGGACCGCGAGTATAGAGGCCGTTTGCGACCGGTTCATCGTCCTGATCGAAGCTTTTGCGGGGCCCGGGAAGGCCTGGGTTGCACCATGCTGCCATGCAGCATTCCTGCCGTCCAGGCCGGCCCGCAGGCCCTATACTGCCTGGATATCATGTCAGAGCCCCTGGCCACGCAACTGCGGCTACGCCGCGCCTCGCGCCTGCTCGAGGTGAGTTTCAGCGACGGCAGCCGCTTCGAGCTGCCGTTCGAGTACCTGCGTGTGCACTCGCCGTCGGCGGAAGTGAAAGGTCACGGACCGGGACAGGAAGTGCTGGTGCTGGGCAAGGAGACCGTCGGCATCGTCGCCGTGGAGCCGGTCGGGCAGTACGCGGTGAAGCTGGTGTTCGACGACGGGCACGACACCGGGCTTTTCACCTGGAAGTACCTGCACGAGCTCGGCCGCGAGCAGCCGGAAAAATGGGCGCGCTATCTCGAGCGGCGGGCGCAGGCGCAACGGTCCGCGCCGTCCGCCGCTCCCAAACGATAGCGGGCCGGACATTGCTGCCCGGCCCGCTACACTCGCAAGACCCCCTGTAACGGCGGGGATTTTGCGCATTGCGCCGGCGAAAAAGCAACCGACATTTCGCGCCCCCGCGCCGGCGGACGCGCCGCCGGGCAGCCGCGAGCGCGTGCGGTGTGATCGACTAGAATGTGTCTCAACTGATTGCGCCGCTTCCCCATGGCAGACGAGCACTCCACTGATTTCGGTTTTCAGCGCGTGGCGCGCGAGGACAAGGCGCGCCGTGTGCGCGCGGTGTTCGACTCGGTCGCTGACAACTATGACCTGATGAACGACCTGATGTCGGCGGGCACGCACCGGCTGTGGAAGCGCTTCACGCTGACGCTGGCGAACCTGCGCCCCGGGCAGCGCGCGCTCGATGTCGCCGGCGGCAGCGGCGATCTCGCCGCCGGGCTCGCCCGCCAGGTCGGTGAGCGCGGCCTGGTGGTCTTGAGCGACATCAACTCGGTCATGCTGGCGCGCGGCCGCGACCGGCTCATCGATCAGGGCTTTACCGGCAGCGTCGCCAGCGTGCAGGCCAACGCCGAGCGGCTGCCGTTTGCCGACAACAGCTTCGACTGCATCACCATCGGCTTCGGGCTGCGCAACGTCACCGACAAGGCCGCCGCGCTCACCGCCATGCGCCGCGCGCTCAAGCCCGGCGGGCAGCTGCTGGTACTGGAGTTCTCGCACCCGCGCGTGCCGGGACTGAAACGCCTGTACGACGCCTATTCGTTGCGCGTCCTGCCGTGGCTCGGGCGGCTGGTGGCGGATGACGCGGCGAGCTACCGCTACCTCGCCGAATCGATCCGCATGCACCCGGACGCCGACACCCTCCTCGGCATGCTGCAGGCGGCCGGCCTCGAGGGCTGCCGCTACCACCTGCTCTCCGGCGGCATCGTCGCCGTGCACCGCGGCTACAAGTGCTGACGGCGACTGTGGCGCGGCTCCTGAACCGCGGCCTGCCGCGCTCGCCGCGTGCGCGGCAGCTGTGCGCGGAGCTCGCCGGCAGGAGCGTGGCGATCGTGGTGCGCGAGGTGCTGCGACTGCGCGTCGCTTCGGACGGTGTGACGCTCGCGGTGACGCGCGATCAGCTCGCCGCGGACGCCACCATCGCCGGCGGCCCGCTGGGACTGGCGGCGCTCGGCGGCGCGGACGCGCAGGCGGTGCTGCAGCGGGGCGACGTGACGATCAGCGGCGATACGGAGATCGCGCAGAAGTTTCGCGAGCTGGCCGCGCTGCTCACGCCCGACGTGGAGGAGGAGCTGTCGCTGCTGCTCGGCGACGTGGCGGCGCACCGTCTCGGCACGCTGGCGCGCAGCGGCGAGCGCTGGGCGCGTCGCGCGGGGCGGACCACGCTGCGCAACGTCGCCGAGTACCTGGCGCACGAGCGCCGCGACCTGGTGCCGCGCAACGAGGGTGAGCAGTTCCTGCGCGGCGTCGACACGCTGCGCGAGGGCGTCGACCGGCTGCAGGCGCGCCTCGAGCTGCTCGCCCGCCGCCGCGGCCAGCCGTGACGACCACCGTGCCGTGAAGCTGCGCGTGCTCGTGCGGCTGCTCGAGATCCAGCGCGTGCTGCTCAGACACGCCCTCGATGACTACGTGCGCGCCACGCACCTGTACCGGCCGCTGCGCTTCCTGTTCTTCCTCTCGCCGGCGGTGTGGTTCGAGCGGCGGCGCGCCGCGGCGCGCGGCGTGCGGCTGCGCCTGGCGCTGCAGGAGCTCGGGCCGGTGTTCGTCAAGTTCGGCCAGGCGGTGTCGACACGGCGCGACCTGCTGCCGGCCGACATTGCCGACGAGCTGGCGAAGCTGCAGGACCGCGTGCCGCCGTTCCCCGGCACGATCGCGCGCGCGCTGCTGGAGCAAGCCTACGGCGGGCCGCTCGCGCAGGTGTTTGCCGAATTCGACGCCACGCCGCTGGCGGCGGCCTCCATCGCGCAGGTGCACGCGGCGCGCCTGCCGGGCGGGCAGGAAGTGGTGGTCAAGGTGCTGCGGCCGGGGATGCGTGCGGTGATCCAGCGCGACCTGGAGGTGTTGCACGCGCTCGCCGCGCTGGCGCAGCGCTACTCGCGCGAGGCGCGGCGCCTGCGGCCACGCGAGATCGTCAACGAATACCAAAAGACTATCCTCGACGAGCTGGATCTGATGCGCGAGGCGGCCAACGCCTCGCAGCTGAAGCGCAACTTCGCCGGCACCGACCTGCTGTACGTCCCGGAGGTGTACTTCGACTACTGCCGCAGCGACGTCATGGTCATGGAGCGCATCCACGGCGTGCCGATCAGCGACCTGGCGCGGCTGCGCGCCGCCGGCACCGATATCGCGCAGCTCGCCGAGAACGGCGTACGCATCTTCTTCACCCAGGTGTTCCGCCACAACTTCTTCCACGCCGACATGCACCCGGGGAACATCTTCGTGCTCATCGACGATCCGCGCCGGCCGCGCTACGCGGCGGTCGACTTCGGCATCGTCGGCACCCTCGACCCGCGTGACCAGCATTACCTGGCGCAGAACTTCCTGGCGGTATTCGATCGCGACTACCGGCGCGTGGCGCAGCTGCATCTCGAGTCGGGCTGGGTGCCTGCGGCAACGCGCGTCGACGAGATGGAGTCGGCGGTGCGCACGGTGTGCGAGCCGATCCTCGACCGACCGCTCAAGGACATCTCCTTCGGGCGCATCCTGCTGCGGCTGTTCGAGATCTCGCGCCGCTTCAACATGCAGATCCAGCCGCAGCTGCTGCTGCTGCAGAAGACGCTGCTCAACGTCGAGGGGCTCGGGCGCGAGCTGTACCCGCAGCTCGATGTCTGGCAGACCGCCAGCCCCATCCTGCGCGAGTGGATGCGCGAGCGCAGCAGCCTGCGGGGCGTGGTGCGGGAGTTGCGCGCCCACGCGCCGGAGCTGCTGGACGCGGCGCGCGGTCTGCCGGCGCTGCTCGCCGCGCTGGCGCGCCGGGCGCAGGCTGGCGTGCAGCCGCCCCCGCCTGCGCCCGATGCGGAACTGCTGCGTGAGGAGCTGCGGGCGGCGGCGCGGCGGCGCGACGCGCTGATCCTCGGCGCGGCGGTGCTCAGCGGCGCGCTGGTGTGGCTGGCGGTGGGCCGCAGCCCCGCCTGGGTGGGGTGGGGACTGCTGGCCGTCGCGCTGGTGAAGATCGCCTACGGCCTCTGGCGCTGACGGTGCCGCGCGCGCTCACGGAAGGCTCGATCCGCGTCGGTCTGTTCCGCTTCGCGCTGCCCATCCTGTTCGCGAACGTGCTGCAGTCGCTCAACGGCTCGGTGAACTCCATCTGGGTGGGCCGCGGCCTGGGCGAGGCGGCGCTCACCGCGACCTCCAACGCCAACACGGTGATGTTCCTGCTGATCGGCGCGGCCTTCGGAGTGGCGCTCGCCGCCACCATCCTCATCGGCCAGTCCATCGGCGCCAACGACATGGTCGAGACCAAGCGCGTGGTCGGCACCAGCGCCACCTTCTTCGCCGCCATTTCGGTCGCCATGGCGATCGCCGGGCTCATCCTGTGCCGTCCGCTGCTGATCGCCATGAGCACCCCGCCCGACTCGCTGGAGCTGGCCGTCGCCTACATGCGGGTCATCTTCCTGGCGCTGCCGTTTCTGTACCTGTATGCGTTCGTCATGGCGGTGCTGCGCGGCGCCGGCGACTCGAAGACGCCGTTCTATTTCATGCTGCTGTCGGTCGGGATCGACATTGCGCTCAACCCGCTGTTCATCTTCGGCCTGGGTCCGATCCCGCGCCTGGGGATCGCCGGCTCCGCGCTCGCGACCTTCGTGGCGCAGGCGGTCAGCCTCGCCGCCCTCATCCGCCACCTCTACCGTCGGCACCACGTGCTGTGCCTGCACCGCGAGGAGCTCAAGCTGCTGAAGGTCGACTGGGCGGTGGTGGCGACGCTGGTCAGGAAGGGCGTGCCGATGAGCGCGCAGATGCTGGTGATGTCGCTGAGCGGCGTGCTCATGATCACGCTCGTCAACCGCTTCGGCGTCGACACCACCGCGGCGTTCGGTGCCGCGCTGCAGATCTGGAACTACATCCAGATGCCGGCGTTCGCCGTGGGCATGGCGGTATCCGCCATGACGGCGCAGAACGTCGGCGCCCGCAAGTGGCACCGGGTGACGCGCATCGCGCAGGTCGGCGTGCTCTACAGCGTGATCCTCACCGGCTCGATCGTGGTCGCGATCGAGCTGCTCGACCGGCGAATCTTCGGGCTGTTCCTGCCGAGCGACTCCGGCGCGCTCGCGATCGCCAGCCACATGAACCGCATCGTCACGCCGTCGTTCACTTTCTTCGGCGTCTCGGTGGCGCTGTTCGGCGTGGTGCGCGCCACCGGCGCAGTCATGGCACCGCTGGTGATTCTCACCGTCTCGCTGCTGCTGGTGCGCTTTCCGGTGGCGCAGCTGTTGCTCGAGCGCTACCAGGTCGACGCGGTGTGGTGGAGCTTCCCGGCGTCCTCGTTGCTCTCCTGCATCCTGGCGCTGCTCTATTACCGCTTCGGCGGCTGGCGCCACGCGCAGCTGCTCCCGGCGGCCCGCTAGCGGCCGTCTCTCTCCAATTGCAGATGCGCAGGCGCCGCGCCGCCGGTGCACAATGCGCTCCCGCTGGACTTTCGGGAATCGTCCCATGCAGACGCGCAAGCTCGGCCGCAACGGTCCCACGGTGTCGGCGCTCGGCCTGGGCTGCATGGGCATGAGCGAGTTCTACGGCCCGCACAGCGACGCCGAATCGCTGGCGACGCTGCAGCATGCGCTCGATCGCGGCGTCAGCTTCCTCGACACCGCGGATGCCTACGGTCCCTACACCAATGAGGAGCTCATCGGCCGCGCCCTGCAGGGCCGGCGCGGCCAGGCGTTTCTCGCCACCAAGTTCGGCTTCGTGCGCGATGCAGCCAACCCGGCGGCGCGCGCGATCGACGGCAGTCCGGAGCACGTGCGCGCGGCCTGCGAGGCGAGCCTGAAGCGCCTGAAGGTCACCGAGATCGATCTGTACTACCTGCACCGCGTCGATCGCGACGTGCCGATCGAGGCGACGGTGGGCGCGATGGCGGAGCTGGTGCGTGCAGGCAAGGTGCGCTACCTCGGACTGTCGGAGGTTACGCCACAGACGCTCGAGCGCGCGCAGCGCGTGCACCCGATCACCGCGCTGCAAAGCGAATACTCGCTGTGGACACGCGACCCGGAGGACGGCGTGCTCGAGACCTGCCGCCGGCTCGACGTCGCGCTGGTGCCGTACAGCCCGCTCGGACGCGGCTTGCTCACCGGCGCCATCCGTACGCCCGACGACTTCGCCCCCGATGACTACCGCCGCGACGTGCCGCGCTTCCAGGGCGAGAACTTCCGGCGCAACCTGGCGCTGGTCGACAAGGTGAAGGAGCTGGCGCGACAGAAAGGCTGCACCGCCGCGCAGCTCGCCCTCGCCTGGGTGCTGGCGCAGTGGCAGCACATCGTGCCGATCCCGGGCACGCGTCGCATCCGCAACCTCGAGGAAAACCTCGGCGCGCTCGAAGTCGCGCTGAGCCGCGATGAGCTGAGCGCCATCGACGCCGTCTACCCTGCGGGCGCGGTCGCCGGAGCGCGCTACGCGGAAAACATGATGCGGCTGGTGCGCGGCTGAACCACCCGGCGGAAAATCAAGCTTGCCGCGTGCGCTGTCAACGCGTGCAGCCGCGGCTGGGCGGGGGTTGATCTGGCGCTACGCCGGCCCGGGCGCGGCGGCGCCGCGCGGCTCGATCCACAGCGCGCGCGCCCGGCCGCACAGCTCCCCCTTCTCGTCGAACAGCGCGGTGCCGGCCTCGTGCTTGCGGCCGCTCACGCCGATCTGCCAGCCCACCACCGTGCAGGATTCGCCGATATGCACGCGGCGATCGACGTGCGCGGTGAACTCCGCGAGCAGCAGCATGCGATCGTCGGGCGCCACCGCGTAGTAACCCGGACAATCGAGCGCTGCCGACATGAATTCCGGCAGCACCTTGCCGTCGCCGGCATCCAGCCCGGTATCGGGCACCCAGGGCGCCGCCACGACAGCGCGCTCGGGGATCGGGCCGGCGAAGATGCGCAGGCCGTCGCCGCGCACGCGCTGCGTGCCACAGACGAAGCAGGTGGGAAAGCGGTGATAGCGGAAGCCGGCGTAGCGCCGCGAGGCCTCCACCGCTTCCAGATAGGCGGGCGCGGCACGCTCATCGAGCGCAAGCGTCGCGGGACGCGCCTCGCCGATGATCTCCTCGCCGCGGCACACCTGCAGCGCGCCGTCCGGCAGCTCCCGCACGGTGAACTCGGTGTCGAGCGGCGGCGGCACCTTGAGCCGCACGCTCAGGGTGCGCGCGGCGAGGGTTGCGACCCGGCCGGCGAAGTAGCCGCCGTTGGCGGAGGCCGCCGGCCCGCAGTAGCGCCTGGGGATGGTGAGCGTCTTCATGGCGTCGCTCGAGAATGGTCGTTTTGCGCCGCGGGCGCAATGCGCCGCGCCCGCCGTCCTTCAGCCGCGCAGCGCCGCGAGCCAGGCGGCCGGATCCTCGCCGCGCTCCAGCACTTCCACCAGCGCGGAGCCCACCACCACGCCGTCGACGTGCCCGGTGAGGCGCCGCACCTGCTCGCGGCTGCGGATGCCAAAGCCGGCGCACACCGGCACCTGCGAGCGCGCGCGCACGCGATCGAGATAAGCGAGCACCTCCTGCGGTACGGCGAGGTTGCGGCCGGTGGTGCCGGTGGCGGTCACCGCGTACACGAAGCCCTCGCTCGCGGCGCACAGCTGCCCGAGGCGCTCATCAGCGGTCACCGGGGTGACCATCTGCACCAGCGCCAGCTCGTGCACGGCGAGCGCAGCGCGCAGCTCGCTGCTCTCATCGAGCGGCAGATCCGGCACGATGAAGCCACCCACGCCGGCCCGCGCCGCGGCGGCCGCGAGCGGCGCCACGCCGAAGGCGAGCAGCGGGTTGAGATAACTCATGAGCAGCAGCGGCGCCGCCACCGCGCGCAGCGTCGCGAGCTCCTCGAGAATCCACCGCAGGCTCACCCCCTGCGCGAGCGCCGCGAGGCTGGCGCGCTGGATGGTGACACCGTCGGCCATCGGATCGGTGAACGGCACACCGATCTCGATCACGTCGGCGGCCCGGCCGAGCGCTGCCAGCTGCGCCCCGAACGCCGCGCGCTGCGGGAAGCCGGCCGTCAGGTAGGCCACGAGTGCCGGCGCTCCACCGGCGGCGCCGGCGCGGATCGCGGTGCTGATGCGCTCGCGCGGACTCACCGTGGCTCCCCGGCGAGCAGCGTCTGCTGCAGCGTCGACATGTCCTTGTCGCCGCGGCCCGAGAGGCATACCAGCAGCGTGCGCCCGGGATGCGCGCGTGCCCAGCGCTCAGCCCCGGCCAGAGCGTGGGCACTCTCCAGCGCCGGCAGGATGCCCTCGCATTCGCTCAGCTGCTTGACGCCGGCGAGCGCCTCGGCATCGCTGGCCGTCTGGTAGTGCACCCGGCCGGCGGCGGCGAGCAGCGCGTGCTCGGGTCCGACGCCCGGATAGTCGAGGCCGGCCGATACCGAGTGGGTCTCCTGTATCTGTCCGTCCTCGTTCTGCAGCAGCATCGAGTAGGTACCGTGCAGCACGCCCGGGCGACCGAAGGCCACCGTGGCGGCGTTATCGCCGAGTCCCGCACCGCGCCCGCCCGCCTCGACACCGATGATCTCGACGCTCGTGTCGGGGACGAAGGCGTGAAACATGCCGATGGAATTCGAGCCGCCGCCGACGCAGGCGATCAGCGCATCCGGCAACCGCCCGGTGGCGGCGAGCAGCTGCGCGCGGGCCTCGCGGCCGATGACCGACTGCAGCTCGCGCACCAGGTAAGGATAGGGATGAGGGCCGACCGCGGAGCCGAGAAGATAATAAGTGTCGGCCGGATCGGACACCCAGTCGCGCAGCGCCTCGTCGATGGCGGCCCGCAGCGTGCGGTCGCCGCTCACTACCGGCACCACCGTGGCGCCGAGCAGGCGCATGCGCCCAACGTTGGGCGCCTGGCGCTGCATGTCGATCTCACCCATGTAGACGGTGCAGGGGAGCCCGAGGCGCGCGCACGCGGCGGCGGTCGCGACCCCGTGCTGGCCGGCGCCGGTCTCGGCGACGATGCGCCGCGCGCCGAGGCGCCGCGCGAGCAGCGCCTGACCGATGGCATTGTTGATCTTGTGCGCGCCGGTGTGCGCCAGGTCCTCGCGCTTGATCCAAACCTGCGCGCCCCAGCGCGCCGCGAGGCGCGCGGCGAAGGTGAGCGCGGTGGGGCGGCCGGCCCAGCTGCTCAGCTGCGCACCGAGCTCCTCCTGGAAATCCGGCGCGTGCAGGTGCTCGCGCACGCCGCGCTCGAGCCGCTCGAGCGCCGGGATCAGCGTCTCCGGCACGTAGCGCCCGCCGAACGGACCGAAGCGCCCGTGCGCATCGGGAAAGCGCCCCGCGAGCAGATCCGCGAGCAGGCTCGCGGCGTTGGAAACTTCCGCACTCATGGCAAACCTCCTGGGGCAGGCACCGCCGCAGCGGCGGCCGCGCGCGCCGCGTTGACGAAGGCGGCGATGCGGAGCGCACTCTTCACACCAGGCCGTTCCTCGACGCCACTCGACACGTCGACGCCGAACGGCGCGACCGCGGCGATGGCGGCGGCGACGTTGCCCGCGTTGAGGCCGCCGGCGAGGATCACTTGCGTGCGGCGCGCGAGCGTGCGCGCCGCCTGCCAGTTGCTCGGCGTACCGCTGCCGCTCGCGGGACCTTCGAACAGCACGCGCGCTGGCAGCACCGCGGGTGCAGCTTCCCCCTGGCGCAACACCGGCAGCCGCTCGAGCGCCGGCGGCAGGCGCAGCGCGCTCAAGTCCGCCGCATCGCTCTGCAGCAGGTCAGGGCGGAACGTGTCCACGACCTCGTCCACCTCGGGCTGGGACGGGTGACGCATCACCGCCACGCAGCGCAGCCGCCCGCGCGCCGGGCGCGCCAGCGCGACCGCCGCCTGCGGGGTCAGCTGCCGCGGCGAGGCGGCGAACACGAAACCGATCGCGTCCACGCCCGCAGCGAGCGCCGCCTCCACCGCCGCCGCCGTCGTCAGGCCGCAGATCTTGATCCACATCTAAGCCACCCTGCGCGCGGCGCGTCCCGCCGCCAGCAATGCGCGCGCGAGCGCCGCGGGGTCGTCTGCGCGCATCAGCGCGCTGCCAACGAGGATGAGCTGGTAACCGGCGGCCGCCGCCGCAGCCGCGTGCGCCTCGGTGGCGACGCCGCTCTCGGCGACGTGCGGCAGCTGCGCGGGCAGCAGCGGCGCGAGCTCGAGCAGCCGCTGCGGCTGCACTTCCAGCGTGGCCAGATCGCGGCAGTTGACGCCGGCGAGCAGCATGGCGGGCGCCGCATGGTGCGCGACGACCTCATGCATGAGCTCGAGATCGGCTGCGTCGAACGCCTCGAGCAGCACGAACAGCCCCTGCGTGCGCGCGCACTCGAGCAGCGCCGCGATCTCCGCGCGCGTGATCAGGCGCAGGATCACCAGCACCCCGCCCGCGCCCGCCGCGCGCGCCTCCAGCACCTGGTAAGGGTCGACCAGGAAGTCCTTGCGCAGAGTGGGCACCGCGAACGGCGCCAGCGCGCGCGCCGCGGCCGCCAGATGCGCGAGCGAGCCGTCGAAACGCTGCGGCTCGGTGAGCACCGACACGGCGGCTGCTCCGGCGCGCGCATAAGCGCTCACCTGCCGCCCTACGTCCGCAGCGGCAGCGGCGAGACGACCGGCGGCCGGCGAGCGCAGCTTCAGTTCCGCGATGAGATCGAAACCGCGCGCATCGTGGCGCAGCGCCGGCGGGGCGGGCGACTGCCGGCAGATCTCCTCGAGCGCCGCTTGCGACTGCCGTGCCCGAGCGGCACGCACGCGCGCGCGACTGCCCGCCGCCATCTCCTCGAGAAACGCGCCGCTCAAACGGCACCTGCCGGCGCCGCGCGCGCGCGCGGCGCGGCGATCGCCTCGAGCACCCGGCGCGCGGCGCCGCCATCGATGGCCGCGGCGGCGCGTGCCATGCCCTCGAGCGGCTGGCGCACCTCGCCGGCGACCTCGAGGGCGAGCGCGGTGCCGAGCAGCAGACAGTCGCGGTGGGCGCCGCGGTCCTCGCCCTCGAGCACGGCGCGCAGCGCGCGCGCGTTGTGCGCCGCGTCCGCGCCGGCCAGCTCGGCGGCGGTGCATTGGCGCAGGCCGTAGTCGGCCGGCGTGCGCACTGCCATCCGCACCTCACCCGGGCGTACGTCGAACACCGTGAACGGACCGAGCGGCGTCGGCTCGTCCCAGCCCTGCGCGCCGTGAATCACGAAGGTGCGCTCGATCGGCAGCCCGCTGAAGGTGTCGGCCATCAGCCGCGCCACCTCGAGGCTGAAGGCGCCGACCAGGTGCAGCGGCGGCTGCGCCGGGTTCACCAGCGGACCCAGGATGTTGAACACGGTGCGCACGCCGAGCGCCGCGCGGATGGGTGCGACGCGGGCCATCGCCGGATGATAGTGAGGCGCGAACAGGTAGGTGAACCCGCTGGCGGCCAGACACGCGGCGGCGGCCGGCGGATCGAGCGGCACCTCGAGGCCGAGCGCCTGCAGCACGTCGGCGCTGCCGCAGCGGCTGGAGACCGAGCGGTTGCCGTGCTTCACCACCGGCACACCGCAGGCGGCGGTGAGCAACGCCGTGCCGGTGGAGATGTTGTAGCTGCCGGAAAGATCGCCGCCGGTGCCGACGATGTCGATCGCGCGCAACGGCGGCAATCCGCTGGGCAGCGCCAGGCGGCGCATCGCCTGGGCCAGCCCGCGCACCTCCTGCGCCACCGCACCCTTGGCGGCGAGCGCCGCGAGCAGCGCCCCGGCGAGCGCCGGCGGCGTCGCCGCATCGGTGAGCAGCGCCAGCAGCGCTTCGGCCTGCCCCTGCGACAGATCGCGCCGCTCGAGCAGCTGTGCGAGCAGCTCACGCCCCGCCGACATGGCGTGCTCCGCTTGCCGCGGCCCGCTCGCCGGCGCTGTATTGCAGGAAGTTACCGAGCAGCCTGGGGCCGTCGGGCGTCAGGATGCTCTCGGGGTGGAACTGCACGCCCTCGACGGTGTGGACGCGGTGGCGCACCGCCATGATCTCCCCTTGCGCGGTGCGCGCGCTCACCTCCAGCTCCGGCGGCAGGCTCTCCGGGGCCGCGATCAGCGAGTGATAACGCCCCACCTCGCACGGCTGCGGCAGACCTGCGAACAGCGTGCGTCCATCGTGGCGCACCTGCGAGGTCTTGCCGTGCATCAAGCGCGCGGCGCGCACCACGCGGCCGCCGAACACCTCGACGATCGACTGGTGTCCGAGACACACGCCGAGCACCGGGATATGCCCGGCGAACTCGCGGATCATGTCCATGGAAACGCCGGCGTCGGCGGGCGTGCCCGGCCCCGGGGAGATGCACAGGTGCGAAGGCGCCAGAGCGCGCGCGGCCTGCGGGGTGAGGGTGTCGTTGCGGTAGACGTCGACTTCTGCGCCCAGCACCAGGAACGCCTGCACCAGGTTGTAGGTGAAGGAGTCGTAGTTGTCGATCAGCAGCAGGTGCGGCTTCACAGTCCCTCCCCGGCGAGCTCGAGCGCGCGCGCCATGGCGGCGCTCTTCGCCAGCACCTCTTCGTGCTCGCTCTGCGGCACGCTGTCGGCGACGATGCCGGCACCGGCCTGGTAGCTGTACTCATCGCCGGTGAACACCAGCGTGCGGATGGTGATGGCGTGATCCATGTCGCCGCGCGCGCCGAAGTAGCCCACGGTGCCGCCGTACAGGCCGCGGCTCACCGGCTCGAGCTCATCGATGATCTGCATGGCGCGCACCTTGGGTGCCCCCACCAGCGTGCCGGCCGGAAAGGCCGCGGCGAACAGGTCGAAGGCATCGCGGCCAGCGGCCAGCTCGCCGTGCACGCCGCTCACCATGTGCATGACGTGGCTGTAGCGCTCGATGCTGCGGTACGGATCGACGCGCACGCTGCCGGCGCGCGCCACGCGCCCGAGATCGTTGCGCGCGAGATCCACCAGCATCACGTGCTCGGCGTTCTCCTTTGGATCGGCGAGCAGCTCCGCCGCGCGCAGCTCGTCGCTCGCGGCATCCGCGGCGCGCGGCCGGGTGCCGGCGATCGGGCGTAGCTGCGCGTGGCCGGCACTGAGCTTCACCAGCGCCTCGGGCGAGGAGCCCACCACCGTCACCTCGCCGAGCGCGCAGTAATACATGTAGGGCGAGGGGTTGATGAGCCGCAGCGCGCGGTAGGCCTGAAACGGGTCGAGCTCGTGACGCCCGGCGAAGCGGCTCGCGAGCACCAGCTGGTAAACATCACCCGCGGCGATGTACTCCTGCACGCGCCGCACTCCGGCGAGGTAATCCTGGTGCGCGTAGGCGGCACGCGGCGGCGCGTAGCGTCCGCGGCGGCGCCCCTCGGGCAGCGCGCCGCGCAGCGCGCGCACCACTTCGGCGCGCAGCGCGCGCCGCTCTGCTTCCGCGCCGGCGTGCAGCAGCGCGATACCGCGCGTCAGGTGATCGAACACCAGCATCGAGCGTGGCGCGACGTAGTGCAGCGCCGGCACGCCGCCGTCGTAAGCGCTGCGCGCCGTGAGACGCTCGAAGTAGCGCACCACGTCGTAGGCGGCGAAGCCCACCAGGCCGCCGGCCAGCGGCACCCCGGCGATGTCCGGCTGCGGCCGCGGTGCGGCGCGCAGTGCCGCGCGCAGCCGTGTGAGCAGCTCGCCGGCGCCCGCTGGCACCGGGTGGCGCTGCCCGCCGATCAGCAGTCCGCCGGCGTCGAGACGCACTTCCAGGCCGTCACCGAAACCGATGAATGAATAGCGCGCCAGCCGCTCGCCGCCCTCGACGCTCTCCAGCAGGAAGCGCGGTCCGAAGGAGGCGAGCTTCATGAACGCCGACACGGGGGTGTCGAGATCGCCGGTGATGTCGAACGCGGACTGCAAGACGCTACGCTCCGGAGAATCTTAAAGGCAACAAAAAACCCATCCCGGTGTCATCCGGAGATGGGTTTAATCAACAGTCGACCGTGAGCCCACTCCGTTATGAAGTGCGCCACCACCACAGACGCGCAATGCTGACAGGGTGCCCGAACATTCTGCTGCGAGTATCGCCGGGGGGCGTTCGCAACGTCAAGCAGCCGCTTGCCCCCCGCGGGCTTGCGGGTCGGCGTTCCCCGCGACGCGGCTGCTGATGCGCGCCATGACGACGTAAAAGGCGGGCGTGACGTACAGCGTCAGCAGTTGCCAGGCGCGCGCCGCTGCGCGGCAGGGGTCCGCGAGCACCCATGCCGTCAGTCCTGCCGGATCGCTTCCACCTGGATCCGCAACGCGACCTCCTGCCGAAAGCCGTACTGCAGACCCGCGTTCACGCCGAAGTCCGCGCGGTTGAAGGTGCCGAAGGCATCCGCGCCGCAGACCTCGCGCTTGACGATGGGATGATCGGCAATGCACTTGAAGGAGTCGATCCTCAACGCCAGCGGCCGGCTGACACCGTGCAGCGTGAGCTCGCCGCTGACGCTGGTGGGTGCGCCTTGCACGAAACCGCCGAGCGTGCCGTGGTATTCCGCCGTCGGAAAACGGCCGGTGTCGAGGCCATTCCAGTCGCCGATTTTCGCGGCCACCACCAGCTGGTTGAGTTTGTCGTGGCCCAGGTCGATGCTCGTTACGTCGACCACGATGGCGACCGTGCCGGTGCCGCGCGCCCGATCGAGCGTGATCGTGCCGGTCGTTGACTTGAACAGGCCGCGCCAGGTCGACAGACCGTCGAAGTGATCCACCTCGAACAGCGGATGCGTGTGATTGGGGTCGATGCGAAAAGTGTCCGCGACCGCAATAGCGGGGACCACGAGCACTGCCAGCGCCAACAGCTTGAGGCTCGCACCCGGGCCGCGGCCCGCTTGCGGGCCGGGGCGCCGGCCGCCGCCGGACAGCACCGCGACGCCCGGCAGCATCCGCCGCAGCACGGCGTCGCGCCGCCAGAGCTGATGATAAAGCGCCGCCGCGACGTGCAGCGCGACCAGGCTCATGCCGAGATACGACAGCCACACGTGCAGCGGCAGCAGCGCATCGTGATAGCGCGCGCGATCGGCTCGCGCCATGGTCGCGATCGCCGGCAACGACGGCCACGCCCAGCTGAACTGGCCAAAGACACTGGTCGTCTGGTGGCGCAGCGACATCACCAGCCATCCGCTCAGCGGTGCCAGGACCATGAACACGTACAGCAGGAAGTGCGAGATCCGGGCGAGTACGCGCAACGCCGCGGCCATCTCCGGCAGCGGCGGATGCCGGTGAGTGAGGCGCCACAGCACCCGCGCGAGGCTCAGGGCGAGGACGCACGCGCCGGTCGACATATGCAGGTCGTACGCGGATGGCAGATAGAGCACATCACCCGGGTCGAAGTGACTGAAGGAGAGCGCGAAGGCGAAATCGAGCCCAAGCAGGAGCGCGATCGCCCAGTGCAGAGTCATCGCGACGCTGTCATAGCGCGCGGCCGCAACTGCAGAGCCCATTTTCATTCTCCGGGGTGAGCCGCCTCAGGGCAGCCGCGTCCAGGTCTCCTGGAAAGTCGAGATGTGATCCCAGGAGTAGCTGCGGTTCGGCCACACCAGGTAATGCATGGTGATGAGCTTGTCATCGCGCAGGAACCCGGCCCACACCGGCAGGGTGCCGTACTCGTACAGCGTGGTGCTGAAGGTAACCGGGAC
>Ga0210394_10001137_pt1 | contig 44906 bp, 53 predicted proteins | sample IncBWC12MmetaG_FD_160121 | JGI IMG/M metagenome (GOLD analysis project Ga0210394, IMG submission 160121) | Forest soil microbial communities from Barre Woods Harvard Forest LTER site, Petersham, Massachusetts, United States - Inc-BW-C-12-M | ecosystem: Environmental > Terrestrial > Soil >...
CCGGCTCGACCTTGGCAAGGCCCCGCCCGATGGCGCGCGAGCCGATCATGCGCTTCATGCTCTTGTTGAAGGGGTTGTCGCGGCAGGCATCCAGAATGACGAGCCGCAGCTGCTTTGCGGGCTCGATGACCGTCAGAATTCGATCCAGCGGGATTGCCTCGTCAAAGGCGTCGATGTCGCGTTCAAGCACCGCATCGACCGGGATCAGGTAGTTGTTGCCGTTGATCTCGATGCCGTGCCCTGCGTAATAGACGATGGCGACATCGGCGTCGCGAACGCTGTCGGAGAAATCGCGCAGCGCACGGCGCATCTCGCCTACGCTGAGATCGCGTTTGAGCTCGACGACATCGAAGCCGGCCCTCTTGAAGATGGCCGACATCGCTTCGGAATCGTTGGTGGGATTGGCGAGCCGTGTCACGTTTTGATAGGCCGAGTTGCCCATCACTAGCGCCACGCGCTTCTCGGCGAAGGAAGGCTGAGTGAAAAGCCATGTCGAGCAGACGGCCAACAGAATGGCCATAGCGGCGCGCATCCCCAAATCCCCCAAACGGCACCGAGTCGAAGCCTAACATCCGAAGCAATGCGCACAATAATTCAGGGCCGAATTCTTTCTGTGACCGATATCACACTTCGGACGGCTTGGTGGCCGCGTCTTAGCCTTCTTGCCTTGCCTCGGAAACCTTCGCCCTGATCGGCGCCACCGGCCGCCGCGCCTCGCCGGCTTCGAGGACGAAGCGCTGGTCGAGCGAGAACCAGGGCGCTGCGAAGCCGAGTTCGCCCGACGGCTCGTCGTGACGGACATAATTGCCGATCAGCGCCCGCGTGACACCGAACTGCACGTCCGAATCGATATGCGGGTCGTCCGGCGAGTAGACTTGCGAGATCAGCGTTTTGAAGCTGGGCTTAAAGACCATGAAGTGCAGATGGGCGGGGCGGAAGTTGTGGCGACGGGTGGCGCGCACCAGGTCGCCGACAGGGCCATCGACCGGAATCGGATAACCCGCCGGCTTGACGCTACGGAAGTCAAATCGCCCCTCCGCATCGGAGACAAAGCGCCCGCGCAGATTCATCTCGGCCTGGCTGGGGTCCTGGTTTTCATAAAGGCCTTCCGGCGATGAATGCCAGACGTCGATTTCGGCGCCGGCAACTGGTTTTCCGCTGGCGTCTTCAAGCGAAACGCGAACGAGGAGTTGCGGCCCCGGCGTCGGTGAGCGCACCAGCGAGGAGCCGCTCGCGGCCGCTGGCTGATCGTCCCGCCAGAATGGGCCGAGCATATTGGCCTGGGTTTCGGTTTGACCGTTATTGCCGTTGTTGAGCAGGCAGAGCAGCGACGACACGCCGAGCGAGCCCGCCATCAACACCACCTCGTTGTGCGAGGCGGTCGTCTTCTGCCCCAGCGCGGCAATGATCCGCACGGCTTCGCCGAACTCGCGCTCGGTGAGGCGGACCTCGCGGACAAAGCCGTGCAGATGTCGCACAAGCGCCAGCAGGATGTCGCGCAAGCGGGAATCCTGCACGCGGGAGATAGCCTCTTCCACCGCCTCCGTCACGTCAGCCTGACTTTCGATGATCATGTTTGTTTACCGACGCGTCGCGGTGAACTTGATCCCGCCGCCGTAAGGGCTGTCGACAAAAATGCCGTTGCCGTCTTGTGAGAGAGTCATGCGGTCTGTACGAGCCGTACCCCCATTGCTCCAAACGACATTCACGGTGTTGCCTGCACAGCTCCATTTGCCTGTGGTCCCGCTGGAGGGATGCAGGGCGGTGCCGTCCTTGTGGAAGATCGCGTCATTTATGCTCGGATACCATGACCATGTCCCGACGATCCTGTTGCAGGAACGGCCGGATGCAGTTTCCCGCGCGCTCGCAGCCGACCGCTTCGGAAGTGGTGCCGCTCGCTGCCTGTCCACCTCCTCGCCACCCGATATGGATTTGTCCTGTTTGCCAATCGTGCCGCCGATACTGCCGGCCTGTGCCAACACCCAGGATACGTCGGCGAACGCGGAAAGCGACATGGCTAGCGTGACAATGCCGATGAATGCGCGCCGCTTCATACCAACTCCTGAATTCGTAAAGCATCGTACTGGTTAAGCCGGGGCGCTGGAAGACCCGGCCATCTGCACCGCGTCGAGGTATTTTAAGCTAGCACCGAATGCTGGTCCCGAAGAGCGGGCGACAAAAAAGCCGGCGCAACGCGCCGGCTTTCGATGTCGTTGATCTTGTTCGCCTCAGGCCTTGACCAGCGGGCCTCGGGAGGCCGGGCCCTTCGACCCGCCGCCGCCCGGCCCATTCGGCTTCGGCTTGCGGGGCACGGCGCGCTTGCGCGCGCCCGGCAGCTTCTCGGGCTTGGGCGTGACCGGTCCTTCGACAAAATCGAAGCCGATCTTGTCCTGAGACGTCGCCTCGTCCTTGACCAGCACGACACGCACATGGCCGCCGCCCTTGAGCTTGCCGAACAGAACTTCGTCGGCGAGCGGCTTCTTGATGTGCTCCTGAATGACGCGCGCCATTGGGCGAGCGCCCATTTGCTCATCATAACCGTGCTGCACCAGCCAGGCCTTGGCCGGCTCGGACAATTCGATTGTGACGTCACGGTCGGCCAGCTGCGCCTCGAGCTGAAGCACGAACTTCTCGACCACCATTCCGATCACATCCGCATTGAGGTGCGCGAACGAGACGATGGCATCGAGACGGTTGCGGAATTCCGGCGCGAATTGCCGGGTGATCGCCTCGTGGTCGTCGCCTTCCCGCTTTGAGCGGGTGAAGCCGAACGCCTGCCGCGCCAGATCCGCCGCGCCGGCATTGGTGGTCATGATCAGGATCACGTTGCGGAAGTTGACCTGCTTGCCGTTATGGTCGGTCAAGCGGCCATGATCCATGATCTGCAGCAGCACGTTGTAGAGATCAGGGTGCGCCTTCTCGATTTCGTCGAGCAGCACCACGCAGTGCGGATGCTGGTCGACGCCGTCGGTCAAAAGACCACCCTGGTCGAAGCCGACATAGCCGGGAGGCGCGCCGATCAGACGCGACACCGTGTGCCGCTCCATATATTCGGACATATCGAAGCGAATGAGTTCGACGCCCAGCGAAGCCGCCAACTGCTTGGCAACTTCGGTCTTGCCGACGCCGGTCGGGCCTGAAAACAGATAGCAGCCGATCGGCTTTTCCGGCTCTCGCAGGCCGGCGCGGGCGAGTTTGATCGATGCCGAGAGGGCTTCGATCGCCTTGTCCTGGCCAAACACCACGCGCTTTAAGGTCTGGTCGAGATGCTTGAGCACCTCGGCATCATCTTTCGAGACGCTCTTGGGCGGAATCCGCGCCATCGTGGCGATCGTCGTTTCGATTTCCTTGATGCCGATCGTCTTCTTGCGCTTGTTCTCGGCAACCAGCATCTGCGCCGCGCCGGACTCATCGATCACGTCGATCGCCTTGTCCGGCAGCTTGCGGTCATGGATGTAGCGCGACGACAATTGCACCGCGGCCTCGATCGCCTCGTTGGTGTATTTCAGCCGGTGATAATCCTCGAAATAGGGTTTCAAGCCCTTGAGGATCGCAATCGCGTCCTCCACCGTCGGCTCGTTGATGTCGATCTTCTGGAATCGCCGCACCAAAGCGCGGTCCTTCTCGAAATGCTGGCGATATTCCTTGTACGTCGTCGAGCCCATGCAGCGAATGGTGCCCGAGGCCAAGGCCGGCTTGAGCAGGTTGGACGCATCCATCGCGCCGCCGGACGTAGCACCAGCACCGATCACGGTGTGGATCTCGTCGATGAACAGGATCGCGTTCGGATGCGCCTCGAGTTCCTTCAGCACCTGCTTGAGGCGCTCCTCGAAGTCGCCGCGATATCGCGTTCCGGCCAAAAGCGTGCCCATGTCGAGCGAGAACACCGTCGATGCCGACAGCACTTCCGGCACTTCGCTGTCGACGATGCGCTTGGCGAGCCCTTCGGCAATCGCGGTCTTGCCGACGCCGGCTTCGCCAACGAACAGCGGATTGTTCTTCTGCCTGCGGCAGAGCACCTGAATAGCGCGGTTGATTTCGGCGTTACGTCCGATGACGGGGTCGATCTTGCCGTCGCGCGCCTTCTTGTTGAGGTTCACGCAATAGGTCTCGAGCGCCTCGCCCTTCTTCTTGGTATCCTCGTTGCCCTTGGTCTCGGTCTCTTCGTCGACGCCGCGCACCGGGCGCGCTTCGGAGACCCCCGGCCGCTTGGCGATGCCGTGGCTGATGTAATTGACCGCGTCGTAGCGGGTCATGTCCTGCTCTTGCAGGAAATAGGCGGCGTGGCTCTCGCGCTCGGCGAAGATCGCGATCAGCACATTGGCGCCGGTGACCTCCTCGCGCCCCGAGGACTGGACGTGAATCACCGCGCGCTGGATCACGCGCTGGAAGCCGGCGGTCGGCTTGGCGTCGTCGGCGCCGTCGGTCACAAGATTTTCGAATTCGGTCTCGAGATAGTTGACCAGGCTCGTCCGCAACTTGTCGAGGTCGACGCTGCATGCCCGCATCACAGCCGCCGCATCGGAATCATCGATCAGCGACAGCAGAAGATGTTCGAGCGTCGCATATTGATGATGACGCTCGTTCGCAATCGCCAGCGCTCGATGCAGGGATTGTTCTAGGCTTTGGGAAAAAGTCGGCATTCGCGTCCTCTGTGGTCCCCGCTATCATGATCGTCGTTGGCCGGTGAGGCAATAACAACCTTTGTCATATATAGTTGCTACCGATCGTGGCGAAAGATCGGTTCACACGGTTCTTTCCGCACGCTCACGTGAAGAGCCGGATTTACCCGTGTTTTTCCGGGTTAATCTGCCCTCGCCTTAACCTGCCCTAGCAGATGCAAGTCCCGTTCCGGTTTTTCGGAAGGCGGCACGGGCGCGCAACGTCACTTCTTTTCCATCACGCATTGCAGGGGATGCTGGTGCTTGCGTGCAAAATCCATCACCTGGGTCACTTTCGTTTCGGCGATTTCGTAGGTGAAAATACCGCATTCCCCGATGCCGTGGTGATGGACGTGCAACATGATCTTGGTCGCGGCCTCAACGTCCTTCTGGAAGAACTTCTCAAGCACGTGAACGACGAACTCCATCGGCGTGTAGTCGTCATTCAAAATCAGGACGCGATAAAGATTGGGCCGCTTGGTCTTCGGCTTGACCTTGGTGATAACGGAAGTGGCCGGACCGCCGGTCCCGCCAGCGCGGTTTTCATCGTTGGACATTCGAGGAGAGAATGCAGCGATCGACGAGCGGTGCGGACCGGGGCTGGTAATCAATCGTAACATGGTGGGCTTGCTTGAAGTCCTCTGGAGCTCCGATTCCGAAGTTCGCAAGCTATCACGGCGACCTCTGATGCGAACTTCGGAATCAAAGGAACTCCAGCAACTATTGGTTTCTAGCCTGCGGCAAGAACGTGAATATGGGTCCGGCGTTCCCCTGTCGCAAGCTCGGAAAAACCATCCGCGACAGCCCGCTTGCAGCAAGTCCGATTCCCACGACCGCGTCTCTCAAAAGATTAGTCAATTCGGCCCGCTTTGACAAAGCTGGAGGCACCACCGCGGCCAACATGACTCCTGAATATCAAGACGCGTTTTTGAACCTGGCTGGCACACCGCCGCTTCGTCAGGCGGCTTAGCAGCCCCCAACCGGGCAGTCCCAATCCAATATTCGCACCCCATCTCGACAGGCGCTTTGCGTGAGGGGCACCCGCAAATAAGGGCTTTAAGATCGCCAGGAATTGTGCGATGCACAAGGGCGTCTGGAGATTCCCGCAAGGAAACATCGAATTCCGCACTTTCCCGCAATGCTTTCTTAATCTTTTGGAAACCCCGGTCCCCTAACCTGATTCTTCGGGTCTGCCCGGTTTGGGGCAGGCATGGAAATCTGTTTGTGAACAGCGTCTTAGCTAGAATGGCGGACTGTCAGCCGGCCGTGCGGAGTTAACCCTCGGTGCCGGTTTCTGAACAGGGAAACATCACCGGGCCGTAGGGCATAATTTGGCCTCACGAACCAGTGATCAAGACAGAAAATGGGACGGGAAAGTTCATGCTTCGGACAAGCTTGGTTGCCTCGCATCATTTGCGGGTTTGCTTTTTCGGGTTTGTCGCGGTCACCGCCGCGGTCACTTTCACCACCGACATCGCCGAGGCGCGGCGCTACAGGCACTCCTACCATCACGTACACCATTACCGGTCAGAATCGCACGAGAGCTACAGCCCGGCCTTCTCCTCCATCGTTGTAGACGGCAATTCCGGCGCGACGCTTTCATCGAGCAATCCGGACGCGAGCCGCCATCCGGCTTCGCTGACGAAAATCATGACGCTTTATCTGCTGTTCGAGCGCCTCGATGCCGGCAAGATGAAGCTCGACACCGAAATGCCAGTGTCCGAACACGCATCCGACCAGGACCCGACCAAACTTGGCTTGCTGCCCGGCCAGACCATTCGCGTCGAAGATGCGATCAAGGGGTTGGTGACACGATCCGCCAACGACGCGGCCGTGGTGATCGCCGAAGCCCTTGCCGGCAGCGAAGACGATTTCGCCAAGCTGATGACCCGCAAGGCGCATATGCTGGGCATGAGCAAGACGGTCTATCGCAACGCGTCGGGATTGCCCGATGACGCGCAGGTAACGAGCGCGCGCGACCAGGCGACACTGGGCCGCGCAATCCAGGACCGCTTCCCGCGTTATTATCGTTATTTTTCCACGGCCGAGTTCACCTTCCGCGGCCATTCGATCTCCAACCACAATCATCTCCTCGGCACGGTCGAAGGCGTGGATGGAATCAAGACCGGCTATACCCGCGCTTCCGGTTTCAATCTCGTCACGTCGATGCGCCGGGGAAACCGTCATCTGGTCGGCGTCGTCTTGGGCGGCCGCAGCGGCAGCTCCCGCGACGCCACCATGCGCAGCCTCTTGGCCGAGAATCTTGAAAAGGCTTCGACCCGGCGCACGGTCGCGGCGATCATCGAACGTAACCCGACTGAGGCCAGCTCCGATATCGCAGAAGCCGAGATAGCAGCCCCGCCCGCCGCATCGCCCGTTCAATCCGCGCCGATGCCGATCGCCCCGCAGCCCCGGCCCGCCAGCGCCGCCTCGCTGATGTCGCAAGCCAGCGCCGCGATACCGACCAGGAGCGAACCCAAGACCGAGCCGAAGACCGAGCCCGCGCCGCTGACAAGCGGGGTCATCCAGACCCAGCCGATCGCGGCTATCCCCGGCTCGTCCGAACCGATGAAGCCGGTCAAGGTAAAAACTGTCCAGATCAAGGCCGGACAGGTCAAGCTGGCCGCCGCAGGTCCGGCCCAGCCGGCTCCCCCCGTCACCAACGCCATCGCGGCGCGGACCGAAATACCGGAAACCTCGAGCGCGCTCGCCGCCAAGATTGAAAATGCCAAGACTGAAAATGCCAAAGCCGAAAAGGCCGACACCGTAGCCGCCAAGCCAGACGTCGCGCGCACCGAACTACCGCCGCAGCCGGCCAACCATGGCACCGGCAACGGCATTCTGGGCGTGTTGCCGGCCTCCAGCCTCTCCTCCGCATCGCCCTCGCAAGCGATGGCCTATGCCGATCCCTCCCCTCGCGCGCCGCCGCCCCCAAGCGTCCAGCCGAGCAACCCGAGCAAGCCCGAAGTGACCCATAGCGGATGGATGATTCAGGTCGGCGCGCTCGAAAGCGAAAGCGAAGCCCGCCAGCGCATCGACGAAGCCCGCAGCCAAGCCCACGGCCTGCTCAACAAGGCCGATCCGTTCACCGAACCGGTGGTCGCCAAGGGCGACCGCAAGCTGTTCCGCGCCCGTTTCGCCGGGCTCGACCGCGACCAGGCCGAGGCGGTATGCCGTACGCTCAAGCGCAGCGACATGTCCTGCATCACGGTTCGGAACTAAACATACCCTCGCGCCGCCGGACTTGTCACAACTCTGCGGTTTGCAAACTTCTCGTCAATATTTTGCGGTTAAACCTGAATGAAATCGGCCGCGCCGGGCAACGGCGGGCGGTAAGGGCGTCATCCGGAAGCAGGCAGAGGCGGCTCGCAGTTTTTTGCGTTTGATGCGTGCTGGAGTTAGTTGCGATGCGTGCGAAGCAAAACCTCCTTGGCCTCGTTTACACGGGCCGCGAGGTACGTCGACCCCCCCTGATCGGGATGCAGTTTCTTCATGAGCGCACGATGGGCCCGACCGATCTCGTCGCGCCCCGCTCCCGGCTTCAGGCCAAGGATTTGATAGGCCTCCTCGTCCGTCATTTTGCCACTCGGCGCCGGGCGGTGCTGCCGGCCTGCCGTGTCTCCTTGCGCGTTCTGACGCCAAGCGGGAAACCGGCGGTCCAGATAGCTTTCAAGTAACGGCACGCTTTCAGCATCCAGCTCTGAAAACATTCCGAGCAACGGCGGGAGGTCGAATTCTTCCAGCGAGTGGCCGGCATGCGGGCCGGAGACGATCATTCCCGTCAGCGTGCCGGTGTCGTGATCAAGCGTCATCTCGAAAAACCGGGAGCGCACCTGTGAGGCCTTTCCGGCCGAACGTTGCCCACCGGCGCGGCCGAATATCCCGCCGAAATTGCCAAAGCCCGGCGTTGCAAACGGCGACCAGCCCAATAATCCCGCGCCAAAGATGCCGAGTGGCACAGCCACCGCGAGTTCGCCTTTGATGCCGGTAAACGCGGCGACCGCCAGCGCCAAAACGCCGCCGCCGATCTTGACGGCGCGCGCGAGCACGGCCGGATTGGCTGCGCGAAACATCTGCAGCAGAGAGTAGAGAACGATGACGGCAATGGCGCCGGCGACCAGAGTGAGCATGGCGTCAATATAGTGCGCCCCGGGAGGAAAAGTATGCCGGCCTTGACCGGAGCGGTTGCAGCCGCACCATCAAAAAACCGCGTTGGCGAAGCGATACCTTACAAGTACGATTGCGAAAGCGGCTTGATGGCGAAGGAGCGCGAGCATGGCAGCGCAGGGTTTGATCACGATCAAGAGCAGCCACGCCCCGCGCGACACCATGAACCGGCTGGAGGCCGCGGTTACGGCAAAGGGCATGATGGTGTTTGCCCGGATCGATCACGCCGCCGGCGCATCGCAGGCAGGTCTTTCCTTGCGGCCAACGGAGGTTCTGATCTTCGGAAACGCCAAAGGCGGCACGCCCTTGATGCAGGCCGTCCAGACGGTCGCGATCGACTTGCCGCTCAAGGCGCTGGTTTAGCAGGACGCATCGGGGGATACCTGGCTTTCCTGGAACGATCCGGCATGGCTTGCGGCGCGGCACCGTCTTGCCGGAACCGACGTCGTGGTCGGCAAATTGACTGCCGTATTGGGTGAGGTCGCCGAAACCGCCACGGCCGCGTAGAAATTCAAGCCTTACTTGATCTGGCCAAGCAGGCGGGCTGCGCCACTTCCGCTTTTTGAAAGGCGCAACAGAGCCTCGCGCCCGCCGGCGGCATAGGCGGCCGCCGCGCGCAGGAGTTCTCCCAATTGCGCGGCCGCACCCGGATCGAACCGCGACCACGCGCCACCTGTCAGTCGCGCAATTTCACGAAACGTCTGCTCGACGGTTGCGTCGTGCCCTTCCTGAAACATGAACACGGGTACCTTGAGCAGGCCGAGTTCGCCCGCTTTCACACAGAGCTCGTCGGCGCTCTCCTCCATGGCATCGCCGACAAACACCACAGCCCGCACGCCGGAAGCGACCGCTTCGCGCCTTGCCTCGGACAACACCTTTCCGATCTGGGTATTGCCGCCGCGGCAATCGATCTTGCCCATCAATCCCGCCAATGTCGCGCTGTCCGAAATCCATCCGGTGGCACGGCATTCGTTCAGGCCGCGATAATAGACGAGGCGGATGTCGAGGCTGCCGAGCGCTGCGGCCTCTCGAAACATATCGGCCTGCAGCGCGCACGCCATATCCCATGTCGGCTGCCGGCTCATGGTCGCATCGAGTGCAAAGACCAACCGGCCCTTGCCGCCTGCCGCATAAGGCGACATCGCCTTCGCCTTGGCGACGAAGGCGGCGATGTCTTCGGCGGTGGATGGTTCTCGCTGCGGCAGCGAGCTGCCCTCGCGGCCTTTGGCCACCTCGGCGCTCGACCTGGACCCACCAGGCTTGGACCCACCAGGCTTGGAGCTGCCAGGCTTGGAGTTGGCAGGTTTGGAATTGGCAGGTTCACCGGACATCGAATGCTCCCGCAACCCTATGTGGGTTGGGGGCCAGCGCCGGTCAATGCACGGCCGTCCTCGGCAAAAATTTTCGGCAGATTGCGGTCAGTTGCGCGCGACCGGCGCATAAGGCGCGACCGGCCCGGCATCGGTCATCGTAGGCGGCGTAGTGGTATCGACCGGCCGAAGCGGGCTATCGTCGTCGAGCATCTTGTCCAGCGTCTCCTGGATCGTCGTCTTGGCCTCCTCGGAGCCGGTATCGCGCATATCATTGTGCTGGAACGAGGTACGCACGACCGTAATACCGGCCTTCTCGCAGATTTCGTCGTTGGGAACGACGCCGGGATCCGGTTTGAAAACAGGGTCCTTCGAACGGAAGGAGATAATCTTGAAACGGCCGTCGGTCATGAATGGAACGCGCAGATTGTCCAGCGTCACCACCTTCTTGATCTGATCGGGATAGAGCTTGGCGAAATACATCGAGATATCGCCGCCGTTGGAATGTCCGACCATGGTCAGTTGATCGTAATCGGCGTTGGCTTGGACCCTCTTCAACTCGTCGATCGCAAAGCGGATATTGGCCACACCCCGATGATATTGCGGCAGGCGCCCGACATAGAGTTCACCCACCTTGGTGACGAGCGGGGCGTCGGAGGCGAGGTCATGCTGAATGCTCACGACCATGTAGCCGCGTGCGGCAAACAGGTTCGCCAGAAAGGAGTACTCGGTAAACTTGACGGTGTTGCCGTGATTGAGGATCGCCACCGGCAACCTGATCAGCCCGGCATTGGCCTGCAATTCGCGGTCGCGACGCACCGCGACGTCAACTTCAACCGGGCGATCGCCGCGTGCCGTGTCATGAAACATCAGCGTTTCATGCCGGATCGCCCACTTGCTCGCGGTGAAATAGCCAACCGCTACCAAAGCAGACAGTGAAAGCAGAACGGCAATTCCACGTTTCATGTTCGTCCTCGGTGGGGCCGCTTCAACTGCGCGAATTTCATGTCCCCACCCCGCATCACGCTTTCTTAATATAAATCACACTGCCGTGGCGGGAAGACCAAATATTGGCACTTCCCCGCCCGATCATTGTGCGGCGCACTATTTCTCGTGCACCGTGGCGCCCAAGACGGATTGGCCGAACGCTCTCAGGAGTGAACGCGCAAGATCAAGGGTTGGTTCAGATCTTCGGTAAAAGGCAGGTAAAACAAAGCCCTGGTAAACAAGCAATGAGCCGGTCGGCCCGGATCTCAGGGAGTGCGATGGGGCGGGTAGTGCCGCAAGGCAGGATTTTCGCCATGGCTGGCGAAAAGGTCAGGCGCCGAGGATATCGTGAAGTTCGAGCGGCTTGTCGACCTGACTGAACCACTCGGCGCGGTTGGCGGCGCGGCGGCGTCCACGTTCGTCGAGCGGTAATTTGAGCTGGCGCAGCAGGCTCGTGACTTCCTCGCGCGCCGTCACATGCCCCAGGTTCGGGCGGGTGCCGAGCGTTGCCTCGTCGAGGTCGTCAAGTGCGGTCAGACCGCGTGGAAAGAACTCGCGATAGACCACCCGCTCGGCAAAGCCGTCGATCGAGCGAAAGCCGAGCCGCAACGACAGCTCGTTCAGACCATCGGCCACCAGCTGCTTGTTGCGCGATCCGAGCATGGACAGCCGGTTACGGACCACAATCCAGTCGGTGCTGGCGCCGTCGATCTGACGCCGCTTGCGCCTGGTATCGCGCACCATCTCGGCATAGTGGCTTTCGCCGGTGACGGAATAGGTTTCGGGGTCGACGGTTCCAAGAACGTCGAAATCGAGGAAAGAGTCGTTGATCGGCGTCACCAGCGTATCGGCCATCGAATGCGCCAGCCGCATCAGATAGCTGTCGGAACCCGGGGTATCGATCACGATAAAATCGAAGCTGTGTTCGACCGCCCTCACCGATTCTTCGAACTGCTCGAATTCGGTCATCTCATTGTCGGCGATCTGCATGGTCTGACCGAGCTTGATGCAGCAATGCACGGGAAGTTCGAGATCAAGGCCCGTCCGCTTCGCCCATGCCCGGCGGTTGTTGATGTAACGGGTGAAGCTTTGCTGGCGGCAGTCGAGATCGATGGTGGCGACGCGCTGGCCGGCCTTCAGCAAGGCGACCGCAATATGCAAGGCCGTGGTCGACTTGCCCGAGCCACCCTTCTCGTTGCCCAACACAACGACATGAGCCGAGCCTGATTGACCCTGACTAGTCTGCAGCAACATGCTTCGACCCCCTTACGTCATCTTCAAATTACGCGCGAGCCTGGTCAAGTTAAATGCGCAAATGTTTTCTCAAATCGATGGCCGGCCTACCTTAATGGTGAATCGCGCGTAGCATGCAAGCGGCAACGGTATTGGGCTGGCCGATTTTCCGAAAGCGCCAGCGCGACCCCTCCCCTCGAGGTCTTGCCGCGCTTGGCGGCAAGCCGCCGGGCTTGATAAGGTCGGCCGGTCACCGGCTCCGCCACGCCACAACCTCCGATCCCCTGCTTCCTGCCTCGAAGATCGAAACCCGATGCCGTCAAGCCCCATGATCGCCCGCACCGTCCCTGCGCTACGCCGCGCGCTCGAAGGCCTTCGCGCGAGAAAAGCCACGATCGCGCTTGTTCCAACCATGGGAGCGCTCCATGACGGCCATGTGTCGCTCGTTCGGCTGGCAAAGCGGCGCGCCCGAAAGGTCGCCGTATCGATCTTCGTCAACCCCACCCAGTTCGCGCCGACCGAGGATTTCGGATCGTACCCGCGGACTTGGAGAGCCGACCTTGCCAGACTGACGGCGGAGGGTGTCGATCTGATCTGGAATCCCGACGTCAAGACGATGTACCCGGAGGGCTTTGCGAGCCGTATTATTACGGATGGGCCCGCCACGGTCGGCCTGGAAGATCGCTTCCGGCCGCATTACTTCGGCGGCGTCACCACCGTGGTCGGCAAGCTCTTTACGCAGTGCCGTCCGGATTTCGCGATCTTCGGCGAAAAGGATTTTCAGCAATTGCGGGTCGTCACGCGCATGGCCGCCGATCTCGATCTTGGCGTGAAGGTGATCGGTTCCAAAACCGTGCGCGAGCGCGATGGACTCGCGATGTCATCGCGCAATGTCTACCTGTCGCCGGAGCAACGCCGCGCCGCCCCCGTCCTGTTCCGGACCATGAAGGAAACCGCCCATCGCCTGCGCGCCGGCGATGATCTGGCGGCCGCGCAGAGGGGCGGCGAAGAGAGGATCACGGCCGCGGGTTTTGCGGTGGATTATTTTGAGGCCCGCCACGCAGAAACGCTCGCGCCGGTCGCCTCGATCAGGGAGGGACCGTTGCGGATTCTGGTCGCCGCTAGAATCGGAAGCACCCGTCTGATCGACAACATCACGGTCTGAACGCCAAGGTTGCGGGAACTTCGGATGCGGGAACTAGAGCAGCCCGAGATCGCGTAATTCGCGGCGCATCGGTTCCGGCATCGCGGCAATCCCCGATGCAGCCGACTTCGCAAGATCGGGCGGCGCGGCGTCCGTTTCGAAATACCGCCATCCCTGAAACGCCCGCATCGGACGCGGCGAAACCGGGATCACCTTCGGCTGCATCACCAAGCGGCACCGTCCGATCCGGTCCCGGTCGCGAAAGGGTTCGATGGCGATAAGCTTTTCGCGCGCAGCAATTTCGCCGCGGATGACCCAGTAGAGCGAGCCTCCCGCCAGCAAGTCCTCGATGCGTTTGGGCGTCATCCGCGTGACGTGAATATGGTGAGGCGGCAGGCCTTTCTTTTTGGCCGCCTGGATGCGCTCGGTGACCCAACCCTTCAGGTCCTTCACGGAGTCGCAACCGACACAAAGCTTGATCAGATGGAGGGGCATTTTTTTGATTTGGGCACAAACACGCTAGTGGAGTGGATCTGACATTCGCATTCCCTATCGTATTGGCCGCGGATCCATAAAGCGAATGGCAAATCCAGAACTCCACCGGAAATCTATATTTGTTAATGGTCCTTAGCGAAGGATCAATTGTTGGAAGCGGCCGGCGCCGCAGGCGCAGGCGTAATCGGCACCGGCGCGGGCGTATGGGCAGGTTTCGGCGCCGCCTGCTTCTTGGCCGCAGCCAATGTCGGCGATGCCGCAGCCGTCGGCCGCGCCGATGGCGTTGGCGTATTTGCCGGCTGTGTGGGCGAACGTGATGCCGATGCCGTCGCGCCGGGTTCAGCCGTCATGATGCTGACGGGCGGGGTCGAAGAGGCACTCGGAAATTCGGCATTGGTCGGCTTACCCGTCGGCACGCCCGGAATAAGCGCCGCAACCGGCGCGGCGGCGACCACCGGCGGCGCATTCCAAACGACCGAATAGCGGGCGATCATGCCGTCATAGGTCCGCTCGTCGATGTTCGCGGCAATACGGCGCCAATCGGTCAAGAATTTGAACGCCGCACAGTCGGACGCCGTGCAATGGTCGCGCGCGACCAGCACCTCTGCCATCAGCCCGTACCGGTCGTGCTCGACCGCACGGCGGAGCGCCTCGAGTTCGGGCGTCGTGTTCTTTTTGGCGTCTGCCGCGTCACCGAACCCGGTCAGGCGGTTGATCTGGCGCGCGGCGTAGGAAAGCGCCGCGGCGGTCGATTCGGGCGAGCCGAATAGGGCCTTTTCGCAAGCGGTCAGAACCGCCTCTCCCGCCAGATCGTCAACACAAGCGAGTGCCGGCAGGCTGGACGTCATTGAAGAAGGCCTGACGTCCTCGGTCGTAGCGGAATTGCCCGCACCGAACCCGCGGGCGGTTGCAGCCAGAGCAACGCCTACCGCCAGCAGCGTGATCACCGTCAGGGCGCCGTTCGCTACCGACTTCTCGGCCCGCAAAAGCGTTATGACCGCAATAACCGCGAAAAATCCAGCCGCGGCCAATGTCAGCCACATCGGAAATGCGGGAGATCGCCAAATTTGATCGAGCGTGTTGGCCCAGGCCCAATTCATGCGCGACGTCCCCTAGTGGTCCAATTCCAACGTTTGCACCCCGGTGTGCCAGGCATGTCGGCAAATGTTAGAATCAAAGGGCCACTAGCAAGTACTATGAAGATTCCAGCACGACTTTGGTTCGGAAGTCCGCATGGCGGACGTCAGCAAACTGCTCCATCGGAAAGCCGCAAGACGTTGCTGCGAACCGGGCCTTTTGACGACGAGCGAAACGGAAATCCGTTTCGCCCGCCATGACACGTCATTTCAGGAAACCGCGAGCTGGCTTTCCTTGGCTACACGTTCGAACGCTTCAGTCGAGCTCTTGATCCGATACTGGCAGTCATCTCCGTCGGTCGGAAGCAGGCGGATCACCTCGTAGGTTCCGCTCGCGGCCGGACGTGCAACGTTGCTGGCGGTAAAATAGACGGTCTCTCCAACGTTATATTTATGCTTCAACGCCCTCTCCATCACGCAAAACGTCAGCTTTCGCCCACGGTCCCGCTTGCGTCGGCTGACTGAAAAACAACGGTTATATAGCATGCGGCCTGACTTTTTGGCCAGTTACATCAGCACATGGCAAATACGACGATCTTGCAGGTTTTTCAGTAAGATAAACCGCCGATTGCCGGCTCGCTGCCGATGCGGAGCCGATCCGCGGGCGGAGGGACGGAACTTGGCGTTCCGGCAAGCAAATAATACCGCCGGGCCTCGCCCGGCGGCCACTAAACCCCTTCCCTCGAGAAATCAGGCCGTATGCGGCAGCTTTCCGTCCGGGCTTGCGTGATCGACGGCCTTCGGCAGTTGCTGCGCCAGGACCTGGCTGATCTGGTCGACCGGGATATTGAATTTGGCGGCCAGTTGCCTGACCGTGTCGCTACCCAATACCTGCTGGAGTTGCTCGGCCGTGATCGGCAGGTTCTGCCCGTTGCCGAGCCAGGATTTGACCTGATCGCCCAAACCCGCCTGCTGCAACTTGGCGACGATGGCCGTCAGTCCGCCCTGATTGCCATTGCCCAACACCTGGCTCAGTACAACCGGCAGAACGGCGCCTTCCAATTGTCCGAGCGCGCCCTTGAAGGCAGGCGAATTTTCCAACGAATCAAGAATTCCCATGGCCGAACCCCTTTGGGTTAGTTGAGCGACGTCCGTTCCAGATTCAGACTGCTTTTGCCGGGTCGGGTCAAGCTGCGAATTCAACCGGTGGTGCGGATTTGAAGGCGCTCAGCAGGCGGATCCGTAACGCCGATGTCACAATCTGACTGCCGGCGCTTCCTAACGCTAACGATGATGTTGGAATCGAAACTGCTGGGACTGAAACTAAGGTGAAGGCTCGACATCGGGTGCCCGCGGGCTGAGATCGCGAGACGGCATGGTCTCGTCCACCTGCGATTTGAGGTGAACCGCCTTGTCCACCAGGATTGCCGCAAGCTGCGGGTCGTTGGTGGCCTGGGCAAATTTCAAAAGAGACGTCGCCTGGCGCGCCAGATACTGCCTACCGATCATCGTGCACCCCGCAAGTACTTGAGGCGGGTGCAACGCCTGGTGATAGAATTTGTTTCGGCGCAATTGTCGAAAAGTGAACTTAGCGGGTTCCATTGGGAACAGGAAAAATCGCCGGGAACCGGCAAGAGCCCGTTGGCGATTCGCGCTTAAACGGTTTCGAATTTCGCGATGACGATCGTCTCGGCAAGGCCGGCCTTGGTCCATTCCTGAAAGGCAGGCAGTGCCATCATCGTATCCATATAGCGCTGGGCCTCCGCCGTCACCGCAATCGCATAGGTACGGAAGCGATGCACCACCGGGGCGAACATGGCGTCAACCGCGGTAAACTCGCCAAACAGGAACGGCCCCGACTGACCATAACGGGCACGGCACTCGCTCCAGATTTCTTGAATGCGAGCGATGTTGGCGCGGGCTTCCGGCGACAATTCAATGGCTCCGACCAGGCGATGCAGATTCATGCCGCACTCGTTGCGAAGCGCCGCAAAACCCGAATGCATCTCGGCCGATATCGACCGCGCATGCGCTCGATGCGAAGGGTGCCCGGGCCAGAGCCGCTTTTCGGGAAAGCGTTCGGCGATGTATTCGATGATCGCGAGTGAATCCCAGACGGTGACATCGCCGTCGACCAGAATCGGCACCTTTCCGGAGCGCGAGAAATCCAGGATCTTCCGCTTGTCGGCCTCCCCGCTATAGAGCGAAATGAAGATCTCCTCGAAAGGAATGTTGTTGGCGCGCAACGCCAGCCACGGCCGCATCGACCACGATGAATAGTTCTTGTTGCCGATCACGAGCTTCAAGGTCATCGCCAGATCATTCCTCAACCGGAAAGTGGAAACGGCAGTTTGCCATGTCATGCCGCACGCGTTCAAGGTGCGCGGCCTGGCAACGGGCCGTTGCCGCGACCAGGCCTGCGTGGCAGCATTCATTGGCTTTTGGGGGACCGACGCATGCGCGCTTACCTGGTCGATATTCTGGCGGTCGGCTTTTTCATTCTAGAGTGGGCGGTGTATGCGCTCACCCTGGAATATACCGCCTATGGACGCGACAGTCTTTCGGCCCGCATGCACATCTATCGCGAGGTATGGATCCGCCGCATGCTCGACCGGGAAGCGCGCATGGTCGATATGCAAATCATGGCGTCGCTGCAAAATGGCACCGCCTTTTTTGCATCCACGAGCCTGCTGGCGGTCGGTGGCGGGCTGGCGCTGCTGCGCTCCACGAGCGAAGCGTTGGCCGTGCTGAAGGAACTCCCCATCGACATCAGTCCGCCGCCGGCGCTGTGGGAAATCAAATGCGTCGGGCTGATCCTGATTTTCACCTACGCTTTCTTCAAATTCTCCTGGGCCTATCGCCTGTTCAACTACGTCGCCATCCTGTTCGGATCGATGCCACCGGCTTCCCAGCGCGACACCCCGCAAGCCGAGGCGCATGTCATTCGAACCACGCGATTGTTCGAGGCCGCGGCGCGGCATTTCAACCGCGGACAGCGCTCCTTCTTTTTCGCGCTCGGCTATCTCGGCTGGTTCGTCAGTCCCTGGGTCTTGTTCGCAACGACAGCGGCCGTGGTGATCGTCACCTGGCGCAGACAATTCGCCTCAAACGCCTGGCAGGCAATGGGGAGTTAATCTCGTCGCGTCAGCCGCAAGCTGATCAGGGTTTGGCCAGCGCCGAAAATACCATGTCCGGTGCGTGGGCAATCACCGCAAGCAGTGCACGGGCCGGTCCGCGCGGCATGCGTTTGCCCTGCTCCCAATTGCGGATGGTTTCAACGGGAACGCCGAGCCGGCTTGCGAATTCCATCTGCGTCAAGCAGGCACGGCGGCGAAGATCGCGGACCGCAGGTAGCGGCGCGGTGGCGTCGGTCGCTACGACGACGGAAGCATCATACACGGTCGCCGGTGGCGAGACGGCCATCACGGGCGCGAGCGGAAACTCCTGCCCGTCCCTCAATTCGACGATCCGTCCGTCGGCTTTCAGTCGAAGGCGCTGCATTTTCGCCTCATCTGGCGTGGTCTGCGGGCCGCAGACTGGAAAGCCCATCGGCCCTCGATGATGCGAAGTGTGCGTGATGCGCGTTAAGGCTTGATTAACGATACTTTTGCCGCCATTCGCAGGCCCGTGGCCAATGCGGTTTGGCAGGCATTCCAGGATTATCCAGGCATCTTCTCATGCAGAGCTGCAATTCATCCCGGTTCGGCTCAAGGCGGCCGGCAAGGGAATTATCCTGTTCCACGACACCAAAGCCGAGACGTCGGCGATGCTGCCGCCCTTCTTGCGGTATCTTCGCGACAATGGCTATCACCTCGTCCATGTAATACCGGTTGAACCTGCCGCCGCCAGCAACCACTGAGTAAATGTAAAGATGTGTGAATGTTCTACAATTCAGGCCGCATTCATATTGCGGTATGTCATGATGGATGCGGTCTTCAAGCATGTGTGACGGATTGGTTTGCATGGGAAAAATGTGCGGTGGCGTTTGGGTAAGGCGATCGGCCTTTCTCGTCTTCGGCCTCCTCACCGGTTTTATGGTGCCAGCGGCTTCCGCCGCAGACTGCCCCGGCCATCCCAACGCGCTGGGCACGTCACGCACGCTGGTGGTTGATCCCCGGGAACACCCCCGGATCGGCACCATGCAATATCCGGAAACGCTGCCGCTCGCCGATCACGAGGTGGTGCTGACCTTCGATGACGGACCGTTGCCGCGCAACAGCAACAAGGTTCTGGAAATTCTCGCGGACCAATGCGTGAAGGCCACCTTCTTCACCATCGGCAACATGGCCCGCTTCGCCCCCGAGGGCGTACGCAAACTGCGCGATGCGGGCCACACGATCGGCACACACACCCAGAGCCACCCGCTCAGCATGAATCATATGTCGCTGGAGCGCGCCAAACAGGAGATCGACGACGGAATCGCCTCAGTGAAGGCGGCGCTGGGCGAGGATGCCGACACGGCGCTGGCGCCGTTCTTCCGGATTCCCGGCCTCTTGCGTGCCGATAACGTCGAGGAATACCTCGCCTCACAGGGCATCCAGATCTGGAGCGCCGATTTTCTCGCCGACGACTGGCGGCATATTTCCTCCTCGCGCGTGTACGACCTCGCGATCAACCGGCTTGAGGCCAATGGAAAGGGAATCCTGCTGCTTCATGACATCCAGGCGCGCACGGTTGCCGCCTTGCCGCGGATTCTGGAGACGCTGAGGGCGCGCGGCTATCGCATCGTCCATGTGGTGCCGGCGAGCGCGGAGCGGCCGGTGACACCGACCGAGCCGCGGGAGTGGCTGTTGCATCCGAGCCCGGACGCGATCGCACACTGGCCGGAGGTTCCGAATTTCATCTTCGTTGGTGCAGGCACCCTTCCCGCCCCCGCGCTGTCGGATTTCGACCACATCGACGAGGTGCCGATGTTGCGCGAAGCATCGCGGGCTCGGCCGTCCTGGCCTGAGCCGGCCGAGCCCGCGCCCGAAAATGCGGCCAGTAGCCTGGCCGCGCCATCAGAAAGTGTCTTCGAAGTGCAAGGCAACCTTGACATCGCCCTTCGCAACGCTGCGACTACTTCACATCGCCTGCAAAGGGTGGCCTCAAATATACGCGAGACAGGCTCGAAACGGATGTCACGGCGTGAAGCGCGACGGCTGGCGAACTCCCGTGAGGCGCACGTTGCGCACGCCAGGGGCCGCCAAACTCACCGCGCTGATGTTTCAAGGCAAAGAAAACAGCCCGCCGCGACAGCCCACCGCGGTCCGTTGAAGCGGCTGGTTCAGGTCAAGAAGCGGCACGTCTGAGGTTTAGTTCGTCACGATCTTCGACACGCATAACAACACGATCAGCGCGAGAAAAAGCAGATCGATATAGGCCTTCATCTCACCGCCTTGACGCAGGCCGGAGACTTCATTGATCAGGAGCTTGCGCTGGTTCGATGCTGAATCGCCGGCCGCCCCCGAAAGACGGCGGGCTTCGACTTCAAGCCTTTCGATGCGCTGGAAAAAATAGAACGAACGCAGCGCCGACACTGCACGCATCGCGCTATAGACCAGCACAAGGATCGCCAAGACCGCGCGCTGATTGTACTTATCCATGAAGTTGAGGCTGTAATAGACCAACGCCAGGAAGAGGAAGTTAGAGATAAACCGATAGGCATAGCTCAGGAATTTCATGTGCGTGATCCATCCGGGTAAGCTTGGCCGCCGTGATCGAACCCCCACCAGGGAACTCGCAATCAAGCGGAAGCAGTGCCAATCATGCGCTCAATACGCTCGCGTTGTGACGGTGGGGCAAACGATACGCGGGTTGGCACATCGGCAATCGATGGCGGCCTCGCGGCGATATTAAGAGCCGAGCGCCCATTCGCCTTCCGCGCCAACCCCGCAAGAGGGCTGACCCGGCATTCCCTAAGGTTTCATGGTGCGCTCGGAGGGACTCGAACCCCCACGATTTTACTCACTGCCACCTCAAGGCAGCGCGTCTACCAATTCCGCCACGAGCGCATAGATCACCGCACGGTCAGCGCAAGACCGCATCGACGGCGCCGATGTAACAAATCGGCAATGGAGGGACAAGGCCGCTAGCATGATGATTCAGTGGTTTTGCCGAACCGCTAAATCAGCGGGTGCCGACGGTTTTCGGCAGCATTTGCTTGACTTCGACCGCAATCCGGTTGCGATCGACCAGCACCACACCGGAGGCGATTGGCAGGGTGTTCGCGAGTATCCTGACCTCGTCCGCCTCGGTGGCGTCGAGTTCGATGATGGCACCCCGGCTGAGGCGCATGACCTGATGAATCGGCATCGTCGTGGTTCCCAGAACCACCATGAGATCGACGCTGACTTTATCGAGGGTTGGCACCGGACAAGCTACCGCACAGACAAACGCAAAATTGCGTATCCTGAGATCACCACGTTATGGTTAGCCAATGGTTAATGGTCGCCAAAGCCTCGATTTATCGGCCTTCGCGCGTGCCCCCGGCGGGGACGCGGTGCAATGGCTGATCTCGGACTCAGCGGTCCCCTATCCTGCGGCCGTTGAGGCGATGGAGGCGCGGGTCGCCGACATCGCGGCGGGGCGCGCGCCCGAACTCGTTTGGCTGCTGGAGCACCCTTCCCTCTACACGTCCGGTACGAGCGGCAAGGCGGCCGACCTGCTCGATCCCAGATTTCCCATCTTTGACAGCGGACGCGGCGGCCAGCTCACCTATCACGGACCCGGCCAGCGGGTGGCCTATGTCATGCTCGACCTGAAGCGGCGCCGGCCGGACGTCAGGGCCTATGTCGCAAGCCTCGAGCAATGGGTCATCAGGACGCTCGCAGCCTTCAATGTACGGGGAGAACGGCGGGAGGACCGTGTCGGCGTCTGGGTGGCCCGGCCGGACAAGGGCCAGGGCTTCGAGGACAAGATTGCGGCGATCGGCGTGCGGCTGCGGCGATGGGTGTCGTTCCATGGCATCTCGATCAATGTCGAGCCGGAGCTGAGCCACTTCGCCGCCATCGTCGCTTGCGGCGTCACCGATCCGCGCTGCGGCGTCACCAGCCTCGCCGATCTCGGCCACACCGCAACGTCGGCAGATGTCGATATCGCGCTCCGGCAGGCGTTTGGGGAAGTGTTCGGGCTCGAACCGCTGCGCCTGCCGGAAGCGACTTAAACGACCCCCTATGCCGCGGCGCTTTGCGGCGCGACCTGCGGCTTGCCCGCGATGTACCGCCTTTCCTGCGTCAGACCGCCGAATCCGTAAGCGTCGCCCCGGACTTCGTCGACATGCAGGTAGCTCTCCTGGTGCAGCGGCCCCAAGAGCTCGCCCATGCGCTTGAAGACGGCAGCGATATAGGCTGCCTTTTCATCCTTGGTATTGGTGCCTTCGGTGACGTGGACGTCGAGCCAGAAGCTTGCGAGTTTCTGCTCGGCCAGCGATTTGCCGCCGGCAAACCAGTCGGCGGCATCGACCGATTTCACGATGATGGCGGTCATCTTGGGATCCTTGTGGAGGACTTTCGCGGTCAGTTCGCTGACGGCGGCCGCGATATCGGCCTTGAGCGAAGCGGCGTCGCGTGAACTCGAATAGCTGACGGTGATGAGGGGCATGATCTTTCTCCTTGTTGGCCCGCAACGATTGGGTTGGAAAGAAGCTAGACCTTTCCCCATCATCTTGGTATCTTATCGTTCTATATATCAAAGATAACGATTTATGATGACTGGTACACTCGACATCCCCACGGTGCAGGCCTTCCTGCTGGTCGCCGAATTGCAAAGCTTCACCCGCGCGGCCGAGGCGCTCGGGACGACGCAAGCCGCCGTCAGCATGAAGCTGCAAAGGCTGGAGGCCGTGGTCGGCAAGCGGCTGGTCGAGCGTTCGCCGCGCGCCGTCCGGCTGACGGCCGATGGGACGGCGTTTCTCCAGAACGCGCGCGCCCTGATCGATGCGCATGATCGGGCGTTGCTGGGCGAGCTGCCCGTCCGCCAACAGTTGTCGCTCGGCATCAGCGACCACGCCGCCGGTCCCGAACTGGTTCCCCTGCTGGAGCGGCTGAGCGCGGTGTCGTCGCAATTGTCGTTCGCCGTCACCATCGGCTTTTCGCGCGATCTGCTCGATGCGTATGACGCGGGCGCACTGGATGCGGTGATCGTGCGGCAGGAAGCCGGCCGGCGCGGTGGCGAAAAGCTCGCAGAGGATTCCTTTGGCTGGTTTGCCTCGCCGCGGCTGAAATGGCGGCACGGCGAAAGCCTGCGATTGGCGACGCTGGCACCGCCCTGCGGCGTGCGCGCGATCGCCGTTCGTGCGCTCGACAAGGCCGGTATCGAATGGAGCGAAATCTTCATCGGCGGCGGCGTCAGCGCCGTGATCGCGGCCGCTCTCGCAGGTCTTGGGGTCGCGCCACTGGCGCGGCGCATCGCCCCGCCCGGCATGGTCGACCTCGGCCCCGAACAGGGGTTGCCGCCACTGGCGAACTCGAAGGTGATGTTGCATTCCAAGGTCGGCGAACCCGCCAAGCTCGCGGCGCTGCGGATGCTTGCGGCAACTTTCCGCAGCGTTACTGCGAAGGCATGAACAAGGAGGCCCGCTTAGAGAACGGCCTCAAAAGCGCTGCGCAGGGTTTCGTGCCGAAATACAAAACCGCTGCTCAGCGCCTTGTTCGGGATAACCCGTTGTCCGCCCAACAGCAGTTCGTCGGCCAAATCACCGGCCAGGCCATGAAGCAGCGCGGCCGGAATTCGGAACACCGCCGGCCGCCCAAGCCTCCGGGCCAATTCTTCGGAGAATTTGCCGTTGGTGACGGGTATCGGTGCCGTCGCATTGATCGGGCCGGATATCTCTTTCCTTGCGATGGCATGGGCGATCAGGCGAATGAGATCGTCACGCTCGATCCAGGACATCCACTGCTTGCCCGAGCCCATGGGGCCGCCGAGGCCGAACTCAAAGGGCGTCAATAGGCGCGTGAGAAAGCCGCCTTCGGTCCCGACTACGAGGCCAATCCGAAGACATATGACCCGGACGGCATATTCCGTGGCGCGCTTTGCCGCGCTCTCCCAGGCATCGCAAAGCTCGTGGCTGAAGCAGGCATGAGCCTTGGCGGATTCGGTCAAAGGTTGATCCTGCCAAAGACCATACCACCCGATGGCCGAACCATTGACCAGGACGGCCGGCGGCTGCTCAAGCCGCGCGATCAAACGAACGATGTCGTCCGTCATGCCGACGCGCGACTCGACGATCTTCCGCCGCTTGGCTTCGGTCCATAGTCCGTTGCCGATCGGCTCGCCTGCGAGATTGACGAGCGCATCGATTTTGGCATCGGCCGGCAGTTGGTCGAGGCTCGTCACCAACGTGATCGGCGGATGCAGCGCTTCGGCTTTGGCAGGGTTACGCACCAGCGCGATAACCTGATGACCCGCACTAGCAAGCGCCGAAACAAGGCGACTGCCGATGAAGCCGGTAGCTCCCGTCACCAGGACCGTTTGCCGTCCGGCGAGAGCCTCAACAAGACCGGTGGCGGGAGCATCACCCAGTCTGGCAAGGCGCCTGGCGGCAGCGAGGTCTCGCAGCCCGAAGAGAGTTACGCCGATGGCGGCAGCCGCCGCAAGAATGCTCCAGTATCCGTAAGAAACCAGTTTGACGCCGGTCGCGTGCCCCGCCCATCCGATCAGAACCGGCATCAGGAGGACGAGGATGGCGCCGTAATTCAACGCCAGCAAAGTGTGGTTGATGCGCTCGCTGGCCGGAAGTTTTCGGCTCAGGTCTTCCTCGACGAAATCCATCAACGTGATCACAACCTCCGCGACGAGAACCGCGATGACAATGATGGCCAAAAGCCCGTGAACCTCCAACCACCCAAGGGTCAGAAACAACAGGGCGTAGAGAATATTGCGCACGCCATGAAGCTTGAGTTCGTGGCGCTGCGAAGGCCGCCATGCCAGCCGCTCCGTCATTTCATGATGGTAGAAGGTATCGAACGCTCCCATCGCGATCTGAATGCCGATCAGGATCCAAAGAAGTGTCGAGGTCATGATGCGGCCTCCCTGAACACGGCGGACTGACGAAGCAGCCAGCCGAAACGCGGGTGAGTGATTTCAAGCGTGAAACGAAAGACACCGGCGCCGAGATCGGAATGGGTCACGGCAAGATCGCCGGGCGTGAGCCAGTCCGGCAGTGGCAGGCGCAGGCGGCCGAACTGGACGGCATAACCCGCGCTCGAGAAAACCAGCACGTCGTGCGCAACCGCGACCTTGAGCGCCATGCTGACGCCAAAACCGACATATTCCTCGAGTCCCGTCGGACCGGCAAAGCGTTTGACCGAATGGATGACTTGCGGAAAGCCATTGCGGCGCGCGCAAATGCGGGTCCAGATCTGTCCGCCGCTTGCGGCATCTTCGGTCACGGCGACAATGATCGGCACGCCGGTCGCGGCTCGCGTCGGCAATGGCCCGCCGATCAATCGTGCGGCCTGCGCGATCCACCAGCCGGCACGGCTGAAGGCCGCCTCCTCGACCTCGCCGGCATAGATCATCGTCGCACCTTCCATCAGGCGCTTGGAAAACCGCCGCCAGATCGCGACCGGCAAACGTCCCCAATCCTCCGCTGGCAGCAGTGCGCGGAAGCGATGATCGTCGAGCAGTTTTTGGTGAGGAGCAGCGGTTGAAGGAAATCCTGTCCTTGCTGACGCCATCGCACTCTCCCGCTCAGCCGCCTTGCTTGCCGCGCCCTGTCGGTAAAAAACTGATGATCTTCTCCCCGAGCCGGATCAGCGCGACGAGTTTTGGCCGCGGCACGTTGAGCATCTGCATGTACCAGCGGTCGACGAGCTCGGTGAAGGCGAGCATCTCCTTCAGCCGCTTGCTGGCGACCGGGCTCATTGTCGGATCATCGGCGGCGTCGCTCACGCAGGCGCGCAACGCATCGATTGCAGGGTCGATCTCGCGCTCTTTGCGACCGGCGGCGATACGTGCCGCGACCTCCCAGATATCGGTCTCCGCCTCGAAGTGATCGCGGCGATCGCCCAGAATCGGAGCGCGCCGGATCAAATTCCAGGACAATAGTTCCTTGATGGAGTTGGAGACGTTGGATCGCGCCATCCCCAACGTGTCGGCAATGTCCTCGGCGGTCATGGGCGTTTCGGAGAGATACAGAAGGCCGTGAATTTGGCTCACCGAGCGGTTGACCCCCCACTCGTCGCCCATATCGCCCCAATGAAGGATGAACCGTTCAACGGCGGCGGGCAATTTCTTCTTACCTGTTATTTCTGTCATGACAGAAATCTCTGATAGACGAGAGCGAATGTCAAGAGGCCCGATTTGGACCCGGCGGCATAAAAAAAGCCCCACTCTTTGCAGGGCTCTTTGTCTTGTTCGGCAGAACTACCGACTATCAGCGCGTACCGGTGCCGGTTCCAGTCTGATCGAGGGTCGATCCGCTCGGCGATGTGTTGATCAACGCGTTGCCGGAGGGATTGCCGGGCATGTTCGGATTGCCCATCGCTCCAGGCCTCACCTGGCCCGTCGTCGATCCGGGCGGGTTAGCCCCCTGGACCGAACTCGACAACCCCGATGCGTTGCCGGTTGAGTTCGATAGTCCCGACACGCTCCCGGTCGAGGAAGCGCCACCGGACATGCCGGCCGATCCTCCCGCAGTTCCCCGGGCACCGCCGGCCTGCGCCAGTGCGATCGAACTTGAGAGCGCAAGCGCACCCGCCATTACCATTGTCGCTAGTCGCATGATCGTTTCCCTTGTTGTTGAATTAAACAGACAACCAAGCGAAACGATCGATGTTCCTGCAACCGTACGTGAATTTAGCCCGGCTCCGGCGATCGGACCAAACCCGCCGCTCAAGCTAGAAAACTACTTCGCAAGCGTCGGCAGGATCCGCATCCGCCACAGGTTCCAGATGCGATCGATCACGGCGAAGTTGGTCGTGTCGGCTTTCTCGCCCTCACCCGCCGTCAGATAGTTGGGCTCGCCGCCGAGCGCGATCGCCTGCGATTGAAGCTTGGCGTTGACGTCGGTGTAGTAGGCGCGGAACACGGCCATCTTGACCGTTGGGCCTACCGCCACATCACCATGGCCGCGCATCAGGACCACCGGCTTGTCGGCAAGCGTCGCGGCCAGCGATTTACCGAGCGCGGAATTTCCCACCAGCATATTGGTCTCGCCGAAATCCTTGCGGATATCCCACACCGGCACGCCGGCGGCGAGGAAGGAGGGATTATGAAACATCGCGCGCAGCGGCACCTTGCTCACCGAGAACGGAATGACGCCGGGCGAATGGGTGTGAACCACCGACATCACGTCGGGGCGCGCTTTATAGATTTCGCCGTGAATGAAGCGCTCCAGGAACACGGTGCGGCCGCGGGCATCTACCGCGTTGCCGTCGAGGTCGAACTCCATGATGTCATCAGCGGTGACGAGTGCGGGCGCCAGCGAGCGGGACATCAGAAAGTGGTTGGGATTGGTGGGGTGGCGCGCGCTGACGTGACCGAAGCCATCCAGCACGCCGAAATCAGCCAGGATGCGGCTGCCGACGACGATGTCCTCAAGCAGGGCCGCATCGACGCCGGCAAGCGGAGCCGCTGGGGTTTGCGCTGATGTGTCGGCGCGGCCTGCCAAAAGCACGATCGCAACAACTGCGCCAAAGCGCGCCAGTCGGCGGCTCGCCCCGAAAGACTTTACCGCCCATCTCGTCGCGAATTTTCTTGTCATTTTTTCTCCCTTGAGCCTCGTTTGTTAAATGGTCGGCAGGACCGAAAAGGCTTCCCCAGCGCGCCTAAGTCCCAATGCATCTGCGCCCGCGACCTCTTCGACGACGCCGTCGACCTGGGCCGACGGCGGTCCACGCCGACAGGCGGCGATCATGTTGGTCACGATTTCCTCGGTACCGGCAAACAAGGCCTCGACGCTGCCGTCACGCCGGTTCCGCACCCAACCCTGCAGGCCAAGTCGCCTCGCCTGATGTTCGACCCAGGCGCGGTAGCCCACGCCCTGCACCCTGCCGCGGATCAATGCCCTGCGGATCGCACCGCTCATCTATCGCCTGTGTCCAAGAACCTGTGTCCAAGAAATTGCGCGAGCCGCGCATTCGCTTCGGCCTCGCGCGTCACGCGGCCAGTCAACTCAGTGGAGGCAAGGCCGCTCAAGGCCTTTGGCGGCACACCCTCACGCAACGCTTTAAGCGTCTCGTGGACGGCTTTGGTCGCGGCCGCGATCGGCGCGTGGCCCTGCAGCGCGATCCGTACGCGGTATTCCCTGAGATAGACCAGATCGGACATCACTTCCGGCGCGCCGCCAAGAATAATCGGCAGCCGCGTCGCGCTTGTGATCGCTTTAAGTTCCGCTTTCGTCTTGATGCCGGTGAAAAACAGGGCGTCGACGCCGCTGGCCTCGTAGGCTTTGGCGCGCACGATCGCATCCTCGAGCGAAGTGATGGACACAGCCCCGGTGCGCCCGACGATGACAAGCGAAGGATCGCGGCGGGCATCGAGCGCCGCCTTCATCTTGCCAGCGCCCTCCTCCAGCGAGATCAACCGGGTTCGCGTTTCGCCATAGGCCGGCGGCAACAACGTATCCTCGATCGTGAGGCCTGCGGCGCCTGCCGTCTCCAGCTCCTCGATCGTACGGCGCACATTCAACGCATTGCCGTAGCCGTGATCGGCATCGACCAGTACCGGCAACGCTGATGCGCGCGACATCCGCCGCATCTGCTCGGCAAGCTCTGTGAGCGTGATCAGCGCGATATCGGGATCGCCAAGGACCGCAAGCGAGGCCACCGAACCACCGAACATGCCGAGTTCGAAGCCGAGATCCTCGGCGATCCGGATCGAAATTGCATCATAGACCGAACCCGGCCGTACGCAGGCCGATCCCGACAGGATCGAACGCAAGGATTCGCGGCGCTGAAGGAAGGTCATTACAATCTCCGCACGTCATTCCGGGGCGATGCGAAGCATCGAACCCGGAATCTCGAGATTCTCAGGTGCGCAATTGCGCACCGTAGTCTGCGCTACGCGCATCCGGGAATGATGGTCTAGGCAAACTCCAGGATCGGCGCATCCACCGCCAGCGTGGAGCCTGCCGTTGCATAAATCTTCTTCACCGTTCCGTCGCGCTCGGCGCGCAGCACGTTTTGCATCTTCATCGCCTCGATGACCGCGAGCGTTTCGCCTACCTTGACTTCCTGACCCTCGGCGACCGCAATCGAGATCACAAGCCCGGGCATTGGGCACAGCAATCTCTTGCCGGAATCAGATGCGGTCACGACCGGCATCAGCCGAGCGGCCGTGGCTTCGGTCTCGGTGAAGACCTGAACGGCAACCTCAAAGCCCTGATGCGCCAGCCGGAAACCGTTGAGCACGGGCCGTACCTGCATCGCAATACCCTGGCCGTCGATCGCGCCCTGCCAGACCGGATCGCCCGGCTTCCAGGGCGAAACCACCCGATGCGGCTGACCCGTCGCGCCGTCGGCGCCGATAAAGCGGATCTCAAGATCACCGGCATCCCGCACGATCTGAAGCGAGATCTCCTCGCGATCGAGCCATACCGCACGACGGCGCTCGCGCTGCACCAGCCGTCCAATCATCTGGCCCGAAATCTGCCGTTTGCGTTCGCCAAGCACATGATCGATGGCGGCAGCGACCGTCGCCAGCCGCCGCGCCACTTCGCCTTCGGGCGCGCGCGCGGCAAATCCGCGCGGAAATTCTTCCGCGATGAAGCCGGTGGAAAGCCTGCCCTCGCGCCATCGCGGATGGTTCATCAGCGCGGAGAGGAAGGGAATGTTATGGCGAATGCCATCGACGTAGAACGAATCAAGCGCGGTCGACTGCGCCTCGATCGCGGCGGCACGTGACGGCGCATGGGTGACGAGCTTGGCGATCATCGGATCGTAATAGATCGATATCTCCCCGCCCTCCTGCACGCCCGTGTCGTTGCGCACGGTGATCCCATTGGCCGCGCTTTCGGCCGGCGGCCGGTATTTCACGAGCCGTCCGATCGAGGGCAGGAAATTGCGGAACGGATCTTCCGCATAGACGCGCGACTCCACCGCCCATCCGCTCAAGGTCACGTTTTTCTGCGACAGCTCGAGTTTCTCGCCGGCCGCCACGCGGATCATCTGCTCGACGAGATCGATGCCGGTGACGAGCTCGGTCACGGGATGCTCGACTTGCAGGCGCGTATTCATCTCCAGGAAATAAAAGCTCTTGTCCTGGCCGGCAACGAATTCGACGGTGCCCGCGGAATCGTAGTTCACGGCTTTGGCAAGGGCTACCGCCTGCTCGCCCATCTTTCGCCTTGTGGTCTCGTCAAGCAGCGGCGACGGCGCCTCCTCGATGACCTTCTGGTTGCGGCGCTGGATCGAACATTCGCGCTCGCCGAGATAGATCACGTTGCCGTGCTTGTCGCCGAGCACCTGGATTTCGATGTGACGGGGATCGACGATGAATTTCTCGATGAACACCCGATCGTCGCCAAAAGAGGCCTTGGCTTCGGCTTTGGCGAGCCCAAATCCTTCGGCGACTTCCGCTCTCGAATGGGCGATCCGCATACCCTTGCCGCCGCCGCCGGCGGAAGCCTTGATCATCACGGGATAGCCGATCTGGTCGGCAATTTTCACCGCGTGCTTGTCATCCTCGATCACGCCAAGATGGCCCGGAACGGTCGAGACCTTGGCGTTGGCTGCCGCCTTCTTCGATTCGATCTTGTCGCCCATCGCGGCGATAGCGCCCGGGTTGGGGCCGATGAAGACGATTCCCGCCTTCTGCAGCGCCCGCGGGAAGGCTTCACGCTCGGACAAAAATCCGTAACCGGGATGCACGGCTTGCGCGCCGGACTTGCGGCAAGCCTCCACGATCTTGTCGATCACCAGATAGCTCTCGGCCGCCGCCGGCGGGCCAATCGGCACGGCTTCGTCGGCCATCTCGACATGAAGGGCGTCGCGGTCGGCCTCGGAATAGACAGCCACCGTCTCGATTCCCATCCGACGGGCCGTTTTGATGATCCGGCAGGCGATCTCGCCGCGATTGGCGATCAGAATTCGTTTGAACATGTGAAAGACTGTTTGCAACCCCCCACCCCCACATTGGCACGCGGGGGCTTATGTAGCCATTTGTCGTACAGCAAAACTAAGCCGAGGCAACGGCTTATATGGTGGAAAACAACCTTCCGCCGCTCCGATCATGCCGCCTTGTGCGGCGGCCAATACCGCTTCGCCTGCAGTATGGCCCGGCCTTTGCACCTGCTATAAAAATCCGTTATCGCGTCCCCGCCACCAGAGACCTGATCTCGATGCGTTGGTTTGTTCTGATACTGGCTGTCTTTGCCGCCAGCCAAAGCGTCGCCGCCAATTCGACGGCACGCGATGGCGGCGCCGTCGATCTTGGAGGCGTGACCTATCGGCTCGATGGCATCGATGCACCGGCCCTTGATCAAATCTGCATCGACGACCATGCCGACAGCTGGGCTTGTGGCGTTGACGCGCGCGATCAACTGACGGGCCTGATCGGCGATCGCAACGTCCACTGCGACGACCTCGGTCCGGACAAGACCTACAAGAGTTGGCACCTCGGCATTTGCACCACCGAGGGCGAAGGCACGAGCCTGAACCAGCTTCTGGTCCGGCGCGGCTTCGCCGTGAATCTGACCCCAGCCGGGCAAGGAAAGTTCGGTGGGGACGAAACCGAGGCAAAGAATGATCGCCGGGGTCTGTGGAAGGGCTGCTTCATCGCACCTCAAGAATTCCGCGCCGGACACAAGGATGGCGCCTTGCTCGGCGGCGCCTGCCGTGCGGACAAAGACCGCGAAATACGCGAGGTGCTCTTCCCGCTTGAACCGGCGATGCCGTCGAGTTGCAGCATCAAGGGCAAATACGCCGTGCGCGCCCGCGTCACCGGCAATATCGGCATCTATCATCTTCGGATTTGCCAGAGCTATCCCGCGCTGACCCGCCCGGATCGCTGGTTCTGCTCCGAGGACGACGCCAAGGCCGCCGGCTTCCGCAAGGCCTATAATTGCCGGCCATTTACCCGCCAGCGAAGCTAGATCCAACAACGCCAGCCGCAACTTGCGGTGATCTTTTCCTTCCCGTTCTTGCTCGGCCCCATGTCGGCTCCTAATGTGACAGTTCGGTAAAAAAGGGCCTCACCATGAAGCAAGATACGGGTTTTGGTATCCTGACGGGCAACGATATCGAGGGACGATCTCTCAAGGCTGGCAGCGTCATTTTCCGGGAGGGCGAAGAGGCCAACGAGCTCTTCGTGATCAAGAGCGGGCAGGTTCGAATTCAGGTCGGCAACCGGACGATTACCGAGCTTGGTCAGGACAGCATTTTCGGCGAGATGGCCTTGATCGACAGCGAGCCGCGGAGCGCCACCGCCGTGGCGGTAACCGAGGTCGAGCTGGTGCCGGTATCCGAGAGGCAGTTCCTGTTTCTGGTCAGCCAGACGCCCCACTTCGCCCTCAAGGTCATGCGTGTCCTGGCCCAACGGTTGCGGGCGACGAACAAGACCTTCGGTTAACTCGCGCTTTTTGACCGACTACCCCCTGTAACAATTCTGTCATCTGGCAAACCTAGACAACAGCACTGGCCCCATTGGCCACCCGCCCGATTCCCTGGAGAAGTTCAAATGCGCCGCTCGGTGGTGACGTTGTCTGCCGGATTGATCCTGTTGTCCGCAGGCTCAGCTTTTTCGCAAAACAACCGGCCGCATAACGTGATCCTGTTCGTGCCGGACGGGCTGCGCGGGCGGATTGTCAGCCCTGAGACGGCGCCGGCCATGGCGGAAGTGCGCGACCGCGGCGTCAACTTCAAGAACTCCCACTCGATGTTCCCGACCTTCACTACCGCCAACGCCTCGGCGATGGCCACCGGCCACTACCTCGGCGATACCGGCGATTTCTCCAACACGATCTACACCGGCTATCCCGTCGGACCTGCGAACGGCACGGTCACTCCGTTTCTCGAGTTTGATCCCGTTATCCTCGACGTCGACGAACATTTTGGCGGCGATTATCTGAACGAAGAAACCATCCTGAAGATGGCACGCGGAAAGGGTTTCAGCACGGCCGCACTCGGCAAGCTCGGCCCTACCCTGATGTTCGACCACACCGACAAGATCGGCACTGAGGGCACCCATTCGATCGTGATCGACGATGCCACCGGCACCAAAAACGGCGTTCCGCTTTCCGAGGAGATGAAAGCCGCCCTGACCAAAGCCGGCCTTCCGCTCGAAACGCCGCCGCGCGGCGATAACGGCAAGGCGGGCGACGCCAAGACGCCCGGCACCTTAGTGCCGAATACGGCCCAGCAGGCCTATTTCGCCGATGTCGCCACCAAAGTGGTGCTGCCGATGTTCAAGGCACGCAACAAGCCGTTCGTCCTGGTGTTCTGGTCGCGCGATCCCGACGGCAGCCAGCACAATCACGGCGACAGCCTCAATAAGCTGACGCCGGGCATCAACGGACCGACTTCTCTTGCCGGCATCAAGAATGCCGACAACAACCTCGCCCAATTGCGCAAAGCCCTCGACGAGCTCGGCCTCGCCGGTGAGACCAATATCATCATCGCCTCCGACCACGGCTTCTCGACCATCTCCAAGGAGAGCAAGACCAGCCCGGCTGCGAAAATGAGCTTTGAGGACACGCCGAAGGATTTCCTGCCGATGGGCTTTCTTGCCATCGACCTTGCCAAGGCGCTCGACCTGCCGCTGTTCGACCCAAACGACAATAATGCGAAGGTGGCCGACAATGCCCATAGCAAGGCGGGAAATGGTCTGTTGGGACAAGACCCGGCAAAGCCCGATCTCGTGATCGCCACCAATGGCGGATCGGACCTGATTTATCTGCCAAAGGCGGACAAGAAACTGGCGGATCGGACCATCAAGGCGCTGCTCGAGCAGGATTACGTCAGCGGAATATTCGTCGACGACAAGCTCGGTCGTTTTCCCGGCACCCTGCCGTTGTCGCAGATCGGCTTGAAGGGCAAGGCCGTGACACCCACGCCCTCGATCGTGGTCAACTTCCGCTCTTTTGCGCAAGGATGCGGCGAGCCTACCAACTGCTCCGTCGAAATCTCCGACACGGTCTTGCGCCAGGGCCAGGGCATGCACGGCAGTTTCGGCCGCGGCGACACCTTGAACTTCATGGCGGCGGCCGGACCGGACTTCAAAGCGGGCTATGTCGATGCGCTGCCTGTCAACAATGCCGATGTCGGCATGACCATCGCCGAGCTCATGGGTTTGCATCCGGTAAATGCCGGCGGCTTGACCGGCCGGGTGATGTCGGAGGCGTTCCCGAACGGAATCGTCCCCAAGATGGCCGACGGCACGATTGTTTCCAAGCCGGCGGCCAACGGGTTGCAGACCGTGGTCAAATTCCAGCGCGTGCGATCGCAGCGCTATTTCGGCGTGGCGGGATTTCCGGGCCGGACAGTCGGCCTCGATGCGGATGCTGGCAAACAAAAAACGGCGGGGAAGTAACTCCTGCCGCTTGATCCAAAAATCTTCGCCGAATTTACATTCCGATATCGAAGACGTTCGGCGCCAGCGGCAGCGCTGCGCCGACGATCGTGGCGATGAGGGCCGCCAGCGTGCGGTTGCGACGTCGGTTGCCCCGCATCTGGGTCGCGATCCAGTTCAGCACTTCGATATCGACGTTGGCGGCATGGGTGGGAGCCCAGCTTTCGATCGCCGTTTCCGGCGAAAGAGCGACGGTGCGGGGCGGCACCGGCAGGCCCGAGACGGAAGCAGCGTGATGCACCACGGCCTTGGCAATCAGATCGTCGAAGCGCCCTGAGTCGCTACGCTCGGTAGCCGCGCCGTCGATCTCAAACAGTGCTTCGGCCTCGGCGCGGCTCACCGGCTGGTGCTCGACCGCTGATGCCGTCAAAATTCGTTCGCACCACGCCACATCATCGGCGTCGAGCTCGCGGGAGAAATGGACGCGGCCTTTGGTGGTCGGGCCTTCGCCTGTGATGACGCCGTCACGGACAACGGCTAGCGCCAGGGCTGCGGTCTCGCGGCAGGAAATCTTGGAGGGTTCGAGGGCGGCGGTCGTTTCGGCCAACGCGGCCAACGGGGCAGACATAGCCAAGTACTCTTTTCAGTTTCTTGTTCTGGGCGAGAAGAACCTGCGGGCGTAAACGAGTGGTTAACGATTCGAAACCCGGTCGGATAGAATTTTAAAAGGTTGCCGATTTGTCGCTGTGATGTCCATCACGGTTCAAGGAATGACGGAAGACGCGCTTGTGGGAACCATAAGCGGCGATATCAGGGCGGCCCGGTTCACTTTTCCGCCGGGCACCGCCTGAACCGAAAGAAGATGCTAGGGTGGACCTGTGCGGGAGAAGAAACTACCCTTTTTGTGACAGCCGTTCACTTGGGACAGGCTGCCTCCTATACTTGCAGAGAACAATTCACCCTCCAAAATGAATGAGATGAGGTCGACCGATGGCACTCCAGATTGGCGCCGTGGCCCCGGATTTCGAGGCCCAAACCACCGAAGGCAAGATCAAATTCCACGATTGGATCGGCAACAGCTGGGCTTTGCTGTTCTCGCATCCCAAGGACTTCACCCCGGTCTGCACCACCGAGCTCGGCGCGCTGGCGAAATTGAAGCCGGAGTTCGATAAGCGCGGCGTCAAGCTGATGGGCCTTTCCGTCGACCCCGTCGACCGCCATGCGAAATGGTCGGAAGACATCCGCGAGACACAAGGCGCGGCGCCGAACTACCCCATGATCGGCGATACCGATTTCCACGTTTCCAAGCTGTACGACATGCTGCCGGCAGCAACCTCCGGCGATGTCGCCACGCGCACCGCCGCCGACAACCAGACCGTCCGCAACGTCTTCATCATCGGGCCGGACAAGAAGATCAAGCTGGTGCTGGTCTATCCGATGACCACGGGACGTAACTTTCAGGAAATACTGCGGGTCATCGATTCCCTTCAGATGACCGCCAAGCACCGCGTCGCAACGCCCGCCGACTGGAAACAGGGCGAGGACGTGATCATTGCAGGCTCGGTCTCCGACGACGAGGCCAAGACGATCTATCCCGCAGGCTGGAAATCGCCCAAGCCCTATATCCGGATCGTGCCGCAGCCGAAGTAAGCGGCTCGCATCGCGGTTTGGCGAAGTGCCCGGTCAAGCGCCGGGCATTTTGATTCCGGCCGTCAGATTTTGGGGACGATCTGGTTGGCGATCAAGAGTCCCACCGTCGACGACAGCGCGGTGACAAACGAGCCCCAGGACACATCGACGATCGCTACCGGCCAGGTCCAGTGCTTGAGCAGCGACAGCGATGTCAGCTCGAAGGTCGCGTAACAAAACAACCCGAACAGCGCGCCGTAGAGCAAGGTCGATTGCCACACGGCCTCCCGCGGCCCGCTGACGAACACGACAACGCCCGCGACATAAAGCAGGTAGAACAGGATGGCGGGCGGGAGCCTGATCTCGCCCAGCATGTCGCCGACTTGCGAGGTGAAGAAGCCTTTGGCGACCATCCCTAAGAACAGGAAATCGACGGGAACGAGCACAATCAAGGTCGCAAGATAAAGAACGGCATATCGTTTCAAGACACCCTCCCCACGCTTTTGCCGCGTGCCCATCCTTGTAGTACGCATCAGCTTGAGCGGAGTTGCAATACTCGGCGCGCCTTTGGGCCTTCCGCTACCGGTTGACCAGAAACACCGCGGCGGCGCAGGCGACCATGCCGGCAATCGCAACCGCATCGAGCCGTTCGCCGAACAGCACAAAGGCCATCAGCGCGGTGACCGCCGGAACCAGGTAAAACAGGCTCGCGACGGAAGTCGCCGCGTGACGGCGGATCAGCCAGTACAATAACCCGATCGATCCGATCGAAAGCACGATCGCAAGCCAGGCGAGCGACAACATGAACTCGCTGGTCCAGTGCACGATGCGATCTTCGAACGCCAGCGCAGCAATCGCGAAGAAGATCGTAACCGCGATATACTGGACGAGATTGCCGGCGCGCCAGTCGATGTCACGGCAGTAGCGCCGCTGGTAGAGCGTACCGAGCGTGATGCTCACCAGCGACACGCCGGAGGCGAGCCACCCCCAACCCGCCTCCCCGCTCATGGGACGTTCGTGCAGGATCAGCCCCACGCCCGCAAGCCCGAGCAGAAGCCCGCTCCATTGCAAGCCGCTCACGCGTTCCCCTAACCAGCGATTGGCCAGCGTCGAGGTGAGGATCGGCTGCAAGCCCGGGATCAGCGCCGAGAGGCCGGCCGGAATGGAATGCGCAATCGCTACCGCCGTGCCGCCAAGGTAAAATCCGTGCACGAGAATTCCGGCAATCACGCTGTGGGCGACGCCCATCCGATCCGGCCATCGCGGCCTTGTAAGGACGACGATGACCGCCATGATCGCCACCACGACCGCCATACGGATCGCGAGATAGGTCAAAGGCTCGGCGCTGCGCAGCACATATTTCGTGGCGACAAAGCCGGTACTCCAGAGCACGACAAATACCGCCGGCGCCGCGCGCGCGGCCAATTGATCAAAATCCTTGCGCATTGCTGCCGTGAGTGCCCGATCATATGCTATCAGGCAATCCCGATTTGCGCAGGACCACTCGCGCGGTATGACATAACGCCCCACTTAATGTGAGCCTCCCATGAAACTGAACTTCGTCACGATCGATGTCTTCACCGGTACGCAATTTGCGGGCAACCCGCTTGGCGTCGTCCTCAATGCGCAAGGCCTTTCGGGCGGACAGATGCAGGCGATCGCCGCCGAGTTTAATCTGGCGGAAACAACGTTCGTCCTGCCGCCGAAAGACCCGGCCCATACGGCCGAGGTCCGAATTTTTACGCCGCGCTATGAAATGCCGTTTGCCGGTCATCCCAATGTCGGCACGGCCTTCGCATTGGCCCGCGCTGGGGCGAGCTACGGCCGCCCGATTGGCAGTGACGGCGTCATCTTCGAGGAAAAGGCAGGCCTCGTCCCGATCTCGTTTCTCAACGATGGCACGAAAGTCATCGGCGCGCGGCTGGCCTCCCCGCAACGTTTGACGGTCGGCGCGGAAGTCCCCATTGAGCTAATCGCCTCCGCCTGCTCGTTGTCGACCGACGACATCGAAACACGAAATCATCGGCCTTGCATCGCCTCTTGCGGCGCGCCGTTCATCCTCGCCGAATTGAAGGGACGCACGGCTCTCGCGGCGGCAACCGCGCGCGCCGAGATCTTTACCCGCGAAATATCGAAACTGCCCGTGACGAGTCTTTTTATTTACACGCAGGTCGAGGAAAGTGGCCTCGACATTCGCGCACGCATGTTCGCGCCCCACCACGGCATCCCCGAAGATCCGGCGACGGGAAGCGCCAACGTCGCGCTCATTGGACTTCTGGCAAAGTTGCGGGCGGAACCCGAGTTGCGGCTCTCAAAGACGATCGCGCAAGGCGTCGAAATGGGCCGGCCAAGTCTGTTGCAAGCGGAAGCCAAGAAGCAAGACGGCGTCGTGACCGCGACCTATATCGGGGGCGCTTGCGTGCCTGTCATGTCGGGGACGATTGATCTGTCTTGAAATAGCAAAAGGCAGTCCACCGGATCGGCAATCACCACTCTTCCGGGCAGGGATCGACGATCTTCCAGAGTTCGTCGCCGTTCTTGATCTTCTTCATTTCCGTGGTGAGCCCGCCATTGCGGCGAATCCAGTCCTTCACCGTATCCGGATAATAGGACATCAGGTCCGAGGTCCCCTCGGTGCTCGTGACCTTGATCCCGAACGTGAACGCCTTGTCGTAATAGGCCAGGTGGAAACCGACGCTGGCGCGCGGCGTCACGCAAATCTTGTTCAGCGGCACGATGCCGAATACCAGCGTGCAGGCGGAATTGCAGATGCCGTCGATGATCACCCGCTCGTGGTTGTCGCGGATGCGGGCGTATTTCGCCTTGTACTCCTCGACATAGCCGCCGTGGTCACGCGTGATGTGCAGCTCGGCGCGCAGCGGGCTTGCGGCCAGGCACAACAGCAGAAGAGATGTGAAAGGCGTGATGCGCATGAGCGGGTTGGGCAGCAAAATCGCGGCAGAGGCCAAAAATCGGTTCAGGCGCGGGATCAGAGGGCACGACTCTGGCGAGACTGTGTTTGAAAATCGTTAAGCCTGCCCGAAACGCGGAAATTCCTGCTTCCGCGACCATTTTTTGACAGGCTTTGCGAGATTTTCTCTCTGGATGGGAACCTGATTTGGCTTAAAATAGGCCGGTTCGCTTCGTTCGGAGACGTTCAATGATCTCATCCAAGTTCGCCCTCGCAGCTGCCGCCCTAGCCGTATTGGCCGCGGCCACAAGCCCCGCCCAGGCGCGCCGGCACCACCATTGGCATGGCTATGCTTATGGGTTGCCCTATCCCATCAGCTATTCGCACAATTATGGGCCGGGGCCTGAAGCCGGCACCTTCGCCTATTATGACGGCCCCTCGACCAATTTTTGCGCGCAGGGCTCGGCCGCCTATCGCGCGCAAGGCGGCCGCTACCCCTGCTTCTGAACACCTGGCAGGTGTCGATCTCGGAAGCTGCGAGCCTCGGAGGGGCGTTGGTTGCGAATGTTGGAATCCGCCCCCTAGTCTGGTAATCGGACCATTGAGGCGCTCGTAGCTCAGCTGGATAGAGCATCGGATTTCGATTCCGAGGGTCGGAGGTTCGAATCCTTCCGAGCGCGCCATTTCAGTCCACGCCAGGGCACGCTGCAGGAACATCGGGGCAGCCGTCGGTGCGCTATCGCTCGCCTCGACAGCGCGTTTTCGTCATTCGACCCGGCGCGGCATCGGACCCTACGCGACGATGCCCTCACGATGCGATGCTTCGCCTTCGATAGATACACTGAGCCGATAGCGTAGCGGAAAGACGGGAGACGGCCCGAGCGCGTCGACGACGGCCCGGCGGAGCTCCTCATCGATGTCGTGCTGACTTGGAACGAACAGATACTTTCCATCGAAGAGCAGCACGGGGTAGGCGATCTCGACTTCGCCTGCGGCCGTCGTCACCCCTATCAAGCCATTTACGCGGAGACCTGAGGCAGTCTCGAACTCGGCAGCCACGGAGAGCGAATAAGCCCCATTGGGCACCACGGCGGCAGCAAGCGGGCGCACCCACGTCTCGTCCATGCCCTCTACGCCCTCTTCATCCAGACAGAACTCCCAGATCGGAAAGTCCACCAAGTCCGCGACGGTGATCTGGTCGATTGGCTTTCGGGTTGCAATTGTTGCAGCCATCCTCGGCCTCCATAGGGCGCAGTGAGTGCAGCGTCATAGTGCCACGGCGAAGGAGTATTGCCCATCTTCATCGGCCCTGGCGCGCCACTTGCCAGCCGGTTCAAGCGCGGCATCGCGGAGTGTTGGCGCTCACCAGATTTGCTTTTCGAATTTCAAACAGCCACGACTATCCCAACATCGTCATTGCGAGCCAACGGGTCGCGCGAATGCGCGCCCGATGACAGGCTCCGCGAAGCAATCCATTTCGCCGCACAAAGAAAGAATGGATTGCTTCGTCGCTTACGCTCCTCGCAATGACGTGAATAATTGAGACACACATTCGCCTTCTCGCGACGCAACGCGCCCGAGTCGTGCTGGAACTTGTGCCCCCCGATAACAGAGGGCGCAGGGAAAGCCGGGTGCGCGCCGCACCCGCAGCCTCGCGTGCAAATAAAATAAAGCACACGAGCATAGTCACCACAGGTTCGCCGGAACACCCGGCCTTCCCTGCGCAATGGTTTTAACGGTTTTCTTCGTGCTCGCCCCGGTGACCGGGCTTTCTTGCCACCGTCGTCCGCAAGATCATCGCCTCGCGAACTTGATATCAGCGTCGGGATATCAGGCCCACACGACTTCGCCGTCCACCTCAAACGCCGTTCGTCTCGGCGCTGTCAGCGTCCATCGCATCCCGCCCAACGTTCGTGACGATGGCCAACGCCCCTCTTATCGGGCGGGACAGCGAATCGATAAAGCTATGTCTACCAAACCGCGAAGCGAAATATTTTTGCAAAGATGACTTGACAGGGAATTCGCCAAACTGCCCGTCGGGCAAATCAGTCGGGTTGTTCGAGGCAGGCCGGCCCAAGTTCAAGCCTTCGCAGAAGGCGAACGGACGTGCCGTGAATTTCCAAAAGGTCGCCAACGATAACGCGCGACTGCCCAATGATGTCGGCGGCTCGCGTAGTTAGTGGCGAGCACGACGACAGAATCGTTTATAGTGGCCCACGCGGTTAAACCGTTTTCGTACCGGAACCACAGAGGCGAGACGTGGCTGATTTTATCGTATTGAAACGACCGGGACCGCCTTCAAGGGAAGTCCTGGTAAACCTCGACGCAATCTTGATGGTCCAGCCCGGACAGAGCAGCGGGTCGGCGATCCTGTTCGGCAAGGACCATCTCGTAAATTTCGAAGAGGACCTTCCGACCGTGATCCGTCGAATCCAGACGGGGCCGTACGTACGAGCCGATCACGGCTAAGCCTGGACAGGTCCCGGATCGCGACGCGGCGAGTCAATGACGCTCGGGCCGCTCCGACACTTCCATCGGTTGTTGCATAATGACATCGAGCGCGATCATGAAGCCGAAAACGACCGTAAAGAAGTCGATCGTCAGCGCCGTGATGTAGGCTGCAGCACTGTATTGGAGGCCGACCAGGACGTAGCCAAGCATCGCCAGTGTCACAGCGGCGCCCAACACAACGAAGACCGCGAATATCGCACGCGGCGGCGCTTCGCCGCTCACCTTGCGGCGTCGGCGCGGATAGGTGACCTGAAGAGACAGCATCGGCAGAGCGAAAAGCACCGCAGAGCCTCGCCAAATCCACTTTTCCTGAATGTCGTAGAGCGCAAGTAGCGCCGGCAGCAGCGCCGCCGCCGTCAATACGAAAATGTGCGTCATCACCGTTCTGGCGAGGTATTTGTCAAGCAGTGACAACTTCGCTCCAGTGGCCGGTCGCAGCGCCAACAATAGCGTCGAGAACCCCGCGAACGTGATCATCAGGCCAGCCAATGTGTACAAAAGCGTTGCACCTTTGACTTCCATGTCTTGCTCCCCCTAAGAACCAAGGTCGTTTGGCGCGTCCCGGCTATTGCGTGCGATCTTGATGGCGAAGTTGCCGATGATGATGACCGGCGGCCGATGCGATTCATGGAGCGGCCCGCCATTCCCCCGCGTGCCGGCCAGCAATCCACCAGTAGATGAAGCCCGCGACGACGCCGGTAACTCCCGAGACGATGAGCTTGAACTCGCCAGCATTGCTCCATCCGATCATGAGGATCGTCAGGGCGACGGCAATGACCGCGCCGAGCGTCAAGTAGGCAAACATGTTGCGGATGCGGAGCGCCTCGCAAATAGCGATGACAAGGAGAGTTGGGACCAGGAGCGATCCTCCGACCAAAAGCATAATGAGCGCAACTCCCCTGATCGCGTCCGGCAGGTCTGAGGGGCTTATACTGTCCGGGAAGCCGAAAAAGAAGAAACCGGCCGGTACCATGAATGCCGCCATGGCTGCAGCAAAGTACCCTGCGAGGATGGTGCCAGAACGACGGAGGAAGTTCATGCTGCGATGATATCCTTTTTGTCGGCGCCGCGCCGGACGATCTTGAGAGTGTCATTCGGTAGCGGACGTTGCAGCGCCTTGGCTTCATCCCACGATCCGCGCAGCCACCAGGCTTCGCGCTCTTCGTCGATCGCAGGGGTCACCGGCATCGCCTCCGTGATTTGGTACCCGTGACCCAAGGATGCCCCCGGTCATCCAGTGGCGGCAAGCCGCATGCCTTGTGGATTAGGGTGGAGATCGAGCACCAGGGCGCTCAATGGAGATGACGGTCCCCTGCTGCCCTGTACCCCGCGCCACATCGCTCAGAGAAAAAGTCATATTTTCATGGCCTTACCGATATAGTAGTAAGCTCTCCGAACGCGCCAGATCCCACCACTGCACGCCGTCGTCACGGCCGATCACCGTGGCGACCTACGAGGTCATTGAATGAAGCGCCGGACTTCCATCGCAATACAATCCGCGCGCTTGGCGATATTGCTGTCTCTCACCCCCATCTTGCTCGGCGCGACGGCCTATCGGCCCAATGAGACCCAACTGGCTTACCTGTCCGATCCGGAGAAGGTTCAGCAGCCCGCAGCGGAGGTCCCCGCGTTTCCGCCACCGCCGGATGCCAACACCTTTGACGGCCGATGGATTTTCACGGGTGCCGGATGCAAGGGGGCGGGCTCGGTGTCGGCGGTCATCAAGGGCGGCAAGGTCATCGTCCGCGGCGGCGGCGGAAACGTTACGCCGGACGGCATCATCCACACGGTCGGCGCCGGCAACGGAATGACGCTCACCGCCGAGGGGCGTTTGTCGGGAGATTCAGGCTCCGGGACGTACGATCGATCCGATGGCTGTTCAGGCACCTGGATCGGGATCAAGCAAATCTGGACCAGGCAACGCCGCTAGAGCTCATCCCCGGCCGCTTTCGATCACCAGATGTTGTTGCCGAAGAGCCCGTAGTGCGGCTGCTGCGCAACCAGGATTGTCGGCGGGCCGACATAATTTTTTGCCACCGTCTTCTTCCGTTTCGGCTCCGGGTTGCGGAACTCGTTCGGATTGGGCCGCAATTGCGCGAAGGCCTCGCGCACCCGTACCTTCGGGGACAGCGCGGCAACACTCTTCTGCGGCGGGATCACTTCGGCTTTCTGTGGCGCTGTCGCTTCGGCAACCACGGGCGCGGCAAGATTTGGCGGCGGCACGGTCGGGCGCGAGGTGTCGAAGACGATGCGTTCCGGCCATTTCTGGTCGGAGTGAATTCGGATGATGGAAAGGTCTGTGGTGGATTTTGATGCCTCGACAGCCGGCAGGGCTGGCATAACGGCGCTGACGGCAAACAGCAGCGTCAGCAGCGCGCCGCCGACGTAGACAAAATAACGCAACAAAGGCATCAGTTCCGCTCCATCCGCGCGGGCCGCGCGAACCCTGGGCTCAACGGGCCATTGCTTTATTTGTTCCTGATCGCGGGAAAAGGTTCGACGAAACGGGCCGGTTTTCTCGGCTCTCGCGAAATTGACGCGGTTTTAGTTAAATGTGGCTCGCCGCCAGTAGCGAGCACTTCGCCTTGGCGGCGTTCACATTGACAAAGCCGACATGCAGCCGCACGAACGTTTTCCGGCTCTTCATGTTGACGACATCCCGGATCGTCCGCGAGCGGTCGGTCAGATGGCTGCCGTCCGGACGCGAGAAGGCGCAAGCGATATCGATATCCTTGACGGCATAGCCGTTATCGTTGCGAAGCGTCATCGTCACGAAAGCGTTAGAGCCCAATCCGCCTCTGCGCCAGGACTGCGACGAGATCTTCAAGCCGTCGACCGGCGCCGGTTGCGCCGGCGCGATCGCCTCGGAAGTCCTGGGATCGAATGAAGGCACCTGGGCCACGCCGACCGTAGAACCAGCCGCGACCGACTTCGCCTGAGCAGCGGCCAGATGCATCGGTCGGCCGTCGGCTTGCTCCCGGGCATGGCTCAACAGCAGCCATCCGCCCGCCGCCAGGATAAGGGCGATCGGTAGCCAGCCCACCGCTGTCCTGAGGTGGCTTGCAATCATGCCGTCAGCAGAATCTGAATGATGTCCCCAACGGAGATTGCCATGCCCGGCAATCCCGGTCGAATCGATATTGAGAAATCCGTCCGTCATGGTCGCGCCACCTCGAAAAAACGGGTCGGCTATCGCGCCACACAGCTGCGATTACAAGGAATGCGCGGTTTCCTCACCGGGTGCCCCAACAATTCGCAGGGCCGAAATTGGTTCCATCGAGCGCAAAGGTCGGAAGGGGGCGGCCTGAACCTGCCTCGGGAGGGATAGCCACACCTGTCCGCGACCGGTAAAGT
>Ga0210394_10001138_pt1 | contig 44899 bp, 45 predicted proteins | sample IncBWC12MmetaG_FD_160121 | JGI IMG/M metagenome (GOLD analysis project Ga0210394, IMG submission 160121) | Forest soil microbial communities from Barre Woods Harvard Forest LTER site, Petersham, Massachusetts, United States - Inc-BW-C-12-M | ecosystem: Environmental > Terrestrial > Soil >...
AACCCACTTTAATTTCTCTTTTTTCTGGTTGCGGCGGTTCAAGTGAGGGATATCATCAGGCTAAATTCAAGGAACTTCTTGCTATCGAAAAAGATAAAAATGCAAGGGAATGTTTTAGCTTAAATTTTCCGGATGTACCTGTTGTTGACAACGATATATCCAAACTAACCGGACATGAGATTTTAGATATGATAAAACTTGGTGCCGGTGAACTCGATTTATTTGATGCAAGCCCTCCCTGTCAGTCTTTATCACCGGCTAATATAGGCAGAAACCCTTTCGACGCGCGTGGAATGTTATTCTTAAAAACCATCGGTTTAATAGGTGAAGTTCAGCCGAAGGTCTTCCTGATTGAAAATGTAGCAGGCTTAGTAAAAGGCCAGAACCTGAAATTCTTTAATATGGTTTTTTATGAGGCAAATAAACTCAATTATTACTGCGAATACAAAATTGTAAAAGCAGAAGAGTTTGGAGTACCTCAAGCAAGAAGAAGAGTAATCCTAATTGGAGTCAGAGGAGATATACACAGGAAGTTTGGCCCATTTAAATTATATCCTGAACCGGATCTGGAAGGCGCAAAAAAAATGCGGGTATGTGATGTCCTTCCACATATAACTGCTTTTTCTCCCGGGCAATTTAAAGATAGAATAACTTTCAGTGATCAGCCTGTTTGTACTATTACTAAAACAGCATCCATGTGGGTATATGAAAAAGACGGCATACGAAGAAAGCCCACCATTGATGAACTGAAAAAACTTTCCTCATTCAGGGATGATTTCAAATTCACGGGTTCAGACCTTCAGCAATGGGCAAGGATTGGAAACGCTGTTCCTCCTAATATGACCAAGGCACTTGCGGAACATATACGTGATAATATACTTACTCCTGCCGTTTTGGAATATGCCGATTCGGAAGAAGCATTGGAATATGCTGCGGACCTGGCTTTTCAGGCCATAGAACTAAATAACCGCCGGTCTATAGATCTCAGAAGGAAAATTCTTTAAATAAAACTGTCCCGGGTTATTAAAGAATAACCAGTTGTGAAACAAACAATACTAATAAACAATTATAAAAAATAACAAATGAAGAAAACAAACAAAAGAACCGTTGGCATCCGGGTGTCAAGAAAAAAAACTGCCGCTAAAAGAGCAGAAGAGCCAATCGATTTAGCTAAAATGATACCTAAGTTAGGAAGGCTATCTGTATCAGAAAGCAAAAAAGTTGTGAAAGCATGGCAGAAAGCCGAAGTGGCGCACATTAAAAAAGATCCCGGCAAACTGTTCAATCCTACATTAATGAGTGAGGAGACATTGCTGAATTTTATGGACTACCTGCAACTCACCATTATAGATTTTCAAACAGGGTATGTCAGGGATTTTGTTCCAACACAGGACTATGAACAGGAGCTTGCTCGTGAGAATAGAGATAGGTAAGCTAAATGTCATCGGATACTATACTCCTCCCCTCACTGCGTGGGAGGAGATAGTCCGATGTTTGATGAAAAAAAATAAAAAAGGATAATAAATGTTGAATTGGATGAGGAGCTAAAAGCATATGGGGGGGGGATATAGTATGTATTATGTGTATCCTTTTTAAACAATATACAGGCAACAACATATAATAATCATGAAAAAAGAGAAAGAAAAATTGACCGTGTACATTCCTATATCTTTTCCTGATATCGATATGTTAGTTACCGGAACAAAATTAAAACCGGATAAAATAAGAATCCTGCTTCACCAAATGTATCTGTCTAAACTAAGCCAGACCGGTTACGATAACACCGCCAAGGAGCATCGCTATAATCACATATTCAATGACGGCTATGTCTCACTACATTCTACATTATTGCACAAACTACTCACAAAGAATTATAAAAAGTACATATCACTTTTAAAGGAGAGGAAGCTTATATCGGTAAGGGAGTCTTATAGTTCAAACGAAGCTTACACTCCAAAAGAAACAAGCAAGCATTATAAAATAAGTAACAGGTTCCTGTACAAAGACGGTAGTGGCAGGCACTTTAGGAAAGAAACCATCACTGACAAGTGTACCATAAAAACAGTTATGAAGACATCTGATGACTTTAAAATACATGGAAGCAGAAACAACAGATCAGTACAAATGGAGTCCATACATGAGGCTCTGTACGATATGGAGCAATCAGTAAGGTTTGATTTAGAACCCGCTGAATCATGGGTAAGGGATCATTTAGCAACACTATTAAATAAAAATATTTATTCGGAAGAACAGACAGAAAAATTAAGCGATAACCTGATAGATGAACTGGAGCTTCTTAATTCCATTAATGAAGGTATTTCTTTTAACTGCAAAGTGGATCAGTTTGGCGAAAGACTATACACGCCATTAAAACGAGTTGCCAAATATATGCGCCGGTTTATGTATTTTGAAAATAATTCCAATACAGAGCTTGCTTGTCTTGATATAAGCAACAGCCAGTTATACTTTTCTACGTTACTTGTTAATAAGGACATTATTGAAACAATCATCCCTGAATTCTTACCGATAGTCAAGATTGCTGAAAAGTATGGTGACCAGATTGATTTTAAAAGATACATAGAAGCTTGCATCCATGGAACCATATATGATGAGTGGATGAGAATTGCTAATCACACAGGCCGGAATGCAGCTAAAAAGGAATTGATTCAAATATTGTTTTGTAAAAATGGCGCCAGAATGCCGAGCATTAAAATCTTCAGAGATCATTTTCCATCTGTGGCTAAATTTTTCAGGGAGATTAAAGCCTTAAAAGAAGATGCTTTACCGTTTATAACCAAGACTTATCTTGATAAGAGAGGAAACTTTAAACCGGATTCATACCATTGCAATTTGAGCTGTGCTACCCAAAGACTCGAATCACGCATATTCATTAAGATAATAAGTCAGTCCTTATTGGATAAAGAAATAAAACCGTTTTTCACTATACATGACAGCGTTTACTTTCCAAAGCAGCTGACTGAAAAAGTGCAGCAGGTTATTACAGATGAATTTCATTTATTAGGTATAGCATGTCCCAAACTAAAACTAAGTAAGCCCTGATTTATTTAATGCTTTGCAAAATCATTTCGTTAGTAAAAATACTATTGAATATAAATGCCATTGCATATAAAATATAAACTCGCATGTCCGTAACCAATGACCTGATAGAAATTAATGAACTGCTCGAGCTATTAGGTTATTCTGATTTACGCTCAGTAAGAAAATTTTGTATGGAAAATAAAATACCGCTCTTCAACTTAGGCAAGAAGACCTATACCATTAATAATTTTTTGGATATGGTCATTGCCAATGAGTTTAGTAAGAACTATTCCAATGCCGATAAAATATTGCAGGCAATAAACGATGATGACAAAGCCGCCTTGGCCAGATTAATTGACGCGCCTACGGAACAAGAAGTAAATACAAAATTTAAAAAGAGTAAATCAAACAGCTCCGCGGCTGAAAAACTGTTAAGCAAATTAAACGAGGCCTGATGCTAAAAGTACCGGCAAAATATAAGCGTTGTGGCATAAAGATAAAATGCATTACCTGTAAATGGCAAGTGGCTGATACTTGTAAAAAAAATAATAAAAGCCTTCACCTGTGTCCGAACAAAGAAAACCACAAATATTGTCTGATTGTATGTGTGCCCAATAGCCCCGGTCAAAGAAGAATCAAAATACTGGATACGAAAGATTTCTCTGCGGCTTTAACTGAACTTGAGAAATTTAAAACTGAGCTAAGTACCAAAGGCTATCACAAAGCGGCTATCCGTGATAAAGAGGTCATCACTCCTACCCTGCTTAATTATGCAACTGCTTACCTGAATTCCATGTCCGGTGAAAATACGCCTGCTATACTTATCAGAAAACGTTCAAAAGAACACATAGATGATATAACACGAACTATGTCGCGTTTTGGCACAGCACTTAAGAAAGCGGGTTATAACATCAAAACGCTTGAGCTGAAAGACATAACGGACGATGAAGTCAGCATCTTCCATACATACTTACTGGATGTACTTAAACTAAAAACAAGAAGTTATAACAAGCATATATCAGCCATGCGCACTTTTTACAACTGGGCCATTCGGGTAAAGGATTACAAAGGTTCCAATCCTTTCAATCACATTGAATTGAAAAAGGTTATTGCTATTGAGAAAAGCATTATTACTAAAAAGGAATTTGAAAAGCTGTTGCAGGTAACTACTTCCGAAAACGGTGTGGATGAACGAAACAAGAATCTCTACAAGGACTGGCTGCCTGTTGCTTTTAGGTTAGCTATTGAAACCGGTTTGCGCCGAGAAGAACTGATTACGTTACGCTGGTCTGATATTGTTCCATTGGAAGGTGATAAACTGGTGTTTAGAATAAGTAATCTAAAAGTAAACCGGATTGATACCGGTGAGGATGGTGGCAATTACCTGAAAAATGTGCCCATCACTAAAAGCCTGATGGCGCTGTTACTGGAATTAGGTTATGATAGAATGAAAGATACCGTAGCTTTTATCATTGACAGACCGGATGGATCGGATATAAACTACATGATGGATTTACTCTCGCGCAGTTTTGCGCATTTTATTAAACTGGCAACTGATCGAAAACTTGAATTTAAAGACTTGCGTAAAACATATATTACACACCTAACGATGGCTTTGGGCACAAATGCCAAACTGTTTACCGGTCATACAAATGATGCTGTTCTTAAGAGCCATTACCTGAATGGCGCTTTTCTTGCCGGTAACCTGAATGATTTTAGTGTGTTTTAAATCATAAGAGAATATCAAAACTTACTAAGAGAGGGATAAAAAATTAAGGGATAATTCTTTCGATTATTTCTTCATTTTTAGAAAAATCTTTACCACTAATTTCAATATACTTTATTTTTGGCACCCAAAATGAACCTCCCTCTATTTGAATAAAAATTTTATTTAAAATGGCCATTTTGTTGTTCATTTCGCATATCGCCTGATATTTATTATCTATTAGAGATTTAATTAGAAATATTTTTTTCTTTTTGTACGAAACAAAATTAAAGCAAAACAATTTTTTTTCGGCATCTAACATTTTAATCTCAATGCCATAAGCGAATTTTCTTTGTATGTAGTTTAAAGGTTCTATGCTTCCATCACTGGCATAGTTTTTCCAATAAATTTTAATTGGCTCTGTTATATTTAACTCCCCTTTTTCGTCAGTATTAAGCACATAATTAATGACGCTAATATTAATAGAACGTTGTATGTAAAACAACAGGTTATTTATTTTATCGGGTGCAGGAAGTTCTTTTTTTCCTTCTTTACTAATTGGCTTTTGAAAGCTGGCAGAAAGCAAAAATAAAATACTCCAAAAAAATAAAACTAAAATTTTTTTATACATACTGTGGTGTGTGTTTGCTATAATGGCAAACTACTATTGTATAGCATATTTTTATGCCCCACAAATTTAAAAAATATGCAGACATAAATAGTAAATAGAAGGCACTTCAATAAAATATACGTTGAATTAATTATTGTTAATTATAGTAAACAATGAATAAATAGTTTAAATAAATTTTCTTGTAATAAAAGCTACTTGCTTTCTGCTACATTTGCCCTCTAAATAAATTCTCTCTATTATATATAAGATAATTATAAAACATCCGATAGTATGCCTCCTGAAGTAATTGTTTTTATTACGAATTATGGATATTTAGCAGTTTTTCTTCTTATATTCTCTCAGGAAATTGGCATTCCTAATCCGGTTCCAAACGAACTGGTACTAATTTTCTGCGGTTACCTCACATATCAAGGAATATTATATCTGCCTTTTGTAATTCTTACAGCTACGGTTGCTGATTTTATTGGAACAAATATACTCTACACCATTTTTTACTTTTTTGGCAGGTATATTTTGGAACACAAACCGCGTTGGTTGCCTATATCAGAAAACACACTTACTAAACTACGCAATCGTATATCAAAAGGAGGGTTATGGACAGTTTTTCTTGGTCGCCTTACTCCTTTTATTCGTGGCTATACATCTGTAATAACAGGTTTTTTGCAAATTAAACCAAAGTTGTTTTTACCTATAGCCATTGCTTCTGCGTTAATATGGAGTTCGACATGTGTTATAGCCGGAAGAATGCTTGGTCCGTATTGGAGTTATGCGGAAAACAAAATTGGAAATATAAAATTTATGATACTAATAGCTGTACTAGTTATTTTAACGATAGTTACGGTAAAATATTTTCAAAATCGTTCAACAATAAAAGATAAATCAATATAAGGGTATAGTTAAAGTTTAGTTGTACTAAAAAACTTCGTTTAAGTTGAACGAAAACCCTCGTGCATCGCCTGTTCCAATGCCATAATCAATACAAAGATTTGAATTTGATTTTTTATTCATTTTAATTCTCAACCCAAGCCCAGTTCCAAAATTTATTTTTTCAAATTTATTATTGGGCCACTCCGTAACACTTGATGCGTTAGAAAATAGAACTCCTCCAAACAACCCATTTTTTGTTAACCGAAAACGATATTCTGCTTCGCCATAAATTAAATTTTTTCCACGAAACCTTCCTTCTACATATTCTCTCGCTGTATTGTTGTAGGTATCCCAACCGGTACTTGGCAAATCAAAATAAGGAGGTGTGCCTGCTAAAGTAAAATAATTATAACTCCACAAAGCCAATACATTTCCTGATTTTTTAGAGGTTTTGATATAATGCCGAATGTCGAGTATAGCCGATTGCCAATTTGTATTACTGCCTAAAGTTTTTAAATTATCTCTTATTTGAAGGTTTGCATATGTACCACCACTTGGATTATTTGAATTTAAACGATTGTCGTATTGAAAATTTAAAGAAACTCCTGATGATGAAGATGTTTTAGATAAGCCATATTTATCGAGGTCGGTGATAATGTTTGCGGAGTTTTTTGTTTCTGTTATATTCCAATGGTAATCTAAATTATAACCTAATCCGGCTGAAAAATTCTTGACAATATTTCTCATGATTAACTCATTAATTCTTAAATGTGAGTAATCAACAGGGTCTTTATCTGCTAATGTAGTTGTACTGCCTAACCCAAAGGTGTTAGTAGGGAATTTATAATAGCGCCAATCGCCAAGCAAATTAAATTTATCGTGATTAAGCCATATGTTTGAACGCACCATGTTTATAGATTGTTTGTATTGCGTATAAATATCCTCTATTAAAATAGATGATATTTTTGCATCCGATTCGTGATGCGTATAAAATGAAATGTTATTTGTAAGCCCGACTAAATACCCGGTAACTAATGCATATCCGGGATAAATAATCGGTGTATAAAATGGTCCTAATGAGTTTTTTTTGACTGTATCTTGTTTAATTGGCAGCTTTTTTTTTGTAATCAATCTATATAAATCTGCAACATCCATTTGAGTTTTTTCCTCACTTGAAGGCTTTATTGAATCGGCAGTATTTTTTTGGGCAAAAAGTTGAATAGATATACATGAAAAGAACAAATAAACTATAAAGAGTAAATTTTTTAGTTTAAAAAGCATAATTTAGAATGGCAATTAAATTTCTGTTTAAACTTATTAATATACTGGAAATCGAAAATTAGTTATTATTTAAAGAATTATAAACTTCAATTAATTGCTTACGAATTTCATTCTTGTCAAACTGAGAAATTAATTTTTCAGATACTTTTAGTGCAGTTTTATATTCTTCAGGATTAAGCATCAGTTTTTTTATCCAATTAACAAAACCTTCATTGTTTTCGGCTTTTAAATAATTATTTCGATAGAGTAATTTATATTCTTCGATATCACGATAAATTACTGGCATCCCTGACGCAGCAGCTTCAATAGGCGCTAATGGACAATTTTCCTGATAAGATGGGAATATAAACATATCAGCCGCTGCATATAAGCTGGGCATTTCAGACAATTCAAACATACCTGCAAATTTTATATTACTTGGTGCATCTGCTATTTGTTTATTTATAGACTGATAACCATCCGTAAAACGCTTCCAGGGCCTTCCTCCCACCCACCGAAATTGAGCATCGGGGATTTGTGCACCAATCTTCACAAAATCTTCACAACCCTTCCTATTCTCCAGTTGACCAACACCAAGAACGCAGAAATCATGCTCTTTAAGCCCGAGAATCTCTCTACCTTTTTTTCGGAGCTCCGGGGTTCGTTTCCATAAATCAATAAGCAAAGGATTATTCATCCTTACGATTTTAGTTTTAACTCCTAAATCTTTGATCACCTCCTCTACCTTTGGGCTAATAGCAATGCACACATCAGCATACGAATATACTTGCTTAAGGTACCATTTGAACAAGGGCATTAAAAGTCTCCACCCAGGGAATGTTCCTTTTGCCGAATCGGGTATAACATGTGCTGTATAAACTTTTTTACCTTTATATTTCAACCCCCTCCAAAAAAAATAAGGCCCATAGGTATGGCAGTGCATTACATCACCTACACCTTCATTATTTATTAACACTTCAACATCTTTACTTTCATTTAACAATTCAACACAATTTAAAAACGAGGTGTCTATTCCTTCGCCATGCATGTTTAATATCCCGGTTTCAGAACAAACGTTAATTTTCATCTTCAGAGTTATTATTTATTTTAATTTAGTGTTATAGTAAATGTTATTATAGAACAAAGATGAAAACCTCAATTACAGCAGTGTTACATTTTAGCTCAAAAAAGTTACGCTATTCACAGGCACTCAATTCAGTCTGGAAAAAAGATTAAACTATTTATGTCTATTGCTTTATAAATTTTGATTTTAATACTCTATCTTCAACCTTAATACGAGTTTATTTAAGAAAGGGTGGGGTGATAAAATTATTTATTTCTTCACCCCACCCTTTTCCTGTTTTCCTCGTATATTATTGTGGAGATTAGTCTTAATAAATGTTAACACGAAATAAAACTTGTTTTTTAGAAAAAAAATAGCTTTTAAGGAAAATGATATTGAAAGTATTATTTCGGCATGTTTGGCTAATAACCACTTAGCACAAAAGGCTCTGATTAAATTGTTTTTTGGATTTGCTAAAAACATTGGCTTACCATACGTAGATAATGAACAGGACGTTGATGATATTATAAACGATGGGTTTTTAAAAGTATTTAATAATCTAAGTAAATACGACCATTCAAAACCTTTTAAGATTTGGTTCAAAGCAATTATTATAAATGCCGCTATTGATTATTATAGAAAAAACAAAAAACATGCAAATCAGATTAGCATTGATTACATAGAAATTATTAATGAAGGCGAAGATATAATTAGTAAAATATCGGCGCAGGAAATATTGAACCTGGTACAAAAGCTCCCACCAACATATAGAATGGTTTTTAGTTTATACGTTATAGACGGTTACAACCATAGGGAAATTGGTGAAATGCTTGGTATTCAGGAAGGAACTTCAAAATCTAATTTACAGGATGCACGAAAAAAATTACAATTAATGATAAAAAAGAACTATCCACATTTATATTTAGCACATTCATTACAAACAAATAAAATAAATGAAAACTGAAGATTCTGACGATGCTATCAGGAAAAAAATAAAAAGCCTTGCCAGTCCATATGGACAGGAAGAAATTGATGCGGTTTATAATTATGTAAAGCAACAACAGACTGACCCTGAAAGGAAATATTACTTAATAGGTTTTATATCGCTTGCCGGGTTAATTATTTTCGGTTCACTAACCTTGAATATATTTCAGGTTCAAAAACAGACTAACTTAGAACATACAATTGATACTCTTAAAAAAAATCTGGCAAAATCTGAAGCCAACAATAAATTAATAAAAACGGATACCATTTACGTGAATAATTACTTAGCAGAAAAAGGAGGTAATAATGCAGTCGCTAATTCAAAGAACAGTACCCAGAGCCAACCTGATGTAACTTTTAATAGTACTATTCCTTCTAAAAAGGATTTCAATAAAAAATCAACGAATAAAAATATAGTTAGTAATAATACACCATTATCTTCTCGTAAAAAAAACACTTATTTAGCTTCAAATGGAATTAATAATAAAAGTAAAACTATAAAGACCACAGGCAATGATAAATTAGCACATTATCAGGAAGTTGCTCCCTCTTTGACCCAAAATGGAACTAATAATACTAAGATTAATGAATCGGTAAGTAAATATGAAAAACTTAATAAAACAATAGCTTATATCATTGAAAATGATGTAAAAAAGGACTCCTTAACCGTTCCCCAAGCAAATAAATTTAACACCGAAAATGATAGTTCTTTATCTAAAAAGGATACCGTTAATTCTATTAAAAATTCAAACAACATAGCTATTATTGACTCTACAACTAATGCAAGTCGGAAAAAGGAATTTTCGTTGGCTAAAAATTTAGAATATAGAGCTGGTGTGGGTTTTGAAGTGGCAAACTCTCAATTGGGGTATAGCATTTTAGGAGAAATGGTTTATAAAAAAAAATTGATAATTAGTGTTGGGTTAAAGTATTTAAGTACCGGAAAAGAATTGTTTAGTGATGATGATGACTATCACCATCATAAAAATAAAAATTTTAAAAATTCATATGCTCAACAAGTTAAAGACTCTATTCACCATAATATTAAAATCAGCAATACGGTTTTTCAAATCCCTATTACTTTTAGCTATAGCTTTCAATTAAAAAAGAATTTTTCATTGATTTTTGGCATAGGAACAGATATTGATTTATATGCTGTTCAGCATGTCGAATACAGGCATCCAGTTACTAATAGTGATTTTACACAAAAAAAATTCGACGTCAAACAACCTACTTTATATTTCAATAATACTGTGTTATCAACCGGATTACAAAAACAGTTTAAACATTTTGTTTTTCAGCTAAGCCCTTTTGTAAGCCCGCAATTAAAAAATGTAACTTATAAAACTGAAAGCGTTTATTATGGTTTAAGAATAAGAGCCTATTATTGTTTTTAGTACCCCGTTCCAAAATAACCATAAGGTTTTAAATATTGAAACAAACAGAAACACCTAAATTGGATAAGAGATGTAAATTACTTTTAATCAGTAACCTTTTAACATTTAAGTCAGATTAATGTAATAATTTATAAATACAAATATGTAAACAAATTTGTTTGTATTTGTGTATGAAAACTCAGATAGACATAAACAAAATTAAAGGGATACACCCTGGTTTTATTCTTGAACGAGAGCTTAAACAAAGGAAAATCAAGAAAAGTAGGTTTGCTATATCTCTCCAGGAGTTCCCTCAGACGTGATAATGTAGTACACCTTCCAGAAATGGATTTTTGCTGTAAATGGTTTGCAATTCTTTGTTATGCTTGTTAAAAGGCATGCCTATAAGGCTTTGTACCATTAACTCAGGTGTGTTACAGAGATAGGGAAACTCAAAAAAACCATCACGATAATAAAAAAAATACTTTTTAAATTTATTAATCCACTTGGTTATACGTTTTAAAATCATAAAATTATCTAATTATAATACGGCACTTTAAGTATAAAACGGCAAATGTAAAAATTTAAACTTCTAAAAGAAATAGTAATGATAACCCTAAACGTTATGAATAAAAAGGCAAAAGCATGTTACAGCTAATAAGGACACTTGATATGATTCAACTGCCATTTGCTTTTTCATAAGGAAAAATAGAACCGACTAAAGATACCGAACATATTAAAACTACAGAAGAAGAACAGTTTATTAAAGATAAGAAACAATTAAAAGAATAGTTTTAAAAGTATTCAATAAGTTAGTGCTATTTTATAAAACTTTGCTTGCCTGAAATAAGACAAAGTCAAACGTTAAAGAACACTCCAATTATCATATTTTCTAATTCATTTAACACAGACTTTAGACAAATTTGTCTAAGGTTAGTATTTTGCTAAAATTCTTTACAGATAAAAAATATTGCACCCCATTATTGCACCCTGGCCAAAAATTAAAGGAAATAAAAAAAGCCTTTCGGTTATGAAAGGCTTGATTTTGCTGGTACCCGGGACGGGACTTGAACCCGTACGACTGTTAAGGTCACAGGATTTTAAGTCCTGCGTGTCTACCAATTCCACCACCCAGGCAAAAATTGATGTTTATATCAATAAAAAAAGCCTTTTAGGCTTTTTTGAGCGAAAGACGGGTCTCGAACCCGCGACCTTAACCTTGGCAAGGTTACGCTCTACCAACTGAGCTACTTTCGCTTTTTAGGACTGCAAATGTAGTTACTTTTTAAAAATGAGCAAATTTTTTTTTAGTAATATTTTACATTCATAATATAATACTTATTTAAGGGCGATAATCAAAGCTTTTTGGCAATTCGATAAAAAAGTTTGTAGCTTGAATGAGCGTGAAATGCTCAGAGAGTTTAGGATTTTATGCCCTCTTTTTTCATAATTTCGATTTGGGTACGGATAGACTCTTCGTGAATAAGTTGAAAAATTTTTTCGATAAAATCTTTGGTAAGATTTTGCTCAACGCCCCATTCAGTGCGACTTTTCAAAATCTCCATCCAACGCTCTAACTGAAATGCAGTGATATTGTTTTTTTGTTTTTCGTTGGCAATTTTTTCTACCAGGTGTAAACGCTCTTTTATAAGGGCAATTATTTGCGCATCGATTGTATCGATATTCTTACGCACCGAGTTTAATTGCTCATTAAAAGCGGGGTTGGCGGTAGATTTTTCTTTTATCTGTAAATGATTAAGCAACTCGTTTAACTCAAAAGGAGTTATTTGTTGTACTTTATCACTCAGGGCTTCAGTGGGGTTAATGTGGGTTTCAATCATCAGGCCATTCATGCCTAAATCCAATGCGTTTTGAGCTATATCAAAAACCAAATCTTTGCGGCCGCTAATGTGGCTTGGGTCGCAAATAATGGGCATGTTAGGGAAATTTACTTTAAGCTCAATAGGAATTTGCCAAAGCGGTGTGTTGCGAAAGGTGTTTTTTGACGATGTGTGAAAACCACGGTGTATAGCAGCTACTTGTTTAACACCGCTGTTTAAAACACGCTCTATTGCGCCAAGCCACAATTGTAAATCGGGGTGAATAGGGTTTTTTACCATAACACGGCAATCTACACCCTGTAAGGCTTCAGCAAGCTCCTGTACCGAAAATGGATTAGCAGTGGTGCGTGCACCTATCCAAAAAAAGTTTATGTTATGTTTTAGAGCAGCTTCTATATGCTCAGGCTGTGCTACTTCGATAGCAACAGGTAAATTATACGTAGTTTGTACTTCTTGTAACCAAGGCAAAGCTTTTGCGCCCATGCCCTCAAAGCCTCCAGGGCGTGTACGAGGTTTCCAAACACCGGCACGGTAAGCTTGTACCTTTTTACTATCTGCAATTTGGGCTGCGGTTTGTAAAACTTGCTCGCGGCTTTCGGCACTACAAGGGCCTGCAATTACGTAGCAAGACTTATCTAAAAAATTAATGGATGAATTCATTTTACAATGCAAAGTTATTAAGTTTACTTTTGCAAAAAATTATATTGTGAAAATTCATAAAAACTTAGTAGATGCCATTGTTAAAACGCTTGAGGCTATATTTAACGAAAACCGTTATGCCGATAAAGCCATAGAATATCTATTTAAAGACCAGCCCAAGTGGGGCGGGCGCGACAGGCGTTTTGTGGCTGAAACTATATATGATGTGGTTAGGCAATATAGACTGCTAAATGAGTTAGATGGTAACAAAAAGAACTGGTATCACATAATTGGCATTTATCTTTTGCTACGTGGACATGATTTGCCCGTTTGGGACGAATTTGCCGGAATTGACAAAAAACACCTACAACGAAAAATTAGTGAAGTGCAGAGCAATAGAGCCATTTTTCAGTCGGTACCCGATTGGATGGATGAGCTTGGTTTTGCCGAACTATCGTTTAAATGGAACAAGGAGCTGGAAGCCCTTAATAATCAAGCGGCTGTGGTACTCAGAGGTAACACACTAAAAACATCTACTCAAAATCTGCAAAATCAATTAAGTAAAGAGGGAATTGATACCGAGCGCATAAAAGATACGGATGCACTGATTTTAAAGGAACGCAAAAATGTTTTTACATCGCAACTGTTTAAACAAGGCATGTTTGAAATACAGGATGCATCATCACAATTAGTAGCTACTTTTTTACGTGCTGCTGAAGGACAAACTATTATTGATGCTTGTGCAGGTGCCGGTGGTAAAACTTTACATATTGCTGCGCTTACGCAAAATAAAAGCAAAATTATTGCGATGGATGTTGAGGAGAAAAAATTAACCGAACTGCAAAGACGTGCACGGAGAGCGGGTGCTAAAATTGAATCGAAATTAATTTCATCTCCTAAAACTATTAAAGATTTAAATAAAACTGCCGATAGACTTTTGTTAGATGTACCATGTAGTGGCCTGGGTGTGCTTAAACGCAACCCCGATGCTAAATGGAAATTAAGCTTGGAACGCATTAATGAATTAAAAAAAATACAACAGCAAATTTTGCAGGATTATACTTGTATGCTAAAAGTTGGTGGGTTGATGGTTTATGCTACATGCAGCATTTTGCCATCAGAAAACAACGAGCAAGTGCAGCACTTTTTAACGGAGAACCCAAGTTTTTCTTTTGTAGAAGATAAAACTATTTATCCATCAGAAGGATTTGATGGTTTTTATATGTGTTTGATGCAAAGGAACGCATAGATAGAATTTTGAAGTAAAAGTTTAAAAAGTCAGCAGCGTGCCATTTTCTTTTTTTTACCAATGATGCCTTTGGTTTTTGCTTTATTAATATAAGCAATAGCATCGGGAGTTTTACAAGCGGTACCTTCCTTTATAATGGTTATAACGCCTATTTTTTTTGCTGCGACAATAGCATCAGCAGTTAGTGCAGGCACATAAATGCCAAGAGCAATTATGTAGCTGTTTATTTTTGCCCGTACGCTATCAGGGGCTTGGTGTATGGTGGTTTCGGCACGGGTGAGTAATTTTTTTAGTGCGGGTATATTCAATTCAGTATCGGGTTTTATGGCTACAAGGTTTGCCAAAGTAGCCCAACCTGCGGCGGCTATATAGGGTGTGTTCGAATCTATCCACTCGTTCACTAACTGATAGCCGTAGTTGCTTTCAGCAGTTACCCAGGGCACGGTATAATCACCTATGTTGCTTGATTGTGCTTGGGTTACCCAAAGGTTTAAATCTTTTTCGGTCATTTTTTGTTCGTCGGCAATTAACCCGGCAAGGTACATGGCATCAGCATTACCTGTGGCATAAAGGTCTTTGGCTAACTGGTAATCTTTTTTTATTTTTTTTTGAATTACTTTTAAGTGTTCGATTTTCACACCGAACAAAGGTTCTTTAATACCATGTTTTAAAAATATTTTTTTTACACCGTCGTTGCCTTTGGCTTTTAATTTGGTCATGATAGCTTGTACAGTCATTTTAGATTATGATTAAAAACTGAAGATAAAAAAAAATTATGATTTTTTTTTATTCGATTTATTGTTTCTACTTGCTGATATTAAAACAAGGTTAAATTTTCTTTTGAATTTACATAAACAAATTTTATATTTGATATGATATGGAATTAATTGAAAGTAAAACCGCTACTTTAAGCTTGGTTGATGGTAATATGTTATTTGTTACCTTAAAAGAAAATGCAGAGATAGATTTAGAGTCGACTAAGGAAAATTATGAGATTACTATGCGCTTAACACAGGGCAGAAGATACATATCGTTAGTGGATGCCCGCACCTATGTTACCATTACTGATGAGGCAAAAAAATATGCTACCCAGCCCATTATGTATACAAATGTTATTGCACAGGCAGTTGTTATAACATCGTTGGCTACCCGTTTGCTGGCTAATTTTTTAATACGGTTTACACAAAACAATAAGGACGTTGAAATGAAACTTTTTAATGATTACGATGTAGCGTTAAATTGGTTGAAAGAAAAATTGGTAGAAGATGAAATTTTATCTTCGCGTATGGAAAAGTTATAACGAGCGCACTTATTATATTTATTTACTTGTTGCTAAGAACAGTACCAAACAATAAATATTACTTAAATAAAGTAATCTCACCACGTAGATTTTGGATGAGTTGTGTTTTTATTTTTGTAAGTGGAATTTTTTGCCCCAGTAAGAACATGAGTTTTGTTAAAGCAGCTTCAAGAGTTATATCGTCACCACTAATAACGCCAATTTTTTGAAGAACCGAACTGGTTTCGTACTTGCCTTGTATAACACGTCCTTCAGGACATTGAGTTACATTATAAATGATAATCCCTTTATCAATCGTTTGTTTTAGGAGGGTAATAAACCAATCATCCGTTGGAGCATTACCTGCACCAAAGCTGTGGAGCACTACTGCTTTAACGCCTTGTGCATTTAAAATGGTTTCGGTGATTTTTTTTGATATACCGGGAAATAAGTTGAGTACAATGATATCGTTATCTAAATTTTTATGTACCCTTAGTTTTTTGGTACTTGCATTTGCAATGTAGTTGGTGTTGTATATAATTTCAACTCCGGCTTCTGCCAACACAGGGTAATTGGGCGATTGAAAAGCATCGAAGTGTGCCGAGTTATATTTAAAAGTACGGTTACCACGAAATAATTCATACTCGAAATAAATAGCGACTTCAGGCACTAAGGCTTTGCCTTGTTTGTTTTTTGCGGCGACAATTTCAATGGCAGTAATCAAATTTTCTTTGCCATCGGTACGAATGATACCAATGGGTAATTGTGAACCCGTTAGAATAACCGGCTTACTTAAATTCTCTAACATAAAACTAAGTGCTGATGCAGTGTAAGCCATAGTATCACTACCATGCAAAACAACAAAGCCATCATATTTAGCATAATTTTTTTCTATAATATTAACTAACTCAATCCACACACGCGGGTGCATGTTACTTGAATCGATCGGTTTTTTGAAAGAGACAGAATGTAAGTCTAAATTAAAACGACTAAGCTCAGGTACTTGTTTGGTGAGCGATTTAAAATCGAAGGGGCGCAGGCTTCCGGTTTTAGCATCCTGCATCATGCCTATGGTGCCACCTGTGTAAATAAGTAAAATTTTGTTCATACAAACTTGGGTATAAAAGAAGAGATGCCGTGTGGGGCATCTCTTGCTTAAAACTCGTTTAAAAAATTAAAACGGTAAATCGTCATCAACCGAGTTGCTTGTAAAAACCGGAGGTGCGCCGGTTTCCATACTGCTTGGTTGGCTATGATTGTTTGAAGAAGCCGATGAGTGACCTGAACTAACTTTTTCGATACGCCAAGCATCAATAGTGTTGAAATATTTTGTTTCACCTTGTGGAGAAACCCACTCACGTCCTTTTAAGTTGAAAAGAACTTTTACTTCTTCGCCGATAGCGAAATTATCTACTAACGAAACTTTATCTTGCACTAATTGAAAACTAACGTGCTGAGGATACGGAGAACCCGGTTCTACTGTTAACACAAAATCACGTTTTTTAAAACGCTCACTTACTACTTGGGTATCAAATTTTGCTTTGATAATGCCGATTACTTCCATTGCTTTATTTATTAAAATTTAGAACTATAAATTTACTGTTTTTACAACTAATTACCCAACAAAACTTTCCACGCTTCGGTCACTTTATTAACATCCAACAAGGTTTTTACATATTGGTGTAACTCATCTTTATTGGCAAAATGCTTGTTGTTGGCGGTTTTATAGGAGGCAATTTCTTCCATAGTAGGTAAATGTTCAATATTACCCAATTGCCCTAAATTGTTACCTGATAGAATTTTGCTACTACGTATCTCAGTAGGAATAGCATCTACACCTATGCCAAGTGTGGTAATAGGTTTTTCAATTTCAAATAAAGCAACGCCATGTGCACGGCAGTACCAGTTTCCACCCATACGGGCTACAAGGTCTATTTTATGTTGGTCTATTTTACCATGCGTATCAAGTACTTCTTCTTTAATATGAATTAGTTTAACCTCACAAAAAATAAGATTACCTGCCCCACCCTTTTCACCCAGCTCTTTAACTTCAGTAACTATACATTCCATAGTTACGGGTGCTTCAGCTACACGGAATGGTTTTATACTTTGCGACGCTAATTTGGTAAAACCTGCTTTTTCAAACTCGTCAACTCCCTTAGCGTAAGGGCTACTGGCTAACGACATTTGCTGCACCATGTTGTAGTTTACAATATTTAAAACTACTTCGGGCACTTCTTTTACATTGTAGTAGGTGTGCTTGTTAGTTCCGTCTCGCCCACTACGGTTAGGTGCAAATATAGCAATTGGCGGGTTTGATGAAAACACATTGAAAAAACTAAAAGGCGCCAAATTAGGACGACCATCTTTATCTATTGTACTGGCAAAGGCTATAGGGCGTGGACCTACTGCTCCTAATAAAAAACCATGAAACTGTGGTTGAGGAGTATCTTTTGCACTTACTGTAATCATTTTTAGAGGTTTTGAACCGCTAAATTAATGATAAGTGATGATTGTAATTTATGTTTTTTGTTTTTTCTTTTTGGCAGCGGGAAACAAAACGTTGTTTAAGATTAAACGATAACCTGCCGAATTTGGGTGTAGACTTAAATCAGTTGGAGGGTCTTCTACCCTATGCTGATAATCTTCGGGGTCGTGCCCACCGTAGAAAGTCCAGGTGCCTTTGCCATACTCACCATGTATGTAACGGGCTTCATTAGCAGCCTTGCTTTCGCCCATTATTAAAACGTTTTTCTTCACATAGTTTCTATCAAAAGCAACCGTTTGCCCCCAAAAACCTTTTATTAATTGTTCGTGATTTTGACACAGCATACTTGGCACAGGATCCCACTTGGCAGAAAACTCAAAGAGTGTGAAAAAATCATTTTCTTTAGTAACACCATACTTTTGAGTACGTGTGCCATAAGTGTCTATATTAGAAAACTCGTACTCAGCAGGGTTTTCGCTCAAAGTAAAATTCTGGAAAGCAAAGCACTTATTGTAGTCAATTAACTTATTATAGTTTGCTGTGGTTCCATCGCCATCAAACATACTTTCGCAAATATCAATTCCATCAGCAGCTAAGGCAATATCGTAACTATCGGTTGCCGAGCACATGGCAAACATAAAACCACCACCCGAAACAAAATCGCGTACTTTTTTTGCTACGGCCAATTTCATTTGCGATACTTTATTAAAGCCAAGTTTTTTTGCCATGGCTTCGTTATCTCTTACCTCAGTTTGGTACCAAGCTGTGTTACGAGAGCCAAACCAAAAACGCCCATACTGTCCTGTAAAATCTTCGTGGTGCAAATGCATCCAATCGTATTCAGCTAGTTTGCCATTCATTACTTCTTCATCGTACACAATATCGTATGGGATTTCGGCATAATTTAAAACAAGGGTTACAGCATCATCCCAGGGTTGTTTGCCTTTAGGCGAGTAAACGGCAATGCGTGGCGCTTTTTCTAACTTAACAGCATCCTGATTTAATTCAGGATTTGAAACCTCTTGCAGAATGGCTGTACTTTTTGCATCAGGAATAATTTCGTAACTGATTCCACGAATATTACATTCATCAACAAACACTTTATCATTACGCATCATAAAACTACCACCACGGTAATTTAATAGCCAGTAAATTTCTATATCGTGTTTTAATGCAAAATAAGCCAAGCCATAAGCTTTAAGGTGATTTTTTTGGGAAGCATCCATTGGAATGAGTAGCTGGGAAGCAATACTGCTAAGTGAAATTTGAATAAGGATAAGAGATAATACAATGCGTTTCATAAGCCCTACTAAGTTACTAAGTTTTTGCGGAGATTGTATTTTTTAGGAGAATTTAAGAGTGAGAAAAGGAAAGCTATTTACAAAAATCTTTAAAAAATTTGGCGGCGTCAGTAGAGCCAAGGTCTTTAGCCATATACCAATCAACGCAGGCACCATTTAAATCTTCACTCAGTGCTTTAGTAGCACCACGCGCATTATAATAATTTGCATTAGTAGGATCTAATTCTATAGCAGAACTGTAATCGGCTACAGCCTGGTGGTAATTTTTTAACGCGGCAGAAACACGGGCACGCCCCACATAACAATCAATTTTTAACTTATCGGTTATATTTTCTTCCCCCAACGCCAAAGAAAAATCGAGTTGAGCACCTGTATAGTCATCTAAATTTCCCTTAAGCATACCACGAACTTGATAAACATGTGCAGCACGAGACGTGTTTAAAGCAAGTGCCCTACTTAAATCAACAATGGCACTATTTATAGAATCTTTAAGGAAAACTTTTGCTACCGCACGATTTATATAGGCTGAATCGTTTAAAGGGTCTACTTCTATAGCCTTTGTATTATCGATTACAGAGCCCAAGTAATCTTTTTCATCAAATTTTTTTTGCCCAAGTGCTATGTAGTAATTGTATATTTTAGATTTAGGGATGTTTTTTGCTATAGCATTGTTTTTAACTTTTTGATCGGTTGTTTTTGCTTGAGATTCAACATTTTTTGCAGATGATGTAATTGGCGGTGCAATAGGAATTGGTATACCAAAATAATCAGGCCTTTTGCTTGTACAAATTACTTCTGTTGTTGTAGGTGCATTTTTAGACATTGGGGTATACGTGTAATAAAGTTTAAGGGCATCGGAGTAGTAAAATTTATCTTCTACATAATATTTGCATTTTTTTTCATCCATTTCAGCTTGAAAGTGCGGCAAATCGGCACCAAGGGCAAGAAAACTAAAGCTGCTGCATGTATCATTTCTGAAATTATAAAAAGCATCGGGTAAATTTTTATTATCGTACCGTATAGTTATCATTTTAATGTCGCCATATTTATCAATTTGTACATAAGACGAATCGATGTATTTTTTTACACGTGATTTTACAAAGTTGAAGGATGAGCCAAATAAATTACCGCACTTATATAAAATATCTTGATGTAATTGTTGTTGGGTTAATTGTTTTTTTTGAGCAGATAGTTGTAAACTAAAGAAAAGTAGTAGAGCTATTTTTTTCATAACATAGGCTTGATGGTTTAACTTATTAAATATACAAATGTTTTTACTACCTTATTTCAAATATTGGATTGTATTTCTTTTAAACAACAGGTAGATTGCTTTGCTGCGCTCGCAATGACATTAATGATGCTTAGGCTCGGGTGGTAAATTTTTACCATGAATTAAATCAATAGCAACCATGCGGTTTTCCATGTCAACCCGACGAGGGTCTTTCCGGTCGATATCACCTTTCAGATATTTTTCTATCATTAAACTTACAATGGGTGCTGAAAAGACACCACCAAAACCGCAATTTTCAACCACACAAGCAATAGCAATTTTAGGATTATTTTTTGGTGCGAATGCGAGAAACACGGCGTGATCTTTACCATGCGGGTTTTGTGCCGTACCCGTTTTTCCACACACATCAATGCCTTTAATGGCAGATAGGTAAGCTGTACCACCAGGTTTTAAAACTCGCTCCATGCCATCAACTACAGGAATAAAATATTGACCCGGTACGGAGCAGTATATTTTTTCGTCGTACTTAGTGTTTACATTTTTTGCGGTACCTACCGCTTTTATAATATGCGGTGTGTGATAATAACCACGATTAGCTATACAGGCTACTACGTTTGCCATTTGCACAGGCAGAATGGTTAACTCTGCCTGACCAATGCCTAATGACACAACCGTGTTTGCAAACCAACGGTTTTCGCCAAAAACTTTGTTGTAGTATTTTACCGTTGGTACGTTGCCACCAAGCTCATAAGGTAAATCAGACCCAAGCTTATGTCCTACCCCAAAACTCATTACATTATCGCGCCAGTTGTTGTAACCATCTACATATTTCCCGTCAGGGTGATGGTCGACAATGCTTTTAAACACATAGGAAAAATAAGAGTTACAAGACGCTGAAATAGCTGTATATAAATCTCCCGATGCATGGGGGTGGCATTTTGGTTTATTGCCCATTGGCGGATAACCTCTATTACAAGGATAAACAGTAGATGGTTGCAGTACACCTTCTTTTAAACCAACAAGTGCATCTATCAACTTAAAAATTGAACCCGGAGGGTAAGCAGCCATCAATGCACGGTTGAAAAGTGGGATGCCAGATGTATCTTTTTGGAGGATACCATAATTTTTAGAACGTTCACGACCAACCATTAAATTGGGGTCGTACGTAGGACTGGTTACAAGTGCTAAAATTTCTCCGGTTGATGGGTCGATAGCAACAATGCTACCACGCTTGCCCTGCATTAAATATTCGCCATAGGCTTGCAGCTCTTCATCAATGGTGCAATAAAGTGCCTTACCCGGGATGGCCAGTGTATCATAAGCGCCATTTTCAAAACGACCTTTTTCTTTATTATGCACATCAACCATTATGATACGGGTGCCTTTAATGCCTCGCAAATCTTTTTCATACGATTTTTCGATACCGGAGATTCCAATATAATCTCCTTCATTATAATAAGCATCTTTTTCGGCTTGTTGTTTGTTAACCTCACCAATATAACCTAACAAGTGAGCTGCAATTTTTTTAGGATAACGTCTAATAGTACGCTTTTGAATAAAGAAACCTGAGAAGCGGTACATTTTTTCCTGCAACTTAGCATAGGTTTCCGATGAGATTTGTTTTTCGAAATACGACTCTTTACGCGGCGTGTATTTGGCACGTTTCATACGGTGATTAAAACCCGCAGTATCAATTCCTAATATTTTACAAAGCGCTTGTGTATCGCAATACAAAACATTATGTGGCACCACCATTAAATCGTAAGCAGGGTCGTTAAAAACAAGCAGCTTACCGTTTCTATCATAGATATACCCCCGTACAGGAAACTCAGTTAAATAACGAAAGGCATTGTTGCGGGCATCTAGTTTTGATTTATCATCTACAACCTGTAAGTAAAATAAACGCGAAATATAAATTAAGGCAATAAGCGAAAAAATGCCTCCAATAATAAATTTTCGATTTTCTAAATAGGGATTTTTACTCATGAAATGCGATTGTTACTTTGGCGGTAAAACAAAAACTGCATTAAATAAATAAAACTAAAAGTAGCCAGTGTACTACCTAAAACACGTAACAAGGTTCTAAAAAATTCGTGAAAGGTGAAAGCTTCGATATAAAACAATACAAAATGATGTACTAAAATTAAAATTAAAGCATAGGATGAAAACCAACCTACGCCCATGTAAGCAATGGTTGGTTTTAATTGTTCATCATAACCCTCTCGTGGGGCAAACAACTCTAATACCGAGCTGCGAACAAACGCCATAGTTAAACAAGCCATGGCATGCATGCCCTGTGTGTCGTAAAACATATCTACACACAAACCCAGTACAAAAGCCAGTACAAGTGTTAGTGGTTTTGGTGTGTTAAATGGCAATAATAAAATAAATAGTACATAAGGAAAGAAAATAAAGTACCTACCCAGGTTAATATTTTTTACAATAAGCACTTGTAACAAAACAAGCACCACAAAACGCAATATGTTTTTAAAAAGATTACTTATCATCTTTATCGTGCGTTTGTGATTTAAGTTCTAAGGAATCTTGTTCGTTTTTAAACACATTTTTAATAACGTACACGTGATTGATTTTTTTAAAGTTGGTGCTAAGGTTTATTTTAACGGTATAAAAAGCATCACCGCTTTTACGTTCAAAGCTTTTTACGTAACCCACCATAATTCCTTCAGGAAAAATAGAGGAAAGTGCACTGGTAACAATGGTGTCTCCGGCTTTAATGCGTGAATGCATAGGCATATCGCTAATGGTGGCACTTGAGTAATCATCATCTTTTTCCCAACTAAGCGGACCATAGAATCCATTTTTTTTTAACATGCAAGTTACTTTTACATCTTTATGCAAAATAGAAAGTGCGGAGGAGAAATTTTTAGACACATCTTTAACCACCCCCACAATGCCTTCGCTGTTAATAATAGCCATATCGTGTGTGATACCTTGTTGAGACCCTACATTAAGCGTTAAGTAATTGCTGCGCAGGTTAGTACTATTGTTTATTACTTTAGCGCTATTGAAAATATATTTTTGTTTATAAAGCGTATCGTTCTGCACCAGTGATGCCACATGTATAAGCTCGTAGGAGCGAGAGCGAATAATATTTAATAAACTTGCATTCTCTTTAGCAAGCATTTGGTTTTCTTCTCGTAAAGCTAAATACTCGCGGGTGTTGGCAATGGTTTTAAATGTATTGGCAGCTACCGCATTTGATGAATTTAAAATACGTGTGCTTTGTAAATTTCGGTTTTTAGATATAAGTATAATGCACATTATTTGCAGAAAGATAAACAGCAAATAATAATTATTCCGTATGAGAAAATTGAGCAGCGTACGCATTTGTACTGTTTATGTACTAATTAAATTACTTAATAAGGAACGGAAAGCGGTGTGTATTTTTTAACGCAATACCAGTGCCACGAGCAACAGCACGCAATGGATCTTCAGCAATATGTACAGGTAGTTTTGTTTTCATAGATATACGTCTATCCAAGCCGCGCAATAACGAACCACCACCTGCTAAATAGATACCAGTGCGGTAGATATCAGCAGATAATTCCGGCGGAGTCATTTCAAGTGCATTTAAAATCGCTTCTTCAATTTTTGAAATTGATTTATCTAAGGCATGTGCCACCTCAACGTAAGATACATAAATTTCTTTCGGGATACCTGTCATTAAATCGCGACCATGCACCGGGAAATCTGCCGGAGGGTTTTCAATCTCCGTCATAGCAGCACCCACCTCAATTTTTACACGCTCGGCAGTACGCTCACCAATTAAAATATTGTGTTGGCGGCGCATGTACTCCTCAATATTTGCTGTGAAATCATCACCCGCAATACGAACTGATTTATCACACACGATACCACCCAATGCTATAACGGCAATCTCGCTGGTACCACCACCTATATCAATAATCATGTTACCAACAGGCTCTTCCACATCTATGCCCATACCAAGTGCAGCTGCCATTGGCTCATGTATCATATAAACTTCTTTCGCGCCTGCGTGTTCGGCACTATCGCGTACGGCACGTTTTTCTACCTCGGTAATGCCACTTGGAATACAAATTACCATGCGTAATGATGGCTGGAAAAATTTACGACCAGGGTTAATCATTTTAATCATCCCTTTAATCATTTCTTCTGCGGCCTGGAAATCCGCAATCACTCCATCTTTTAAAGGGCGAATGGTTTTAATATTTTCATGGGTTTTACCATGCATTTGCTGAGCTTGTTTACCAACAGCAATAACGCGTCCTGTGCTTCTATCCACGGCTACAATACTTGGTTCATCAACTACCACTTTATCATTACAAATAATAATGGTGTTTGCGGTTCCTAAGTCGATTGCTATTTCTTGAGTTAAAAAATTTAAAAATGCCATATAATATTTTTGTTTTTATTAATGTTTAAAATGCCTTGTACCTGTAAACACCATAACCATTTGATGGTTGTTACAATAAGCTATACTGTCTTTATCTTTAATGCTGCCACCCGGTTGAATGACGGCTTTGATACCTGCTTTATCTGCAATCTCAACACAATCAGCAAAAGGAAAAAACGCGTCGCTTGACATCACGGCTCCGTTTAAATCGAAACCGAATTTCTTTGCCTTTGCAATGGCTTGTTCTAACGCATCAACACGCGATGTTTGACCTGTGCCACTTGCCAGCAATTGATTATTTTTTGCGAGAATGATTGTATTCGATTTTGTGTGCTTAACCAGTTTGTTTGCAAATAGCAAATCGTTTATTTGCTCTTTACTTGGCGTTGCAATAGTTGCGGGTGTTAAATCTTTTTCGGTTTCGGTTTTTAAATCGCGGTCTTGTTCGATGACGCCGTTCAATAAAGTGCGAGCTGATTTTTTATTTGTTTTGTTTTGCTTTTTAATTAAGATGATACGGTTTGGTTTTACTTTTAAAATATCCAAAGCTTTTGCATCATACGCCGGAGCAATAATTACTTCGAAGAAAAGTTTATTTATTTCGTTTGCAGTTTCCTCATCTACTTTTGCATTGGTAATTAAAATACCGCCAAAGGCAGATGTTGGGTCGGCTGCTAAAGCATCTTTCCACGCATCAATTAATTTAGCACGTGTAGCAACACCACAAGCGTTGTTATGTTTTAGGATGGCAAAAGTTGTATCAGTAAACTCTTCAATTAAATCAACCGCAGCATCAACATCCAATAGGTTATTGTAAGAAAGTTCTTTACCATTTAGCTTTTCGAACATCTCATCTAAATCACCATAAAAAATGCCTTGTTGGTGCGGGTTTTCACCGTAACGCAATACATTTGTTTTATTTGGTTTTTCGTCTTCGCTGAAATAATTAAGTATAGCTGTATCATAGTGCGAACTTGTGGCGAAAGCCTTGGTAGCAAATTTGCGGCGGTCGGTTATTTCGGTAACGCCATTTTTTTCTTGAAGAAGCGAAAGTAATTCAGCATAATCGTTACGAGAAGAAACAATAAGCACATCATTAAAATTTTTTGCTGCTGCGCGGATAAGAGAAATGCCACCAATGTCAATTTTTTCGATAATGTCTTCGGGTGATGCGCCTTCTTGAGCAACAGTTTCTTCAAAAGGATATAAATCAACAATTACTAAATCGATGTTAGGGATTTCGTGCTGCTCCATTTGAGCTATATCGCTTTGCAAAGCACGACGACCCAAAATGCCACCAAATATTTTTGGATGTAGGGTTTTTACGCGCCCACCTAAAATTTCTGGAAAAGACGTTAGCTCTTCAACAGGAACAACCGGAATTTTTAATTGTTCAATAAAAGTTTGCGTACCGCCGGTACTGTATAAAACAACCCCAAGAGCGTGTAATTTTTTAATGACAGGTTCTAAATTGTCTTTATAAAAAACAGAAATAAGTGCACTTTTAATTTGTCGGTTTCCGCTCATAAATCTTTGCTAAGGAGCAAAATTAACTAAATAGAAGTGCCTTTGGAAGCAAATAAAAGATTGTTGAAAAATGACTGTGTTTGTTGAAAACGTAAAAGGAGATAAATAAAGGGATCTTATTTTTTATTCATCAACTTGTTTAAGCTGTTGGATATATATTTTTCGGGTGTTATTAAAGCATTTTGTATTCTTTTAGCATAACGTATACTATCCATTACTTCTTTATTTTTTTCGTGCAATTGGTCATAGGCTTTATCAACCAATTGTTTTTGTTTTTCTATAATTATTTTTTGTCGTTTAGTTATACGGAAACGTGTGTACATAAACATAGCAAAAACAATAACCAATAGCAACAAACCTATTATGGCATACATAATTATACGTTGCTTTTGTTTTTCCTGAGCATGCAGGGTATCTAATTTATCTTGTGCGGCTTTAGTAGCAAGTTCTTTCTTTTCAAACTCATACTGCAATTGTTTCTGTATGCTTGCTTTACGATTTTCTGTATTAACTATACTATCACGATATGTAATATATTGTTTGTAATGCATAAGTGCTCCCATACCATTACCTTTGGCACTATCAATTTTCGATAGTAAGTTTTCTGCATTACATATTCTTTGCACATAGCCAATTTCTTTAGCCAGAACAAGCGATTTGGTTGCATACGTAAGTGCAAGTGCATTGTTTTTTTGTTTAAAATAAATATAGCCAAGGCAATTAAAAGAAACCGAAATGCCTTCTTTATCATTTATCTCTTGTTGAATTTTTAAACTTTGATTATAATAATTTAAAGCTTCATTTAGTTGTTGCTTTTGTTGATAAGTGGCACCAATGTTATTGAGGGCATTAGCGATGCCTTGTTTATCATTTATTTGCTGCTGTATTTTTAAACCTTTGCTAAAATAATCTAAGGCATCTTTTAGTTGATTTTGGCTTTTGTATATAAGCCCTATATTATTAAGCACAACTGCAATGCCCAACATTTCATTTATTCCTTGATACGTTTTTAAACTTTGATTGTAATAGTCTAAGGCCTCCTTTATTTGTTCCTGATCTTTATATATACTACCCATATTATTGAGTAAACCGGCAACACCTCGCTTATCATTTATTTCTTCACATATTTTTAAACTTCGGTTATAATAATCTAAAGCTTCTTTTACCTGCCCTCTACTCCTATATATAGTACCAATGTTATTAAATATAGTAGCCATGCCCGGTTTATCATTTATTTCTTGTTGTATTGTTAAACTTTGGCCATAATAATCTAAGGCCTCTTTTACTTGTCCTTGTTGCTGATATATATAACCAATATTATTTAGAGCAACAGCTTTTTTACTTAGCAGTCCTTTTTTATACTTGGCATTAGGGTTAGGTGTTTTAGTAAGTAACTCATTAGCTAAAGTAACAGCGGGTGTTGCATATTTTAAAATATCAGCTTCATCACATGCTTCACTAAGTTCAACCAATAAACGGAGTTTAAGCGTATCGTACGGAGCATTCTTTAGGAGCAATGCCAAAGAATCAACTACAGGATTTTGAGCAAAAAGTACCGGACAAATAAAAAGAAAGAGAATAGTTATTGTTTTTTTCATACAGCTCTTACAAATAAAAATAGTATTGCTTATTGCCCATAAATTTTACAAAGCAAAAACTTACTTAAAGATAGTAAAATTGTTTATCTGACTAATTGAGTCTTAAAAAATTTAAAAACAGATGACTAAATTAAGACTTTGTGCTTAACCTAAAGCAGTATATTAGTTCGTTTATTGCACTGTGCAACTATAGGTAGCATTGCTATAAGATGCCGTTATTTTAGCATCAGCATTACATTTAGTTAAAGCACTATGTGTAGATGTCTCAGTAATAACTTCGGTATTTGTTCTGGTAAAGGAAGCTGTACCATTAGTGCCGGGGGTAGTAATATCGCAATAACATGTATAACTTTTTTTACACGATGTTGCCAAAATTGTAGCTACGGCTAATGCCATGTAAATTTTTTTCATGTAATGTTTTTATTGGACTGCAATTTACAAAAAATGGTTTTGCTCATTTTAATGCTACACTACTATTTAATGTTAAAAATTATTTTGAGTACGATAAACTTCCCACTCCCAAGCAGTTTTCATCATACTGGTAATGTCGTGCTTACATTTCCAATCTAACGCATTTTGTACTTTACTACTATCAGAATACACAGCTATAACATCACCTGCACGACGGTCACCTATTTTATAATTTAATTTTTTACCAGAAATTTTTTCGAAAGCAGCAATGGCTTCTAATACGGATACTCCATTGCCACTACCTAAATTAAACACATCGTAATTGTGCTTGTTTTTATGCTGCAGTAAATAATCTAAAGCTAAAACGTGTGCATTTGCAATATCGGTTACATGTATATAATCTCTTATACAAGTGCCATCCCTTGTTGGATAATCGCCGCCCAATACAGTAAGCTGAGGAAATTTACCAATAGCCGTACCGGTAATTAGCGGCACTAAATTGTTTGGTTTACCAATGGGCCACTCACCTATTTTAGCTGAAACATGTGCACCAACCGGATTAAAATAACGTAAAGCAATAGCATTAAAAGATGTATGTTGTCTACAAAAATCAGTTAGCATATTTTCACCAATTTGCTTGGTATATGCGTAAGGAGATTCCGCTTTAGGGATTGCTGTATTTTCATCAACCGGAAGTTTTTGTACATTACCATAAACCGAACAGGATGATGAAAAAATTACGTTTTCTACTTTGTGTTTTTCACACAACGAAAGTAGGTTTACTAATGAGGCAATATTGTTGTGATAGTATTTTAATGGTTGTTCAACCGACTCACCAACGGCTTTAAACGCTGCAAAATGTATAACTCCGTCAATTTTATTTTCGGTAAAAATTTTGTCGAACTCCTTTTCATCGCACAAATCAATAGTGTAGGTTTTAAATTGCTTACCTGTAATTTGTTGTATTTGCGTATAGGCTTTTGGTGACGAGTTAAAAAAACCATCAACAGAAATTACATTATAACTTTCGTTAGTCAATAGCTCAATAATGGTATGAGAGCCTATATAGCCTGCACCACCTGTAACTAAAACATTTTTCTTAGGCATTTGCACCACGTTTTAAAAATATAGATACTACAAAGGATGAAAATATGCCAAATACCAGCATACTAAATAATTTAGAGGTTGTGTCTTTAAAGGCCGATAAATCTTCTATGCCACCTTTAATCATTTTGTCTACATCTGCCTGAGTAACAGTTTTGCCTTTTTTAGCAGCCTCTTCCAAAATACTTTTTGGTCCTTCTGTTTGTATGTAGTTAACAATATAGTCACCCAATGCTTGCTGAAAGAAAACATAATTAAAGATTGATAAAACAATAGTTGCGATCAACACAAAAGTTAAGCCTTGTATTAAGGCTACTTTACCTTCAATTTCTCCTCCTCTTTCTTTACGAGCTAAAAAAACCAACAGTAAAATAAAAGGAGACATAAATAATAAAGATAAAATATGCGAGTACATGCCCAACTTAGTCATTTGCATGCCACTATTAAAAACAAATAGTTTAAAAGCTACAACCAATACACAATAAATAAGAGCAAATAAAAATGGTTTTTGTTTTAGCATGTTCAATAAAAAATTAACCGTTCATGCTAACTAAAAACTCTTCGTTCGATTTTGTTCCTTTTATGTGGCTACGTAAAAATTCCATAGCTTCAACCGGAGTCATATCGCTTAAATGTTTACGCAACACCCATATACGTTGCAAGCTATTTGCATCAATTAATAAATCATCTCTGCGAGTTGAAGAAGCAGTTAAGTCAATAGCAGGGTAAATGCGTTTATTAGCAATTTTTCTATCTAATTGCATTTCCATATTACCAGTTCCTTTAAACTCTTCAAAAATTACCTCATCCATTTTAGAACCGGTATCAATTAAAGCAGTAGCCAATATAGTAAGCGAGCCTCCGTTTTCTATTTTACGAGCTGCACCAAAAAAACGTTTTGGTTTGTGTAAAGCGCTTGCATCTACACCACCGGTTAAAACTTTACCCGATGCAGGTGCTACTGTGTTATAAGCTCTTGCCAAACGAGTAATAGAATCTAACAGAATAACAACATCATGCCCGCACTCTACCATACGTTTTGCTTTTTCAAGCACGGTGTTGGCAATGCGTACATGTTTTTCGGCAGGTTCATCAAAGGTAGATGATACTACTTCAGCTTTTACGCTGCGTGCCATATCAGTTACCTCCTCAGGGCGCTCATCTATTAATAATATAATTAAGTATGCTTCCGGATGATTGTGCGCAATAGCATTAGCAACCTCCTTTAATAAAACGGTTTTACCTGTTTTTGGTTGTGCTACAATTAAACCACGTTGCCCTTTACCTATAGGACAAAACAAATCCATCACACGCGATGAAAGTGTTTCTTGCGGATGACCTGTTAATTTGAATTTTTCGTAAGGGAATAATGGAGTTAAATAATCGAAAGGTACTCTATCACGTACCCAAGCAGGATCTCTGCCATTTATTTGATCTACTTTTACTAAAGGGAAATATTTTTCACCTTCTTTTGGCGGACGAACAGTTCCTGTTACTGTATCACCGGTTTTTAAACCAAATAATTTTATTTGCGATTGAGATACATATACATCATCAGGAGAACTTAAATAATTATAATCTGCTGAACGTAAAAAACCATAACCATCGGGCATGGTTTCTAAAACACCTTCAACTGCTACAATGCCATCAAAGTTATATAGGTCTTCTTTTCTTTGTTGTTGTGGTTGTTGCTGATTTGGTTGTTGCCCCTGATTATTTTGTTGAGGATTATTGGGGTTGTTATTTTGGTGAACCTGATTTGGATTTTGCTGCCTTTGTTGTTGTGGTTGACCTTGTTGCTGATTTGGATTATGCTGTAGTCTGTTTTGTTGCTGCTGACCTTGTTGTTGTTGGTTATTGTGTTGTGGTCTATTTTGTTGAGGAATGTTATTTTGATTTTGTACCGGTTTTGGCTGATGGTTTTCTGTTGGTTTTTCAGCTACGGGTGTTGTTGGCTCTGTTGGAGGTGGGGTTTCAACAGGGGCTTGCTGAACAATCGGTTCTTCTACCGAAAACAACTCATCAGCTACTGCTTCTGTTTTATTCTCTTCAGGTAAAAGGTCTAACTTAACTTTACGTGGACGTTTTCCTTTTTCTGCTTTAGGCTCTTCTGTTCCTTCTGCCGCGTGTTTATGTTTAAGCTCTCGTTTAATGCCATCAATCTTTTCAGGTTGTGTAGCTTGCAGTTCTATAATTTGTATAACTAAATCGGGCTTTTTTGTTCCGTCAGGCTTAGCACCCAATAACTTAATAATTTCTTTAAGGTCGGATAAAGGCTTTTCAGAAAGCTCTAAGGCATTAAACATACATTTTGATTTTTAATTAAAAATTGCATTAAAATTTTTGGGTGTTTTACTTCTGCCGGAAATTTGAAATGCAGATAATTCTAAAACTTGTTACAAATATGTGATTTATTTTTGAATTGAAAAATTATTTTTTTTCTCGAAAATTTGAGAATTATCTTTTTGCAAAGCGCATTTGAATAACACCTATAAACGCCTCTTCAAAAATTTTACTACTCATTTTAGAAACACCTTCTACCCTATCAATAAAAGTTATGGGCACTTCAACAATTTTAAATCCTTTTTTAAGCGAAGCGTATTTCATTTCTATTTGAAATGCATAACCCATAAATTTTATGTTATCAAGGTTTATAGTTTCTAACACATGACGCTTGTAGCATTTAAATCCTGCTGTAGTATCGCGTATGCTTATCCATAAAATTAAACGCACATATACCGATGCAAAATAACTCATTAAAATTCTACCAATAGGCCAGTTTTTTACCTTACCACCTTTGCAGTAACGAGATCCTACGGCAACATCGGCTCCATTTTCGCAGGCATGTAACAAGCGAGGTAAATCATCAGGATTATGCGAAAAATCGCAATCCATTTCAAAAATGTAATCGTATTTTTTTTCGATGGCCCATTTAAAACCTACTATATATGCAGTACCTAAACCTTGCTTACCTTGTCTTTGTAGTAAATGTAACCTATCAATATATTTTTGCTGAAGTGTTTTTACTATTTCTGCTGTTCCATCCGGAGAACCATCATCAATAATTAGTAAATCAAAATCGGGTTTTAACGAAAAAACTTTTTCAACCATCTTTTGGATGTTTTCTTTTTCGTTATAAGTTGGTATGATAACTAAGTTTTTACCCACGTGTGGCGAATATACAATAAAATATTATGTAGAAATCAGCGGCTAAAAAGTCTTTAAAAAATGTTTAGCAATTGTTATAAACTAAACCCATCATCAACTACAATATTCTGTCCATTAATGTATTGAGATGCCTCAGAAATCAAGAACAGTAAGGTTCCTGTTATATCCTCCCTATCAAGCATGCCTTTGTTTAAACTTAAACTGTTATATTTTCTTAAAAATCTTACATCCTGATTATTTAAAATACCACCCGGACTGATGCAATTAAAACGTAAGTTTTTTCCTTTATAATACTTGGCAAAGTATTTTGTTAAGTGTATAACACCCGATTTAATAGCAGCATACTCTACGGGCATAGTAAAGTCCGTATCTTCATACACTTCAAAACGTGGCGGCATAACACCATAAATAGATGACATGCTAATAACATTACCATAACCTTGCTGTTTAAAAAACAAGGCAAATTGTTGCATACATAAAAAGTAACCACCTAAATGTAAATCGATGTTTTCGCAAAAATCCTGATAAGTAACTTTTTCTACATCGTTGCCATAATTTTTATTACGCGGATATGCGTTGTTTATCAATGCATCTATTTTACCGTATTTTTTTTGAACGCTACCAATAGCGGATTTTATAGAAGTTTCGGAAGTAATATCTAATACAACTGTAAATAAATCAGGTGAGTTTATTTCGACTTTTAATTTCTCAAGCTGTTCGGCATTTATGTCAGCAACCACTACAATGCCTTTATTATCAAGTACCGCCTTAACAAATGTTTTGCCTAACAGGCCACAACCCCCTGTAATTATTACTACTTTTTTTTGCAAATCGGTAAACATAATCAGCTTTGTAAAATTTTTAGTTGATGATTAACTTCTTCTTCGGTTAGCTTTTTTACTTCAAGCACGTGAGTAATATTACTAAAATCTTTCATATAGGATAGAAACCAATAAGTATTGGTCAGTTTATCATTGGTATCAAAACTACCATCGTTATCACTATGATGGACACATAAAATATTTTTCGCTATTTTTTTTACAGCATCATCGGCATTAAATTTTAAGGTGTTGGCAGATACTTTTAAGTGAGCCGTATCTATAAGCAAACCAAGGTTAGGATGATTTACTTCTTTTAGCATTTGTAACATCTCATCGGCATCGCAACAAAACAAAGGATTACTTCCATCCGGATGAACATTTACCGATGCCAGTACATTATTTTCTATTAAAAAATTTAAACCTAAAGCTTGTGCTTTATCTGCTACAATTTTCAGCGATTGTATAAAAAGTGCCCAATGGTTTTTCCTATCGAACGAATGCGAAAGAATTAACTTTCTTCCCAACTCACTTGGGTTAGGGTCTACACAAAAACCGGCATGCGCCGAAAAAAATGGAGCACCTGCTTTTTTACTTAATTCTAACCCATTTATACAATGTGCAATAGATGTATTTCTTATATCCTCATTTGAGCTTGCCAGGTTTAAAACAAAAGGAATTTTTGGTGCAGGAAAATAATTATGTGCAAATTTTTTAATGGTGGCATCCAAAAAAAATTGCTCCATGTCTTCCCTATAAGGCATACCGGAACTGAATTCTAAAATCCAATTATTTTTTTGCGCCAACAGAATTATTTGCTCTGCCTGCATTCCCATAAAAGCTAATGTACTAACCACCAATTGCATCTCTACAAAGTTAAGAAGGCATTGGCAGCATCCAAACAATATTTGCACTTTTGCAGTTAATTAAACATGTTTAGTTTTTTACAGCCATATCGAACAATTGAAAAACAAATACTGCTGGTAATTATAGCCGAGTTTTTTATTCAGCTTGTAAACGCCACTTTTATGAACATGTTGCCCCTGTACCTAAACACCTTACATTACAGCAAGCAAGAAATAGCAGGTTTTATATCATTTAGGTTTTTAGGCGTATTTTTACTGGCTTTACCTTTGGGCATTTTTATTAAAGGTAAAAAAGTAAAACCGTTTTTTTATGCCTCGTGTATAGGTGTTCCGTTTTTTGCTTTATGTATACTATATTTTACCGAGCGGGCTAACACACCTATGATATATGCATCACAACTATTATGGGGAGCATCGTTTACATTTATTCAAATACCTATTTTACCTTTTATTTTACGTTTATCTTCTCAAAAAAACCAAACAGCATCTATTGCATTAAGTTACTCTACCTGGAGTTTTGCGGGCATTTTAAGCGGAATTGTAATTGCGCTTTTAGACTATTTAAATCCTGATTTGTTTAATGAACGTATGGTGCTTTTAATTTTTTCCATTCTTGGTTTTATGGGCATTTTAATGCTATTGCTTGCCAATATTCACGAAGGTGATTTCAGTTCAGAAACAGAAAAAACCAATTACAGTTTAGCTCAGTACGATTGGGGAGTTATTATAAAAGCACTTATACCAACTCTAATTATAGCCGTGGGTGCTGGTTTAACCATTCCTTTTATAAGCTTGTTTTTTCAGGAAGTGCATGGCATGGATAAAGGCAGTTTTTCGGTAGTAAGCTCCATTGCTGCATTTTTAGTAGCATGGGGTGCCTTATTGGTACCTAACATTAAAAGAAATGTAGGCTACAAAATCGCCGTACCTGCTACACAGTCTTTAGCCATAGTATCTTTAGTAGCGTTAGCAACTACGCAATATTATAGCTATGTGTCTATATCGGTGGTTATTGCTGTTGTTTGCTACTTATTGCGTCAGCCTCTAATGAACATGGCAGGTCCAATGACTACCGAAATTGTAATGAATTATGTGGGCGAAAAAAACCGTGAAATTGTAAGTGCCCTCACCTCAGCCATTTGGAGCGGGTCATGGTTTGTAAGCGGTTTATTAGTACAAATTTTATTTGGGCAGGGCTTTTCGTTTGTAAACATATTTCTACTAACCGCCCTACTCTATTCGGTTGGGGTAATTTGGTATATACTTTTAATAAGAGATTACGACCGCAAAATAAAGGTATAAGGTTTCGGGTTACAGATGCCTTCTACTTGGTTAATTTTGCTATTTTTGCACATCTTATGAGTTTAGTAACCTTACACGACAAGCAATTTAAGCCCTACATTATGGCAGATGCCATACATACAAGGGTTTCGCAGGTTGCAGACAACCTTAGTGCCGATTTAAAAGCCTCTTTTCCGCTATTTTTAGTAGTACTTAACGGCTCGTTTATTTTTGCTGCCGATTTGGTTAAAATGTTAAAATTTCCTTGCGAAATAACTTTTGTAAAACTGGCTTCGTATGAAGGCACAAACAGCACAGGTAAGGTAACCGAAATTATTGGTTTAACAGAAAATGTTGAAAACCGCACTATTGTTATTATTGAAGACATTGTAGATACAGGAACCACCTTAGAAAAATTACACGATTTATTAAAGCATAAAAAAGCCAAACAAATAAAAACCGCAACTTTATTATTTAAACCTTTAGCTTACAAAAAAACTATACCAATAGATTATATTTGTATGGAGATACCAAACGATTTTGTGGTTGGGTATGGTTTAGATTATGATGGTTTGGGAAGGAATTTGAAAGACATTTATGTTTTAGCTTAGTCATATTTTTTAACTGTAAATTATAAAACCAATAGTAAACCTCATCAACATGCTTAATATCGTTTTATTTGGCCCTCCGGGCGCAGGCAAAGGCACACAATCAAAAAAATTGTGCGATAAGTATAACTTAATGCATCTTTCTACCGGAGATTTGTTGCGCGATGAAATTAGCCGCAGTACTCAACTTGGCTTACAAGCTAAATCGGTTATGGATAAAGGTGAACTTGTTAGCGACGAGATTGTTATTGCAATGATTGGTGGTAAATTAGATGCTAACCCACAAGCTAAAGGCTTTATTTTTGATGGTTTTCCGCGTACACAAGCACAGGCAAAAGCATTAGATGAGTTATTAGAAAAAAAGAAAGCACCCATTAGTATGATGGTTGCTTTGGAGGTTAACGATGAAGAATTATTACATCGTTTATTATTACGCGGAGCCGATTCTGGCAGAGCAGATGATAGAGATGAAAATGTGATTCGTCGCCGTATATTTAATTATAACAACCAAACTGCTCCCTTAAAAAAATATTATTCTGAACAGAAAAAATTCCATTCGGTTTACGGAATGGGTAGCATTGAAGATATTTTTGATTTATTGGTGGCTACCATCGATAACAAAACACAAGTCAAGAAGCCTTACTATGATGGCATGGTTACCGTTGCCGATATTAGTGTTGAAGACGAACCAGCTAAGCATTTAAAAAATGGGGTTGATAAAATTACACATAAAGCAACTCCAGCTAAAAAAGCTGTTGTAGCAAAAAAACCAATTGCTAAACCTGCTGTACCTGCAAAAAAGAAACCAGTTGCTAAGAAAAAAGCAGCTCCTAAAAAGAAAGCTGTAGCTAAAAAAACTAAGCCTGCTGCAAAAAAATCAGGTAAAAAAGTTGCCGTAAAAAAAGTAACAAAAAAAGTAGTAGCTAAAAAAGCTAAAGCTAAGGTGGTTAAAAAATCTCCGGTTAAGAAAAAAGTGGCTGCTAAAAAACCAATCAAAAAATCTTCTAAAAAAAGAAAATAAAACGAGCTCTCTTCCGTGGATAAAAACTTTATTGATTATGTAAAAATATGCTGCAGAAGTGGCAAAGGCGGTAGTGGCTCTATACATTTCCATCGTGATAAACTTACCTCTAAAGGCGGACCCGATGGTGGTGATGGTGGGCGTGGCGGACATATTATTTTACGTGGCAATAAACAGCTTTGGACCTTGCTTCACTTAAAATACCGCAAACACATTATTGCTAAAGAAGGTGAAAATGGTGGAAGTGCATTGCGTAGTGGCAAACAAGGTGTAGATGAAATTTTAGAAGTACCCTTAGGAACCATTGCCCGCGATGTCGAAACCGGACGATTGGAATGCGAAATTACCGAAGACGGACAGGAAATTATATTAGTACCAGGTGGTCGTGGCGGACAAGGCAATCATCATTTTAAAAACCCCACACGCCAAACTCCACACTTTGCACAACCCGGTGAAGATGGAAAAGACGAATGGAAAGTACTTGAACTTAAAGTGCTTGCCGATGTTGGTTTGGTAGGCTTCCCTAATGCAGGTAAATCAACTTTATTATCGGTAATCTCTGCCGCAAAACCTGAAATTGCAAATTACCCTTTTACAACTCTTGTACCAAACTTAGGCATTGTAAAATATCGCGACTACAAATCGTTTGTAGTAGCTGATATACCGGGAATTATTGAAGGTGCCCACGAAGGTAAAGGACTTGGTTTACGCTTTTTACGTCATATAGAAAGAAACTCGGTTTTACTATTTTTAGTACCGGCCGATGCTAAAGACATTGTTGATGAGTATAAAGTTTTATTAAACGAGTTAAAACAGTTTAACCCTGAACTACTTGATAAACAACGTGTTTTAGCCATTTCAAAGGCTGATTTATTAGATGAAGAGTTAGAAAAAGAAATGACTGCCGATATTAAAAAACGCTTGAAGGGCAAAAATCAAATTGAATTTATGTTCTTTTCTTCTCATACCGAGAAAAACATAATGCAATTAAAAGATACGCTGTGGCGTAAAATGAACGAGCACGAGTTTTAATCTCGCATAATCTCCGCCTTATATTCACTTGCCACAATAGGGCGTTGCAATAAAACAGGGTTTTCAATCAGTATCTGAATCCACTCATCATCGGTAAACTTTTTATTCGCAAATTTTTTCTTAAAAAGCTCCTCATTAGTTCTAACAACTTCCAGAGGTTTCATGTTAAGTTTCATCAAAAGGCTTTTCAGTAGTTTTTTTGTTAGTGGTGTTTTTAAATATTCTACTACTTCAAGCTCACAGCCTTTTTCGGTAAGGGTTTCAAGTGCTTTTCGACTTTTAGAACAGCGTGGATTATGGTAAATAGTTAATTTTTTCATTAACGCAAAAGTAACAAACAGTTTTCGACAAATGCACATTGGGTAATGGCTAAAATTATTTATATTAGTCAAAATTTTATATCATGAGCAGCGAAGCTTTGAAAGCCTCTACGGGGTTGAGTTTTGAAGGATTTAAAGAAGCAGTTTTAAACGATTTTCGTATTGTAAACGAAAGCCGTCAAACCAGTTTATTGGGTCGTAAAGAAGTGTTGACAGGCAAAGCCAAGTTTGGCATTTTCGGCGATGGTAAAGAGGTTGCACAAATAGCAATGGCTAAGGTTTTTAAACCCGGCGATTTTAGAAGTGGTTACTATCGCGATCAAACTTTTATGATGGCTATTGGTGCTTTGTCGCTTGAACAATATTTTGCAGGACTGTATGGACACCCAGATGAAAACCACGACCCCATGAGTGGTGGCAGACAAATGGGCGGGCACTTTACTACGCCATTTTTAGATGAGCAAGGCAATTTTTTAGACCTTGTAAATCGTAAAAACTCTTCGGCTGATATTTCTCCAACAGCAGGGCAAATGCCTCGTTTATTAGGTTTGGCTTATGCCTCTCATTTTTTCAGAATTAATAAAGATTTACAAACAAAAGAATTTGCTCATCTATCAAATAAAGGAAATGAAGTAGCTTTTGGTACCATTGGTGATGCTTCAACATCAGAAGGACCTTTTTGGGAAGCCATGAATGCTGCTGCCGTGTTACAAGTGCCTATGCTAATGAGTGTATGGGATGACGGGCATGGCATATCGGTTCCTAAAAAATACCAAACTGCCAAAGAAAGTATTAGCGAAGCATTAGCCGGTTTACAACGAACAAAAGATAAAAAAGGCTTTGAAATTTTATTGACTAAAGGCTGGGACTATGCGCATTTATGCGAAACATACGAAAAAGCCATAAAAATTTGTCGTGAAGAACATGTACCTGTTTTAGTACATGTTGAAGAAGTAACACAACCGCAAGGGCACTCTACATCAGGCTCGCACGAACGATATAAAGATAAAGAACGTTTGCAATGGGAAACTGATTTTGACTGCGTTAAAAAAATGCGCGAATGGATTATTCAAAATGCATTAGCTACCGAAACTGAATTAAATAAAATTGAAGAAGATGCTAAAACAGCTGTAAGTAACGCAAAAACTGCCGCATGGAAAGCGTATTTAGAACCTATTAAAAAAGAAGTAGCCGAAGTTACCGCTTTGTTTACTGAGTTAGAATTGAGTAACAAAGGTTCATTTATAACTGCCATTAAAAATGAATTACTGGCCATTAAAGAACCCATTCGTAAAGATATACATGTGGCGGCTAAACGTGTTTTACGTTTAACTAAAAACGAAAATTCCGATACTCGCAATAAATTATCTGATTGGTTAGGACTTTCTCGTATTGAAAACGATGAGCGTTATAGTTCAACTTTATTTTCTCATTCTGCTTTACATATTGCACCGGTAAGTGTTGAGTACGGAAGTGAGCAAAAGCAAATGGATGGCAGAGAAATTCTACGCGATAATTTTGATGCTATACTTAGCAAGTATCCTGAAACGATGGTGTTTGGAGAAGATGCAGGAAAAATTGGCGGCGTTAATCAGGGCTTAGAAGGTTTACAAAAAAAATATGGAGAACACCGTGTGTTTGATACCGGCATTAGAGAATGTACCATTATGGGGCAAGCTATTGGACTTGCTATGCGTGGCTTACGCCCTATTGCCGAAATACAATATTTAGATTATTTGCTTTACGCACTGCAAATTATGAGCGATGATTTAGCTACCGTTCAATGGCGTACCAAAGGCAAACAAAAAGCCCCTGTTATTATTCGCACACGTGGGCATAGATTAGAGGGAGTTTGGCATAGCGGTTCGCCTATGGGTATGATTATTAGTGCTTGTCGTGGCATACATGTTTGTGTGCCTCGTAACATGACTAAAGCAGCAGGTTTTTATAACACGTTATTACAAGCCGACGAACCGGCTTTGGTTGTTGAGCCTTTAAATGGATATCGTTTAAAAGAAAACCAGCCTATTAATTTTGGTGAGTTTAAAACACCTCTTGGCATTCCTGAAACTATACAAGAAGGAAGTGATATAACTATTGTTACATATGGGTCTTGTGTTCGTGTAGCGCAAGATGCTATTAAAATGCTACAAGAACACAATATTTCGGTTGAGTTAATTGATGTACAAACTTTATTACCGTTCGATATTAATCATCAAATTGTAGAGTCGGTTAAAAAAACAAACCGTGTTTTATTTTTAGATGAAGATGTACCGGGTGGCGCATCAGCTTACTTAATGCAACAAGTGTTAGAAGTGCAAGGTGGTTATCAGTTTTTAGATGCCGAGCCTATAACTCTTGCAGCTAAAGAGCACCGACCTGCTTACGGTACCGATGGCGATTATTTTAGCAAACCAAGTGCCGATGATGTGTTTGATGCCGTTTATAATTTAATGAACGAAGCTGATCCTGATGAGTATCCAGCTATTTATTAAGTTTTAGAGATTTTTAGTTTAGATTATTTTTTGAGAACTTAGTTCTAAGTAAATAATCTAAACTTATTTTACCTGCACCTGTACACATAAGCGATACAAGCATTAATATATAGTATAAAGGAATTTCAAATCCATTTTCCCCTGCTTCAAAACCATTACCCCAATGCACCGTTTTTATAGCAACTAACATGGTTATTATAAGTGGAATGGAGATAATGCGAACACCCAATCCTAAAGTAAGTAACAGCACACCCAAGCACTCGGTTGCAGTTGCTAAATAGGCCTGAAAATAAGGTGCAGGAATGCCCATGCCGGCAAACCAATCACCAATAGCATGTACATCAGCTAACTTTGCCATAGCAGGTTTATAAAAGCCGTAAGCTAAAATTAAACGAAACAATAAGGCAGGAACAACATCTTTTAGTTTTTCAACTTTGTTAGCGTAACTTAAGTAAATAGTTTTTAAGCTCATATATTGGGTTTATTTTTTAAAGCCAAGTACAAAATCTTTTTGCTGTAAATCTTTACAAAAATTGGTTATTTGCTCTAAAGCAAAAGCCTTATCAGGAAAAGAAAAAATGGCTTGCAACTCATCTACAATTTCGTTAAGTGTTTTTTCTTCTTCTATTTTTTCGATAGTTAAGGCATATAGTATAGATATATCTAAAAACTGCACACTGCCTTTTTTAGGTTCTCTGTAAATTAATATAAAATATTGCGCAGGGGCGTTTACATCTATATTTATAGGAGCTGTTGTGTGCACAGGATATTTTACCGAGAGGATACGATATTCAGGGTTAACAACAAGTATATCATCATTCCAATTTCCTTTTGATTTATAAGCAGGAAATTCTTCATCTTTCATAGTGTGGATGTCTAATTCCATCCATTCAAATAATAACAAATCTTCTAAAAAAGGAATATTATATTTTTCTTTTAAATTTTTATCGCAGGCATATTGGTAAAACTCGCCGGGCACTTTCCAAACGTGAGGTGTTTGGCAAGCATGGGTGCTAAAAAAAATGTTTACAATTTCATCCCACATATTGCTATCCGCATATTCATAAAAAATGGGGAAGGCGCTTTGCAGCATATCGTCAATAATGTTGTAAACCAACCTTCGGTAATGGTGCACATGCTTTTGGTTTACCTCGGTAGTTAGCGTAAGCTCACCCGTGCGACAGTAATCAGCCAGTTTGCTCTGTATTTTCTTTGTATTAGTTTGTAGCAGCATGTTTTGGTATCCAAACGTTATTACATATTTTTTGAAGGCGGTTTAATTCGCCTTGTAATTCATTAAATTCAGGAAAGTTGAAATCTCGTTCTAAAAGAACGGGTACAGGTTGTATAAGTCGGGTTGTATAATCAAACAAATCAAACACAGGGTCTATTATGTTTTCACCATGTGTATCAATAATTAAATCTTCTTCTACTTGCAAGTGCCCAGCCATGTGTATATAAGCAACTTTATCAAGCGGTAATTTTTTTATAAACTCTTTAGCATCATATTTATGATTAAAAGCGTTTACGTAAACATTGTTTACATCCAGCAATAAATTGCAATCAGCTCCGGCAACAATGTTCGATATAAATGTGGGTTCATCCATCTCAGCAGCTACGGCTGTATAGTAACTAACATTCTCAATGGCAATTTTTTGTTCTAAAAAATCTTGTACAGTTTTTATGCGTTCCACTATATGGTTAACGGCATCTTCTCTAAACGGAATAGGCAGTAAATCGTATAAATGTGCATTATCGCACTTGGCGTAACTAAGGTGTTCAGAATATATCTGAACCTTGTATTGCTTTAAAAATATTTTTAATTTCTTTAAGAAATCCCAATCTAACTCATCGGGACTACCAATAGATAAAGACAAGCCATGACAGGTTAAAGGGTACTGTTCGGTTACTTTATCAAAAAGCTTTTTCCAATAACCACCCATATCAATCCAGTTTTCGGGCGCTACTTCAATAAAATTTGGCTGAAGAATGTTTTCATTTAAAAACTCTTCAGCAAAATCTTTTCTAAACCCTATGCCTGTTTTACCTTGTATGGATTTCATTTTATGATGATTAACGTAAATTAAAAATCCCGCCCGCAATTTGCAGACGGGATTTTTATTTCTAATCTAAATCAATAATTAAATTGAATTATTTAGGATTTTTCTTTTCGCCGCATTTGCCTTCGCCGCATTTGCCATCTTTAGCTTTCTTTTCGCCACATTTACCGTCTTTTGATTTTTTGTCGGTAGTTGTAGTTGTTTTTTTGTCGGTAGTTGTAGTTGTTTTAGTTTCAGTTTTTTTCTCACCGCAATTTAACTCAATAGCCGAACGAACTTCAGAACCGTTGCCTAAAGCATTGTAGTTAAATAAGTTTGTGTTTGCAGTTAAAGCTGATACGCTTAACATTGCGCCAGCTAACATAGAACCAGCGATGATTGTTTTTTTGTTTTTCATTTTATTGGTTTTTAGGGTTTATTTTAAATTTTGATATACTTACGTAAATATAGACGATTAGGTTTTTGTTTCCTTACACTAATGATTAAAAAACAATCAACTATCATGTAAGTTGCTGTTTATCAGTAACTTTAAATTTTCTTTTTCTATCTGAGGCATTAAAACCATTTGATTTAAATTTTTGTTAATCGCTTCATTCATTATTTCTGATTGTTTTTTAAAGGCTTTACAAAGCTTACAAATACTCATGTGAAATTTTAGAGCATATTCTTCCTTAGAAGACAAAGCTTTCTCTTCTTTTTTTAACAAAAGATAAGTTGCCTGCTTGCAGCATAAATTCCAGCCAAAGCTTTTAGAAAAATAAGCTATATTTTTGTCTTCGGAGGTCATGCTTTTATCCAATTCTTTTCGAGGCACTCGCGCATTTGCAATTTTGCCCTATGTATAATTACCCAATAGTTTGACGAGGAAATCTCTAATTCCTTACAGATGCTTTCACTTTCTTCTTCTTCTAAATATTTTAAGGCAAAAACCAATGACCACACTTTTGGAAGTTTGCCAAGACATTGTGCCAGTATATATTTAAACTCCTTTTGTTCGATAGAGTTTTTTTCTGAAACATTCCATGGTTTAGGTGCGTTGGTTTTATTCCACTCACCTTTAATAAAACCTTCATCACTAAAATAATGACTATAAGCTACTTTATACTGTTCACTATCTTCAAACGATTGTTGAGGGTGTGCAGCATTTTTTCTATATAAATCAATTATCTTTCTCTTTAAGATAGATATCAGCCATGTTTTTTCGGATGCTTCGCCTTTAAAGCCATCTCTTGCTTTAAGAG
>Ga0210394_10001139_pt1 | contig 44895 bp, 34 predicted proteins | sample IncBWC12MmetaG_FD_160121 | JGI IMG/M metagenome (GOLD analysis project Ga0210394, IMG submission 160121) | Forest soil microbial communities from Barre Woods Harvard Forest LTER site, Petersham, Massachusetts, United States - Inc-BW-C-12-M | ecosystem: Environmental > Terrestrial > Soil >...
GAAAGAAGAGGGGAAACTCGACGACGCGCGGAAGGAACACGAGCAAGCACTGGCCTCGCGAAATAAAGCTGGAGAAACGACCACCGCCGAGGACAGCCTTCTGGCGCTGGCGAGGCTCTCGATTGAGCAAGGCCATCCGGCTGAGGCAGAGCAGCCAGCAAGACAAGTGCTGGCCCAGGCGCAAATGGAAAAAGCAACCGGAAATGAAATAAGTGCCCGAGTGGTTCTTGCGCGTTCGCTGCTCGATCAAGGGAAACCCGCGGAGGCCGAAAAAGAAATTCGTGCAGCTGAGCTTGCGGTGGCATCAGCGGAGGCACGCTTGTTGGTGATGGAAGTGGCGGTAACAGCGGGTCGCATTCATGCCGCGAACGGCAAGCCCGCAGAAGCTTCTCGAAGCCTAACCGGCGCTCTCGCGGAAGCTACCCGGCTAGACTGCGGCAGGTGTCAGCTTGAAGCGCGATTGGCCATCGGAGAAATGGAAATGAAACAGGGGAAAAAAGCGGCGGCACGTGAGCACCTCGCAACTCTCGAGAAAGACGCCACTGCAAAGGGCTTTTTGCTGATAGCGAGCAAGGCGAAAGTCGCTGCAGCCGGCAAGTAGAGCCGCCCAAGTATCGTCAACCTCCCATCCGACACAACAACGGCTCTCAGCGAGCGAATTCGATCTGGGTTAGGTAGACGAATCAGCGTTTGCCTGCGCGGCGTTGCGGCGGAAGCGAAACCAGAGCCACAGGGCGGCGAAGGCGAAGAAGGCGCCGATGGAGTCGAGTAGGGAATCGTAAGGTGAAGCGGTGCGGCTGACGACGAAGGCTTGATGGATTTCATCCATGATGGAATAGCCGGCGGCGACAGCGAGGGCGGAGATGCCCCAGGACCAGCGCCAGCCTTTGCGATCGCCGCGGACGCCGCGGTAGATCAGGATGCAAAAAATAAAATACTCGGTGAAGTGGGCGCTTTTGCGAATGATGTGGTGAATAAAGTGGAATTGCTCTTCGCTTAGATGGGGAACAAGCCATTTCACGAAGAACGAGAGAACTGTCGCGGTGTGCTCGGAGGAAAAGGAATCGGTAGAGAGGGTAAAGATGACGCCGGCCCAGACCACGGCGGGCCACCAGGCGCGGAGCCAGGCGGGGACGAGAAGTTTGTGCAGGCGGGGCTGCATTTCCGGCAATTGTGGCGCGGGCCGGGGATTACGCCAGGGTTGCGAGTCAGACAAGTCTAGGTCTCCGGTTACGTATTCAGTTTAACTTATTGGCTGGTGTTTTCCCGAGACTGGTTGGTCGCGGTGCGAAGAATAGTCAACCGCCGGAACAGCGGGAGCAGGGCTCCCGCACTCTATATTTATTCCATACGATAGTTCGGGGCTTCGCGAGTGATGATGACGTCGTGGACGTGGCTTTCGCGCAGGCCCGCGGCCGTGATGCGTACGAAGCGGGCTTTCTCGGTGAGTTCACGCAGAGTTGGTGCGCCTACGTAGCCCATGCCGCTTTTGAGGCCGCCGACGAGTTGATCGGTCAGCGCGCCTAGCGAGCCTTTGTACGGGACGCGTCCTTCGACGCCCTCTGGGACGGATTTCCCGCGCTCTTCCATATCCTGCACAGTGGCGTAACGATCAGAGCCGGCGTCCATGGCGCCCATCGAACCCATGCCGCGGTAGGACTTGAACGTGCGGCCCTGATAGAGAATGGTTTCGCCGGGAGCTTCCTCCGTGCCGGCGAAGAGGCTACCGATCATTACGCAGGAAGCGCCTGCGGCGATGGCTTTGGTGATGTCGCCGGAATACTTGATGCCGCCGTCGGCAATGATGGGGACGCCGGTGCCTTGCGCGGCGCGCGCGGATTCCATGATGGCGGTGATCTGCGGAACCCCGGCGCCGGTGACAACGCGTGTGGTGCAAATCGAGCCAGGGCCAATGCCGACTTTCAGGCCGTCGATGCCGAGAGCGATGAGATCTTTCGCGGCTTCGAAGGTGGCGACGTTGCCGGCGATAATTTGCACTTCGGGTAGACGATTGCGGATGGCTTTGATGGCGTCCATCACGCGTGTGGTGTGGCCGTGGGCCGTGTCGATGGCCAGTACGTCGGCTTTGGCTTTCGACATTTCGACGGCGCGCTCGAGGTAGTCGCCGGTGGCGCCAACGGCAGCGCCGACTCGCAGGCGGCCTTGTTCATCTTTTGCGGCGCGCGGATATTCGCGTTTTTTCTGGATGTCTTTTACGGTGATGAGGCCCTTGAGATTGAAGTCCTGGTCGACCACTAAAAGTTTTTCGATGCGGTGCTTCTGCAGGATGCGCTCGGCTTCTTCGAGCGTGGTGCCCACAGCCACAGTGACGAGATTTTCCTTGGTCATCACGGAGCCGACCAACTGGGAATGATTCTTTTCAAAGCGCAGGTCGCGGTTGGTGAGGATTCCGGTGAGTCGGGAGCCGCGCGTAACGGGAAGGCCGGAGATGTGGTACTTGTTCATGATTTCGAGCGCCTGGCGGAGGGTTATGTCCGGGGAGATGGTGACGGGGTCGACGATCATGCCGCTTTCCGAGCGTTTTACGCGGTCGACTTCTTCGCCCTGGCGGTCAATGGGCATGTTGCGGTGGACGAGGCCGATGCCGCCCTGGCGGGCGATGGCGATGGCAAGGCGAGATTCCGTTACGGTGTCCATGGCGGCAGAGGCCAGGGGAATGTCTAGTGCTAGTTTGCGGGTGAAGCAGGTGCGCGTGTCGACTTCCGTCGGCAGCACGGAGGATTTGCCGGGCAGGAGAAGCACGTCATCAAAAGTAAGACCCTCAGGAATTGGACCTTCAATCATTACAACCTCGGTTCTGAAGATTAGCGCCCTAAAACAGCGCAGCCCAGCGCGCGGTCGCTGGGCGGTAAAATGAATGCATCAGATTGCAAAAATAAATCACTGTGAAACTTCTATTCTAGGGGGCAATGGGATTGTGGTCAAGTTGGCGGCTTTCTGACGAATGGGTAGTTTCCGATCCTGCGACCAACTAGGAGTTGGCCAAACTGCCAAGAATAGGTTCATTGGTGGTTCACCATTCTGTGGAGCTGATAATCGGGCAACGTTTTCTGATCCGAATACGTCAGACTCTCCATTGCCTGATCGACAGGGTGCCTTTGCGTGACGAGAATACTCCGCATGCTTTTAATTCCGTCTGTGGCTGCAATCCTCGCGGGTACGCAGTCGAAATCGATTGGAATATTCTATCTTCAAATTCCTCACCAAACTAACGTCCCTCAAAGCGAAGCTCAGGCCAGGATAGCCGTCAATTCGGACCTAGTAGTCCTGCCCGTAACTGTCAAAGATCGCAAAGGTCAGCTAGTTCCCGATCTGCAGAAAGATGAGTTTCGAGTATTCGATGACCAGGTTGAACAGTCTATCGATGTTTTCACTGCCGAGGCTTTCCCCCTCTCGCTTGTTGTGCTTATTGACGACGATTTGAAGTCCGCTGACGCCGAACAGATGGCTCCCAGCCTCCGCGCGATTGCAGGAGGGATCTCCCCCAGCGACGAAGTTCGTATCTGTCGTTTCGACCTGAGGTTCTATCCAGGTGAGGGTTTCACCAGCGATCCCGGCCCGCTGGCAGCTGAAATAAAGCTTGCGCAAGACCGCAGCGCGCCTTCTACGTCCGGTCCTGTACCTTGGGTTGGTTCGCCGTCAGACCACCCTCTCAGTGTTGGCGAGCCTCCCATTTCAGCGCCGACTGATTTGGGACACGCTCCGACCAAGGCACTCGATGACGCCATCCTTGCCGCCGCGGAACTGCTGCGCGACCGCACTGCCGGCCGTCGTAAGCTCATTCTGTTGATCTCCGACGGGGAGAACGGCAAGCAGTTCAACCACTTCACCTACGGCGATACACTCGCGGCGCTTCTCCAGGGAAATGTTTCGCTCTATAGCTTGGCAGTCGGCCGTAATTCGTTTCATCGAAAATTCACTACGATGCTTAACTACGCGAATGATACGGGCGGCGACATCTTCTATGCAGCAAAAAGGGACGCTCTGGAAAAGCTGTACTCGCGGATAACAGAACAGGCTAGGCACGAATACACGCTAGCCTACAGGCCCCGTGGAAACGACCGCAACTCCAACTACCACGTTGTGAAAGTACTCACCACGCGCGAAGGGGTTCTGGCCAAGAGTCGCCCCGGCTACTACACAACTCAAGTAGCGAATGCCCCTCAAAGTTGAGTCCAGCCGGCCAATGAAAGCGATGACGCATCTTATCTCCGGTCAACTGGAATGTGCCCGCCGCCATAATCAGAAACTGACCTGCAACCGTTCCCCGGATAGCGAGGGCTGCCTACGAGTGCTCTGAGGCTATTTGGACTGCAGGACCTTGTAGCTTGCGAGGATGCAGCCGCCGTCGAGTTTGCGGCACTCGAACAGGGCGAGTTTTATGCGATGTCCGGGATCGCGAAACGTGGGGATTCCGGAGCCGAGAAGAATTGGGTGAATGTTCAGGCGGACTTCGTCAACTAGACCTGCAGCCAGCAGTGATCGTGCCAGTTCGCCGCCGCTCATCAGGCAGATTTCTTTGCCGCGGCGTTGCTTCAGTGATCGGACGAATTCGACAGCGTCGGAGGTCACAAGTTCGAGGCTGGGATCGTCGAGAGTTTTGAGCGTGCGCGAGAAAACATAGTTGCGCATAGTTGGCTCTTTGCGCTTTGAGCTTTTCGTCTTGGCGGGCTTCTTTGCGGACGAAGGTTTCATGGCGACCGAGAAGTCGTATGTTTTTCGTCCCCACAGAAGGGTATCCACGTTTTTCCAATATTCCGTGATCACTTGCTGGACATCTTTGCTGTAGTGCAGCCAGTCGATCGAGCCGTCCGCGCCGGCCAGAAACCCGTCTAGGCTAACGGCTGTGCCGTAGGTTATCCTGCGCATCGTATTGCTCCTTGCACTGCGCAGTGTACAAGGTCTAGTTCAAAGAGTTTAGGCTGATTTGTGTGTCGTAGGCATCGTTTAGATATTCGGACAATTGTGCTTTTTTTGCCGAATTCTTTTCGCCCGCAATCATAGACTCGAGGATGGGAATAAGAAAGCGGTTGTAGCGTGAGAGCGTCGCGTGGTCGTGAGTGGCAAAGGCTTGCTCAACGGCGCGTTGGGTGGCGGGCGTGACTAGTTCGAGGCGCCCCACGAAAACGCGCACGGTTTGGGCTGGCGCGGGGTTGATCGAGAGCGGTAGCACGCTGTCCACGAATTGGCGCGGAACGATATAGAGAAGGCGGCTGCCTTCTTCAAACCAGGAATCGCGCCAAGTTTCAAACATAGCTTGCGCTTCGTCTTGGTAGAGGCCCTGCGCGATGAGCATGTCTTCCACCGCCTGCCTTAGCGAACCCATATTCGCGTTGAGCTCGGGAGGATCAAGAGTTGGTTGGGCCCCGGAAGCATCCGCGATCCGGAAGCCAATCATATCGCCGCGCCGTTCGAACAGGAGCATCGCGGGAATTTCTTGTGTGGTGAGATTTTGGGCGACTATCTTTTCGCTATGAGTAAGCTTCACGGACATCGGAACAGAAAAGCTGGCAACGCCGCGATAGAAGAGAAATTTTTCGGTTTGGTCGCCGGTTTGCGTCTTGATTCGCAGCGGGGTGGAAGACGTCTGCCGGGCGGCATAGTAATGGTTTGTGCTGTCTTCGCGCAGGAGAGTTGCGGAAGTACCCGACTCCAGCGTGACCGAGTCCCAAGAAATGCTGCTATCGGGCTGCTTCTGGCGGCGGTTCCAGTCATTGTAATAGGCGGCCAAGCGCGCTTGAGTTTGAAGTCCGGCGGGTTCGACGCTGTTGGCGTGCGGATACCATTCGGTGATGAGGCCTTGCGCGAAAGAGACGTGCACGGAAAGGGTGGTTGTGTGATTGGTGTAGAAATACAGGACGGGCGTTTCCATCCGGACGGTGCCGCGAACGCCACCCTTGAAATTGGGGGTTTGGAAGTGTTCGACGAACGCTGGGAGATCGGTCGAACCGGTCAGCGGCAGCCAGTCGGCGGCGCGTCCGTCCTGGCCGGCAATCGAGGTGAATGTGCCCCATTCGTGGGCAGTGAGGGCTGGATCGGAAGACGGCGTTTGCGCGTGGAAGAGAAGCGGCAATGCAGCTACGGACAAAGCGAGAACGGTGCAGGCAAGAAGACGAGATTTCATTAGGCTAGCTCCTTGTTTTCCCATCGGCTGGATTGACGCGAAAAAACGGGCAAGTGTTAACAGGCTCTCCCAGCCGTGAGTGCTGCAATATCGGCGGCTTGCCTGGCGTGTGGCGCTGCTCTACAGTGAATTCATGGCTGGGGAGATGGAAAAATTTGAGCCGCATGCGCTGCTGAAGAGTGGGCACGCCATGACGATTGCATCGGCCTTTGTGCGACGCCGCTTTGATCTGCCTCCTGCGGAAGAGCGGTTATTTCAGGTGGATCCGGAATCGCGGATTCTTGGGAAGTGTCATTGGCAGCCAGGGAAGCGGCGGGATGCGCCAGTGATCGCGATTGTTCATGGACTTGAGGGGTCGAGCGAATCGAATTACGTGTGCGGCATTGCGGAGAAGGCTTTCCGAAAGGGTTTTCACGCGGTGCGGTTGAATCAGCGGAATTGCGGCGGTACGGAAGCGCTTACGCCCACCTTGTACAACTCCGGGATGAGTGCGGACTATAAAGCGGTGTTGGAAGAATTATCGAACGGGGACGGATTTGAGCAGGTTTTCTTCGCCGGCTACTCGATGGGCGGGAATCTGGTGACCAAGATGACCGGCGAGTTTGGAGATGCCGCGCCAAAGGCGCTGCGCGGGGTGTGCGTGGTTTGCCCGGCGATGGATCTTGGAGCGTGTGCCGATGCGCTGGAGCGGCGCGACAATTTTTTCTACCAGCGGCATTTCGTAAAAGGGTTAATGGCGCGGTACGCGCGAAAGGCAGAACTTTTCCCCGCGCGCTATTCGCGAAACGGATTCGGAGCGGTGCGCTCCGTGCGAGAGTTTGATGACAAAATCACTGCGCCGCGATTCGGCTACAAGGACGCACAGGATTATTACGATGCAGTCGGGGCTAAGAAGGTCGTGGCAGATGTTCGCGTGCCTATGCTGATGATCACGGCGCAAAACGATCCGTTCGTTCCATACGAATTATTTCAGCGCGCAAATCCTGCGCAGAACCCGGCGATCACATTTGTCGCGCCCGAGCACGGCGGACATTGCGGCTTCATTTCAAATCGCGCCGGAGCGGGACGATTCTGGGCAGAACAAAGAATTGTCGAGTTTTGCGACGCCATTCGACGCGCATGAAATCACCCCATCGGGTTTTCGAGCGATACCTGGAAGTTTGGCGTCAAGAGTTGCGCGGGCCCGTCGGCCATGATGACCATGTCATCTTCGCAGCGAATGCCAAACTCGCCGACAACATAAATGCCCGGCTCATTGGAAAAAGTCATGCCAGGTTCGAGGTTGGTCTTGCTGCCGCGAACGAGATACGGATGCTCGTGGCCGTCGAGGCCGATGCCGTGGCCGAGACGATGCGTGAAAAATTTGTAGTCGGGGCCATAGCCGCCGCCGGCAATGACGGCGCGTGCGGCATCATCAACAGTGCCGGATAAGCGGCCGGCGCGCGCCGCGTCCAAAGCGGCATCTTGAGCTTTCCGCGTAAGTTCATAAGCCTTCGCGATCTTCTCGGACGGTTTTCCGAGAATTCCCATACGTGTGACATCGGATGCATAGCCATCGACGGCGCAGCCGCCATCAATCAATATGACATCGCCTTCCTTGAGCTTCTGTGGCTGCTTGGTGCCGTGGGGAAGAGCGGCCGATGCTCCCAGAAGCACAAGCGCGCCGCCGCGCAAACCCATCTTTGAAAAACCAGCCTCGACAAGATGCGCGATATCGTCTTGCGACATTCCCTCGCGAACAGCGGCAAAAACAGGTTTGTAGACATCGAAGGTAGCCTCGCAAGCGAGGCGCATCAATTCCAGTTCGTGAGGAGTTTTGCGCGCCCGGCAAGCGATCGTGACTGGGTCAGCGGACACATATTCAAATCCCGGAGCTGCCGCGCGCAGGTGATCGGAATATGTGAAGTAAACAGTTTCTTCGACCCCAAGCCGCCCGCTTCGAACGCCTTGATCGGCCAAAGCAGCCGCGGCAAGCTTCGTCGGACTCTCATCTTCCTGCCAAACGCGGATTTCGATCGGGAAGCGCAGTTGTTCGCGCAAGCGCCCCTCTTCAAAGCCTGGGCAAACGAGAACCGGTTTCCCCACGCGAGGCAGAACGAGTCCGACGAGTCGCTCGCTCAATCCCCAGCGAATGCCAGTGAAGTAGTAAAGCGAAGTACCAGGAGCGAAGAACAGAGCGTCAAAACTTGGCTTCAACTCGGACATGACCTGCTGCGCGTGGGCCATGCGTGCGCGGAATTCGTCCGGCGTGATGGGTTTTAGGCGATCGCCGAAAGGCTTCAAACTCGAAAAGTCCGCCTTTGGAGCGTCTTGCGACGTTTCAGCGGACGCCTTCGCATCTGGCAAAAGCGCGAGGGAAGAAGCCGCGGCAGCGCTTTGCAGAAAGCGCCTGCGCGTAGTTCCGAAATAGTTGGGAATCAAAGGTTTCTCCATGGTGGTGAAGACGTTTAACTGGCGGAGGCCTAGCTTGTCAAGCGAGATAAAGAAAAAGCCAAGGAGGGGTAGCAGCAGAGGAAAAGTTCGACGAAAATTCCAGACGCACTACTCCATGCGAATCGCTTGAATAGTCTTTCCCTGAACTTTAAGTTCGATGCCAAGCGGCGGCCGCAGGTCCGATCCTTGCGCGATAGCCCCACGCACCCACACGTTGCCGGGCAGATTTGTCATTTTCGTGGGATCGTAAAGCGTCCGGTTGCAAGGATTGCCGACCATGGGATGCTTCGCCGCGTTGAAGTCATAATCGCTTTTCAGCTTGGCGAGGTCCGTGATGTATTCGAGCTGGCAATTTCCGTAAGGCGCGTTCATCGAAAATGCCCAGTAGGCGTTCACTTGGGAGCTAGAACTCGCAGGCAAGCGAATCAGCAGACCGGGGACGCTCTCTCCCGTCAATCCATTGCGAATAAAGAACTGCTTGGAGGACCAGGGCTGGGCCATCTCCGTGATGGTAGCGATGCCTGGATCCTGCTGCGTAGCATGTGGTAGCGCCGCATTCGGATCAGGAGCGGGAGGGGGTACCTCAATTTGAGGAGGAGGTTCAGCCGGAGGAGCCTCCGTATGTCTGGGGCGAAGAATCCATCGCCCGCCGAAAAAAACCACCAGCAGAAGGGCGAGAAGGACGCCTACCATCCGCACCGCGGGATTATTCAAAGGGTTGCGGTTCGGGCTTTGCGCGGAAATTCCGGGAATCTCCGGCATTTCTGCCTTGTAGCGGTCAGGTGGGGACTGGTCCGACATAAGAATTTGCCGTGCTCTTAGTTTTCGCCGAAGACACGCCCAGCAAATGGGCATCTGCGGCGGTAGTTGGGCCAAGGATCCATTGCCCGGTTATTGTAAAGCGATACGCACTGCCGGACAACACAGGGTAGTCTGGAAATGGGTTTTGACGCAACCGTACCACCTCTGCCGAACGTCCAAGTTCGTGCCCTTCTTGCCAACACTATGTTATTGAGAAGGTTACAATAAGTGGCTAGAGGCTTGTCTGTAGCTCGCGAGGTCTCTAGTGTAGTAGGAAGCATGGGGGAGAACCGGCTTCCTCGCCGAAGAGTATGAGTCCCGAATCACGCGGGGGCGCGCGGGCATTCGTCCGCAGCCTGAACATTTTACTTAAGTTCGCACGCCTCTATGAATTTGGCCATGTGCGGACCGCGGCGCAGTTCGAAACTGCGTGGAAAGAGCTCCGAAGTGCGCTCGATGAGAGCGTTGGCAGCGGGTTGTTGCTTGGAGCCTCTGGAAATCAGATCTTGTTGGACGGCGTGCCACTCGGCGCTTCCGCCGGCGAAAAAAGCTTCGCGCAGCTGCTGACTGGCTCCGGTATCGCCAGCATCCATTTCTCTCCGAATTTGACGCAACCACAATTTGCCAGGTTCGTCCGCGGATTTCCGAGCGGCAACGCAAAACCGTCTTCTCTCGCGGAACAACTGAAATCCGCGCTCGCCGGCGAAACCAGCATCAAGGTCAACGAGATTCGCTACGTTGCGGAAGACTCTTCGGTGGCGGGAATCAAGATGGCCGCGCAACTTACTGCGAAAGCTCTCGGCGCCCAGGGCGACAAGTTCAAGGATTTCTTTGAAGATCCCAACAAGCTTCTGCAGATGATTCTTGCCGCGGAAAGTTCGCGCGGCGGCGGAGGCGGCGGTGGAGGAGGCGGGGGAACAGGCCCAGGATTCGGTCCCGGCGGAGGCGGTTCGAGTGGTGTGCCCGGTGGCGGTGGTACGGGCGCTGGCGGCTTCGGCACCGGTGGCGGTGGAGGGTCGGGATCAGCCGGCCAAGTTGGCAGCAGTCTTTGGGAAGGCAGCGGAGGCTCAGGGAGCTCCGGCGGCGGATTAGGCACTGGTAACGCGACAGGCGGGCCAGGCACTGGTCCGGGCGGTGGTCCGGGCTTCGGAGGAGGCTCTGGAGTTGGTGGTGGTGCTGGCGGCAGTGGCGGCTCTGGTGGGGGCGGCGGAGTTGGCACTGGTGGTGGAACTGGTGCAGGAACCGGAGGCGGTTCTGGCGCAGGCGGCGGAGGTGGAGTTGGCGGTGGAGGTTCTGGGCCAGGAGGTGGGTCAGGAGGTGGGCCGGGAACTGGAACTGGTGGTGGAGGCGAAGCACCTGGAAAGTGGCTCACTGCATCTGCATTGCTACGAGGAAGCAGTCTTGGCGGTGGCGGCGCAATTCCCGGAGGAGCCGGCGGAGGGCCGGGCAGCGGTGGCGCTGGGTTTAGCGTAGCGGAAGAAGATGTCCGCGCGATGCTGGGGCTCTTCGCCCAGCTTGGGAAGTCTCGCAAAGATCCCGAAGCGAAAATGGACGTTCCGACATTTCAGTCGCGCTTGAGCTCGATGCCCGTGCGCGCGCAATTCACGTTGCAGCAGGCGCTGGCAGGGCTGGCGGCGCAGGCGCCGTCGGAAAAAGCGGACAAGCCGATGTTGCTGAAGCTTGCCGAACACGTCGCGATACGATTTGCGCTGGATAGTTACGAGCGCGGCGAACTGCGCGTCAACGCCGTCAAGCAACTCCTGGATCGTATGAATTCCGAGATTGAAGCACTGCGGAAAATTCTGGGTTCGCAGGAAGAAATGATGGCCCAGGCGGGGCTCTCGGTGCAGACGTATACGGAGCTGCTGGATCAAGAGTTTTGGGAGCAAGTCCCGGAAGAAAACAAAAAAGAAGTGCTGACGTCGGACGAGGCGTGGTGCGTTCCGCCGCGAAACGTAAGAGCGTTTTTGGAAGATATGCTCCGCCGCGGCGAATTGAAGACAGTCAATGAGATTTTGATGAAGTACGCGGCGTGTATTGCTTTGGAGGCGCCCGAAGCGCGGCGCACCACGGCGATTGGGCTTTCCGATCTGGCCGAGCTCTACGGCAGCGGCGACGGAAGCGCGTTGATGGAGTCGATCCGGCGTTTGGGAAATCAGCTGGCTGTCGAGCGTGAGCCGGAGCTGCAAACGCTGATCAGCGCGGCATTCGTTCGCATGAGCCAGGAAGCGGCCTCAAAACGCTGCTATCCGGCGATGCAGCAAGCTCTTTCATCCCTCGATAGCATCGAACAGCAGCGGCCGGGATCGACACAAAGTCTGCGTCCGCGCATCGGTGCTGAGGAACGGTTGCCGGAATTCATCGAAGAGGCGTTGCGCGGCGGTCACATCGCCGATGGCATGACCGAAATTCTCGGGTTGATGCCCAAGGCGACGCTGCACTACGTGACGAACCGCTTCGGACATTGCGGGTTCCGCGAGGATTGCGAAGTCCTCAGCCAGATTGTGCGAGGGCTGGGTGAAGACTCCACTCAGCGCCTCCTCGAAATTCTGCAGACGGCGCCTGCGAACGAGGCTGCGGAGACGATCGGCTTGCTGAGCCATTTCGCCCCCGATGCGGTCGACAAAATACTTCCGGTGCGGCTGAGCCAATGGCCGCGCTCTTCGCATGATCGCGCTGTACGTCAGCTTTCTTCTGCTCCGCCTGAACAGCGCGCCAGACTGCTCGTTTCGCTCTACGATTCTCTCGACGCACTAATCCGCCCGCTGGCTATCGACGAGATGGGTATGAGCGGCCAGCACGAATGCATTCCGAAGCTGGTGGAATTGGCGCAGAACGATCACACGCCTCCTTTTCACCGGCTAAAAGCCCTCGAAGCGCTTGGCCGCCTGCGGGCCTCGGCGGCCAGCCCCACGCTGCAGCACATTTTGGAAGCGCGGCAGGTGTGGCGTTGGGTTTATCACTCGGAATTGCGAATCGCGGCCGTTCAGTCGCTAATGCGCATCGATCCCACCATGGCGCTGGAAAAACTCAACTCCAGCGGACTCGAGCGAAAGGATTTGACCCTCGAGCCAACGGATCCCGAGCCCAACTCCTCCGCGATGCGCCAGCGGCGCTACGCGCGTCTGAAGCTATCGAGAAATCTGATCGCGGTGTCCACCAACTTGCGCGAAAATTTCAAGCTGTCGATCCCTGAGCTTAATTTGGGCGGTGGAATCGGCGCGGGCCAACGCCACTTGGCGCCAGGTTCTCTTTTGTCGCTCAAGCTTTCGCACGGCGTGCGCAACATCAAGGCCCAGGCCATCGTGCGCGGCGCGCGCCCGCAGGCGATGGCGTTTGAATTTGTCGACATGGAAATGGAAGACCGCTCGCGGCTGCGAAAGGTTTTGATGGAGCTTGGCGGGCTCCCGCAAGTGGCGGCGGTTACCAATCGCAGCAAACGGCGCGGCCGAGTAGCGATGAACAAGTAGTTAGCACAAGAATTTGACGGCGTGCGATAGCGCGCAACCCCACCCCTTCCTACCTGTACTCGCTCGGACGAAACCCGTCCGCCCGAGCAGGTCACGCACCCGTCCTCGTGGCGGCTTGACATCAGCGACACATAGGACCTCTGTACCATTGCCGATGACGAGCTATAACCCTACGGTACTAGACAGGAAGTCCTATTCAGGGGCGGGCATAGCGGCGAATGATAGCGGATACCAAGTCGACTTCAGGACGGGCCTTCGTAAGAAGCTTGAACATACTCCTGAAGTTTGCCCGTTTGTACGGTTTCGAGCACAGCCGTACCATAGAACAGCTGGACATCGCCTGGCGCGAGCTGCATGCGGCCATTCCCACCGGGACGGATGCAGGCCTGATGCTCGGCGCGACTGGTTCTCAGCTGCTGCTGGATGGCGTCCCGCTTGAAGGCGCTCCTGCCGAAAAACAGTTCGCCCAGTTGCTTTCTGCTGCCGGACTCGCCAGCATCCAGTTTTTCCCTTCTGTGACGCAGGAAGAAATCTGCAGTTTCGCTCGGGCGTTTCCAACCGGCAAAGCGAAACCCACCGAACTCGCCATCCAACTGAAAACCGCGCTCGCCGGTGCCAAGGGTATACGGCTGAATGAGATCTGTTTTGTCGCCACGGACTCGCGCTTGAAAGACGCCAGCGTGGCCGCGCAACTCGCCGCAGCCTCACTAGGCGAAGACCAGAATGAGTTCAAGAAATGGCTTAATGACCCCCAGAAATTGCTGGAATTGATTGCCGCCGCGCAGGGCTCGAGAGGTGGCGGATCGGTTGGCACGGGCACAGGATCAGGCGGTTCCGGCTCCGTTGGTGGAGATGGCGTTGCGGGGAGTGGAGGCGGGGGAACAGGCGGAAACTCGGATGGCGTGGGTGGGTCAGGCGTCGGCGGACCTGGTGCCGGCGGATCAGGTGTAGGAGGCTCTGGCGTCGGAGGATCTGGCATCGGAGGCGGCCTACCGGGCGGAGCGTTTGCGACCGGCGCAGGGGGTGCTGGCGTCGTTGGCCAAGCTCTCGGCGTTCCCGGTGCTCTTCTTGGCGCAGGGCCGGGCGGCGCGGGCAGCGGCGGAGGCGGCGGACCGTGGCACGGAACCGGCAAGAGCGCTGGACCGAGCGAAGATGAGATCTACGGAATTTTGGGCGCGCTAACCAGCTTCGGCAACGTCGGCGCTGGCCAAGGCGGCGCTGCTGCGGCCGGAGAGTTCCAGCAGCAGATGAATGAATTGCCGGGCACCGCGCAAGACACTCTGAAGCGCGCAATCGCTGGCCTCGCGGCGCAAGCGCCGGAGGGCCAGCCGGATGAGTCGGTGCTGGTAAAGCTGGCCGAACATCTGGCCATTCGCTTTGCGCTCGAACGTTTTGAGAGCGGCGAAGTAAAGGTCAACGCTGTCCGGCAGATGCTGGACCGCATGAACGCCGAAATCGAAAACCTCCGAAAGATTCTCGGCGCGCACGAAGACAAGATGACCGACGCGGGAATCATGGTCGAGTCCCACCGCGAGATTCTCGACCGGCAGTTTTGGGCAGCCGTTCCGGAAAGTGGCAAGCAAGCCGTCTTGCTTTCGAACGACGCATGGTGCATCCCGCCGAAAAACGTGCAGTCCTACGTCGCCCATTTGATCGAGACCGGAGACGTCGCGCAAGCCATCAGCATCCTGCAGAACTACGCATCGTGCGCGGACAGCGAAGAGCTCGATGCGCGCAAGAAAACCGCGATGGGCTTGTCCGAAATGGCCGAGCTTTACGCGAAAGCCGATCCAAAGCTCCTCGGCGAAGCGTTGCGCCATCTGGGAGTCCGGCTGAGTGTCGAGCAAGACACCGATTTGCAAACGTTAGTGAGCGCCGCGTTCGTAAGGCTCAGTCAGGAAGCCGCCACCAGCCGGTGCTTCCCGGTGATGGAGCAGGCACTCGATTTGATTTCCGGTGTCGAAGCGCAGCGTCCCGGCATCGGCCGCAGCTTGCGCCCGAAGATGGGCATCGAAGAACGCGTTCCTGAATTTGTCGATGAAGCTTTGCGAGCCCGGCAAGCAGCCGCCGGCATGACCAACGTTTTGAAAATGCTCCCGCAGACAGCGATGGAACAGCTTTCCATGCGGTTCAATCGCTGCAGCCTGCGAGAAGATGCCGAGCATATTTCCAACCTGGCCGCCGATCTTGGCGAAGAGGGACTGCAATGCCTCCGCAGCACCGTGCGCGGCGGGCCGATCACCGAAGCCGTCGAAATGGCCGGGCTTTTAAGCAAGCTCGATCCCGAAGCCGTGGAAGTTTTCTTGCCGTCGCGCATGAAAGATTTTCCCAGGACTTCGCAAGACCGCATCGTGCGCCAGATATCGGCGAGCGGCGCTCCCGGGCGTTGCCGAATTCTTCTCGAGATGCTCGACCACGTCGATCCACTGATCATGCCTCTGGTCATCGATGAGATTGGCGTGACCTCAGACCGAGAAGCACTGGGTCGTTTGTTAACGATCGTCGACGGTGATTTACCGGTCGGCGCAGGACCCTATTTGCAGGTGAAGTCCATCGAGGCGCTCGGCCGCATCCACGCGCCGGAATCTACGATCACCCTCAAGCGTGTTGTCGAGGCCAAGAAAATGTTTGGCTGGGTCCATCCCCAGGAACTGCGCATCGCTGCGCTGCAAGCCCTCATGGGACTGGATCCCGACTGGGCGCGCGATTTTGTGGCCAAGAGTGGAATCGACCGCGAAGACCTGGCCTTGGCGCCGCTCGATGTTATTCCCAACTCAAAATTTGTTCGCCAGCGCCGCCACACGCGCGTCCGGCTGCACAAGACGGTGACCGCCGTAAGCACCAATCTCAAGGAAAATTGCCGCCTCGAGATAAAGACGGCGAGTCTCTCCGGCGGTTTTGCGAGCATCAGCCGCCATCTTCCTCCTGGGACGCATGTTCAACTCAAGATGCAGCTCGGCCTTCGCAACGTGCTTGCCACCGCCCTGATGCGGGACTACCGCGCTCAGGACATGGCCTTTGAGATCGTGGATATGAGTCTCGAGGAGCGCGGCAAGTATCGCCGCCTGCTCGTCGATAACCACTCGCAGTCACCCGTGGCGCCGACTACCAAGAACCCAAAGGTAGCCGCCGAAACCCCGGTAACTTCATCCTAGCGGATTCCCGGCTTGTCGCCGTTCTTGGCGCTGACGCATCCAAACAGATAGAATAGAATGTTTGTACTGGTTGCGGCAGGGCAGCCAGTGCGTTCACACACCCCTAGCACCGTCAGGAGACGGCGAAGCCCTTCATGGACATTGCCAAGTTCATCGACAAAATCGTTGCGCGCTTTATCGGTACCAAGCACGAGCGCGACATCAAAAAATTGCAACCGCACGTCGCAGCGATCAATGCGCTCGAAACAGAAACGCGCGCGCTTAGCGACGATCAGCTAAAGGCGCGCTTCGCCGAACTAAAGGCTGAGGTCCACGAGCAGCTCAAGGACGCCGATCCGAGCGACGCCACTTACAAAGAGCTTTTGAAGAAGGTGCTCGACCCGGCGATCGTTCCGGCGTTCGCGCTGGTGCGCGAAGCAGGCCGCCGCTTTCTGAACATGAGGCACTTTGACGTGCAGTTGATCGGCGGCATGGTTCTGCACGATGGCAAAATCGCGGAGATGAAAACGGGCGAAGGCAAGACGCTCGTTGCCACTCTGCCTGCCGTTCTGAATGCGTTGGCGGGACGCGGCGTGCACGTCGTTACGGTGAACGACTACCTGGCAAGACGCGACGCGGAATGGATGAGCCCTCTCTATCGCGGCCTGGGACTTTCTGTCGGCGTGATTGTGCACGATTTGGACGATGAACAACGCAAAGCCGCCTATGGCGCCGATCTCACCTACGGCACAAACAACGAATTCGGCTTCGACTATCTGCGCGACAACATGAAGTACGACCTCGCGCAGTGCGTCCAGCGCGGGCATCAGTTCGCGATTGTCGACGAAGTGGACTCCATCCTCATCGATGAAGCGCGCACCCCGCTGATCATTTCCGGGCCGTCCGAAGAGTCCACCGACAAATACGCCAAGATCGACAAAATTATTCCGAAGCTCATCCAGGACATTGATTACACGCTGGACGAGAAGCACCGCACCGCGACGCTCACGGAAGAAGGCTTTAGCAAGTGCGAACGTCTGCTCGGCCTCAGCAACATGTCCGATCCCGTCAACATCGAAATCATGCACCACGTGTACCAGGCATTGCGCGCGCACGCCTTGTACAAAATTGATGTCGACTACGTGAACAAGGACGGCGAAATCGTCATCGTCGACGAATTTACGGGCCGCCAGATGCCCGGTCGCCGCTGGTCGGATGGATTGCACCAGGCCGTCGAAGCCAAGGAAGGCGTCAAGATCGAGCGCGAAAACCAGACCCTCGCAACGATTACCTTCCAAAATTATTTCCGCATGTATAAAAAACTTTCCGGCATGACCGGCACGGCCGAAACAGAAGCCGCGGAGTTCGGCAAAATTTACAACCTCGATGTCGTCGCGATCCCGACGAACCGCACGCTAATTCGCACAGAGCATCGCGACGTCGTCTACCGCACGGAAAAAGAGAAGTTCGAAGCGGTCGTCAATGGAATTCTCCAGGAAGATAATTCGTTCGCCAACGGCATCCGTCACTACAGCGAACGCGGTCAGCCGGTGCTCGTCGGAACGATCTCCATCGAAAAGTCCGAAGCCATCTCCGAAATCTTGAAGAAGGCCGGGGTTCCGCATCAAGTCCTCAACGCCAAGCAACACGAGCGCGAATCGGGCATCGTCGCGCAAGCTGGGCGCAAGGGCGCCGTCACCGTGGCCACCAACATGGCCGGCCGCGGCACGGACATTCTTCTCGGCGGCAATCCCGAGCAGATGACGCGCGATTATTTTCTGAAAAACAAGCTGGCCATGCCTTACGCCTCCGCGCCCGCCGTAATTCCCGCCGAAGTTGGCAAGGACGCGCTGCCCGCCGTGCCTATGGTTCTTTTTCAGCATGAGGGCAAGATCTTCCAAGTGCCGTCGGATCAGTGGAAGCCGGTCTATGAACAATTCGCTCAGCAGTGCAAAGCGGAGCACGACGAAGTCGTCGCGCTCGGCGGCTTGCACATTCTCGGCACGGAGCGCCACGAAGCCCGCCGCATCGATAACCAGTTGCGCGGACGCGCCGGTCGCCAAGGCGACCCCGGCTCTTCGCGCTTTTTTCTTTCGCTCGAAGACGATCTCATGCGCATCTTCGGCGGCGAACGCATGCAGGCGCTGATGTTCCGCCTCGGCATGACCGAAGGCGTGCCTATCGAGTCTGGCTTGATCTCGCGGCGCATCGAAAACGCGCAAAAATCCGTCGAAGCGCAAAACTTCGACGCTCGCAAACACCTCCTCGAATACGACGACGTGATGAACAGGCAGCGCGAGACGATTTATGCGATTCGCCGCTCCGCGCTCGAAGGAAAAGACCAGCGCGATTACGTTCTCGGCGTCGCCGAAGATGTCGCTCGCGAACTGGTCGATACTTTTTGCCCGCGCGAGCAGCATCCCGACCAGTGGAACGTCACGCAGTTTCTGGCGGAAGTGAACGCGCAGTTTGGCGTCGATGCCAAGGCTGCCGGCGCCGATCCCGCCACGCTCAGCCACGACCAACTCGCCGAAGCAACGGTGAAGGCCGTCACCACTCGCTACGAAGAAAAAGAAAAGCAGTTCAGCGCCGAGTTAATGCGCTGGCTCGAACGACGCATCATTCTCGACGTTGTCGATTCGCAATGGAAAGACCACTTACTCTCTCTCGATCACTTGAAAGAGGGCATCGGCCTCCGCGGCTACGGCCAAAAAGATCCGCTCGTCGAGTTCAAAAAAGAAGCGTTCGTCTTGTTCGAAGACATGATGGCGCGCATCGACAATGAAACCATTCGCTATCTCTTCCACATTCAAGTCCAGCAAAACGAGCAGCCTCCGCAAGGTGGACCAGGCCAAGCGCCTCCGCCTCCATCGCCGATGCGTCCACGTGCAGACGCCGCCGTTGCCAGCGCCGCCGCCCGCGCGAGCGAACCTCCTCCACAGCGCCTGCCCGAATTCGCTCGCCAAATGGAGCGCAAGCAAGAGCGCCAACAAAAAGAGCTGCAATACCAAACGGGCCCCGCGCAAGCCGAAGCCCCCAAACCCGTCCGCGCCGGCGCAAAAGTAGGACGCAACGACCCCTGCCCCTGCGGCTCCGGCAAAAAATACAAAAAATGCCACGGCGCCACCACATAACGCCGCCCTCACTATGAAAGCGACCTTCGGTCTCGGGTCTAAAATCGAATTCTCTAGAATTCTTGCAAGCGTTCTGGGTCTTGAGGTGTTGCTGTTCTTGGTGCCCGGCAACGGTGCGATTGAAGGCGTTGCGAACGGCTACTGGGATGGAGTGAAGTTAAGGCTTTCCAGTGGCCACTATTGGGTAATTGCCTTGCTTAGTGGACTCGGGGTTGCACTGCTTCTAATTGCGCTCACATGGTTCGCGATTTATCTTGGCAGGTTTGTTACGCCGGCCTCGAACAAAGACGATGTAAACGGGCCTGGCAACAAGTAAGGAAGTACTATCTCAACCTCGCAACGAGGAGAATCTAAAAAATGCCACCAACACCGATGCCGCAACCCGAACGCCACCCCATTACTGGCGTAAAAAATCTAGTAGCAGTAGCCAGCGGCAAAGGCGGCGTCGGCAAAACAACAGTCGCCGTCAACCTCGCACTCGCTCTCGTTAACCTCGGCCACAAAGTCGGCCTAATGGACGCCGATGTCTACGGCCCCAACGTTCCCATCATGCTCGGCACGCTGCAAGAGCCGCAGGCCACCGCCGAAAAACGCATCATCCCCGTCCAAGTCGCCGGCATGAAAATGATCTCCATGGGCCTGCTAAACCCCGGCGACAAACCGATGGTCTGGCGCGGCCCCATGCTCCACAGCGTCATCACTCAATTCCTGCGCAGCGTCGAGTGGGGCGAACTCGATTACCTCATCATCGATCTTCCGCCCGGCACCGGCGACGTGCAGCTCACGCTCATCCAAACGGTCGCGGTCACAGGGGCCGTAGTTGTCACCACGCCTTCCACTGTCGCGCTCGCCGACGTGCGCAAAGCCATCGAAATGTTTCGGCAGGTCAACGTCGAAGTCCTGGGCGTCGTCGAAAACATGAGCACCTTCCGCTGCCCGCATTGCGACAAGCCCATCGACATCTTCGGCCACGGCGATGGCGCAAAAACCGCCATTGCCTACGGCGTTCCCATCCTCGGCGAAATCGAAATCGATCCCCGCATCCGCATCGGCGGCGACACCGGCAAACCAGTAGCCGGCCTGGGCGAATCCGCCCCCGGCACCCAAAGCCTCTACGCCCTAGCCCGCGCCGTCACCGCCCGCCTGGCCGAAGTCAGCGCCACCTCTAGCGGTCCCACCGTCCAAATTGATTGAAAGATTGCCTGTACGCTGGAATTTCATGGGTTGGATCCAAATACTGATAAGAGCGTTGGGGGGAGTATTAGGAGTTTTCGCCGCGCCGTCCGCGATCTTTCTTTCTTTGCTTTTTTGGTTTCCGAGTATCGGGAGATGGAGGCAATGCACGGCTCCTGGTTCGGCCTCCTTGTTGCGGCTTTAGTCGCCCTGGGGTTTGCAGTGTTTGGGGTTCTTGTTTCTCTTTACTTGCTTCGCTATTCCTTTCGAGAGAACAAGCCGAACTGACTCCAGCTCATCTCTAGTTTTCCTATTAGCTGTTGGCGGGAATTCCAGGAGCCATTTCGATAGTTAGCGTCTTAAATTTAATAGTTCCCTCCAACCCATAGGTTGCGGAAAGCGTCATCACAAACACGTCTCCCTCGCGGGTGATCTCGATGTCGAATAGAACATTGCCATCGTTGGAGTGCGCCAGTTCCGCGTCGACGATTTCTGCGAGCACGAATGTCACGACGCAGTGCTTATCGCAAACGTAAAATCCCTTGGCATCGATGGCGTCGGTCATTCTAAATGCGTGCACCTTAATTCTCGATGGTCCGATCCGGTTGAGCTCTATACTCAAAACAACGCCATCGTGAAATGAAGGCCAAAAACCAAACCAATCGAAAAGCGATTGCGCTCCTGATACCGCTTGAAGCCAATCTTCCATGCGGAAAGGATAGCATCCGCAACCTGCGTCGCAGGCCGATGACTGAAATTCTCTGTTGAGCCAAACTGAATTCTTGCTAGGATTCCTTTGGGAATAATTTCGGCAAGGCGCTGCGGCAACCACGTTGCCGCATTTTTTATTTGGAGCGTCGGCGGGTGTAGTGGCGGGTCTTTAGACCCGTTCTGCTTGGTCGAATGCTGCAGTCCCAACCTGCTCCGAAGACGACCATGCCATGTGAACTTAAGTCCTTTAGATACAGTGTTTACGACCCGTCCAGTAAGTATTGCATATAAAGAACTTACAGGACCGTTAAGCCTTTTAGATGCAATGCTTACAAAAAAAGGGGGGAGGGGCGGCTGTAATGGTTGACCGAAATTCCGGTTCTGACCCCGCGCGCGGCTCGCTAGAGTGGGCTTCCGGCCCTCTTACGCCGCTGCTAGCTCTTTCAACAGCGCCTTGCCTTTACGAAACCACGGTCGTTCATATCGCTGCATATATCGTGGGAGAGTCCGTTTCTTCGCGAGCAGCTTTTGCGCCCATTCGCGCGCTTCCTCGCGGTGGCCTGCAAGCTTCAAGAAATACGCATAGTTGTAGAGCGTTTCAGTCGTCGTGGAGAATTGCGCTACATCGACATAGAGTTGAGCGGCGCGCTCCAGTTGGCCGGTTCGCGCGTAAGCATCGGCTAGGAGCCCCGCAGCGCGATAGTAATCAAACTTAGCGTCGCTGCCGACGGCACGCTCCAAATCGGGAATCGCCGCGGCGAAATCGCTCATTCCGAGAGAAGCTTGCGCGCGGTAGTAGAACGTGTAGATGGAATCGCTGCGCGCCGCGATCGCGTTCGTGAACGCTTCGCGCGCTTTGGCGAATTGTTTTTGATCTTTATAGAGCTCGCCGAGCTCTTCGTAGTTTGCGGCGGACGGATTGTCTAGGATTTGCGTTTCGACGATTTGAATGCGCGACCTTCGGCCGAATCCCTGAAACACGCCGCGCAGCAGGCCGAGATCGGGCAGTACTTCCGCGACGATGTACACGCCCGCACCAAGGAATCCGCCGAAGAAAATAACGAAGAACCAGTAATTTTCAGGCCGACGGCGCACGAAGTGCACAATCGCGAAGATCTGAACGATGAATCCCCAAGGATAAAAAAGGTGGCTTAAGCCAAACATGGACGACCGCCTTGTGGACAGCATGTCTGCCCTGCGCCAAATGGTCAAACGGAACGTGACGGGAGTATGAGCAGAAGTAACGTTCACTAGTGCTATGTCGCTTTGCTATGATGGGCGGAATGAATCCCATCGAAACATTGGGAATCGCCCTTGGCGCAGGATTTTCCTCGGGCCTGAATCTCTACGCGACCGTCGCGACCCTCGGGCTCCTCGAGCGTTTCGGGGTCATTCACCTTCCGCCGTCGCTTCACGCCCTTGCGCATCCCGCGGTTCTTGCAATCGCTGTCGTCTTGTATTTTGTGGAATTTTTCGCGGACAAAATCCCATACGTCGATACAGTTTGGGACATGCTACACACTTTCATTCGCCCGCCCGCTGCCGCGCTGCTTGCATATAGCGCAGCAGGCGCAGCGCCACCCCACTGGCGCTGGGGCGCCGCGCTCCTCGCCGGGGGAGTCGCGCTGACTTCACACGGCACGAAAGCTAGCGCTCGCGCCGCGGTGAACACCACGCCGGAACCGATTAGCAACTGGGCGCTAAGTTTCGGAGAAGATGTTTTGGCAGTTTGGCTGACGTGGATGGCCACGGCGCATCCTTTGGCAACGACGGTCATCGTTATCGCACTTGTTGCGCTCTCAGTGTTCCTACTCTTTCATCTCTTCAGGTTTGCGCGCCGCGCCCTGCAGCGGTTATTTGCGGTCTGAATTGCCTGTTATTTTAAGTAGGTCGCGAGCCAATCCAGAAACGTCTTGTACCAAAACCGGCTGTTCTGAGGTTTCAGAATCCAATGACCTTCATCCGGAAAAACAATCAGCTTTGACGGCACGCCTTGCCTCTGCAAAGTGTTGAAAAATTCCAGCGACTGGGTGTACGGCACTCGATAATCTCGCTCTCCGGCAATCACCAGCGTTGGCGTTTTGAATTTCCCCAAGTCGGCCGCGTACGTCAACGGCGCCCACTTGCGGTAATTCTCGCCGCTCGTCCAAGGCATGCCCTGCATGTCATGTTCTTCAAACCACAGCTCTTCCGTGGCGTACATGGAGTTTTTGTCGTAAATGCCGGCGTGGCTGATGATCGCTTTGAATCGCCCCGTATGCGTCGCAATCCAGTCCGCCATGTAGCCGCCGTAGGATCCGCCGGCGGCCGCCATGCGCGATCCATCCGTGTACGGATATTTTTTCAGGACGAAATCCACGCCATTCATCACGTCGACGTACGCTTTGCCGCCCCAGTCGTTGGTGATCTCGTCCGTAAATTTCTGCCCGTAGCCCGTCGAGCCGCGGCGGTTGATCATCAATGTCACATACCCCGCCGCGGAAAACACTTGCGCATTCCATCGGTAGCCCCACGCGTTCGACCACATGGTCTGCGGGCCGCCGTGCAGCAGAACCAGCAAAGGATATTTCTTGGTCGCGTCGAAATCCGGCGGCCGGATCAGCATGGCTTGCACTTTCGTTCCGCCAGCTCCTTCAAACCAGAACGTTTCGGGTTCGTTCATTTTCAGCGATGCCAGGATGGAATCGTTCTGATGCGTAAGTTGCCGCACACCGCTTCCATCGCTTGATGCCGCAAAAATCTCGGCAGGCATCGCCAGGCTCGTGCGCTCGAACACCAGCGTTTTACCGTCGTTGCTCAGCGAAATTCCCAGGTTGTAGCTGTTCGGAATCAACTTCTTTGGGGCGTCTCCTGCATGTGGAGCCATCGAGTAAATCGGCTGCAGCGTTTCGTCTTCTGCGGTGAAATAAATCGTTTTGCTGTCCGCCGACCAAGTCAATTCGTTCGCACTGCGATCGAATGCTTCAGACAAATTTTCAATCTTGCCCGTCGCACGGTCATACAGCATTACCCGCCAGCGGTCGGACTCGTACTCCGCCGTAAGTTGCGCGTGATACGCGATGTACTTTCCATCTGGAGAGTATGCCGGTCCGCCATCAAATCCCGGCTGCGTTGTGATTCGTTTCGCTTCGCCGCCCGCCACCGGAACGACAAACAAATCTCCATTCGTGCTGATTGCCTCGACGGGATCGGTCACAGCTGTAAAACAGATTTCCTTCGAGTCTGGAGAGAAATTCAAATCGCCAGGGCCGCCGCGCTCGTCCGGAGGCACGTCGTAATTCGCCCCCGCGGTCAAATCGCGCGGTGTTCCACTTCCATCAGCGGCTAGCACAAACAAATGGCTGCGCTTGCCTTCGTTCCAATGCGTCCAATGCCGGTACAGCAGATGCTCCGCAACATGCGCCTTCACTTTATCTTTCTCTTTTTCCGCGTCTCGCGCGCTATTGCAAGCGTCGTCTTTGCAGTCCGGGTAAACGCTCGACGTAAACGCAATCGTCTTTCCATCTGGCGACCATTTCACGCTGTCGGCGCCCGTTGAAAGATGCGTCAGCGGCTTCGCTTCGCCGCCTTCCATCGAAAGTAGATACACTTGTGAGTCGCCACTTCGCGCCGACAAAAAAGCAATCGTCTTTCCATCCGGCGCCCATACCGGCGACGAGTCGTGCCCGCTCTGCGTCAGTTGCAGCGGCGCTCCGCCCGCGGTCGGTACAATCCAGATATTGCTCGCGCCGCGATTCGCGTCCATGTCGGGCGTCGTCACGGTGTACGCCACCCATTTGCCGTCTGGCGATACCTGCGCTTCTCCCAGGCGATGCATTTGGATCATGTCGTTGAACGTGATGGCGTGTTTTGATGTCTCTTGCGCAGTGGCTGCGGACTGAATGGCCAAGAGCATCACAATGAACAAACTGCAACACAGAAAGGCGCGTTTCATTTTCTTTCCTCCCGATGGAGTTAGGCGGGTTGTAATTTCCCTGTTTGGAACTTTGGATGATGTCACGATTCGCGGGCGATTCCAAGCGCGTGGCCTCGCGCCCAAAGCCAGTTCAACAACGCAACGACAATCGTGATGGACATCACGATAAACTCGGTCCGGTGCATTTGCACCAAGAGTACCGCGACGAACGCTAGTCCAAGCACCGCAAAAAACATTCCGGCCGGAAGGCGGAACTTGCCGCCCTCAGGGTATTTTCTTCTTAGCACAGGCAGAGCGGCGACGATCGCTCCATACATGAAAAGTCGCGAGATCGCGGAGAGTGACGCGTTCCAGCGAAAGTTTCCGCCGATCGAGAACAGGATGAGCATGAACGCAAAAATCACAATGGACACATGTGGCGTCCGGAAACGCGGATGAATGGCTGCGAAAAAAGAAGGGAAGTCTCCGCGTTCGCCCATCGCGAAGGTGACGCGTGGCGTGTGTAACATGTTGGCGCTCAGGTAGCCATAAACGGAAATCAGCGTACCTGCCGCAACGAGAGTCACGCCGAGCGGCCCCATAAACTGGCGAGCAGAGTCCACTGCGGGTTTTGCCGTGGCCCCCGGATTTGCCAGCGTGTAAATCACAACGACCTGCACGCAAATGTAGAGCAGAGTCGCGGTCACAATGGCGATCAAGAGCGCGACCGGCGCATCCTTCCGCGGATTGCTCGCCTCGCCCGAGGCGAAGAGGGCCGCCTCGAATCCCCCGTAGGCATAAACCATGAGCAGGATTGCCTGGAAGCAATTCGCTGCCGTTAAAGGAACTGCTGCCGGAGTAACGCGTACGCTTGGGTGGAACGCAAGCGCCACAAATCCGCCTGCAATAAAGAGCATCAACAGCAGCACCTTCGTTACCGTGAAGAAATTGCTCAACGCATTTCCGCCGCTGACTCCGCGGTAATTCACAGCGGCCAAAAAGCCAATGAGCACCGTAAGAATCGTTCCTCGAATCCATCCTTGAATCACTGCCGGAAAGAACGAACTAAGGTAGGTGATAAAAAGATTTGCTACGCCGGAACAGGCCGTGATCCGAGATAGCCACGTCAGCCAGCCAATTTGAATCGCGGCGAACCTACCGAACGCGACGCTTGTGTACAGATAAGGCCCGCCGGCCTCCTGAAAATACGAGGAAACCTCCGCCAAACACGCGGCAATCACCGCTACTCCTACAAACGCGAACAAGTATCCTGCGGGGCTCAGTTTCCCCAGGTAGCCGGCGATGAGGGACGGAAGCCCGAAGATGCTCGCGCCAATCATGGTGTTGAGCATCAACGCGGCGAGGCTCCAACGCCCGATGGTTCGCACCAGACGGCCTGAGGATTGCGCCAATTCTGTTTCCGTGCGGCTCAATCTCTCGTCACGGGCACAGGCGCCGCTTTCATTTTTGCAATATCGCTGAGCAAATCTGGTTTGCCGCTGATGCGTTCCAGGTGAGGATGGCGTTCGCCGCCCTGATAGTCGACACGGTAGGTCCGGAAGAAATCCTCATTCTCGATGAGCAACTCAATTATCTCGCGCTTTTCGTGAGCTTGCCGGATCGCGGCGTGGAGATCGTCGGGGTTCCACCTCCGCCCGTTCACTGCAACAAGTTTCATCCCCGGTGCGATTCCTGCTTGCGCCGCGGGCGATCCTGGAATCACGTCGATCACTTCGTCGCCGTTTTCACCACCCGGGTCGCGCACTAGAAATCCCAACGAGAACTGCACATCCGTTAGATGCATGGCAACTTCGCTTGCTTCGCGACTTTCGTTCGGCGTGTCGGTAAATATCAATTTCCACCCGCTATTCTCCAAGCCCCCTAGCGGCGCGCCCGGTCCATGCGTCTGCACCCGCTGCGTAAAGAACTCTCGCCAATCGTATGGCGCAATTTCCTGCATGCCTGCGACGACATCGTCAAAAGTGTAAGGCAGGATTTTCGGCCCGGTATTTTCTCCGCCTTCAAACTTCCGGCAAAAATCATCCAGCGACTTTTTCCCTTTGGTCACCTGTCTGATGATGGTGTCCGCCTCCAGCCAGATCAGTGTGCCCTCGTCGTAATAATCCGTATCGCGCCGCCATGTCCGGTATTCTTCCGGCGATGCGTAGAGCAGCTGAGCCGCAACCGCCGTATCTTCCAGGTCGCGCCAGGTTCGCCCTTTTCGCTGATCCAGATAGGCAGCTACCCACGCGAGATTTTCCCGCAACCTCTCCGGTGTCCAAGTGCCCATCCGCGCCGAGAGGATCGTGCCGTAATACTGCGTCATTCCTTCATACACCCAGAGTAATCCGCCTTTCATGGGTTCTTGATAATTTGGAGTCGCCAGCCCGGCTGGCCTGCGATATTTTCCGTTCCAGGAGTGTGTGAATTCGTGAGGCAAAAGATCCGTCATTGCGTCCGAGATGTTTGGATCCTGAAAAGTTCGTCCAGGCACTCGGTTGTCGCTCGATTCGTGATGCTCGACGCCATCGGTTTCCACGTTGTCGCTTTCCGTCAACAGGAAATCGTAATGGCGGTAATGGCGCGCCCCGAATAGAGCCCCCGTTTCCGCAACCAACTGCTTCCATTGGTGCACTAAATCTCCAGTGACCTCCAGCCCGGATTCAGTCTCCGCGGCAATGTGGATGTGATGGGCGGGTGTCTGTCCTGGAGACAAATCAATCACGCGCATGTGAGCGCCCATTAACACCGGCGAATCCACCAGCGTCGTCAGGCTCGCTGGTTGAAACTCGATCGCTTCGCTGGTCTCGCTTGCTACTGGCAGAGCGGTCCCGTGCTTCCAACCCGCGGGAACTTGCAAGCTGGCCGTATAAGTTAAATCGTCGCTCTTGGCTCCTTGCGGATAGAGGAGCACGGTGTACCAGTTCAGAATTGCCAGTTGCGCCGTCGCTGAAGGATTTTCTCGGCCTCCGCTCACACTGGATGGGGAGATATAATCCAGCGAAACTTCGAGTTCATTTACTCCCGCGGGAATTTGGCAGTGGAAGGCGAACATATCCACGTCGTCGCGCCGCCATTCGATCTCTTTGCCGCCCGCTCGAAAGAACAGGCCTGTCAAATTGACGATCGGCCCTACGGGAGAATGTTCACCAGGAATCCATTTTGGATACACGAGTGTGAGCGGACCCGCTGCAACCGGGAACACCAGTTTCGCGTGGAAAATGTGCTTTGTAGCATCGCGCATATCAACGTTTAACCGCACTGGTTTACGCGGATCCTGCGCCTGCGCCGGAACAGTGGACAAACTGAATGAAGCAATCGCCAGCAGAATCCAGCAACATATGCGCGTGAACATGGATGAGTTCTCCCTAAAACTTTGGCCAGCGTAGCATAATTTGTGCGCGAGCAAGCGTGCCGAGAGATTCGCTCTGAGTCGGCTCATGCGTTGCGGGTGCTCCGTGATAGACCGCGCGAGTCTGCTACAATCGCTCAGCGAGCCCGCATGTCCAACGACGCCGCTCTTTTTCCGCGCAATTTTCACCAGGCGATGCCTGTCGCCGTCCGTGGAGAAGGCTGCTGGCTTTTTTCGGCGGATGGCGGCAAATTTCTGGATGCGGCAGGCCAGGCTGCGGTCATTAATATCGGCCACGGCGTTCCTGAAATCGGCCGGGCGATGGCCGAGCAATCCTCGAAACTCGCGTTCGCGCACACTTCACAATTTCATTCTCCTCCCGCGGAAAAGCTAGCCGCGCGGCTCCTCGCGATGGCTCCGCCAAATTTTCGAAAAGGTGGTCGCGTTTACTTCACTTCGGGAGGTTCCGAAGCAACGGAAACGGCGATCAAACTTGTCCGCCAGTATCATATTGAAAAGGGACAGCCCGCTCGTTACAGCGTCCTCTCACGCCGCCAGAGCTATCACGGGAGCACGCTAGGCGCGATGACCGTCAGCGGTAACGTCGCTCGCCGCGCGCCTTATCGGCCGTTGCTCGCGGAGTGGGGCCATATCGCGCCTTGCTTTTGCTATCACTGCCCCTTCGACAAAACATTTCCTCAGTGCCAACTCGCTTGCGCCAATGACCTGGATTCTCTTTTTGTCGACAATGACGCAGACACTGCCGCCGCTTTCGTTTTCGAGCCAGTTGTGGGAGCAACTCTTGGCGCGGTTGTGCCGCCGGAAGGCTATGTAGCGCGTATCGCTGAGATTTGCCGCGCGCGAGGCATTCTCATGATCGCAGATGAAGTCATGAGCGGGATGGGCCGCACTGGCAAGCCTTTTGCTGTGCAGCACTGGGGCATCGAGCCGGACATTATTCTTGCGGGGAAGGGAATTGCGAGTGGTTACGCTTCGCTCGGGGCCGTGATTGTCGCGCCAAAGGTCGTGGAAGCTTTTGAAAGCGGCAGTGGATCGTTCAAACACGGATTTACTTACCAGGCTCATCCTGTCGCAACTGCAGCCGGAAACGCGGTACTCGATTACATCGAATCGCACAATTTTTTCGCGCGCGTCGCTCCAGCGGCTCTATCCCTGTGCACCGCGCTCGCTCCGCTTCTATCGCATCGTCACGTTGGCGACATCCGCGGGCTTGGGCTGCTCGTCGGCATCGAATTCGTTGGCGACAAGGCCAGGCGTACGCCTTTCGATCCGTCACAAGGGGTTGCTGAAAAAATTCGCTTCGCCATGATGGAGGAAGGCGTTTTGACTTATCCAACACAAGGTTGCGTTGACGGCACGAGCGGCGATCACATTCTGCTTGCACCGCCGTTCATCATTACGCCCGAGGAGTCGGCACTGATCGCGGCGACGCTGGCATCCGCCCTCGCGAAAATATTTCCTGATTAAGGTGACGCTGTTTTTCTTGTTTTTAGCGTAGGAAGCTAGCTCATTCTGCTGAGGAGATAGATTGATAATGCGCCGTCTCTCTTTCAAGATTGCACTCCTGCTTTGGACAGGTTGCTTCGCCGCATTTTTGGCTTCTGCTCAAGACATGCCTGCCGCTAAGCCCCGCGCACGCGACCTCGGCGTTCCTTTCGACGGCAATCCCGGTCCGCTGAACGCGATCACCGACGTTAGCGGCGTCACTGTTGGGCACACCACGATTATCTCTGGCGAAGGAAAACTCCAGGTTGGCAAGGGCCCTGTGCGCACGGGAGTTACCGCAATTCTTCCTCGTGGAAAAGATACGATGTCCAACCCCGTGTTTGCTGGTTGGTGGTCGCTCAATGGCAATGGGGAAATGACCGGCACGACGTGGGTTGAGGAATCAGGTTTTCTCGAAGGACCCGTGATGATCACTAATACGCACAGCGTTGGAGTGGTACGCGACGCCGTGATTCAATGGCGCGTCAATCATGGTCAGCCCGATCCCACCGGCTACTGGTGGTCGCTTCCAGTGGTCGCGGAAACGTGGGACGGTTGGCTGAACGACATCAACGGTTTTCACGTTAAGCCCGAAGACGCTTTTCACGCGATTGACTCGGCGCATGGTGGACCCGTTGAAGAAGGCAACGTCGGCGGCGGCACGGGAATGATTTGCAATGAATTCAAAGGTGGCATCGGAACTTCTTCGCGCAGGTTCGCAATCAAGGGCACGAACTACACTGTGGGCGTGCTGGTGCAATGCAATTACGGCGTGCGGCCGAATCTCCGCATCGCGGGCGTCCCCGTTGGAAAAGAAATTCCTGAGGATGCAGCCTACGGCGCGGCTTCGTTTGGCGAAGTGGATCGCGGTTCGATCATCGTGGTCGTAGCCACGGATGCTCCGCTCGTTTCCCACCAGCTGAAACGTTTGGCGCGCCGCGTTTCTCTTGGGCTTGGCCGCAACGGAAGCATTTCCGGCAACGGATCGGGCGACATTTTCATCGCTTTCTCGACGGCCAACTCGGGTGTCGACGGTGCAGATCATGTCGTGGAACTAAAAATGCTACCCAACGATCTGCTCGAAGGAGTTTTTGCTTCGACCGTCCAGGCCACCGAAGAAGCCGTGATCAATGCCATGGTTGCCGCCGAAACCATGACTGGCATTGAGAATCACAAAGTCATAGCGCTCCCGCACGACAAACTGCGTGAAGTTCTCAAAAAATACAACCGCCTCGCGCAATGAAAGTACTCCGACATCTCTTAAGTAGCGCCGGGCAAGGGAAACAACTACGTGCGGATTTGAGCTTCAGCCGTTTTAGACTGGCGTTGCTGTTTCTTTTCGTCACGCTTGTGTGCTGCTCCTGTTCTTCGCATCCGCCGCCATCGCTTGCGATCATCCACGTCACGATCATTGATGCCACGGGCGCGGCCCCGCAGCCTGATATGACTGTTTTTCTCGCCGACGAGCAGATTGCCGCCATCGAACCGTCAAATTCGGTCTCTATTCCGAGCAAGACAAAAACATTCGATGCCACCGGAAAATTCCTCATCCCGGGTCTCGTCGATATGCACGTTCATCTCACAGGAGCGGGCGAACCTACAGGCAGCCGCGAATTTATTCTTCCGCTGCTGCTCTCGAATGGGATCACGACGGCCCGCGACATGGGCGGCGACCTCGACTCCCTGGTCAAGCTCCGCCATGAAATCGAGCATGGTCAGTCGCTGGCTCCGCGGATTTTCTTTGCGGGCCCATACCTCGATGGGAATCCGCCGTTTTTCCAGCCGTCGTTGGTCGTCACCAACTCGGCTGAGGCCACGAAAGATGTGCACTCCCAGATGTCGCGCGGCGCTGATTTTATCAAGGTGCAGTCCAATCTTAGCCGCGACGCCTATTTCGCGATTGCGGATGTTTGCCGCCGCGAGCATCTCACATTCGTCGGGCACGTCCCCGATCGCGTCACCGCCGCTGAAGCTTCCGATGCTGGGCAGAAAAGCATCGAGCATCTCACTGGCGTGCTTCGCGCTTGTTCCAACGACGAGCCGTTGCTGATTCGAAAACAGTTTGCCGCCGGTCCCAAGAAGGGAACGAAGGCGCAATCCCGAGACCGCGAACTTTTGTGGCAGCGCGAACTGTTGGAAAGCTATTCGGACCAGCAAGCCGCTGAGCTGATTGCAAAATTCATCCGCAATCAAACTTGGCAGGTGCCTACGTTGATCCTGCTACGGAATGACGCTTTTCCGATGCCCGAGTCGGACCCCTCGCACGATCCTCGCCGAAAGTACATCCCGCTCCAGGTTCTGGCGAATTGGCAGAAAGGCGCGAAGGACCGCGACAAAGGTGCCACTCCGCTGCTTTTTTCTCTGCGCACCAGCCTCATGCAAGCATCGCTTCACATTGTTGGCAAAATGAAAGCCGCGGGCGTTCCGATCATGGCGGGCACGGACACTACGGCGCCTTTCGTTTTCCCAGGTTCCAGTTTGCATGAAGAATTGGCGCTTCTGGTTCAAGCAGGACTGACGCCGATACAGGCGCTGCAAGCTGCAACAAAACTGCCAGCGGAATTTTTAGGCAAGCTGCAAACGCAGGGCACTGTCGAGCAAGGCAAGTTCGCTGATCTCGTGCTTCTCGATGCCAACCCGCTCGACGATATACATAACACGCAGAAAATCCGCGCCGTTATCCTCCGCGGCAAACTGCTGGACAGAAGTCTACTGGATGAAGTTTTAGCTAAAGAAGAGGAATTCGCCAAAGCTCATTAAGCTAACTAAATTACGGGCACTCCCGTCTTTCTCGCTGGATTAAAGAACGGTAGTACCACTACGTTTGCGGAAACCGTATGCCGGACGGCCTCGACGGTCATTTCGATGTTCACCGTTGAGCCTACCGAGGACTTATCACGATTTACGCATGCAAGCGCGATCATCTTCTTGAGCGTCGGCGACCACGTGGTCGATGTCGCCTTTCCTACTTGCTTGCCGCCCTGATAAACGGGCACGGCGACGCGCGAGGCCACGCTCGGGACTTGGGGCGCCATTCCCATTTTGTCGTATAACGCCTCGACCTCGTTCCAATTGATCTCCAATCCCACCAGCGCGCGCGCTGCGCCTCCCTTCTTCTTTTCCCGGGCAATCGCTTCCCGTCCTACAAAATTATCTTTCTTCAAGTCCACCAGTTTTCCGAGGCCAATCTCGGCGGGCGAGAACTTCTGCGATTCAATCACCGCCTTTTTGCTCGAGGTATAGTCCACCTCGATCAAAATCAGCCCCGCTTCGATTCTGGCAATATCCAGCGCGATCATTCCTGCTGGATGAATGTCGAAGGCTTTCCCTTTCTTGATCAGTTCGTCCCAGACTTTTCCGGCATTTTTCCAAGGCATCCAAATTTCAAAGCCCAGGTCGCCCGTGTACCCTGTTCGCGAAATGTCTACCGGGACGCCGGCGATTTGCCCGCGCGTCACTCGGAAATATTTCAAGTTGGCCACGTCTGCATCTGTCACGGCGTGAAGCAACTTCCCTGACGTCGGCCCTTGCAGCGCCAGCGCCGCGACTTGTTCGGAGATGTCCTCGATTTTCACGTCGAGCGCGAGGGCGTTTTGCTGAAACCAGCGCAAGCTCGGGTCGGCGGCGGTCCAGCGGTACTCGTTTTCGGCGAGGCGCGTGATGGTGCCGTCGTCGATCACTTTTCCTTCTGGATCGCACCAGCAGCAGTAGATCACCTGATCGATCGCCACTTTGTTGATGTCGCGCGATATTACGCGGTTGACGAAGCGCGTCGCGTCGCTTCCCGTGATGCGGTATTTGAAAAGCGGGGAAATATCGATCAGCGCGGCGGAATTGCGGATGGCGTTGTACTCGTGCTCGTGATGCATCTCGTACACGCTGACGGTGTAATAGCCCGACCATTCGCGGTAGTTCAGGCTCTCGCACAGCGCGAGCGTCTTGTCATGAAATGCAGTTCCGACGGGCACGGTTGGCTCCTATGGATTCGCTAGCGATTATAGGGAAGGGAAGTCTTTGCCGCAAAGAATCTTAGCGGCTTGGGGCTCACCCGCGATAACTTATCTGCCATGACTTCGATCCGATGTTTGGCACTCATCTTTTTCTTCTTCTTTACCACTGCCGCTCAGGCTCAGTCTTGGTCAGTGCAGACGAGTGGAATTGATACTGACTTACGGGGCATAGGCGCAGTTTACTCCCTCGATTCGAATGGCGCGCGAATTGCCACGGTTTGGGTTGCCGGTTCCAATGGCGTCATTCTTCGATCGGAGGACTCGGGAAAGACTTGGAAGCGCCTGCATGTGCTAGACGGGGATACGCTTAATTTTCGCGGTGTCGCTGCATTCGACGCGAACGTTGCTTATGTGGTCTCTGTCGGCTTGAGTGAAAAATCACGCATTTACAAAACGACCGACGGCGGCGAAACGTGGAAACTGCAATACGCAGACAAACGCAAAGAGTTTTTTCTCGATGCGATCGCTTGTCTTTCAAGAACGCATTGCTTCGCGCTTGGCGATCCCGTCGACGGAAAGTTTTTGATATTGGCTACGGAGGACGGGGAGCATTGGAAGGAACTTCCCAGTGACAGTATGCCTGTGGCGCTGCCGCAAGAAGGAGCGTTCGCGGCGAGCGGGAGCTGCCTCATCGTTCAGGGTGACAGCATTTACTTCGGAACTGGTAGTCCGGCGGCTAGGGTGTTTCATTCTTCAGACTTGGGACACACATGGACGGTAACCAACACGCCGGTTGCCAGCGGCAAATCCACCGCTGGCATCTTTTCGCTCAGCGCCAGAGCTGGAACTCTCTTTGCCGTGGGTGGCGATTACAACGACCCGCCGCGGAGTGACCACGTGGCTGCTTTCTCGCGCGATCGAGGAAAGAGCTGGCAGCTCACGACGCAGCAACCAGGGGGATTTCGCTCCGCCGTTGCGGTTCTAAAGGGAGAGACCATTATCGTTGTAGGCCCCACCGGAGAAGACATCAGTCACGATGGTGGCGCGCACTGGGAAGGAATCGGTTCTCTGAGCCTGAATGCAATTTCAGTTCTTGATGAACGAAATATCTGGGCGGCCGGTCCGAAGGGTACAATCGCTCGTTTTGTGCAATAAAGGTAGCTGTAGCCTGAATCTCTTGGCGAGCAGAAGAGGCATCCGTTTGATGCCGTTTCCTCGGTTTTAAGTCGTCATTCCATGAATTTATTTTGCTTCTCGATCCCCCGGCTAAGTATTCGAACCGTGGTTTGCTTCTCTGGCTTGTAGGAATCGACCCGGATAGAATAAACAGGGACGCGTGAAAAAGGCGGGATGCAGATGTCGGGCAACGGCGCAACGCAGGCAAAAGTTCTGGGACTCGACGCGAAGGACAACGTTCTCGTGGCGCTTACAGATTTGCGCAAAGGCGAAGCCGTAAACTACTTGGGAACGGAATATTCCTTGTTGTCCGACGTGCCGGCTAAACATAAGTTTTTGACGAAAGATGTGAGCGCCGACGGCGACATTATTATGTACGGCGTTTTGGTTGGCCATGCGCTGGAGAATCTTCGGCGCGGCGATTTGCTTTCCACTCGTAACATCCGTCACGCGGCTGCTTCTTTTCAAGAAGCAGAGGGGGTAGGCCCGCGTTGGACTCCACCGAATATCTCGGCGTGGACGAACAGAACATTTCTCGGGTATCACAGAGACGATGGTCAAGTGGGATCGCGGAATTACTGGCTCGTTCTCCCGCTCGTTTTCTGCGAAAACCGCAATCTGGCTGTGTTGAAGCAAGCATTTGAAGAAGAGTTGGGTTTCGCAGCGCCTCAAATTTACCGTAGTCAGGTTGCGGAGTTGGCACGGCTTTATCGCGAAGGGAAATCGGACGAGCTGAAGAAAGCCGCGTTCGGTGAGACGCAGCGCGCGAGTGCTTCCCCCAAAGTATTTCAGAACATCGACGGCATTAAGTTTTTATTGCACGAGGCCGGATGCGGCGGGACGCATGAGGATGCCAGGAATCTTTGTGGTCTGCTGGCTGGTTATATTCATCATCCGAATGTTGCCGGCGCGACCGTCTTGAGCCTCGGCTGCCAGCATGCACAAGTTTCCATGCTTCTTGAAGAGATCAAACGCCGCGACCCGAATTCCAAGAAGCGCGTTTTGATTTACGAACAGCAGAAAAGCCCTTCTGAAGTGGAGATGATGAGCAAAGCCATCCGCGAAACTTTTTTGGCCATGGTCGAGGCAGACGAAACCACGCGACAACCTGCGCCCTTGTCAAAGCTCACGCTCGGCCTGCAATGCGGCGGGTCTGACGGTTTTTCCGGGCTCTCGGCGAATCCCGCCATCGGCCACGTCTCCGACATAATCGCGGCCTTGGGCGGCATCGGGATCCTCTCCGAATTCCCAGAATTGTGTGGCGTGGAACAGCAGCTGATTGATCGTTGCGTCCGCAAAGAGGTTGCAGATCGTTTTGCGAACCTGATGCGCGACTATGCAGCCCGCGCCAGAGCTGTTCGCGCGAGCTTCGAGATGAATCCTTCGCCGGGAAATATCCGCGATGGATTGCTGACGGATGCGATGAAATCCGCGGGAGCAGCGAAGAAAGGCGGCACATCTCCCGTAACTGCCGCGGTGGACTATCCGGAATACTGCACGGAGCCAGGATTGAACCTGCAGTGTACGCCGGGGAGCGACGTGGAATCCGTCTCGGCGCAAGTGGGAGCCGGGGCCAACCTGATTCTGTTTACGACAGGGCTGGGTACGCCGACGGGAAATCCGATCGCACCCGTTCTGAAGATTTCGACCAATTCGAATCTCGCGCAGCGCATGGCTGACATCATCGACATCGACACAGGTGGCATCATCACGGGCGAGAGCAGCATCGAGCAAATGGGCGAGAAAATACTGGAGCGCGTGATTCAGGTGGTGAGCGGGGAAGCTCGCACGAAAGCGGAATTGCTCGCTCAAGATGATTTTATTCCGTGGAAACGGGGAGTTTCGCTTTGAAAATGGATCGCAAGCAGCTATGAAGGCTCTGTTGCTTTCGCAATACAAGCATCTGGAGATCGCTGACCTTCCAGACCCGTTGCTGGGCGCCGGCGAGGTTCTTATAAGCGTGGCTGCCTGCGGAATCTGCGGCAGCGACGTCCACGGTTACGATGGCTCGTCTGGCAGGCGTATCCCGCCCATTGTGATGGGGCATGAAGCTGCCGGAACGATCGCCGCCTTGGGTACCGGTGTTAGCGGGTTTGCGAAGGGCGACAGAGTCACTTTCGACTCGACGATTTTCTGCGGTGCTTGCGATAACTGTCGTCGCGGCGATGTGAATCTCTGCGACCATCGCCAGGTCTTGGGAGTTTCCTGCGCCGAGTTTCGCCGCCCCGGCGCTTTTGCTGAATATGTCGCCGTCCCTTCACGCATCCTTTATCGCTTGCCAGGTAATCTCTCGTTTAACGAAGCAGCGATGCTCGAGGCGGTGTCGGTCGCGCTTCATGGCGTTTCGCTGGCGCAAATTTCCAAAGGCAGCACGGCCTTGGTTATCGGAGCAGGGATGATTGGCTTGCTCACTTTGCAAGCGTTGCGTGCGGCAGGCTGCTCGAGGGTTTATGTCGCCGATTTGGATAGCACACGGCTCAAGCTCGCTCGAGAGGTCGGAGCGACTGCCGTGCTGTCTTCACAAGAAGATGTGGTGGAGCAAGTAATGCAACTCACCCGCGGAGTTGGCGTTGATGCAGTCATCGAGGCTGTGGGCAGAAACGAAACGGTGAAGGCTAGCATCGAGAGTGTTCGAAAGGGAGGCACGGTCGTCTTGGTTGGCAACATTTCGCCGGAAGTGACATTGCCTCTGCAAAAAGTTGTCACACGTCAAATCCGCCTCCAAGGCTCCTGCGCATCCGCTGGAGAATATCCGCGTGCCATCGAGCTGTTGGCGGGTGGAGCGATTCAGGTGAAGCCCTTCATCACCGCGGTTGCTCCGCTCGAAGAAGGTCCGCGCTGGTTTGAAAGACTTTATGCGCGCGAACCAAATCTGATGAAAGTGATTCTTACTCCGGGGACTGTTTCGTGAGCGATGGGCTCTTCGACCTCACGGGGCGCGTTGCGCTTGTCACTGGCACAAGCCGCGGCCTCGGTCAGTACATGGCGCGTGCCCTCGCGAAGGCGGGTGCAGATATTGTCCTCACGAGCCGCCATCTTGATCACATTGCCCCGTTCGAAGCGGAAATAAGAGCTCTTGGCCGCCGCGCTTTTTCCGTCGAGCTCGACGTTCGCAGCCAGGAGAGCATCGAGAAAATGGCTGCAGCGGCCACAGCTGCGTTTGGACATCTGGATATCCTCGTGAACAATGCCGGCTGCAACGTGCGAAAGCCATCGCTCGACGTAACCTGGGACGACTGGAATTTGATTCTGGATACTAATCTTCGCGGCAGCTTCTTCGTAGCGCAAGCTGTCGCGCGCGGGATGATCGCCCGCCGCTATGGACGCATCATCAACATTGGCTCAGTGACCACTGTTGCCGGCTATGCGGGACTTGCACCTTATGGCGCGAGCCGCGGCGGCATCAAGCAATTGACGATGAGTCTGGCCGATGACTGGGGCAAGCATGGCCTGACCGTGAATTGCCTTGCACCAGGATGGTTTCGCACCGAGCAGAACAAAGTTTTGTACGAGAATAAAGAGTGGGTTGAGTATCTCTGCGATCGCATCCCATTGAAACGACCGGGCCAGCCTCAAGATCTGGATGCCGCAGTTGTGTTTCTTGCGGCGGAGTCGAGCCGGTATGTGACTGGGCAAACGCTGCTCGTGGATGGCGGAATCTCAACGGGGGCAACACGCGCGCTGGTTCAGCCTGCGAAGACAGCGCCGGATAATTCTAAAAAATCAGATTAGGCAGTATTGAAATTCGAAATGCGAAGGCGCGAGCAGCGAAAGACTTCGCGCGGCGTCACTAAGTTTTCGGCATTTACGCAGGTTCCGGCACGGGCTCCATTCCGGCGAGTAGAAAGATATAGGCCGCGATGCTAATAAGAAGTACCGCTGTCGCCGCCACGAACGCCCACGCATAGGAATGGGTTATCTGCACGACGTAACCTGTGACAATCGGCGCGGCAATCGCCGCAAGTTGATTGCTGAAATTCAAAATTCCGCCCACCGTACCCACGCTTTCTTTTGGAGCAATCAGCGAAGGAATTGACCAGCCTACCGGCGACGCTGCGGACAATCCGCCAATAGAAATGCTGATCCAGAAAACCGCGCCCGCGGCACTTTGAGCGTAAGCCGTGCCGAGAATGCCGAGCCCGAAACTTGTGCCCACGATGAGAACAGTCTGACGAACGCGAACGGCGTTCCATCCGCGCTGGATCAATGCGTCGACGAGCCATCCTCCAACAAAAAGATCCGTCAGAGTCGCAAAGAGCCAGGGCACGCTGGTGTAAACGACAGAGTGCAGCAAATCGACATGGTGGACTGCCAAAAAATAGGAAGGAAGCCAGGTCAGGAGCAGATAAAACGTATAGTTGTAGCCGAAGAATCCCAGCGCGAGGCCACTAACTCTTCGCTGGCGGATTAGATACCAGAGCGGCGCTCCTTTCGCAGCTCGAGCTTGATCCTCAGGTTGTGCGCCGCCTTCCGAGATGAATAGCCGCTCTGCCTCCGAGAGCCGCTTGTCTTCGCTCGGGTTTCGGTAGAACGCATAGAACAAAATAAAATAAAAAATACTGATGAATCCCGTTGATGCGAAACTCCAGCGCCATCCAAAATGCAGGAGGAGAATGCCGAGCAACGGCACTCCGATGGCGGAAGAAAGTTTTGCCATTGAGTCGAAGATCGCTGTCGCAAGACTGCGTTCTTGTTTCGGAAACCAGTAACCGATGGCTTTGGAATTCGCGGGGAAAGTGGGAGCTTCGCCGATTCCTAGGAGTAGGCGTGCCGCGAGGAATCCGCCTAAGCCCGTGGAAACCGCCGCGCCAAAGGAGGCCACGGCCCAAAGAATGGTGCTGATGCGTCCCACGCGCCGAACGCCGAATTTGTCCAAAAACAAACCGGACGGCAACTGAAGCGCCGCGTAGGTCCAGTTGTAGGCGCTCGACAAATAGCCGAACGTGACTGCGGAAATGCCGAAAGCAGCAGTGAGTGCATCCTTCGAAACAGAAAGATTCACGCGATCGAAATAGTTGACGAGGACTCCGAAGCCGAGGAGGCAAGCGATAGCCCATCTGCGTCGGGTAATGCGGTCCGGTTCAGGAATTGTTCGGTTCAGGATCGCCGGCATGAATATGTTTTCTCGAGTTGTCTCCCGCTATAAACCTGTGGAAGAGTTCTCTCCAAATGCCGGGCAGAGTATCCCATAAGAAGGCCGGAACAGCGGTTACCTTTCGCGCGTTGAGAGAACACGGAAGGTAGGCACGAGTTCTGCTGTAAGCCTCCACTCGATACCTCTGAATTTCTGCACGTGGACTTGCCCCGCTTAGGCCCTCGCAGTAGACTACGCCGTCTTTAAATAAGCTTGGTTTGGCAAAGAAAGTTCGAATCCTCGATCTCAACGGACAAACAAAATGAACCCACTTTCGACTCGACGCGATTTTCTTCGTACCACGGCGGCGGCCGGCGCAGGACTTTTACTCTCGCATCCGGCTAGTGCTGCGAAGAATAAGTCCGTCCTGCTATTCACGAAATCGTCGGGCTTTGAACACGCGGTCATCAAAGTCGCGGACGGGAAACCCAGCATTGCGGAAACCGCGATTCGCTCTTTCGCTGCGCAAAACCATTTTGATCTCACAGCCTCGAAGGACAGCCGCATTTTTGATTCGAAGGAGTTCCATGAGTACGCCGCCGTCGTCTTCTTCACGACGGGCGATCTCACGCAGGAAGGCACGGACAAGAATCCGCCGATGTCGGTGCAAGGCAAGCAGGCTTTTCTCAATGCCATTCAAAATGGCATGGGCTTCGTGGGCATTCACGCGGCCACCGACACTTTCCATACTCCGCCCGACGTGCCGGATCTTTCGAATCGTTACATCGCGCATGGCGAACAGTCCGATCCGTATATTCGGATGATTGGTGGCGAGTTCATTATCCACGGCCAGGACAAGGATCCTCGGCTGCAGACCGCGAACGTCATTATCAACGATCCCAAGTTTCCCGGCCTCGATGGAGTGCAATCTCCCGTAAGTTTGATGGAGGAATGGTATTCCATGAAGGACTTTGCGCCCGACATTCATGTGATATGCACGCTGGATACATCCACGATGAATGGCCTCGCGTACAAGCGCGCGCCGTATCCCGTCGTTTGGGCGCGCATGAACGGACGTGGGAGAGTGTTCTACAACGCTATAGGTGACCGCTCTGAAAATTGGCAGAACACGTTTTTCCTCAATCTGCTAGCTGGCGGTATCCGATGGGCAATAGGCGATGCGAGCGCTTCGGTTTCGCCTAACCTAAAGACTGCGGCCCCCGGGTATGCCGAGATTCCGCCGCCGTATCCACCGAAAACCAAATAGCCCGCTCGCCCCCTGGGCATCTCATCAGTTTTTGTCTCTCGCTGCTGCCACGGGGAATTGCGACCTGGCACGATGGTGCGCTCCAGTTCCGCAGACGGCGTATAGTTTCAACGTCTTCTTTCTGGATGTTGCCAGGGGGTGTAGACGATGCCGCAGATGGCCCGAAAGTTGTTTTGGCCTCGGATCGTTCTGTCTGATGCATAAAAAGCGGTATGTAAGTAGTCGCCTCCACCGCGGAAGGCCACTGAGCGCGAGACCTGATACTCCACACCACCACCGAAAGCCCAAGAGATCTCGTTTGCATAGCCGGTTAAATCTGTGGCACCACTTATCGGGACCACGCCGGTTACCCTCGAAGCGCCCATCAGCCCGTGAAAGTATGTCGTGAACTTCGCGTGCTGTGAAGGATAGAAAACTGGACCAGCAAGATAGCTGAGAACATCGGCGTGGTGCCCGGAGCCTAGCACATCGGAAGCTCTTGAATAACTGAAGTCCGCGGTCGCGCCAAGGTGGTGCAAGAAATCTGCCGTGACGGCCGTATCCACGCCCGACAGATTTATTCGATTGGATGAAGGCAAAGCAAGACTCAGGTAGACGTACCCAACGCTTACTTTAACCGTCGGGCCACTCCCTGCCTTAGCCGGGCCACGTGTCGAGAGCGGGGGACTATTTTCTGCAGGGAGGTCCGACTGTGCCAATAACGAGACTGGCAAGAACGCAAGACAAGATGCAATCAACCTAGCAATCTTCAAGGGATAATCCTTCAGAGGGCAACCCAACCTCGCTAGTCCATGATGTAACCTGCACGGTCAGAAAGATTGCACCTCACTGCGCCTTTTCGACCCTCTGTTCAATTTTTTCCGCGCTCATAGTGAAATTTATCGGCGGACCAAACTGGACCTGAGCCATTCTTCGCGTTTTGTGCCAGTAGACGAAGGGCCGGATATCTTTGAAACCAGCATCGATTGCCATCTCCGACACTTCAGTTATGGCTGAAAGAGGTGCCCTGTCATCGACGACCTCGATAATCTGACAGTCTCCTCCCTCGTGGAGCTTCAGGTCTGCCAGAAAATAGTTAGCATCGACTTTTTTGTACTCGCCGCCTTTGTATATGCCCGATTCGAGACCAAATCTGAGGCCCTTGCTCGTCTCATAGACCAGAACAACAATCTGTCGGCGGTTCGTCGAGGCGGGAGAAGCGTTTCTCGGAACTGCCGGGGGAATTTCGAGAACAGCGAAGAAACCCATGAGCAGGATCAAAGACCATTTGACGGAAGTGCTCATTTCACTTGCCTCAACCCTTTCTTCGCCATCGCTATGCATCGCAGTCGGCATCAAAATCGTATAGCTATCGCAATCTTCTGACGATTGACAGAATTCGAATTTGTTGGTGCCCCGCGATTAGCTTGCGCAAAAGCGCCTGCTGCCAGGTAGGTATGAAGCATGGTCGTGCCCCACAAAAGACCGAAGGCGAGGTTTCCCTTGCCGTTCTTTTTTAGCCAGGCGGCGGCAGCATAATTTACAAATGCAACAGGGATGGCGGTGCCATACGCTCGGGCTCGGCTCGGATGGGACCCAAGAAGTGGATTCGCCTCAGTGCAAGTGTTTGCACGCAGACATGCTTCTGTTCCCTCAATGTCCGCGACTGTCGCGGCGAGATTGAGCGCGTCTGCTACCAGCATCGCGGGGTTCATGGCCGCTTCTCTCCAGGTTGCATCGTGTTGTGTCATATGAATCGGATCAGAAAAATAGAGCCGACCTCCCAAGAGAGCGCACGATTTTCCGTCCCCGGATGGGCAGGGTGCTGGTCCGTCTTGCAGGCTCGGGAGGACTGGTATTGGACTGTCAGGAAGAATTCGGCTTGGGACTTGTTGATGAGTTTCGGTCGGCATAAGGCTAGGCCCCAGTTGATCGATGCGGGGCAGCGGCAGGTTTTGGGCCAATTCCGATTGGCCCTGCGTCACTAGCGCAGAGAGGTGCGTCGCGATTAGAGCTATTAAAATCTTTTTCATGATTCCTCCTACCGCGAGCTTTCAGAAGCGGTGGGGCAACCACTCCAAACTCTCAAAATGGGTTGCAATTGAGGGACCGCAAGACTCACGGGGCTAACCTGGTGAAGTCTATTGGGATGAGCAGGATGTGGGATCTACGAGAGTATTTGCTTCAAATAGCGACAGAGAATTCCCGTACTGAAACAATCTACCGGGAATGCGTCCCGATCTGGAGTCCATCAATCAACTCAGGGGCACTTATGCCTCATCTTGCGCGCAAGTGAGGCGCCACTGACTTCTTCTCGCTGCCCTGCGGCCCTCTTTCTACGATGAAGAAGTGTGAAGGGGTTCGATCCCACCCCATGAAGTCCGAGACGAACCAATGAGCAAGAACATCCAACAGCACGTCCCCTGGCACATCGAAGTGATCGGCGGAAACGGCAACCTCATAGTGCAGCTGACGGATGGTCCACAGGCACGCCTGCTCAAGGCACAGCGGATCAATTTGTTCGGGAATAGTGGCAAGAGGTTGTGGGAAATTTTGCGCGATTCCACCCAACACTTTCCGGGCGGAATCTATGCCGGCCAAAGTTGTGCCTTCAGGGCATCTGGTCCCCGGCCGCGGGAGGTACCGGCGGTACACCGTCAGTCTCCCTCGCGCGAAGCTTCGACCAGCTCCCTTGGATCCACCTTCCAGCAGCGGGCGATATGCCAAATCTCATCCCAAATGGACTGGCGCAGCTCCTGGACCGCACAGGCCAGCCGCTCATCGCGCTCCGCACCGCGATTCAGAGCGGCAGAGCGCTCGTACATGTATAGGGCCTTCTTTTTGGGGATTGGGCTATGTGACATTTGTTCCTCCAGTTGTACTGAAGCTCTCTATCACTGGGGACGAACTAGCTTATAGAAGAAAAAGCGAATAGATGTCAAGCTTTTATTTAACGTACGTATATATACGTATGTAATAACTACAGTTCATGGAGTCACTCTCATGCAGACTTGCTGCGCTGAGCTGCCCTTGTATGCCACCCTGTCTGCCAGTAAAATGTCTCGTCTTCCAGTCGCATTCAAATTTCTTGACAGTGCGGATTGCTAACGGGGTCATTCTGCATGGCGCAGCACTACGACGTTATTGTCATCGGCGGTGGCCACAACGGGCTCGTGAACGCTGCTTACCTTGCTAAAGCAGGGAAGAAGGTGCTGGTTTTGGAACGCCGTCATGTCCTTGGCGGCGCCGCCGTTACTGAAGAAATCATTCCGGGTTTTCTGTTTTCTGAGTGTTCTTATGTGGTCTCTCTCCTTCGTCCGGAAATAATTCGCGAGTTAGACCTTCCGCGCCATGGCCTCGAAATACTTCCGCTGGACGGCACGTTCACGCCCATGCCCGACGGCAACCACCTCTGGCGCATGAACGATCACGCGCGCACGCAGCGGGAAATTCGTCGCCATTCGCGCGTTGATGCCGAAGCCTACGACGAATTTTCAAAAATGATGACGCCGATGTGCCGCTTCGTGAAGCCGCTGCTCTCGATGATCCCGCCGGATCCCACCACTCTCAAGCCCAGCGATCTGAAGCAGCTTCACTTTCTACTGCAGCGCTTTCGCAGCCTTTCTTCCGACGAGCGCTACACGCTCGTGCAGCTCATGACCATGAGCGCGGCTGATTTTCTCGACCAGTGGTTT
>Ga0210394_10001140_pt1 | contig 44886 bp, 82 predicted proteins | sample IncBWC12MmetaG_FD_160121 | JGI IMG/M metagenome (GOLD analysis project Ga0210394, IMG submission 160121) | Forest soil microbial communities from Barre Woods Harvard Forest LTER site, Petersham, Massachusetts, United States - Inc-BW-C-12-M | ecosystem: Environmental > Terrestrial > Soil >...
CGTGCCGTCAGTACGTTACTCGGTTCGGACCGTTGAGATCATTTGTGAAGTACGAACATCCCCGCGATTTGCATTGGGACGACGAAAAATATCAGGGCGACGCCTACAGTGCCTATGCCTGGGCAATCTATGTGGCAGAAGTTTCTGTGGACATGCGCACGGCCGAAGTACATGTCGATGATTTCGTGGCCGTGCAGGAAGTGGGGAAAGTCATCAACCCTGTCCTCGCGGCGGGACAGATCGAGGGCGGAGTAGCGCAAGGAATCGGCTTCGCCCTCTACGAAAATGTTGTCTGGCAGCAAGGACGCATGCAGAACGGACAGATGACCAACTACATCATGCCGACTTCCGCGGATGTTCCGCCCATCCGTGTGTTGTTCGAGGAAATTCCCTACGGACGAGGACCGGCAGGCGCGAAGGGCATTGGCGAGCTTCCTCTGGATGGAACCGCACCCGCGATCGCGAATGCAATTGCCCATGCCACCGGTGCGGACATTCGTCGAATTCCGGTCACGCCGGAAGTGCTGCTTGAGATGTTAGAGCACGTTCATGCGTGACTTGGCCGGTAAAATCCGAGTGTCGTGTCGCGTGAATGGGAGTGCCGTAGTACTTCAAACCCATCCGATGGCGCGCTTGCTCGATGTGCTGCGCGAACAATTGTGCCTCACCGGCACAAAAGAGGGCTGCGGCGAAGGCGAGTGCGGAGCTTGTTCGGTGGAAATGGATGGCGCGCTGGTGAATAGCTGCCTGGTGCCCGTTCTGCAAGCTGAGGGCACCGAGATTCTCACTATCGAAGGCGTCGCTGGAAAGCGTCTCCACCCAATTCAGCAGGCATTTCTTGCATATGGAGGCGCGCAATGCGGAATTTGCACTCCCGGCATGATTCTTGCGGCTGTGAACCTGCTGGCGCGGCACCCTAAGCCGACCGAGGCTGAAATCCGAGAAGGACTTGCCGGCAATCTTTGCCGCTGCACAGGCTATACAAAGATTTTCGAATCGGTCCTTCAGGCGTGTCGCGAATCGGAGCGAGGTTCGTGAGGGCGTACCTCCCGGCTTATCACCTGGAGCCAGTGCGCGACCTGAATGAAGTTCTCGGCCGGCTGAGCCGAGAGCCGGGCCGATGGAAGCTCTTCGCCGGCGGGACGGATCTCATGGTCCTGCTCGAAGCAGGAAAACTCTCGCACCGATATTTTCTGAACGTTTGGAAACTGCCGGAGCTGAGAGGAATTGAAGTTGCGCCGGAATCCGTGACCCTGGGAGCCGCAACGACCTACACAGAATTACGCAACCACGAGACGCTGGCGCGCGAGTTTCCGCTGCTCTGCCAAGCCGCTTTTGAAACGGGAGCCGTCGCCACCCAGAATCGAGGAACGATTGGCGGAAATATCGCGAACGCTTCACCTGCCGCCGACTCTCCGCCTGCACTGCTTGTCTACGATGCGGAAATCGAGCTGGTCTCCGCCCGTGGCGCAAGGTGGCGGCCGTTTCACGGCTTCTACTCCTGCTACAAACAAATGGACTTGCGCAGCGACGAACTCATTCGGCGAATCCGGCTGCCACGTGCACAAGCGGGCTGGCGGTCCTATTATCGGAAAGTGGGAACAAGAAGAGCACAAGCCATTTCAAAAGTCTGCTTCGCTGGGCGCGCGCGTTTAGAAAGTGCTCGCATCGCTGACGTTCGGCTCGCCTTTGGCAGCGTTGCTCCCATCGTTTTGCGCGCGGTACAAACCGAGCGATCATTGCGCGGTGAGAAAATCTCCCCCGCTGTTGCGCGCGCCGCGAGCGAGAAACTAGCGCGGGAGATTGCGCCTATAGACGATATGCGTTCAACGGCAAATTATCGGCGGCGCGTGGCTCAGAATCTTTTGAGGGAATTCATAGAAATGCTGTCCGTTCAGTAGCACTGTCATGACAGATAAATTGATTTCCAAAGACGAACTCGCTCGCAAACTCGACCATACTAACCTCCAGCAGGAGGCAACCGAATCGGATATCGCGCTCCTATGCAAGGAAGCGGCCGCGTGCGGCTTTTTCGCAGTCTGCGTGAATCCTTCCTACGTTCGAATTGTTCGAGATCTATTGCGTAAGACGTCTGTCAAAGTCTGCACAGTTGTAGGATTTCCGTTGGGCGCCAATACGAGCGCAACAAAATTAACGGAAACAGCAGAAGCGCTTCACGACGGAGCCGACGAGATCGACGTCGTCATGAATGTTGGTCTATTCAAGAGTGGCAAGATTGCGGAAGTTGAAACCGAGTTGCGGCAGATCGCGAGCAGCGTCCAATCGGCCGGTGCTGACAAGATCTGTAAAGTGATCGTTGAGACAGGGTTATTGAATGCCGCGGAAATTGAACTCACCTGCAAGATCGTGAATCACAGCGGTGCGGATTTCATCAAGACGTCCACGGGTTTCAGCAAGGCTGGCGGCGCCACCATCGAAGCTGTGGAGATAATGAATCGCCATCGGGGCAGGTTGAAGATAAAAGCCGCCGGCGGAATCAGAAATCTCAACACGGCTCTAGCCCTCTTGCGCGCAGGCGCGGATAGGCTGGGCGCCAGCCAAAGTGTAGCAATACTGGAGGAACTGCAGCACATGTGTGTCGACCAGTCATCACGCGGTTAAGGTGCCTTCATTCGTGGTTCCCTTACAGATTCGATAAACTTGGGCGCTGAGTCTATGCGCGTCGCTGATCTCATCCGCCAAAAGCGCGAGGGGGCCGAAATCACCCCCGAGCAAATCAATTTTCTCATCGACGGTTATACAAGCGGGCAGATTCCGGATTATCAAATCTCGGCTTTGCTGATGGCCATTGTATGGCGAGGAATGACGCATTTGGAGATCACCGCCCTCACCGACGCGATGCTTCGTTCGGGACAAACGCTGGATCTCTCCGATTTGCCTGGCAAAAAAGTAGACAAACACTCGACGGGCGGCGTGGGAGACAAGACGTCGCTCATCGTCGCTCCTATCGTAGCTGCCGGCGGGCTCGTCGTGCCCATGATCAGTGGCCGCGGGCTTGGCCATACCGGCGGCACACTCGATAAACTTGAATCGATTCCTGGCTTTAACGTGAACCTCTCGCTTGCCGATTTCAGGTGCGTGCTCGGCAAATGTCGCTGCGCATTGATAGGCGCTACAGCGGAAATTGCACCGGCTGACAAGAAGATTTACGCTTTGCGCGACGTCACCGCCACCGTGGAGAGTCCGGCCCTGATCTGCGCGTCAATCATGAGCAAGAAACTGGCAGAGGGAATTGACGCTTTGGTGCTCGACGTCAAGACGGGTTCGGGAGCTTTTCTGAAATCTGAAAAAGAGGCCGTCGGTCTTGCAGAGCTCATGGTCGAAACGGGGAAAAGGATGGGCAAGCGAGTCGTGGCGCTCATTACGGACATGGATCAGCCACTTGGCCGCGCTGCGGGCAACGCGATGGAGGTGGTGGAATCGATCGAGATTCTCAATGGCGAGGGCCCTGCTGATCTCCGTGAGCTATGTCTCGAACTCTCCGCATGGATGTTTTATCTCGGCGAGCGCGTCGCCTCAGTGGACGAAGGCAGGCGCCTCGCAGCCGATCAGATTACCTCCGGCCGCGCGAAAGAGAAATTCCGTGAGATCATCCGCCTGCAACGCGGGGACGATGGTGTTGTGGATCATCCGGAGCGCTTCGCGAAAGCGCAATATACTGCGGAGGTGACCAGCCCTTCGGATGGCTACGCGCGAATCACCGACTGCGAAAAATTAGGGCGGGCATGTATCGCCTTGGGCGCCGGTCGCAACACCAAGGAGGATGCCATCGATCCCGCAGTCGGGTTGGTCTTTCATCGAAAACGAGGTGATGCCGTCCGGCAGGGCGAGGTTCTTTGCACAATCCATTACAACTCTCCGGAACGCCTCGATGATGCTCGACGTTTGATTGCGGCCAGCTTTCAGATCATGCGCGAAGGTCCAAAGCCGCAGCCGCTCGTACGCCGTGTGATCGGTGCCCCAGGCGCGAGCGCATAATGAAATGACGGAAAAAGAACGAACGGACCTTGTTGCTGCCGCGTCGAAGGCCCGCGAACACGCGCACGCACCCTACTCCCACTTTCGCGTCGGTGCTGCTCTTCGAGCGAATTCGGGGCGTATCTTTACCGGCTGCAATATCGAAAATTCGACTTTCGGATTAACGCTTTGCGCGGAGCGAGTGGCTGTTTTCAAAGCTCTCTCCGAAGGCGAGCGCGGGTTCAATGCGGTGGCCGTCGTAGCCGACACGGAGCGGCTAACGCCTCCGTGTGGCGCATGCAGGCAGATTCTGTGGGAATTTTGCGGTGATGCTGAAGTGATTCTGGCAAACCTCAGCGGCCAAATCACGGTGCGCCGCATGTCGGATCTGTTCCCCGACGCTTTCGACGCGTCCTTTTTGTGATCGCCCACGCCCGAGATTGCCACCGAAAAATGGCATCCCACTGACTTGCGCTTCAGGCGGCCCTTAAAAAGACGGTATGGAAAGTGAGGATTACTGTGAGCACGTTTTCTATGCAGGTCATCGGATACGTGGGAAGTCCTTACAAGGATGCTCGTGAAGTCCCCAGAGGCTTAGGCACAAAGCACAGCGCGGATGGCATTCTCGAAATAAAGCCGGAACTCGAACTCGGCCTCACGGATATCGAGGGCTTTTCCCACCTGTTCGTGATCTGGGCCTTTGATCGTTCCGAAGGATTCGAACTGCTTGGCACGCCACCCAGCGATAATCGCCCCCACGGCGTCTTCGCAACGCGGTCGCCTAAGCGCCCGAATCCGATTGGCTTGACTGTGGTCGAACTTCTCCGCCGCGAGGGCCCACGCCTTCACGTCCGCGGAGTCGATATGCTCGATCGCACACCGATTCTCGATATCAAACCCTACCTCTCAAATGTTTCGCCGGAACATTTAAGGCGTGGTTGGCTAGCAGAATCCGAAGCCCGAAGCCGACCTTAACCGCGGGAGAGCCGAATTTCCTCCACGAATACGATTATTGGCCGCGCTCGCACGGCCTCTGTTTGCTGAACAACTGAGCCCGATGCCGTGCGCCGATTGTCATTGGTGCCGCAAATACCAAAAGCGCCTGCCAGCTAAATCTACGTCTAAATGTGCAAGATTCTGAATGTGTTAGAAGATGGCGGAGAGGGTGGGATTCCAGCCGTCGCAGACTACCGTTGACTGGGGCTAAACTGCCGTTGCTATATCCTGTGTTTTCAAGGCCGTTACGGCATGACCAGTAAACCTGCTGATTCAAAAAGTGCCCGGAATGGCCGTCATCGGCTCGCCGTAGTAGCACGCAGTAGCACGGCCTCAGTAGTACCCGATTTTCTCATCAAGCTCCCGAGGAATGCCGCCCAGCTCACGAATCCGCTGTTCGATTCTATTTGCAATCTTCCTCGACTGGCTATCCCTTAACCCCATGGGCAGGAACCGATGCCACTTCGCGAGCTGCTCCAGCTTGGCCTTGTTCACCATTTCCATCGTCGGAAAGTCTGGCCGGTCGCGCATGTTTTAATCCTGCCAGACGGTGAGACTCTGGTCAATCAATGTGCCGGTGAGCTTGCCCGACAGCGGAGGGAGTGGACCTACTGTGGGTCGAATGTGTTTTTGATTGCTTCGGCTTGGTTCTGTCGCGTAAGTTCAGCCGCGATGAAGGGGTAATAAGTTTGTAGAAAGTTGAAAGTTGTTACGCCAGTGGCATAGTCCCGCACAACCTTAAAGCGGAGATTCACGAGCATATCGTCTGTGTTTAGTTTGAGGATGTTGATGGTGTTGCGCACTTCAGCTTCGATTGCCGCCTCAAGCCCCTGATTGGGTTCCACAAAGAAGTTTGCGAAATTCATAGCGAACCATCCCTGAAGTATCGTAAACGGGTCCAGGATGGCGCGGTTGCCTTTGTAGCTGTTAATTCTTGGAGACGATAGTCGGTAATTCCTCCACTCGTACGCTAAGTTGGGGTTCACCATCTTCGAAACAAAATGGTCCAGGCTTCTTTCCATCGGGAGCCAACATGCTGAGTATGCACAAATTCCTGAATATGCTGCGTATAACTGCGGAAGACATGCCTGCCAGTAGCTATTTTTGGCAAATTGGTCTTGGTTTGGATGTGCGAACCGTCTCAGGAACGCTCTGCCCCTGGACCGAACCTGGACTTCGAAGTTTGCTGGTTCCGGTTGCTCAGTTACAGGAATCACAGTTTCATGCCCTTCCTGGTTGCGAAGTAAACCCATCGCGGCCAAAATTCGTCGGTCTCGGGAACAGTTCGAGAGAGGACTTCATGCAGAGCTTTTATTTCCTCCAGCTTTGCATCCGGGTTCCCCATTAATCGCTTTGCGCTCTCAACCACTGTTTCGCCTTCCTTAGACCGCGCCTGATGAAGCGCAAACACGTCTGAAGTCAACCACGCATCTATCGTTCCGTGCCTGACGAACGGCATTGGTGAAAATTCTACGGAGCCGGTTGCTGATAATTCGAGATGGTAAAAGCTGTCTGATGCTTCCTCGAATTTTGTTTCCACGGACGCCAGAACCATAGGGGAGTGAGTCGTTACAATCAGTTGTGATTCGACACTGTGACTGAGTAAGGTTGTGACTTCCAGTAACGCAGGGAGTATCGTCCGCTGCCATTTTGGATGAAGATGAGCTTCCATCTCATCGATAAGTACCACCATCTTTTGCTGTGGCGATTTTCGAGCGAGTCGAGCCGCAATCTGATGTTCATTCCAAGCCCAAACCAATAGATAGGCAATCGTCACAATGCGCTTAATACCGGCAGATTCGTTGATGAAGGGTACGTCTCCATATGGGTGCGACAACGTGGGAATTTCCCGTGGGTCGTTAGCCATCCGAATAGGATTAGCTGGAACCAAAGGATTCATGTCTGGAGGCGATAGTTGTGCGAGGACGGCTTTGAAGGTATCGAAGACCGAGTTGTCGGGACTGTGTTGCCACTTCACCCAATCACGGACGAGACCTTCAATTTTTCCCGGTAGTCCATCAAGAACATCATTTCGGGAGAACAGTAATAGAGCGCGCTCAGTTTGTTCAAAACTCTGCTGTCCGGGTCCGTGGCGTATTGGGTCCCAAACCGCGAACGAGCCGTCCACTCGTGCGTAAACAACCAGACCTGGGAGTGTGGGCCTTCCCTTTGGACTCGGCCAGTTTGCTGAATCCCAATCGTAATTAATGACGGTTTTATCTGTTCTCCTGGTCTTTCCTGCAATTGAGAAGGTGATGTTTGTTGCCTTGCGAGATGCATCGAGTCGCGGGAATGCAGGATGTTCAGGGTCAGCCCAACGTCCGGTTAGACTCCACCACGCGCATTCGAGAACAAAGGTTTTTCCGAGTCCGTTATCGCCAGTAATTATTGTGAGTCGTTCGCCTGGATTGAACGTAAGCGAAGGGCTGGGACCAATTCCTCGTAGCTCCAACGATAGTAAGGTTCCGCCCTCTTCGGGCCTTGCATCAGGAGGAGCTTCGACAATTTCTAGCAGGCGAGCGTCACTGTATGGCTCGGTCTGAAGTAATGGCTCTCCAACATCACCAGGTAACAGGTCTTGGAAAATTTCGTTTCTTTCAGCTTTGCTGATGAAGAATTCGTCAACGAAAGTGTGGGTCAGCTCTTGGGCCGTAGTTTGTTCTTTCCAATCCCGCTCGCGGAAGAGCCAGACGGCCAGCCAAAATATGGGGATGCGTCCAGTGCCATCGCGTTCAAGCTTTTGTCGAAGCACAGCGATGTAGTCTTGTTTCCATCCCCACTCATCGGACCCTCTGGGATGTAGAAATGCACCCGCAAGGTCGCTCTTGGTCCTCGTACTTTGTGAGCTGGTGGACGCATATCGTGAACTGAGCCAACGTCCGTGGCGGCTGGATGTCCTAAATGGTGTGAAGAAATAAGTCGAGGCGATGTCCGGTTTGTAATGTTTTCGCAGGAAGTCATCTTCCATTGTGTTGACGGCGACGCTCTTGGTTGAACCAACTGGCAAACGTGCTTGCTTGCATACAGGGAAAGTTATCCCAAAGAACGGATGAAAATTTTTCAATCGCTCCAGGGACGTTTCGAGAAGACGGAAAGCTATGAACATACAAAGCGAAGGCGAGAATTCACTGGCTGGACATCCTTCGCCTGGCTGACTATGTATTTGCAAAAACCTGGATTAAGTTCAATTGCGGTAGAGTCCCGACGAGAAGCTAAAGCTACGCGAAGCGTTGTCCCGGCTCCCGCAAACGGGTCCAAAACAGAGCCGGAGGGCGGACAACCGATTGAAAGACATCTCTCTACCAGTTCGTCCGGGTAGGGTGCAGTATCTATGCCGTTCGTCGGCTTCGGTCTTGCGGAGATAGTCCAAACATCTTCCTCAACTTCCCAATCCAGGACAGCTTCCCTGTTGAAATAGTATTTCCGCTGCTTCGCAAACATGAAGACGTGTTCGTAGCTACGCCGTGGCCTGTCTTTAACCGCTTCGGGCAACGAGTCCTTGCGATGCCAGATTATCGAACTTCGGAGCACCCATTTTCGTTTCGCCATTTCCGAGGCTACTCGCCATGGAATGCCAATTATCGACTTGGGTTTTATTCCGATGCCCACCCCGCCACTCCTGTCCACGGGCCGGAGGCCGAACCGCCGCTTCGTACTCTTACGGTCCACACCCTGGGACTCGCCCTTACCGGAATAATAGGTGTCGCCAATGTTCAAAAACAGAAGGCCCTCGGGACTGAGGACCCGATAGACTTCGTCCATAACGTCAGCGATGGCGCTTACGTATTCCTGAACTGTCTTTTCTTGGCCGATTTGGGTTTTTACGCCGTAGTCCCGGAGGGAATAGTATGGAGGCGATGTAACAGCGCAGGCAAACGACTCGTCGTCCAGAGTTGTCAGAACCGACTTTGCGTCACCGCAATAGATATTCCATTTCGCGCCGGTGCTGGCAGTCCCGGACCAGTGCTCCACGCACACCGCCTTTGCGTATGGGCTTCGGAGATTGTAATCAAAATTTGCCTCTTTGCGAGAAGTTTTTCGTTCAAACGGTCGGATTTTCATCGGTTCGGTGCTTGCTAAGTCTATCGAGCAGAGCTGGCAACACATCATCGGCCAGATGGTCCATGAACTGGGCCATCGTTTGAATCCGCTTCTTGCAGGCTGGGCATCCGGGCACAACGACGCCGGGTCCACCGTCCGCCATACTCGGTTCCTCCGTCAGGAACGTGCTGAAGTCGTGGCGGCGAATTTCAGCCTGAAGTGCTCGTAGCAAATTTGACTTCAGCATCTCTTCTCCTCGACGGCTTTGATGGCGGCCTGGACCCGTTCGAGCAGCCGCTTGTCGGCCTTGTCCATCACTCCGTTGTAGTCCAGGGCAACACGTTCGAACCTGTCGGCCATCGCCATGGCTGCTCGAATCAGTTTGGCATTCGCTGCCATGGGCGAGCGGCTCACTTCGCCGCCCGTCCTTTCCGCATAAAGCCCGGCAGGATGCCCGCTTCCTTGCGAGCCAGCGCTGTGGCCTTCGCCGTCTTGCTGCGGTTCCTGGCCGTGAGCTGGTCCCGCTGGCGCGCTATCGTGTCCGCAACCTCGGGCGGCAATGCGATTCGCACGACGCCGTCCTTGCTTGTGCATTCGACGAATATGGTATCGCCCCACTCTTTCTGTCGGTACGTCTGGACTGAGAAGCTCCGCGAGTCTCCCACCATCGGAACCACGACGCGCAGGCTGCTCATCTTCGTGTTGATAGTGTCCGGCAAACCGTGGAGCTGGCCTAAGAGTCTGTCGTATACATCGGGCATAACGTTCTGGTCGTTTGCCATTTGCTGCGCCCTCCTCTGAGCGCGAGCCATTTTAGCAAACGCGTTTTCCGACTCTTGAAAATTGGCTCAATCGGCGTTGCAGGTGCGGAGGTTGCGGGAGAAAAACAGCGATTTGGTGAAGCTCTTCGACAGTGTTTATGCGGGTCCAGTTCTCGAATTCGGGGTTTTCAGTCGGCAGCGACGTTGACAACATTCGAAATAAAATTTTCAGGTTTTCCTATTCCTTCGCTTTTATCGCCACGAGTTTTTCCTTCAGAGCAATTTTGTCGACCGGCTTGAAGAGCTTATCGCTGGCACCGAATAGTGTTGGCTCGATTTCGTCCAAGTCGCCGTCCTGAGCTTTTGTTAAAGCAGCAGTCAAGACTTCATAGGCAGCAGACGATGTGCCTGCGCCAATGGTATGCGGATAGCGTATTCGCATTTCTTTCAGGTAGGCGATTAAGTTTTCAACTGCGTCGGTGTTCTTCTTTGAGCTTTGAACGGGCCACGCCTCGGTGACATCTCGAAATGCAGCCCAAAACTTTTGCTTCGTGCTATACGGCAGCATCTTGATGGCGTCCGCGAATGCTGCTCGGCGTCCGCCTGCAAAACTGAACTGGTCACGCGGATTGCAAATGCCAGTGCCGCGCAGCTCTGGTACGCGCTGGCACTTTGGTTCGGTTTTTAGGCACATCTCCGCGTGAATGATGCAATTCGTCCGGTCGCGGACTTTCTTTTTGTTGTGTGGGCGTCGGCACGTCGGGCAAATTTTCTCGGGGCGCACGTACTCGAAGTGCGCGACCCAGACCTGGCCATCAACATTGAAAATCATTGGCTCGTAGACTCAGGCGGCCCTTCGTAACGTTCCCCGTTAAAGGACCGCCCTTATCCCCTCGCTGCGAAGTTTAGTCAGCCTGCGCCATCGATTCGCGGCCAACTGCTGGCTGCGCTGGCGTGTGAACCAAGATTTGCCGATAGCGCGGGTCCGTCGACTCCCATCTTGTTACCGCGTACCGCATCGTCGGCGAATCAACCTGACGCTTCGACATCATTCTCGGCCTGCCCTGGCTCACTCCGGTAACCAGAACGTCGAGCTTCTTGCCCACCAGGTTCACCAAATTCGGATAGTCCATTGAGTTTATTTCGAATGACAAGGACCTTCGTAAATCGCGCTTTTTACGTTCCGCTCCAGCTTGAAGAATCGGAATACCGTTGTCGTCGTAGACATTTATGACAAACGGCCCGGAAAGCTTGTCCCGTTCTGCGGCTTCCAGTATCTGCGTTAGAGTCCTGCTGAATTTCGTTTCCACTTCTTTGACTGTGATTGTTTTCACTTGTTTCTCCCTTTGATTTCGAAAATTGGGGCGACCCGGCAGGATTGAGCCGCCCCATCCAGCAAGTCTGTTACCGGCCTGCTTCCGCAGCCGCGCCCGAGAAATCGAGCGTAACTTTGCGTTCCGTCTTGTTTCCGTTGCTGGTAACCGTCACCAGGATGCCCGTGTTCTGCGCTTCGGCGAAGTGCCCGGCGAGCTTGTTGAGGTGTTGATTCCAGCGCAGCTCACCTGGCTGGCTGACGGTGAACGGCTTGATAAGTTCCTCGCCGTTGTTCTGGGCCAGTCCGATGGTGTACGGTCCCGCGCCGCTCTCGCCCATCATTTCCTTGATGGCCGGAATCAGCTGCTTGTCTACAGCGGTCTCAATCGTCCGTTCGTTTCTTGGACTCATGTTTGCTCCTCGTTTTGTATTTACGTCTTCCCTTGTTCTGGTTTGGGAACTTTCAGAGTTCGGTATTCGAGCGCGTTCGCGGTCCAACGCACCTCGATTGCGATTGCTATTTCGGCGACTAACTTTCTTTCTTCGAGCAATTCATTGCTTAAGAACAGCGCGAACTTGTCGTAGCTGTGTCCGCATATCGGGTCGTCCCGGAAGATGCGTTCGAAGCTCGTTATCAACTCGTTTCGTGTGTTCGACATTTTGACGCGGTGCCCGTCCCGCATTCGACGGACAACTCGCTGAAAGATTTTTGCTGCCTGGATGATTGCCAAATCGAGGTTATCGTTGTGCTGATGGATGCGCTGATGAATCTTCCTGTATTGCTCTGTGTTCAAATCGTCCCAGGCCGCGATTTCCGGGTACCGTTGGTGCATCTTGTCGTAAAATTCTCGGACGCCCGGCTTATGTTCTTCAATCAGTAGTCCGAACACCTTTCGTAAAACACTGCCGACCTGGTATAGGTCAATCAACTGCGCTTTGGCTGGTCGTATCTGTTGAGTAGGTGACGATTGCGCTTGTGGCCGATGCATCCGATAGTACTTGTCCGCCGCGATGCCGATGTTGCGCTCAGGAATTTCCTTCGGCGCTGGCAGTTCTTCGTGTTGGACCGGCGCAGCAACCGGCTCGATAGCATCGACCGGCCCGGCCAGCTCTTTCTTCAGGTTCGCCAGGTTGTTACTCAGGGAGCGGAAATCACTCGGAGTTTTGGGCAGGACCCAGATTTTGCCGTCCGAACGGCGGAAGACTTTATGCTTGCGCTGGCGAACAAGCTCGTAGCCGTGTTCACTCAGCAAAGCTTCGACCTGTCGTTGTGCGTTCATCAGTTTCCTGCTCGTACAATCCAAAGTAAGTAAAGTGCTGCCGTCATCGTCTCCATCACGAATGCCGCGTTAACGCATCCGCATCGCAGCAATAGCGCGCCTGTAATCGTCGTTGGGACAATTCCTATCGCGCAGGCCACGGCTCTTTGGCGGCGATTCATCCGATATAACCGACAGTACGTCCCACATCGCGGAGCTTCACTTCACGTCCACTTGAATTTCCCAGCTTGATAACCAGGCCGACTCCGATTCGACCTGTTCTGTTTTCCCAGATTCCGTCGAGATGAAACGGAACGTAGTCACCAGACAGCCGCAATGCGAATCGCTTGTTCAGGCCGATGTCTGCACCGCCACCAGCAAGCACGGCCAGGCCGGTCGTATTGCTGTAGTAGGAATTGCGCGCCGCTCCGACCAGCACATGCACGAATGGGGTTGTCCGGCGATGAAAGCGAAGCTCAGGTCCGGCAGACAGCGTCATTGCGGTGTAGTGAACGCCTTGCAGGGTCCGCCAGTCGTGCCCGAAGTCGCCAACCAGGCTGAGACGCCGGGTCAAGTTGAAGTCGACTGCGGTTGAATAGCCTGGAAAGTTGTTTGGCCGTCCGACGCCAAGTTGACCTACAGCAGGACCGAAGAAAATTTCGACTCGCGGCGTAACTGGCCGAATTTCCGCAACGACTGCCGGGTCCGACTGTGCGTGTGCTGGAAGCGCCAGGAACAGAAGCTTCAGGAACAAATAGACGATGAGCAGGTAACGCATTTTGGGCATCCTCCAAAATTTCCGGGTTCTGGCCCGGTACAGCTAGCGAACGACTTTCAAGCCTTTGCTACACATCGTATTCAAACTGAAATTCGGCTGCTCCCAACTTTCCGGCGACAACGGGTCCAATTGCGAAACCTCGCTCGGCTCGGGGAAGTCCTCGGGAACAACGTATTGCTCTTCTCTCAGGCCCAACTCTTTCGTGACTAACCAGTGTTCGATGGAGTCCGCCATTGCGAGCATGGCAATTTCCACGAAGTTCCATTCGGCCAGGTCCTTCATTGAGAATTCGGCAGTGACTATCAGAGGACATCCCGCATTTTCTCCCTCAGTTCCCAGGCTTCTTGTATGCGTGCCAACTGCGACAGTGTTGGCATAAGTAAGTCGTCAACACCGCCGCCATTAACTGCGCTTGCTGCCGTGTGTACTTCTTTCGGCCCGACTGCGGACACCAATCATGTTGTCTGATTACGTCCTTCATGCCTTCCCGATTTTCTCCTCGTAACCCAGCCCAAGAGAAACAGACAGAGCAAAAAGATGATTGCTCCCGGACTCAATCCCCATTTCTGAATCACGAGTACTCCGAAAACTCCGAGTGTGAGCCACTTGAAAATCATTGTGTCAAGGTGACTGTCATGTTCGGCAGCGTGAATAACGCCAAAGCGGTGGTACTTGGTATCTGCGCGTGCGCCCAGACCATGAATCCGAGCGGGTCCCCGGATGTAACCGTCATGCTGCCGGTGCATGTTGTCTGCGTTGCGCCGACTGGTAGCGCGCAGTTGAACGGTAGATTGAAAGAGTTATTGGCTGGGATACCTGGACCTTCAGCGATGACGATTTGTAGCGGCTGGTCAATCTGGCACGAGCTGCTGCATGGATTCGGAACTGGATTAGTAACTCCGAACTGGTTTGTGGTGCTCTGAATCGCGCCTTGAGTTGCTGCACCCTGATACGGTGCGGCCAGAGTAACCGTCATGTGTGTATAGGTTCCCGCAGACGGCGCTGTTCCGAATCCGGTGCCGGTCGCAGTTCCGATAACACTCTGGCCGATAACTCCTCCGTAGGCTCCGGGCAAATAGCAGCCCGGCGATGTCTGGCCCGATGGGAAGCCCGCACCGCCGAGTGGCGTATTGAATGCGAAACAAGTTGCGAAGTTCAGACCGCCATCCGCGTCAACAACGATTTGCGGATTGCTCAACATCGTGCTTATTGCTGAATTAAAATTTTGCGCCGGAACAAAGCCAGCTGGCGCGTCCCCGATGCGAGTCCATTCGCCGGTGCCAGCGTCGAAGTTGTTTACGATGGGGTCGCCGTTAACCGGGTCTGCGTTGAGACATCCAAGTGGCGCGGAACAAAAGAATGGACCGGCGTTTCCTTGGTTGCACGACGGAGGTGTTGCCCACATCGCTGGCGTACAAAGTTGGCGAAGAACAATCGCGCCCTGCGGATATGGGACGTGCGCAGGCGTCCAGAAACCAGCGAAGCTCATACCTGCGGGTCCCTGGGGTCCGCTCGGGCCTTGTGGCCCTGGCACTGTTGACGCTGCACCAGCAGGACCCGCTGGGCCTTGCGCTCCGGCTGGACCTTGAGGACCAGGAACAGTTGACGCAGCTCCGGCTGGACCAGCAGGACCTTGCGCCCCGGCTGCGCCTGCCGGACCCTGCGGCCCTGGAGGGCCAGGAACAGTCGACGCTGCGCCTGCTGGGCCTTGAGGACCCGGTGCTCCTGGCGCGCCATTTAATCCGGGTGTGCCTTGCGGACCTTGCGGGCCGACGATACTGAGACCAGCTGGACCTTGCGGACCCGGAACTGTCGACGCCGGACCTGGAGGGCCTTGCGGACCCGCTGGGCCGGTCGTGAGTGTTGGCATCAGCGTGAAACTCAAATGCGTGTCGCGTATTCGACCGTTCACTGGGTCGACATCGAGCACGTTTATCGTTCTCGTGTCCGTCTGCCAGCCCGTAGAAGGCGACGAGACTTTAATCGTATGTGTGCCGACCGGAATCTTGTGCAGTTCCATCGGCGTTACGCCGGTCTGCAAGACGCCGTCAATCGAGACATTGGCTCCGTCTGGAAAACTCGTGATGATTACAGCGTGGCCGTCATCGACGGTCTGAGCGATGAGCGGAGCTGCGAAGAGCATGAGTGCGAGTCCGAGTGCGAATTTGAGCTTCATCTTTTTTCTCCAGAAATTTAGAGCGGCGTCGTTTGCGCCAGCGCCGCTCTTGGTATTCACATCAGGTCCGACTGCTTGTTCCCCGTACACGTACAGTTGTTGAGACGCCCTCCGTTCTCCGCTTCGCGGTTACAGAAATCGCGCCCGACGTTGTTTGGGCAAACTACGAAGCCAGCCGTTCAGTAAATCCTCGTCGCTGATATTGGAGGAGCGTGTGCAAAACGTGCGCCGAAGGTGCTGCACGAGCAAACGTCGCCGGAGCAGCAAGTCGTCATTCATGATGGGCACGATGGGCACCACTTGCCGCATAGCGCCCAGCGTCAACGCTCCAATTCCGGCCTGGTCGTCGGTAAGTACTTCGTCGGTTAAGTCAACTTCGACTGGCTCAGCTATCGGCAATACGGTCGGCAGCTTCTCGACGAACTGTGTGTTCACCTTGACCCCGGCTCGCGGCGTACGTTCTGAAATGGTGTAGTCGACCGTGTCGTGCCGTCTGTGGAGATTCAAGAAGATTGGCGGCGGCTGAACTGGCCGGAACCTTGGGAAGTAGTGTTGAATGATAATGACGAATGGATGTGCGATTAAGAATGCTATGCCCAAACCACACACGCCCAGACCGAAACACATACTGATAGCGAACAGAATCGAGATGATTCGTGAAGCTGCGTTGATGGTCATCGAAGCGCCTCAATCGCCGCTGCCCATCCGCCACCACCGGGCAGTTGGCCGCCCTGATAAGGAAATTGCACATACGCCGCGCCGCCAGCACCACCGCCTGGAATCGTTGAGACCGTTACGAAGAACGGGCAGCTCGATGAACAGAGCGGGTCACCATTCCGCTGATAAATCATCGACATGGTGGTTTGAGTATTAACGTCGCTGCCGCACGATTGCCCGGCGCAGCTCGTGAACGGACTGGACAGATTGCCCACGCCGATTTCGATACCCAAGAGCACCGACCCAAAACTTACCGGCGTGCTCCCGGAGGTGATTGGTAAACAGGCGTTCGGGTCGCTGTTTCCGTACGGAACTGTACAAGTGTTGTAGGTACTCTGGGCCGGAACGCCAGCGGAAAAATCAACTATCACCACGTCATAGATGGTGGCACTACTCGTGTTGCTCGCATTAATTGTGAAGTTCTGCACACCGGCAGGGACGTTCGTGGCTTGAAGGACATAGAACTGATGCTGCGGCTGCGGCGGATACGCAATTCCCGACTGATAAAGCGAGGGCTTGATAAGTCTGAAGGTATCGTTTCCGTCGTCTGTGACGGAAATTCCTCCCGCTTGCGCAGCTGAGACGATGACTCTTACCGAATCGCCCTGGCTGGTCGGTGTGTTTGTACTACCGTTCAGGCTGCACGTTGCTGAAACGTTGAACGATTGCCCTCCGAATGTGCATCCGTTGCTCTGAACGTAGTACGGCGGATACGGCGGGTCTGCGACGCGCAAATCAAGATTGACGACGCGTGGTTCACAGCCGGTCAAGAGAAGTAGCGCCAGAATCGAAGCGATTTTCTTTTTCATTTCAGAACCCACACACCACAGACGCGGCTGTCGCTGTAACTGTCGATGCATCGCAACGCATCACGCCAGTCTGGTCGGTAAAGTATGAGTTCTGTCCACTGAGCGGCGGTCTGGGCGTCGCCGTAATCGTGTACGACGCGAGTCCTGGCACAGCGCAACCTGTCCCAGTTAACCCGGAACCAGGTCCAGATGTGAACGTGAGTTCATAGCCTGCGAATATATTCGCGTACGCTGCGGCATCTTGATTGCCCAACAGCGATGGCGCAGCGCAGCTTTGCGCAACCGTGGGCTGAATCGCCAGGTAAGCTGGCGTTTGATAACCCTCGCCGTATACGCGACCGAAAAATCCTTCTGCTCGATTCGTCGCTCGAAGGACGGTGATAACCGCAGTGCTGTTGTTGGCGGCAACGATTGCTTGCAAATTCATCAGTGGAATTGCGGCTAGCATCAAAACAATCGCGCAGGCGATAAGTACTTCGATTAAAAGGGCCATGCCAGCGTTCTGACGCCGGACTTTATTTCTTGCTCGCTCGATATAGAACGCTGGCATGATGTGCTCTCCTAGTTTGTGTTTCGATTACAGCGTTGGGCTGGTGCAGAGTTGTGCCGCGTTTGCTCCGGTGTTAGTGCCTATCGGGTCCGCATGGATTGCTCCAGAAGCGGAATCGATGCACAACCCCTGGGTCGTGGCTCCCGGAGTGGCTGGAATGGCAGTCATAACCCATGACGGAATGGCTCCAGTTGTTGCGTCCGCCGCCGCTGGAATGTATGTGAAGACGTATCCGCCTTTCTGACTCGGGCTGCCGGATGTCAATGCGGTATCGCCCAACGTTCCGATTTGACCCTGAGTCATCTTGGTTGGGGTTGCGCCGCCAATAAAAGGTGTGCAGGGTGTGGCTGCGATGTTGGTTGCCATGTGGACTATCGTGTCCGAGAACGAGTTGAAACAGTTGCTGCTGTAAAGCTGCTCGCTCGTGTTCACAGCCCGAAGTGATGCCGCCGCCGCTGTTTTTCCTGCGGCAGTTCGTGCTGCGGTAAAGCTAGGGATGGCGACTGCGACGATAACGAGAATAATCGCCACCGTCACCAACAGCTCGATTAACGTGAAACCCCGCTGTCTTTCTCTGCCCTTCATTTGTTCCTCCATGAGTTTATTTTTCGTACTCCCAGGTTGAGCTGGAACTTTGTCAGCGTTGCCGCCTCGGGAATCGCTTCTCCAATTCAGCCGACTCCATCGGGTCCGGGCCTTTATGTGGTCGCTTCCAAATCATGAACAACAGTGCGGCGACAACAAGGACCGCTGCCCAAAAGACATAATTCATCGTTGACGCTCTCTCCAATTTCGGAGCTGTTGACGTTCGCGCTGGACCATCGAGTCGGCCAGCTTCTGGCTGAGCGCATAGATGAGGGCAATTGCGCCGAGTCCCGTGAGCATCGCGCCGATGTAACTCAAACCGTCCTCCGCATCTCTCGGCGTTGTTCGACTTCATGCACAAGCGCTTGCTCGACAGCTTCGCGGCGTTCTTTTTCAGCTGAATCGAGTCGACTACGAATCAAGCTCCGGCAGTACATCGGGGCTGAGAAAGAATGCAAAGGTATGCTCAGAACCAAGCCCCAGTCCGGGGCTTTGAACATGACATTCTGTTTTGCATCGATGCCGATAAAAACAGCGTTCCAGGTCCAGAGATAAGACCGTAGGAGTGATTCGAGTCGAGTCCGGGCATGCGGGACTCGGCTGACGGTGTAAATCTGAGATTCAGAAATCATTGTGCCTCCGAAACTGCGACTATCTTTTCTTCGAGTTCTCGCGCTTCGACTTCTAGCGCCACGAACAGCTCGCGGCACGCTTCGACATTCTCGAAATCGAATTCGGTGTCCATCAGCTTGCCGCCCATCGGCTCCGCGCTCTCGCCAGGTGGAGCAGCAACTGAAATTCGGAAAGCTCGCTGACCGGCAAAGCGCATACGCAATTGCGCGGAAGAAAATCCGCTTCGAACAGAACCAGGTCTGTCGGCTCGATTAACTCCACCGAGTTGACGTGCTGAATTCCTCGGAACTTCGCGCCCACTTTGTTCAAGACGACTCCAATTTCGTCTTCGCTCATTGCTGCCCTTCGAAGTAGCATCGCCAGCACTCGCCGCGTCCGTTCATGTGAACCACAAAGAATGTCCAGCGCCCACACGGGCACCGTCGCTGCTCGCGGAGTAAAATTCGCGTAACGCCCTGCGCGTCCGTCGAGCACCATCCGAATGAAGTTGAGAAAACTCCGGGAACAAATTTTGACTTGGCGAGCAGACGTAGCCAGCAGGGTAAAGCTTCGATAGAATCGAGGTGGGCCGCCAAACGAGGCTCCTCTCGAATGGCGGTTGTAGCCACGGGCACCGGCTTTCTGGAGTCGGTGCCCTTATTCGTTGCGGGAACGACCGGGTGAAAGAATGGCCTGGTTGTCATAACGCGGCTGCCCTCGCGCTAGTCTTCTGGCTCGCCAGTTCTGGCTGACGGCCCGTCCTTCTTTGCCCGGCTACTGCTCTACGTATCGTTGCGTAGGTAGTTCAGCGTATTGACTCGCGGAAGAATAGCAAACCGCGCAAAACTGTCAAGCTCTATCTTCACCATCTTTTCGGAGCCGTCTTTTTGAACACGTCTGATAATCACCTCTATATCAGGTCTTGTCTTTTCTACGGTGATAATTGAACATCCCCGGAACACAATGCCGCCGCCCGAGATTCTCAGCCGCTTCGGTGAAGCTGTACGTCGGCAACGCGAGAAGCTTCAGATGTCGCAGCAGACCGCTGCGGAGAGCGCCGGTCTGTCGATAAGCTATTGGGGCAAAATTGAACGCGCACAAGTAAATGTCAGTTTGGGAAACGTCGACAAGATTAGTGCGGCTTTGAAGTGCCACCCGATTGACCTACTCCGCGATTATAAAATTCCCGCATCGTTGCTGGCGGCGGCAGCCCAAACCGTTGTCAGGAAAAAGAAGCGTTAATTCGGCTTCTTGAATCCGGCGCAGCTCCGAATTCCTACTTCCACGCCGACGCAGAGACAAAGCTTCAACAACTTCGCCACGCCGTCAGAACATAACTTGTGTATCACTGGCTCAGCGCCGCGATGTTGATGCAGAAGTGATGCCGCCGCGTCTATCAGTAACTCTGGCTCGATACCAGCGGCTTCGAGCGCATCGTGCGTGGTCAGGTCCGCATGGCGCTCGAAGAGAACTTGCAAGATGTCGTCGCGGTCGTCGGCCATGTCTACCTCTGCGCCAGTGGCACGACTCGGGCGACCATCGCCATCAGCTCTCGGGTAGTTTGGAGTGCATCCCACGCGACCGGCCCGAACACGGCGAAGAGAATGCCGACGATTGCGACAACGACCAGAACTTCAGTAAGCGATGCTCCGGCCTGGTGCTGGCGTTTGCCATAGACGTATTGCTCGCTTTCAAGTCGGCGCAGTTTCTGGCGACGGAAGTGGTGCGCGTCTTCATTCGAGAGCGGTCGACCGGCCTCGCGGGATAGGTCGGCCAGCTCAGCTGGCGACATCTGCGGAAACTCAGGGAGTGAACGAGTGGCTGGACGATTTTTGATGGGCATGGGCGTTTCCTCCATGTTGAATTCGCCAGTTCTGGCTGGCGTCGTGCGTTATTTCTGTTTCAGTTCGGCGAAATCTCCGACTACTTGTTTGGGCTGCTCTTCGCTCGTGGCGGAAATGACTACGCCTTCTGGGAAGAACAGCGAAAGCTTCTGCCCGCCAGGGGCCGTCAGATAAATGCGCGTCGCCGTCATGGTCCGCAGCACGTGTGCCTTCATCATTCCTCGCTGATTCGCATCTCGCGCAAGAACGCTCGGTCTTCCGTACTCAGTTCAAACTTGTTCGGGTCGGCAGGAGGTTCAGCAACTGTGACCGGCTCGCACCGGGCGACTGGCCCGAGAGCTGTCACGTGATACCAACTGTTGCCGGTCTGAATGATGCGCTGGCCGCAGTGCTGGCAGTATTTCTTGTTTGGACCCCAGCGATTCACCATTTTGTCCTCCTCTGTGATGGGCCACATATAGCCGTCTGGACCGGGCTGCTTTTCGCAACAGCTCGCGGCAGTAAGCGGGTCTGGTACGTCTCCGGGAGACGCGAACCAGCGGACTATTTCTTCGTGGTCGCAATCCGGGCATCGCAATAGACGAAGGCCGCTGCGCGGATGCATGAACAAAATTTTGCGGTGCGGCTCTCGGCCTGGTGCGCGGCACGTCCAGTCAGAAGCTTTAATGGGGAGATAAGCCATTCGATTCTCCGTTTGAACTGAAGGGCGGACTGCGCCGCCCGCCAGTTTTATTCTCCGTTCTTTTGCCGGTGCGCTTTGCGAACGCCTGCGCCGATGCGCTTGCGAACAGCCAAGCTCATCGTGCGACGCGGATGTGTAATGCGTCGTGCTGTCCGGCGTCGATGAACTGAACGACGGACACCAGTGCCGTTCAACGCATCGATTGCTCGGTCGATGGCCGTCAGCTGCTCAGCTAGCTTCGACCGTTCTTCTTGCAGTAGCTCCAAAACTTCCACAGTTGCCTCCCTTCCTCCGCGTTACCACCAAGCGGAAACGTTTGCGTCGCTTGGAGCGACGGCGCTTCGAAACTTCGTCATCAATCCAGCCACTCCCGACGTTGACGCGTTCCAGCTTCGGTCGCGGAAATTTGTTCAGGTTCTTCAGTGCGATGTTCCGCGCCTGGACTGGGTTCGGACCCTTGAACACGACTACCGAGCCGGACTTGTGCCGGAGCGCCGGATAGCCCATGTGCGTATGCTTGCGCCAGTGCCACGTGCTGAGTGTTGGCAGCTGGGCCTGATAGTTTTCAGCGCGGCGGCTCACACGGCCTCCGAAAACATTTCGGCTTGCTTGAGCGAGACCAACTGCTCGCGTGGCTCGTCCTTCGTTGCCGGGTAGACCCAGACGACACCGGGTAGCGGAGTAAACTTCTGGCCGTCCTGTGTCGACTTCACCATGGCAACCGGCACGTCAAGGCGCTTGCCGTTACCAGCTTTGACGGTCACGACCCATGTGTCCCGAGGGAATCTTTTCGGAAGTGGTTGCCGTTGTCGAACGGCGTAGTCGGCCCGGCTGCGATTCAGGAAATTCGCGTCGCCGCCGCTGCCGGTCGCTTCGTATCGTTTGCCATTGACGATGAACGCCACGGCGTCACGAAAGTCCAGCGGGTCCAGACCGAGCCAGGTTCGTGTGGTGAGATTCGAAGTACGCGGCAGCATCTTGTGGTACCAGGCGTAGTGGGAGCAGCGTTCCCAGTTCTCGCCGCACTCGATAGCTGTCCAGTTGATTGGTTCCGGCGAGTCCAGCTCGATGCGCTCGATTTCTTCCCAGTGCCACTTATCGCTGCCGGTTGTCTTCGCCGGATGAAGGACGTGGAGAATTTTCTCGCCCGTCGAGGTATCGAAAATGTAGGCCCATGATTCCGGCTCGTCGTTCTGAGTAAATTCCTGCGCTTCCTCATGGCGTTGACCGTGGCAGTAGCAATGCGGACGGCGATAATCAGCTGACGCGTAGTAAGCGTCCACGGCCTTCTTGCGTTCGGCCTCGGGCATGTCGAAGCTCGGGTACTTGCTGTTGTCCATGGTGTAGCCTGGTTTCAGTTTGAAGTCCGTACCGACGATGCAGGACCAGCCAGCCGGATGTTCGTCGAGCAGAACTTTGAGCATCGCGTCGAGATTCGAGTTGAAGTGCCCGCGATAAAGCTCGACGAGGAATTTACCGAGTCCAGTTGGATACGAATCAGAATGGTGATAGCGCGCTGTAAACTTGCTCTCTTCGCCGGTCGCCTTGCCGATTAATCCACGTGTGCTCATTGGTTTTTCTCCTCGAATGAAAATTGAAAATTGAACTACGCCGCGAGCAGCTTTCGCCGGATGGCTGCGCGCTTGACCGGCTCGGTGTGGTGGCAGGGATTACCAAACGAACCGGCTTCACAACTGCATTCAAAGCCGCGCCGCTTGTGATACGTCACCGTGTGATTAATTTTGTGTGGACGGCTGGCTGATTGGACGGTCGCGTAGAGCAGGATGCCCTTACGCGGATGGACAGCTTTACGAAGCGATAGAATGCGGATGCGGTTAGTCATCGAATGCTCCTCTTCGATTTTCATCTGCCGAAGATTCTGGTCTCCGGCGCTGACAATTTACTCCCAGGGCAACAGCAAACCTATAGTACTGATTGGCTACTTCGGACGTGTCACGCGTTCAAGCTTTTCGATTTCCTCTCGCGTGATACTGATGCGCGCTTCGTCCCAGCGAGCCGACATTCCGATTCCGACATGCCGTTCCCGCTCTTTGATAATGAAGAATCCCTCCTGCTCATCGCTAACGCGCAACGTCCGGTTCGGGTCCTGCTTGTTCAGCTTCGGCATTGTCAATCCTTTCCGCTCAGCAAATCGCGCTTGCGCTGGGCGCGCTTTTCGTTTTCTATGAGCCATTCTTCTTGAGCAGCGTGGAACCATGGACGGCAAACTGAATCGAGCATCGAGTTGCAAACGTCGCAGAGCATTTTCTCCGTTTGCAGTTCGACGTGGCAATTGGCGCATGTCCGCATGGCTGCAATCGCTCGCCGCGTGTCCTCGACGGCTTTCGTCAACACGTCGAGGGTTTGCTGCTTGACCCGAGCTTCCGCTTCCGATTCGTCATCATCCAATTGAAAGAATTCTGGAAGCTCCGCCTCTTCCTCAGCGTCGACTTCGGAAACGAATCCCATATGGTCGACACGCAAATAGTTTTCGCGGGTCCACTGCTCCTCCGGCACGTTCTCTACCATCCAACGGCAGATGCTGTCGCCAGAGTCCCACATTTCCTTGCGTGTTGGTCTGCGCATTTTTCGCTCCGCCACTGCGAATGTCCGCTCAAATATCCGGCGCATGCCCAAGCGCTCTAAAGGCGACGCGGCATGGATGGCGTCGATGAGCGCGTTCATCAATTGTTCGAGGGATAGGTATCGTTCCATCGTTAGAACCTTTCGAAATCCTCGCGGCAGTCTCCGTCGAATTCCGGGAAGTGCGAGCACCCGCAGCAGCCGCAGTCCTCCAGCTCGAAGACATGGTCCGATTCGAGAACGTGTTCGCGGTATCGCTCCAGAACTTCGCGCACTGGCCCGGTGAATGACTTCGGGCAGCGCGGGCACTGATGCGTTACGACCGCCGATGGCTCAGCGTGCAGGACAGCTTGCAAAGGATGTTCACAAAAGAAGCCGACAGGTCGTATCGTCATTGCTGCGCCTCCCATTGCGCCAGCGACATCGTCTTCTCTGGCGCGAGAATTACCGCCTCTTGCGTCATGTAATCGAATTGGTAGTACGCACCCTCGCCCGCTTTTGCGACTGCGCGACGAATGCGCCGGGTCCCGCCGTCTGTGACTTTCAGCGAAAAGCCCTGGCCGCCCATACGGACACCGATGTGAAAGCGCTTCACTTCTTTGTCGACGGAGACCAGCACGTCGGCCACGTCGGTGATGATTCGCTCCGGCTCGTTCGCGGATTCCCAGGTCGGCTTGGTGACACGTTTGCCGGATTCGTCGAGCACTGGTGTCGTCCAGCTCGCGCCTGGATTCGACAAGTTGATGCTGCGCCAGATGGCGATACCCTGCCGCGTGCGAATCCACTCACTGATTAGGTGCGCGTCTTCAGCTCGAATTGTGTGAGGTTCCATTAGCTGCCTCCGTCAATGTGTTCCGCGATTTCGAGAATCTCTTTGCGAACATCTTCGACACGTTGCAATCGAAACTTGTGCTCAGCCTGCGCAGTCTTCAGCGCATCGGGACCTTGCGGGTAGTAGTCGCGCCCGTTTGGTTCCGCGAGCGCCAGGGCCGTTAGTGCTGATGTCAATGCGGTGTAGGCACGGGTCAAATCGTCGATGAGCGCTTCTTTGCTCGTGCCATTGAGGTGTACGGTCGGAAAAATCATGCGGCCTCGTTCGCTGGCGCGTACACGCCAACTGAGACCGCGAATTGGTAAGCAGCGTCGAGAATCAGCAACGCTTTCGGAACACCTTCGGCCTTTAGCTGGAGGAGTGTTTGCCGGAGACCAGCGACACCGGAGCCACTGATACTGTGTCCGTCCATGGAATCGAATTCGGCGTTGTCGACAAATCGGATTCCCTTCGGCAAAGGCATCTTGACGCCGATGCAGTGTGGCGCTTTGCGAACTTGCTCGAAGCTCAGCGCCTCGATGTTCGCGTCGGTCAGCTGAATCCAGCGCTCTTCGTCGGCGATGATTCGTTCGGCATAGCAGGGCAAGCACACCTGGCCGTCATCAGTGTTGGCGTAGTAAAGCTCCCAGGTGTAATTCTCAGCGTAGAGTTCGCCGCAATCGGTGCAAGTGAAGTAGCCTTCGGTCGGCGAGCCATAGTAGCCGTCATGGTGCTCGCACAAGCTGACGATGCCCTTCGGGTCCGGCGAGAAAATATCGCGCCAGAGGTAATGGCGCAGCTCACCTTCGCAACGTGACGGTGTGTCGTGGTCGTGCCACTCGCATCGGAGCTTGCGCCGATTCAAGAAACCTGTACGGACGGCGCGTTCAAGTTTAGATTTTTCCGAGCTGGCTTCCGCGTTCATGCGATTGATATCGGGTAAGCTCCACATTTTATTTTCGCCTCCGCTTTGATTTTGGTTTCGGCTTCGATTTCGGTCGGCAGTCGACCGAAATTGGCAGCTGGCCCGGATACGTGCTGACTGTTTCGAACGTGTGCCCGATGATGATTGCCGCCGCATTGGCTGGTAGCTGCGAAGCTCGGAACATCGCCAGGGACTCCGCAGCTTTCAGCGTCGGTCGGTTGTTGCCGAGCACGCGGCGGCCATCGGGCAGTTGGGTGCAGACCGAATAAACCATTAGCGGTCGCCGTCCTTTCGGAACAGCTCCGGCACAACCGCGTTTATTTTTCGGAGTTGCTCAACGGTGACCTGGAATCTGTCGAGCTGGACCTGGGTTTCGTTCAACGTGCGAAAGTGGATGTACTCCGGCCCGATGGACTTCTCTTCGCGGACCTGGCCGTTGTAGCTCTCGACGGCGTACCCGATGACGGCCAGCGCGGCCTTGAAGGTTGCGAGCTTGTTCGCCTCGAAGTTGTCGTGCGCGTTCTTGTCCGCCAGCTTCTTGGCGAGCAGTGGAAGGTATTCGGGCAGCAGGCGGCGCGTGATTTCCTTTGCGATGCGCTCCGGCGTCGCTGATTCCGCGACCGTGATAGACGGACGCGACTCCTGGTAGCCGAAGTGAACATCGTTCGGGAAGCTTCCGCCGAGATGGATGCGGCCTTTGCCGCCCCAAGTGTTCGAAACGAAAATGCTGGCGGAGTCGGGACCATCGATATTCTGCCGCCAATTTGAATCAGAAATTTCGGTGTCGACACGCAGTTGCCAGGCTTGGCCGGTCAAGATGCTGAGCTGTTTTGCAACTTCCTCAACGATGATGCGGAGATTACTGGCGATTGTTTCCATCGGCTCGGCTCCTCGAATCGAAAGTCGGCGGTTCTGGCCGCCGTAACAAAACTTAAAACCGTACGAATGGCTTGTGGGCCAGCTCGTTAACCAGGCTGACGAATTGCTCCACGGTCTGAACGTAGTGATTCGCGCCGGAATGTTTGCCGTCCCACTGGCGGACAAGCAGGCCCATGCTGGTGTCGTACGCTTCGACGACTGGCTGGCTCGGGGTTACAAAGGTGTAGTCCTCGATGCGACGGGCGTAAATTTTCGCGTACGTTTCTCCCCAAACTGCGATGCCGCCGCGATTAAAATGCACTTCGATTTTGAATTCGGACAGCTGTTTGGCTGCGTCCCGGTACACCTTGCGGATTGCTGCCGACTGCGCTTGTTTGGCTGGTTCGTTGTAGCAGAGTAACGAGGGCTGCTTCGGAATCGTCATCGGTGCTCCTCCCGATTTGTTCATCCGGTTCTGGCCGGATGTTTGGGCGATTGTTCTGGCAACCGCCCTGGGCTAACAGTCAAATTGTCCCATAAGCCGCTTAGGGTGTCAACACTTACTTTCGCCTGTAACCACAGCCATAACAGCGCTTTGTGGCCTTGCTGAAACGGTGCGAATGGTTCTTATACTTCGGGCACGGCGGGTACTTGCGGCGTGCAGCAGTGGCGCGCATAGCATTCAGGCGTACGGCTGCTTTCTTCTGCGCCGACTTGCTTCGTCCTCCACGGCGGCCTATCTTCGCCAGGTATGCGGTGATGTTCTTGTCCATCGGTTAACCGTAGAGCAAGCGGCTTATGGTGTCAAGCTTTCGATGCCCGACTTTTGAATCGAAAAATTAACCAGACCAGTAAGCCGCCGCACGCTGCCGCCAATACCCGAGAAAGAATCAGGTCCGCGTGGTACTGAGCAAGCGTATACGGTTGAGAGAACGTGCCAAACAGCCCTTCAAGAATCGAACGCAAAGTGAGGACAACGTACATCACTGGCCTGATGAAGTAGTAATAGCCGAAGATAGCGCCGAGAATGATGCCGACTTGTTTCATTTGTTCAACTCCTCAACGTGCTGCGAAAGATGCGCGTGCAGACCGTTCGCCAGTGTGCGCGATTCATCGGCGTCAATGCGTTTGTGGTCGTGACTGTATAGACGTTCCATCACGCGCTGAATATAGCCGAGCGTCTTGCCCTCGACTACGTACAGTTTATTTTCATCGAAGCTCATCGCAGCACCAACTCCTTCGCGTCCTTCTGGCTGAAAATTTTGACGCTGGTAATCTGCTTCGGGCCGACAACAGTTGCGCAACGCATCCAGCGGCCTTTGCTCCTGTGATGGAACAGCGGGTCTGCGCCGTCTACTTCCCACTGTTCGTCACCGCGTTCGAAACAGACGATAGCAATCTTGCCGCTGCCGGTCTGCTTGTGATAATCCCAATCTTGCTTGGCAGCCCAGCGCATGGCGTCGTCAGGGTGTTCGAATGCGTAAATGTGCCGCCCGCCGTATCGCTCGCCGCTCGTCTGCCGGACCCAATTCGTCGGGCGCGCCATGATGCGCAAGCCGTGACGGCGGATTGACTGAACGTACTTCGTGAATGTGACGTGGTACATCATGAGCGCATGAAACGCCGGAAGTCTTCGTCGTTGGTGCGCAGGCAAATCGCGTCCATCACTGCGTGGAATTCCGCGTCAGTTGTTGGCATCGAATCAGCTGACCAGGTCGGCAGGTTGCGCATTGCGTAATCGAGTGCTCGCTGTTCGGCTATCCTGACAACTCGCCGCCACATGTGGTCGAGCGTTCCTTCGACGGTGTAGTGCTCGGGCCACATCTCCGTCACAAACGAGTACACGCGTCGGTCGCTCAGCAGGACGTTGACAATCCAGTCGTCGTGGTAGCTCATGACAACACGCGGTGTCATTTGCCCTCCATTCGCGCAACGTCAATGGCCATCTGACTGACGGCGCAGTCGAGCTGCACGGCGCGTACGACTTCGATGGAGTAGTGACCAGCGGCGTGCATCAGGACAACGTAGGTGCTGGCGTTGTTGAGCATCATGTATGCCCGTTCGTCCCGACGTGCGCGCCAATCGGAGAACAAGTCGTACGCATCGCCGCTTGCGTTCAATTGGAGTTCGTTGGCAATCATCGAATCACCAACCCATCCGCGTGAATTGCGTCGGCCAGGTCGCGGGCGTATCGGTGCTCGACTGCCAGACTGTGCCCGTACATCTGCCATGGCTCCGGCTGCACGTGTTCAGCGACCCACTTGCGTGCGTTTGTGGTGAGCAATTCGAATAAGAAAATCGTGCCTTCGTTGTGAACGATTACATCGGTGTTGCGGGGAGATTCGACTGCGTGTATGCGCGGTTTGCTGGTTGCCATCTCGATAGCTCCTTATCGATTTGAATTCGGCCTATTCTGGTAGGCCGTCGTGCTCGCTACTTGTCCTCCTTCTCGCCGGGCAGATAACCGTACTGTTCCACGGCTGCGTTGACGTATGTTTCGATGGCCGTGCGCGCCACGTCTGCCGGTTCCATGTGTTTTGCCTCGGCCACTTCGGCCAGACGGACCTTCGTTTGTCGGTCGACACGAATGCAGATGATGTGCCGCCGTGCGTCGCGCTTCTTTGGTCGTCCTGGTCTGCGTCGCGCCATGCTTGAATTATCGTATACGGAAATGCCAAAGTCAAGAGTTTTTGTATACGGAAACTCGGTGCCGATGCATCTGCTGTAGAATGTGTCGTGTGGAGTTATTGTATACGGAAACTCCGTCAACGCGTGTAAATGGCGGGAACCTGGAGAGCGAATGCGCGCTTGATTCGGCTGAGCTTATGTTCGCGTGACACTAGGCCGCCGACGTGCGTTCACGTCGACTGTAAACGTGTAAACGTGGTGAACATGTGCGCCAAATGGACACTTTTCGGTCGAAATCAACGGTCGATTGATTGTGCTACTGTCCGGTGCTACTACCGACCGTCGCAAGTGCATGATTTGATTGGCTCGGATTTGAATCGGACATTCTCCGCAACGCAAATCGGGAGGGATACCCTCCTGCAAGCGGAGCGATTGCAACGCGGGCGCAAGCCAGGGCGCTCGATGCGGACCAGGACAAAATCGCAACCCTCCCGCGAGCTGACACGAGCGAGGAGGACGGCGAAGCAGCTGATAAAAAAGGAGTTAGGGAAGTTACGTTTTCTGGCAAGGCCGCCCCGGTCCCGCCCCAGGCCCCACCCTGCACACGGGTGGTCGCCAAGCTAAATGTCTGCGTTTACATACATTTACATAGGGCACCCCACCCGGCCCACCTAGGGTACCAGCCCGGCCCCGGCGCAATAGGAGCCGATTTGCGGAGCTGGCGTCCGGGGTGCGTGTGTTATACGGGGTCCGTTTGTGCGCTAACCCCAGTAGGCGTTGACAGGCCGTTGACACGTAGCAGTCGAATCCTGCGAGGCGTCTGGGAATCAGTTTTGTCCGACAGTGGGACGAAACTCCGACCGGCTCGACTTTCGTAACGGAGTTTTGGCAGCCTGAGAAAATAGTGTCACCAATAGTTTTGGCAGCCTGAGAAAATCGGCGTCCCATCGCAAACTAGTTTTGGCAGCCTGAGTTTTGGCGGCGTCCTGCTGAAAAATTTGGCCGCCATGAGGGAGGAGGAGGAGCAGGAGCAAAAACGAGTATTGGCCAGGTGACGTGTATTTATATCGCGTATCCGACTCTCTCTCTCTCATAATAAAGGAGTTATAGATACGTTGGGTTAATGGAAATCACTAGTTTTGGCAGCCTGAGATTCCCCGATTTTACTCCTCCTCCTCCTCCCTCATGACTCGGAATTTTTTCAGCAGGACGCTGCCAAAACTAGTTATGGCAGCCTGAGAAAATGGTGTCACCAATTCAAAAACGTCAGGGTGCCAAAACTCGCAACTGAAGAATTGCGACTCGCTTGACGGTCTACAGATGCGCTGCTATGGTCGACCTGGGATTTGAATACTACCGAAATGGCTAAACGCAAAGCAGGCCGACCACCGGCCCTCGCGGCCAAACTGGAGCGCGGCAATCTGCTCCTGACCAAGTCCGACTGGCGCATCCTCCGAAGGGCAGCCAAGGCCGAGGGTGTAGCGCTGGCCGTCAAGGTCCGCGAGCTTGTCCGGTCTGGCATGCTCCAGGCCGGGTTGATTGTGCACACCGCTGGCAATCCTCCAGTGCATCCGGCTGCACCTTCCGTGGCGCTTGAAGAGGGTGCGCGAAAGCCAAGGGTTGACACGACCGAAAGCGCGGAGCCGGACACGCGATGAGTCGGACGGCAATCATCGTGGAGCGCGACGAGACGGCGTGGCACAACCACGTATCGACCTGGCCGTTTCGCACACGCACGAACCTGCTGTACGCGAGATGTCTGTCCTGCCGGAAGTGGACTACCAACGGCAGCCACTGCGCCACCTGTACGGAAGCCCGAGCCGTGCCTTTGTTCATGCAAGGTTGGCATTGGGTTCGTGCGAAGGTCGAACAAATCCCGTGGACGCCGAACTGCCCAGACTGCCATGACCTGACGCTTTGCCAGAAGCACGCGCAGGTATGGCTACGTTCACTTGCGATTCCCATCCGCAGGACGTGGCCATTCTGGGCTGGCCTGCCGATAGGCGGCGACCCAAATGAGACGCCGCTCGACTTCCATTATCGCTACGAGAATTACAAAGGAGCGCTGGACCGCGTCCTCGAAGATGCACGCGAACACCCACATCTGTCATCCGCTGAGCCGTGGCTGGAGCACACCAGCCGGGAGGAATGGTTCAAGCTTGGTTACGGCCCGGTACAAGAGCACGCGCCGACAGGCAACGGCACGGTATTCAGCTGGCCATCTGTCTTCCGCGAAATATATGCAGGCAATGTGAGCGGTAAGTTCCGCGTCCATGACATTCACGAGAAGACGAGCGACCCGAACGTTCATTGCCCGTTGCGCTACCAGTATCGCGGCTGGATGTTCTGGACTGGAAGCGTGAACGCCAGCACGCACACGCGCCAACAGCTGACGACCGAACGTCGGACATTCTGGGCGCAGCAGGGCGGCCTGAGCAATCGCATGATGTCTTTTGCCGACCCTGGCTATCACTACGACACCGAGCTGTCACCGGAGCGAAGCAAGAATTTTCAGGCCGTGATTCTCTACCGCTTGTGCGAATCCGTCCGGCGCGCACCCGCTGTGCTCCGTCATCCGTATCCTGACGGCGGCCAGGTCGGTGTGCCAGCGTTGAGCACCGACGAGCATCTGCCCAACCCGGCGCTCGAAGAACGCATCGAGGCGAGCGCGAATGTCGTCAGTCAGCTGCGCTCCGAATACACTCGCATGGCCGATTATCAAACCGCAAAAACGCCCGAGTTGTACGCAGCCTGGGAAGCACGGCTCCAGCTGGAAGAGGACGAGCTGGCGGCTGTTGATGAACATAGCAAGGGCATCTATCGGCCCGAGGGTTACTCCGACCGAATTGGCATGAGCTTGTGTGTCTACGACAAGCGATATCACGACAGGCAAGTGTACGAACCGTGGGACGTTCATCGCAGCGAAGCATGGAGCGAGCTTGCATCACGCCAGAGCGACGATGAGCAGCAAGATTCCGAGGAGGACCGGCACCTGAACAATGGTTCGGATTACATCGGCCACAACAATCAGACGGTGAAAGGTGCGGAGGGCGAGTGGACCGGCACCGAGCCGACCAAGGAAGCAGCCAAGCTGCGCTTAATTTATAACGGCAAGAACCTCACGCGTGAGTCTGCGGCAGGCAAGCACCTAGCTGTCGAGATTCATTTTTATCCGAAGGCCAAACAAGATGCCCAAACGTTCGCCGAAGAAACGAACACGGCTTATAAACCGGAGGGTCCGATGAGTGAAGCAGCGCGACAACAGAAGAGCCGTCGTCAACGTTTCCTCGACTCGTGGGTGCAAGGCAAATGTCCGACCGGCGTTTGCAAAGCTGACCGTTGCGCCGCACCCGGCTTGGACATTACAGAGCGGGAAGAAACTCACGCCATTAACGAATTGTATGCAGCTCACCCGGACCCGCTGCCGGTCGGGACGTGGTACACGACCGTCTGGTTGAACGACCGGCTCCGCTTCATCCAGCTGGACATCGAAAAGTTCCGGCGCAGCCCGAGTGATGGCCCACGTCAATTGGCGGAGCGCGCATTCGTGGATGCTTGGGAGAAGAAAGAGAAACAGCTCATCCGCGACCGGCATAGGGATGCCGCCCAGAAGGGCGAAGCATGGAATGGCCAGCCCGCTAAGATTCATCGAATGGTTGCTGAGGCTTTTGAGGACGCCACCATCTACGAAGTGACAGCCAGTACGTATGACCCTGAATCGTAATGGTTTCGTGTGCGCCTGTGGGCGGAGTCACGATTCCTACTTATAGTGTAGAGAAGTGAACGAGCGACGGGCTGAAATGCCTGGGGTGGAGTCACGATTCCTACTTATAGTGTGGGAGGTAGCAATGGCCGAAATCGAAATTGATTTGCAACAGCATGGTGTGGACTGCGTTCGAATTTACGCTGACACTCCGGCAGAGCGTGAATCCGGCCTGCGAACGCTGCTTGAGATTTCCCCGGAGCTGGAACGCATTCAAGAGAAACTCGGTAGCCAGGGCGCAGGCTCCAAAGCTCTCGGCCAGTCCTAATTTTTCCAAACAAACAATCGGGCCTCGGCCCGGCACGTCGAACGCACCTTGTTGTACGCGTGAATCAATTTCACGCGGAGGTTCGAAATATGGATTGAAGAGAGAAAGTCATGAAAGTCGAAGGAATCGTAGTCTATTACAAAGCGTCTGGCCTGTATGGCGGCTTGGGCTTTATCGAAGTTCGAAACGGCACAGACGTGAAGCAATTTGCGTTTCGCCGATTTGAAGTGGTTCGTTTGCCCGAGGGCCAACAGCACCCGGAAGTCGGCCAGCGTGTACGTTTCATTCCCAGTCTGAAGCAGACCCGCAATCCTACGCACGCGCCGTTTGCGGCTGATGTTGAGATTCTCGACGCCTCCGCGAGTGGAGGTGTGCCGTGCCAGAAGTAAACGCGACGGTTAAGCACGCTGGCGGTCGTCCGCGAATCGCCGATGGTGAATCCTGGCTCGAAGGCTTGTTGGCCGACGCGCCGAAGTTAGCCGTCGACATTGTCGCGGCAGCTGAACCGCGTGGGATTTCAGAACGCTCGCTGAGCAGAATCAAAACGAACTTGTTCCGTCAACTGAATGCTGGCCAGGAAGGCGAGCCGTGGCGCGCCTTTCAGCGTGGCAGCCATTGGTTCTGGGGCGATTCGCGCAAAATGCCGAAACCGCCTAAGCGCGATTCGTTCGGCAGGCCCATCCGCGAAGACGGTTCCGTAATCATCGATGATGCAGCTCCGGTAGTCTCGAAAGAGCTGGAGCAGATGAACGTCGACTGGGCTGCGAAGCATAAGCAGTCTCCTGTTATGACGGCACTGCCTCCTATCGCACAGCCGGTTGAATCGTCTGTTCCCTCGACGCCTATTTGGGAAGACCGCGAGCTGTGGGCCGCATTTTCGGTCGCAAAGGAGTCGAGACTCCGCGAGTTTGTGTCCCAGATTAACAACGTCGAAGGCGAGCTGACGGACGATATGCATGATTGCCTGGCAGCATTGTATGCGGCGCTTGAAGCGAAGACGGTGAAACAATGAACGCCGACCAGCCGTCTCAGCACGCTCTCCAGGTTAAGCGTACGGCAGGCACAATCACGCCCGACGAGCTGGTCCAGCTCCGAGCATTGGATTTGGCCAGCCAGCATCGACACCGCGCCAAAGTACGGGAGAAACGAAATGGAAACTGAATCCGCCAGCGGCAAAGCAATCGTCTACAAGGACGGCGAACGTCTTACGCCCAATCCGATTGGCCGCCCGAAAAATCCGCCCGAGCCATCCGAGAAGGACAGGGCCTTCGCTAGCTTGAACGCCCAGGGAATCGACAATGCGTTGGCCGAGAAAATTTGGGCGAAGTACCAATGGTGGTTGAAGATTTACCATCCGACGCAGATGGGCGAATTTTTTATATTCAAGTGCTCCGGTTGCGACAGCCGTGCCGGACACGAGCCGTCATGTGATGGCGTCTCCGACACAGCCAAGGTTCTCTGGCCACGCGAAGTAGTTGAGCAAGTTGCCGCGAAAAAGGGCATCACCAAAGTAAATTTCTAACTTTTCGAGCATCTCGCACGAGATTCATCGCTTGCGAGAAGCGGTGGATACTCGCCGCTCGAAGCGTCCGAAAGAGCCAGTTGTAATACAAACCAGCTGGCTCAATCGAACGTTCAAGTTTTACAACCAGGGCGTGGCCCCTCAGCAGTACGCCGCGCCCGACCCATCCGCTCGCCATCGTGTGAGCGCGGGCAGCGCAGCGGCTAACGCTGGCTGAGCTGCTCAAGATTCCCCGCGTTGTGAAGGCGCGGGCTGGGCCATCGATTTTCCTCCCATCGCTTGGGACTTCATGGTCGGTGGCCCAAAGAAATTCCTGGAATGGCTAACGTCATCACCGGGGATACTCGCAAACGCAAGCGCGGGCGGAGCTGCTCACAACTCAGTTCCGCTTGTGCCCCAAGATTCTCGTTGCCATGGCCGGAAGCCAACGGCGGCGGAAAGAAGCGGTTCCTCGTTGAGGGGTCGTCCTCGGTGGGAACACTTCGCAAACGAGCTGCTTTGTGCTGACAGCGCGGCAGCTCGTAAAATTTCAGATTCAAGAAGGTCGTTATGGTATGTCGCTTTGGCACTGAAGCAGATGGAATTTTGTGGGATGAATCAGAAACGAACAAGGGCTTGCCACGGTCGACAACGCCCGTCCGCTCGATTCCAGTCCGACGCAAGAGTGAGCGTCCGGGCAAGGACCGGCGAAAGCGAGAAAGTAAATGCTAATCCCGGTGGCAAGCAAGTCCAAACCTGGCACTGGTCGTAGTCCGGCTGCTCGGGAACGAAGACGGAATCACCTCATCGAGAAAATTGAAGCGCGAAAGGCAATTGAGCTGGCGGTTGTGCCAGCACTACCAGTCGCGTGGCAGGCATACGTTCAGGCCGACCACAAACCAAAAGTTGAGTTTTGTAAGTAAATATAGAAGGAGGAATCAAATGAGTTTCGCAATCGGAAATAAATGCTGGACGCCGAATTCGAAGGACTTCGGCCAGGGCACTGTAGTGGAAGTAGGTGCCGAAGACAACGTGAAGGTCGCCCATTTTTGGGGAAACATGCAGAAGTGGTACGACGTAACCGACATTACGTTGACACCAACCAAAGAACAGCGCGAGGCGCAGTGTTCGCTCACTTTCAGGGCAAATCACTTTCATGATTTCAACCCTTGTGCCGCCAATGTTCAGATGATGACAGATTACATCCGGGGCCAGGAATGGCTTTGGAATGTCGAGTCGCTCGAACGGGCCTTCCGAGCGCTGCAATCAAAATTAGCCCCGGTGGCGGCAGTAGAACCAAAACCAGTAACGGCGGCTGTCGTTGCGTCAACAACGCAACCGGCAGTTCCGGCAGCGACATCAGCAATCACGCCAGCTGTACCGGCTGTGCCACAACTTACGAAGCGAGAAATCGCATCGTGGAGCCGCGAGGAGATGCGAGAGAAGATGCAGGACCCAGAAATCGTCAAGCAGATGGAAGCGTTGGGAATCCGAGTTTTGAAGACGCTCGGCGATGCGACTCAAGGTAGAACCACCAGGAAATTTTAAGGCCATGTCACAAGAATCGATGGAAGCGTTGCGTGGCGAAAGCTCGACAACGAAGCCTTCCGACCGAGAGAAAGAAATTGCGAATCATGTCCTTAAAGTTCTCAAAGTCTTCCGAGTTCTCAAGGATAAACCGACCCCGGCGCGAGAGAAGGCACTGGCACAGGGAATCGAAATAAACGAGGAGAATTAAAATGTCACAAGATGAATTTGCTGAAAGCATGCGTCCAATGCCCAGTGCTCGGCCCGGTAATTACGGGGAAGCCCGAGGCGCTGAAGAATTTTACGACACCGAACGTCTGCGGCAGGGCGACTTCGACGCGTTCTTCGATAGTGATGCTGGCCAGCCGTGGAGCGTTCCCCAGTATCGTAGAAAGATAGAGCAGTGGCTCCACGAACTGCCGCGCCCCATAACCCCGGCGCACTGCTTGATGGCAATCGCTGACCTTCAGCAGCTGGGCAAGATTGGCGGTCCAATCAGTGCTGAAGAGATTGCAGAGAACAACGCAGCACGACAGGAAGCCCAAGACGCTGCTGAAACAAAGAAGCGCCAAAAGCTACTCGACGAGCTGATGGGCGCACGCAAGTGGAACCCACAAATCGTTGGCGTGAGCGAGCGCGTTTTTAATGACAGCCAAGAAGAGCGGCGCAAATTGCTTTCGCGTTCAACCACTGAAGAGCTTGAGCAGAAAGTTGCCAACCTTCGATGGCGTCGTGAAACGGACGGTAAGTCAAACGCCGAGCTGCGCCAGGCTGCTAACGCTGGACAACTGGACGCCACGGGCCATGTTAGCGGCAGCACCCAAGCTCCGTACGGCGTGCCCGTGAAAGTCTCGCGGCATCGCGTTGGCGACGCGCCGATGCAGTCACATCAATCGCAGCAGCGTGAGTCCGACATTGTCCTCGATAAGGAGTTTACTGCTGAGAGATTGAGGACCGAACCTGGCCTGATTCGACAGCTGGTTTATTTCCCGAACAGCAACAACCCGCGCCCCGGAAACGTTTTTGGGGCATGTAACGACCGCATTTTTGGGAGGAGCTGATGCAAGTCCAATATCGTTTGAATTCATCTCACCGGCTTCTCAGCCCTGGCGACGATGTGTGGATTGATGTTGCTATTCAGTCGCCTGTCGGTCGCGTTGTGAGCGTTACCGAAACCGGCGCAGTTATCGACGTAGGCGGGAAGCTATACACCTTTACCCGAGGTGGTTACGTAAGCGACCCGAGTATTCACCGTGTGGCTGAATTGCAGCCACTGATTGTTGAATTGGAGGAAACGAAATGAGCGACGCTTTTGTAGATGTGAAAGCGCTGAAGCGAAAGATTGCCGGAATGTCCGGCTCCGAGTTGCGTGAGGCGATGCAGAATTCGGAATTTGTTCGGCAGTGCGAAGTGGCTGGAATCCCCGTGCTTCGTGGCTCGTGGGAAGAAATTCGAGACCGTGGCACAGCTGACTCTTATAAGTCGTCGAAGCCATAATAGAAAAAGAGGAGAAATCAAAATGACAGCACAGGAATATCTTCAGTTACCTGATAAGCGTGATTTGTCGGTGTATCCCTGGACACTGATTGAACAAGCAGCCATGGCTACGGTTGACCCGAGTTTCGACGGGCTACCCGAGCTTGCTGCGACTCTGGTGCTCAAGTGGCACACGATTGGTAATTACCAGGTATCCGAGCAGAGCTTACGCAGCGGATTGGTTGCTATTCGTCCGTTGCTGGGAACCGCTCCGGCCCCTGTTGCCGACCCGAGCCAGTGGAATGACCAGACTGCTCGTGACCGGCGCGAAGGTCGGCTCACTTTCGCTGAGCAGCAAGAGCTGAACAAGAGCGCCCTTGCCGACCATGATAAGGAAATGGAGGGCTTGGACAAAGCCATCGAGGCGAAAGTCCGCGATGACAAGTTCGAGTCGGCGCTAGGCGCAGTGCAGTCGCTCGTTATCGGCCATGCGAGTGGCCACCCCGACTATCCGAAAACGTTTCGTACGCGCCTGGAAGCCTACGACAAACTGAAGACGGAGTACGCGGCTTATCCCGAATACGTTAAGCGAATAGACCGCGAGATTGACGAGACGAAAGCTCGGCAGAGGATGTAACCATGACGTTCCCCGAGTTCGAAGAAATTTTCAAGACCTGGAAGACACACTATTCGTGGCGTACCGTCCAGGTCCTAACAGTCGAACAATCATACGAACAGCTCAACGAATTTGTCCGCGACTATTGGATGAGGGATTTACAGGACGTGGTTTTCTGCGACGAGAACCTGAAGCGAATTATCGATTCTTGTCTGTGGAACAGCCCCATCATGTCGTCTGCCGAGCTGCTCGTTGCTGCTCGGGCGACCCGCGATAACTTGCGCAAGCACACGCCGCCGCAACCGGCACCAGTCGTAGTGGAAGCTGCTGCGCCGCAGCCGAAGTTGACCGGAAGCGATTCGTTGGGGGACGGCGCTACGTCCGTCGAGAAGCCGCTCAGCACAGTTCTTGAGGGCACGCCGACTGAGTCGACCGCGTTGCGAGATGGAGTCGACTACGCCTGGAATCGCTCGAATTACAACAACGTGCTGGCCAAGTTGAAGCAGCAAGCTTGGAATGAAACGCCGCTCGATGCGAACGGGCAAATAAATCATGCAGCGCGCCAACGCCGGTACAACGAACTGAAAAAAGAGCTGGACCAATCAATCGAACCGAAGAGGAATGACTCTCTTCAGAAAGTCCACGATGAGGCGTACGCCAAAGCCAGGAGTGCTGGCTGTACAACGTATGCGGAAATCGAGAGATACGTCAACGCCGCTGTTGAAGCGGCAAAGGGGAAGTAACCATGTTTGAACATGCCTATTCGACTGATGCAGTAAAGGTAGAGAGTCTCGAATACAGATTTGAGAATGTGTTTAGCGCTCAAGACCGACTCGACTGGCTGAAGAATCACCCGGAAGAGCGGACAGCACCCAATGGCACTGCGAATCCGTATTTCGACAGTACAGCCAGTTCATTTGTTCGCAAGTAAAGCCGCATCGCGGCAAGGAGAAGTAACCATGCGCAGGAAGGATTTTGGGAAGTCTATTTCAACGCCAGCCAATAGCACCACAGAAGGCCCAGTGTTCGGTGAGAAACTCCAATATCCGGCAATCGGCCCTGAACTGTCCGGGACACCGGGCAAACAACACGCCGCTGGCCAGAAGGCACGCCAACGTGTGATGCGTCAACGTAATGTGGCGACAGCAGGCGGGCACAGGGACGTGATTGATAATCATGCGCCCGCAGCCAAGAATCCGTACAAGGTCGACGGCGACGACCCGATTAAAGGACCAGCACATTCTGCTGGCGCAAGGCCAGTGAAGTAAAGGAGTCGTCATGCCTAACAAGAGTGTTCCGTCCGCAGGTTCGGTTGCGCATAAGGAAAAGCGCAGCCGTGCCCCAATCGCAGCTGGCGATTATCACACCAGCGGCGGAGAGCCGATTGCGAAAGTGTCTCATTCGGAAGACCGTCGAGTGCCTAGCAATCCGAAACACGGCCCAATTCCGAATATCAAGAAAACCAGCACCCAAGGATTCGCGGATGCGAAGCGCGCACGCGGCCACGCGTATCCTGAATCGAAAGTGGTCGACGCGCACGACAATCCGGGCGTTCACCGCGAGCAGACACGCAAGCAAGTTGGCGGAAACGTTCGCAGTGAGAAGACCGTCAGCTCGTTCGGTGGCAAGAAATACTCCGCATAAGCAGCAAACAAGTTCGAAAAATCTGAAATCATCTTGCCCCGCAAAAGGGCCAGGAGAGCACTGTCATGAGCACTACTGATGTGGCTTTGAGTTTGGAAGTAAAGCAGGGTTTGGAAGCGAAGATTAAGGAGTTAGAAGCGAAGATTACGGAGCAGTCGACGCTAACGGCGCACAATGCTCTCCAGCATTCGCTTCTGAAAGAAGAAATTCGCTCTTCAATGTCCAGTCGGAGGGGCGTCGAAGGTGCCCGAGGCGAGAAAGGCGAGACCGGCCCAGCTGGGAAGGATGCGGTAATCAAGGTCGTGCAGGACGGCAAGGCGGTTAAGGTCATTGAGAGCGACGCGGTCAAGGCTGAAATTGTCGCTGTCGCTGGTCCGACCGGCGCAACCGGGGCAACCGGCTCACGCGGTGAACGCGGCGAGACCGGCCCGCAGGGTCCCGCGCCGGATGTCGACCGGATTGTTGCCGAAGTGGTTCGCGTGCTCGAAGCACGGCTGTTGCGCAAAGCTGCGTAACGATGCCGACGCTACACAAGATAGATTGCGCCGTGGAATGGGGGACGATGTTCTCGTTCCCCAACGGCACAATTTTCTCGGTCGGCAGAGACGGCTATTTGACGCTGACCTATGGCAAGCCCTTGAAAGTCGACACGAATGTTTCTCCGAACTTAAACGATGACGGCAGCACTAACAGATGCGTCCAGATTGCAATGGCGCACCTCGGCGTCGCGGTGCCAGCTGTGCAGGTCAGTCACGAAGAGCTTGACGAGCTGATGAAGGGCTTCGAACCAATCGCATGGGACCGTACGTGCGGCGATTTTATCAACGAGCACAGGACTGGAAGCTACTTCGTCTCCAGTTACGACGGCGGCAACGGTACGCACGCTTGGGCGCTCGTCGATGGAACCGCTCACAACATCACATTTTCAACCCTCGGGCGGCACATCCGGGACGCCTGGAAGATTCGATAAGTTCTGCCCGCGTTAGGCAATAGCCACACGTTAACGCGCCTCGTGAAACGGGTTCGAAACGTGAGGCGAGTCGCCGGATTCGTCTGGCGCACACACAGGCCGTCAGCCGGAAGAGTCAGTCCTACCATAGCTCGAACGATGAAGCGACGGAGAAACTGGCTTGACCTTAAATCTCATTGCGTTCGGTTTCGGGGCGCAGCGAAGACTGACGGCCTGCCAAAATTTCTTTTCGGGTCACTGGAGCCGTGATTCCGACAGCAAACTATTTTTAAGGATGCGATGGTAGAGTCAGGTCAGCTTCACTTGCGCGTCCGCCGAGCCGGTAGCATGCCTCTCGGAACCGACAAGCAACAATCCAATAATAGCGTGGACCGGCTGTATCAGCCTGCGCGGGAGTGTCCAATGCACAAGAAATCCGTCTCCGTTTCGTTCCCACCTCTTCAGATTCACCACCAGATAACTCCACGCCTTCTTTCTATTCCCGAAGCAGCTGTCTACATTGGCGGCACGAATTGGTTCGTCGAGGAGTTGCTGCGTGACGGCAAGCTCGAAGCCGTCAAGGTCGGCAAGGGCCGTCGTATCGACCGTGCAGTTCTCGATAAATGGATTGACACCGAAGAGAAACGCCAGGCTGAGAACCCAGAGCCGCTGGGCGGTTTCGCCAAGAAATACCAGGAGAACTGAAAATGACGACAAAGAGTACGAATCGGGGTGCGCACATACGCGCACACGCACGCAAACCCAAGTCACCAGTACATCCTGATTGGCGGCCCGCAAATCGTCAGCATGTATCTCGTGATAATCAAATAGGAGGCGTGCGTCTCATGGAAAACTCTGGTAACAACTGTTTCTGGTGTGAAGTTGACTTGGACGAAGTGAACGGCGTGCATGAGGAGTGGTGTCTCTATTACGGGCACTTTTATAGCCCGGAATTTTTGAACGGCCCAGTTCCCGAGGCAAAAATCATTAAGATAGACAACATCTCAATTGGGATTGGGTCTGAGACAAAAATCGTTCACTCACGAAGCTGCTCTTGTCACTGGTGCCGTGTTCCCGAGGACCGTAAATGGCTCAGGGAAAAACTTAAAGAGATTCACGCATTCAAACAAAGGCAATGATTCCGCCTCCAGAGCAACGGCTTTGCCCGAGAATCGGTAAAGACGGCCCGCATAATGTGCCTATTTCGGAGTACGAATGGCGAAGAGGGCACCACAGTTCCGGTTGTTGGAAGTGCAAGCGCGAAGCTCATTTGCGAACCAAAGATAAACGTGCGATTCGATGGGACAGCGAATTTGTTTCCTGTAGTCGTCACTCCGATAGACGATGCCAGCGGAGTAATTTTGTAAATTACGGATGGCGTTTTTGTTTGCACTGTTTACATCATCGTTCAGATGGGAGCCGTCAACCGCATGAAGTTCGACAGAAACAGCGTAAGAATTATGACGAATCGATAAAACTCCGTCGCCATCTCCGAGGCCGTATGTACGGCTGGCGTTTGGCTGAAAGATTGTTCGGTGATGCACTGACGCAGGCCGGTGTAACGCTAGTTCGTAACGCAGTATAGGAGTTTCCGTGAGCTTCAAAGACATCGCACTGCCTTTGGCTGCACGAGGCGTGCCGATATTCCCGCTGCGACCGCGTGAAAAGAAGCCTCCGGCTTTAGTCCCCGAAGGCTTCGTTGATGTTCCCTTCGAATTTTGAGTTGGCGATGTCTCCCAGATACTTCTGCGTTGTGACCAGGGACCTATGCCCGAGCCACTTCTGAATCTTCGGCAGCGGAATGTTCGCTTCAACCCAGCGTGTCGCGCACGTCTTGCGAAAGCGGTGCAGGATGAAGTGCTCGCAGACCGGCTTGTCTTTGCAGCTGACTTCGACCTGTTGCCGTTCGTTCTCATAGCGGCCAACGGTGTGCGTCGTTTTGCAGTGCCCGCAGTTCAGCCCGGCGTGCCAGGCGATGCGCTTCAGCTTGTCAAGGAAATGGCCTTCCGGCGTGCCGTCGCCGTTCGTAAACACCCACCGAGAGTGCCGGTCCTTGCTCTCGAATCTGGCGCGCAGTTCGGCCAGCAGAACTTTGGGCAGCGGCACCGTCCGGCTCTCGTGCGATTTCGGCGTAAAGCCGACATCCTCTTTTCTGCGGACAGTATATTCACCGCGAGACCAGGAGATATCATTCCATGCGGCATATGCCACTTCGCGTTCGCGGCATGCGGACCCGAGGAAAAACCGATAGCGCAGCTTCTGCTCGGCGTCCATTGGTTCGAACAGCGCTTTGATTTCTTCGTTGCTGTACGGCACAGCCGGTTCCTCTTCGACGGCTGGCAGGTCCTCCATCGGTATCCGCGCTTCAATCTTATTGCGCTTCAACAAAAAGAAGACGATGTTGACCCTTGTGTCGATAGTCTTCGGCGAGAGCTGGCGCTCGTCCTGCAAATAGGCCAAGTAGCGCCGCAGCACAGCAGTCGTAATCTGGTCCAGGTAGATGACCTTGGCTCCGGCGTTCTGGAAGTTCACGCCCTCGATGAATTCGAGCAGCGTCGTCCGATAGGCCGCCACAGTTCGCGGAGCTTTGTTGGCCTTTTCGCCGAGGTACTTATCAACGGCGTCGGTGAGCTTGGTGCGGTCCAACCCGAGCTGCTCAATTTCGGGAACGTGGATGCCGTCGCGGTGCGCGTCGACACCCTTAGCAAACTGCGCGGCTTCGGCTTTGGCTTCTGTGAAGGTTGCGGCCTGCAAGTCATGCCAGGTTTGTTTGCCCTTAATGCAAGGCCGCGAAAAGAATGGCCCGGCGATGTCGCCGGTTTTCCGACCACGAATTTCTACAACCCGTTCGTATCTCCAGCTCCCACCATCTTGCTTGCGCCTTACGTATATGCTCGCCATGTGCTGTCCTCCATGGTGCGGGATGTTCTGGCATCCCAACGGCAGTCTGCCGCTAACCAAACAGTAGCATCGCAGAGGCAAATCGAACAATGGTACGCAGGTACTAATGGTTTCAACAGGTTAGAAATTGGCGGAGAGGGTGGGATTTGAACCCACGGTTGAGTTTCCCCAACACACGCTTTCCAAGCGTGCTCCTTAAACCGCTCGGACACCTCTCCGAAGCTTACATTTTGGCAGCTTGGTGATTATTAACCAAGCCCAGTAGCTAATTTACGACTGATTTGGGAGCCGACCCGCCAAGGCACCGTAAAATGCTTCGATGAAGCGAAGCCCCATGCGGCCAACTTTCGTTTTAGAGCTACGGCTTTGGAGCTTTAGTCGGTGCGGGCGGAGCCGGCTTGGCGAACCTGGCCGCGTCTATGGCTGCGTTCGGCTGTACCTGGCTCAATTCAGTGATCGAGCGGCCGTCTGTCCAAGTTACCGTCCAGCGAAAAGGTATCTTGACGCCAGAAACGTCGCGATAATCCGAAAAATCAATCTGTGTAGGATTAAGGCCGACGAGCAAATTTGTGTAACGCACCACACGCAGCAGCAGCCCTGATTGCTGATCGAAATAGAACTTTACGCGAGATTCGCCTGGATTACCTCCCTGCACGACCTGGACATCGTGATCGTTGATGTTGGTCGGAAAGCCGACCAGCCATTGGCTGAAAAGCTGCTTGATTCCGGCGGGGAAAGCCAGGGCCGCATCCACCTTGGCGCCTTGCAGATCTCCTCCCGTTAAAGTCATCACCGGCATGGGCTGGTCGGTATCCGGCGCGGCAATCCAACCCGAATGACCGTCGTAGGTGGTGGTGCTGTCCCCGTTAGGGGTATGCACGATTACGGCGCGCTCATTGGGCGCTTTGGCATAGATTTCCGCGGGGCGCTTCTCGGGATCGTCGTAGCCCTGATAAGTTCCTCTGGCACTGAAGCTCGTGAGGCTCGCCATCTGCTGAGCGCCGCCGAGCGCCTGAATGTACTTGTCCAGAATCTGATCGGCCGAAGGAGCGCCTGCCGCTTGCTCGGTGATCTCGTCCGGCACTTCCAGAACCGGAGCGCTGTATTGCTCCGCTAAATTGGGAGTAACACGAGGAGTTTCGCCGCCGCGATGGCAGGAGTAGCAGGTCAACATGCGGCGCCCGCCGAAATAGCTTTTGTTGATAGCGTTCATCATGAGAATCATTTTGCGCGCAGTCTGCTTATTGGCGTTATCGTCGGCGTACTTCGACCAATCGCCGCTGCTCTCCTCAACGTGGCAAAACGTGCAGTTTTCACCCAGCGAGGCCGCGAAA